>Ga0070735_10000386_pt1 | contig 50507 bp, 48 predicted proteins | sample Coa_R1_FD_66443 | JGI IMG/M metagenome (GOLD analysis project Ga0070735, IMG submission 66443) | Surface soil microbial communities from Centralia Pennsylvania, which are recovering from an underground coalmine fire - Coalmine... | ecosystem: Environmental > Terrestrial > Soil > Unclassified ... | reverse complement strand
ACGAACACCAGGTTCATGACCCACCGGTCGGTCGCGCCGATCGCGGCCAGCGCGCTGACCGTGTCGGTCACCGGGTCGAAGTGCGACTGCAGCCCGGCGGCTACCGTCCATCCCCCGATTAGCAGGACCGGAGCCGCGACCCCAGAGATCGGCCCCCACCATGCGACGCCCCGCATGACACTACGGTAAGCGTCCCGTTTCGCCGGGGCGCGGTCAGGGGCCGGCGTTCAGCGTGGCCGCCAGCTCTTCGGTGCGGCCCATCAGGCGGGCCAGGGCGATGGGGTCCATGTAGTCGTCGTAGTGCACGATCTGGCCGTCGCGGACTCTTATCACGCCCAGCGCGAGGTGCCGGTAGGGCGCGTTGGCGGCCTTGGACCAGCCGTGATGGGTGATCTCGGTGACCACGACCTCGGGGTCGTCGGTCTCGCGGATCAGCGCCTCGACGCCGTCCATGACGAGCAGGTCGCGGGCGCGGGCCCGGTCGGCGTAGTAGGCGCGGATGGCGTCGCGGCCGCGGAGTTCGGCGGGGTGGCCGGGAGGACCGAACGGGTAGGCGATCACGCCGTCCTCGGCGAACAGGTCGGCGAACTCGACGCCTTCGCCGGCCACCATGCGGCGGACCTGTTCGGCGACCTCGCGCGGGCTGCGGGACATGACATGCCTCCTATAATCGGAACGGTGACCCCGTTTAAACTATACGGAACGAGCGCCCCGGTTAGCAACCATGGTTGAGCCTGCCGCCGCGGCCGATGCTGGGCCGGGGGCGGGTGCTGGGCCGGGGGCGGGTGCTGGGCCGGCGGCCGGACGGGCGCCGCGGGCCGATGCTGGGCCGGGGGCCGGGCGGGCGCCGCGGGCCGATGCGGCGCGGAACCGGGCGAAGGTGCTGCGGGCGGCCCGCGACGCGTTCGCGGAGTCCGGGTACGGCGTGCCCCTGGACGAGATCGCCACGCGGGCCGGAGTCGGGCCGGGCACCGTGTACCGGCACTTCCCGACCAAGGAGGCGCTGTTCGAGGCGGTAGTCACCGCGCGGGTGCAGGACCTTGTGGCCGACGCGCGCGCCCGGGCGGAGGGTCCCGATCCCGGCGCGGCGTTCTTCGGCTTCCTGGACCGGATCGCCGCGGAGTCCGCGGCCAAACGCGACCTGCCGGACGCCATCGCGATCGCCGGCTCGCTCCGCGAGGAGTTGCTGGCCGCGCTTGACGTGCTGCTGCGCCGCGCTCAGCAGGCCGGCGCGGTCCGCGCCGACGTCCGGACCGAAGACCTCATCGTCCTGTTCAAGGGCCTGTTCGCGAGCCTCGCCGACGTCACGGACCAGGCTCGGCGGGACCTGGTGTACGCCGTCCTGGCCGACGGCCTGCGGCCCTCACGCTGACCCCTACCTCTAAGACATTTCGGGCGCCGACCATGATCATGGGTCGTTTTGGTCAAATAGCGCCCGCTTTGACCCATGATCATGAAGACAGCGGGTTCCTGGGGGGCGCCGGCCAGGGCAGTGGAGCAGCATATGGGTTCGGGAGTGACGGAGACACCAGGATCGGGAGGGTCATCAGCGACTGGCGGGGTCGCGTGGCACACTCTCGGCGTTGACCAGGTGCTGCGCTGACCGGGGAGAGCCTGCCCGTCGCCAAGGGCACCGATCCGGTGGCGGGCGCCGACACGGCGCTGGGCGACCGGACCGACATGGTGTACATGAACACCAACGTCACGCGCGGCGCGGGCGAGTTCGTCGTCACCGCGACCGGGATGGCTACCGAGGTCGGTCACATTTCCGGGCTGCTGGCCGGAGAGCAGGCGGTCAAGACCCCGCTGACGCGCCAGATGGACCGGCTGACGCGGCAGATCCTGGTGATCGCGGGCATCGCGCTGGTCGCGTCGATGGCGCTGAACCTGTCCCGGGGCGAGACGTTCAACGCGGTCTTCAACGCCGCCGTCGCCTTCGCTATCGCCGCGATCCCGGTCGGGCTGCCCACGGTGGTCACGACCATCCTGGCCAGGGGGACACTGCAGCTGGCCAAGGCGGGCGCGATCATGAAACGGCTGACCTCGACCCAGACGCTCGGCTCCACCTCGGCGATCAACTCGGACAAGACCGGCACGCTGACGATGAACCAGATGACCGCGGTCCAGATGTCGGCCGCCGGCCGGCGGTACGCGGTCGGCGGGAACGGCTACTCGACCGCGGGGCGGATAACCCGGGTGGGCGGGCAGGCGGACATCGGTCTCGATGAGTTCCTGGTGCCGATGGTGCTGTGCTCGGACGCGGTGGTCAGGGACGGCGAGCTGGTCGGGGACCCTACCGAAGGCGCGCTGGTCGTGCTGGCCGCCAAGGGTGGCATCGACGCGGTCTCCACCAGGGAGCAGTACCCGCGGATCGCCGAGCTGCCGTTCGACGCGGCCTACAAGCTGATGGCCACCTTCCACACGATGACCGACGCGTCCGGCAAGCAGGTGATCCGGTGCTTCGTCAAGGGCGCCGCGGACCAGCTGCTGGCCCGGGCGCCACGGTCGTCGGCGCCGACGACGGCCCGTCGTCAGCGGACGACGCGTTCCGGCAACGGTACCTGGCCGAGAATCAGCGGCTGGGCGAGCAGGGCCCGCGGGTCATGGCCACCGCGCGCAAGGACTTCGACCCGGCCGCCTTCGACCCCGGCGCCGATCTGCTGCCGCTGGTCACCGGGCTGGAGCTGCTCGCCCTGGTCGGCATGGCCGACCCGCCGCGTCCGACCGCCAAGGCCTCGATCGCGGCGGCGAGGAAGGCCGGGATCAGGGTCCGGATGATCACCGGCGATTACGCGGTCACCGCGGCGGCGGTCGCCAGCCAGCTCGGCATCGACGGCACCGTGCTCACCGGCGCCGAGTTCGCCGCCATGAGCGACGCGGAGGCCCTGGCCAAGGTCGACAGCATCGGCGTGATCGCCCGTGTCACCCCTGAGCACAAGGCGCGCCTGGTGGAGGTCCTGAGGAAGCAGGGCCAGATCGTCGCGATGACCGGGGACGGCGTCAACGACGCGCCCGCGGTCAAGAAGGCCGACATCGGGATCGCGATGGGGATCACCGGCACCGAGGTGACGAAGGAAGCCGCGGTGATGATCCTGACCGACGACAACTTCTCCACCATCGTCAAGGCCGTCGAGCTGGGCCGCGGGCTGTATGACAACCCTCAGCGTGATCAGCTGGGCGGACCAGACGCACGGGCTCGCCGTCGCCCGGACCATGGGCATGGTCACGTTCGCGCTGTTCCTCCTCCTGTTCTCGATCGAGTCCAAGGACGAACGAGACTCGGCGTTCTCCCTCGACACGTTCTCCGACAGGACGTTCGTCCTCACGACCAGCGGATCCTACGTCCTGCTGATCCTGTCCACCGTCCTGAGCATCTTCCAGACCGTGCTGAAGACCGTCCGGCTCGACGTCCGGAGTGGCTGATCTGCACCGCCGTGGCCCTGTCTGTCACGGTGGCGGCCGAGATCCGCAAAGCGGTGCTGCGGAATGCTGTGCTGTAATTCTCTTATGCAGTTTGATACTTACACGGCGGCGGGCGCGCATATTGCCTGCTGGATGGCCAATAACCCGGTCGCGGAGCCTACGGCCCTGAGCGCCGTGCTGGCCAGTTACGACGTGCACGAGCCGGTCGTGACCTGGCGGCAGACGCGGGCCCTGCAGCCGTGGGCCGGGTGCCTGCGGACAGTCTTCGAGGCCGCCACCGAAGCCGAGCGCGCGCAGCGGGCCGACGCGCTGCTCATCGCCGCCGACTGCCGCCCCCGACTGGTCCGGCACACCGACGACCTGCCCTTCCATCTGCACTACGCGCCGGTCCGGGCCGGGCTGGCCGCCCGGGTGCGGGCCCTCACCGCGGCCGGGCTCGCGCACGTGATCGACGACGGCTCGGGCTTCCGGCTGCGGGTATGCCAGCGGGACGGCTGCGAGAACGCGTTCCTGGACGTCTCGCGCAACGGTCGCCGGCGGTTCTGCTCGCTGCGCTGCGCCAACCAGGTCAACGTGGCCAACCACCGGCGCAGACAGCGGCCCGCGGCCTGACCACTCCTCCTCGATGTAATGGTTGAACTGCATAAGTCGATTACGGCACGCTTGACCTCGTGAGTCCACGAGTCGCGGGCACGGGGTCGCGGGCCGGCACGGGGTCGCGGGCCGGCACGGGGTCGCGGGCCGGCACGGGGGCCGGCCTGGTGGCCGTGGGCATCTGGGGCATGGCCCCGGTGGCCACCCGGGCGCTGGTCCTGCAGCTGGCGCCGCTGCCGCTGCTCGTGATCCGGATGGGCGTGGCCGCGGTCGTGCTGCTCCCCTGGTGCGCGCCGGTGCTGCGCGGCACCGGGCGGCGGCACGTTCCGCGGCTCATCGTCGCGGGCCTGCTGGGCATGGTCGGCTACAACCTGCCGGTCACCATCGGGCTGCAGTGGGTCCCGGCCTCCACGGCCGGGCTGGTGCTGGCCAGCGAGCCGGTCTGGCTGCTGCTGCTGGCCGCGTGTTTCCTGGGCGAACGGGTGAGCCGGCGGTCCTGGGCGGGCGCGGCGGTGGCTCTGGCCGGGGTGGCGGTCCTGGCCGGACCCGGCGTGCTGTCCGCGCGCGGCGGCGCCCGCGAGCTCGCGGGCGTGGGCCTGGTCGCGCTCGGCACCCTGCTCTTCGCCGCGTACACCCTGCTGCTGCGGCCGCTGAGCCGGGCCTGCGGCCCGGTCACCGCGACCGCCGCGTCCACCGTGGCGGGCAGCGTGTTCTACGCCGCCTTCGCCGCGACGGTGCATCCGGGCCAGCTCGGCCGGCTCCCGGCCGGCGCCTGGGCTGAGCTGGCCTTCCTGGCCGTCGGCAGTAACGTCCTGGGCATGCTGGCCTGGAACCTGGCGGTCATCCGCCTGCCCGGCCCGCGGGCCGGGCTGCTGCTGTACCTGGAACCGCTGGTCAGCGTGGCCGGAGCGGTGGCGCTGCTCGGCGAGCGCCTGTCGGCCGAGCTGGCGGCGGGCGGCCTGCTCATCCTGGGCGGCATCGCCGCCACCTGGGCGCCCGGGCCCAGGTCGCCCAGCAACCAGCCTGACGAGATACCCGAGGAGGCAGCTATGCCCGCATTGCCCTGGAAGACCTTCTCCCCGCCGGACCCGGCCCGCGACTATGTCGTCATGGCCTCCCGGCTGCCGTTGTCCCGGTACCGGGACCTGGCCACCTTCCTGAGCGCCGCGATGGCCATCCGGACCCAGCTGGCCGGCGCTGGCGGGCTGATCGGCTACGCGCTGGACGCCCACCTGGGCCAGCGGACCTTCTGGACCGTGTCCGCCTGGGACAACCGGGATGCCCTGGACGCTTTCAGCCGGGCGGACCCGCACCGCAGCCGGGTGCGGATCATCCGCCCCCGGATGCGGCCCACCACGTTCACGTTCTGGACCGTGTCCGGTGCCGACCTGCCCATCGGCTGGACCGAGGTACGCCGCCGGGTCGCCGCAGCCGAGCGGACCGAAGATTCATCTTGACTGACCGCTTGTGCATTTGTACTGGACTCGCGATGAGTAGGCTTTTACCCGCAAGTCTTCTCACGAGGCGATAAACCTTGCCGGCGCGATGAGAATCGCCCCAAGCCGCGGGAGGTCCGAGATGGGCAAGGCATTCGCGGACCGCTGGGGGGTGCCGGTCCGCGCGGGCAGCGCCGAGGCCGTCGCGCTGCTCGACGAGGCCGTCGAGGATCTGGCCGCGCTGGCGGGTGACCCCGTGGCGGATGCCGAGGCGGCGGTCGCGGCGGACGACAGCCTGGTGCTGGGTCATATCTACCGTGCCTATCTCGCGCTGTACGGGACAACGGCGGACGGTGTCGCGAGGGCGGCGGAGATCATCAAGCGGCTGGACGCGGCGGTCCTCGGCGAGCGGGAGGCGCATCACCTGCGTGCGGCCCGGTCCTGGGCCGACGGCGACTGGGAGGCCACCGTCCGCTCGCTCGAGCGAGCCCTGCTGTGCCATCCCCGGGACCTGCTCGCGCTCAAGGTGGCCCAGGATCTGTACTTCTTCCTCGGCAACCGGCTGGAGCTGCGGGACGCGGCCGCCCGGGTGCTGCCCGCCTGGCCGCGCAGCCGGCCCGGCTGGGGCTACGTACAGGGCATATACGCGTTCGGCCTAGAGGAGAACGCGGACTACCGGCAGGCAGAGTCCCGGGCCCGGGCCGCGCTGGACCACAACCCCAGGGACGTGTGGTCGGTGCACGCGCTGGCGCACGTCTTCGAGATGGAGGGCAGCCAGCGAGACGGCGTCGAGTTCCTCACCGCGTCGGCCGCCGACTGGTCCGGCAGCTTCTTCGCGGTCCACAACTGGTGGCACCGGACCCTGTACCACCTGGAACTCGGGGAGATCGACGAGGCGGTCACGCTGTACGACTCCCCCATCCGGGCCAGGCGGTCAACCGAGTGGCTCGACGTCGTGGACGCGGCCGCCTTGCTGTGGCGGCTGTCGCTATTCGGCGTGGACGTCGCCGACCGGGCCGCGCAGCTCGCGGCCGACATCGACGACTTGGTCGGCGATCCGGTCTACATCTTCAACGACTGGCATGCGCTGATGGCCTTCGCCCTGTCGGGCGACCGGGGCCGGGTCGAGCGGGTGATCCTGGCCAACCGGCACCTGACCGCGCCGACCAACCGGATGGCCGCCGAGCGGGCGGGCCTGGACCTGCTGGAGGCGTTCGGCGCGTTCGCGGCGGGCCGGCCGGACCGGGCCATCGACCTGCTGATCGACATCCGGCCGCGGGCCAGCGCGGTCGGCGGGAGTCACGCGCAGCGCGACGTCATCGACCTCACCCTGATCGCCGCGGCCGCGCGGGCCGGCGACGACAACCTGGTCCGCGCCCTGGTGAGCGAGCGGGTGGCGCGCAAGCCCGCCGCCGAGGCCTCGGCCCGTCAGCTGGTGGCCGAGAACGGTGGCTCGGTGGACGCTCTGGGCTGGTAACGAGCTCGGCGGTTACGATGCCGCATGGATGAAAGCTCTGCCGACCGGGTCTGGCTCTCGGCGGCGTGGCCGTTCGTCCGCGGTCAGCTGCCGCCCCCGCCGGCCCGGGTGATCGAACTGGGCTGCGGCGCGCTCGGCGGCCACGTCCCGGCGCTGACTCAGGACGGATACGACGCGACGGGCGTCGATCCTGAGGCTCCGGAGGGCTCGTCGTACGTGCGGACCCCGTTCGAGGAGTACCGCCCGGACGGCCTGGTTGACGCAGTCGTCGCGTCGGTCTCGCTGCATCACGTCACCGATCCCGGCGCGGCTCTGGACCACGTCGTCGAGGTGCTCCGGCCGGACGGCGTGCTGGTCGTCGCGGAATGGATCTCCGAGGACCTGGACGAGGCGACCGCGCGCTGGTGCTTCCGTCATCAGCTCCGCGACCAGGCCGAACCCGGCGTCTGGCTGGCCGGGGTGCACGCCGGGTGGGCCGCGTCCGGGCTGGACTGGGACGCCTACTTCCGGAACTGGCTGGACGAGCGCGGCCTGCACCCGGCGGCGGCCATCCGCCGGGAGCTCGAGACCCGGTTCGCCGTGACCCACCTGAGCGCCGTGCCGTACTATTTCCCGGACCTGGCCGACGCCGACGCGGACACCGAGCAGGCCGCGATCGACGCGGGCCAGATCAAGGCGGGATGCCTGCGGTACTCAGGGCGCGTCCGGTCGGCGCCGGACCGTTCCGCGCACCCGTACTCGGTGTTGGCCATTGGCCGGGTCGAATCGCCGCTGACCGACCGGGCCCAGGCACCACGGCAGGGCGACGAGGGCGCGCCGCCGGCCTGGCTGGTCATCGAACCGCACCTGGCCGAGGGGATCAGCGACCTGCGCGCCGGCGACCAGATCATCGTTCTCACCTGGCTTGACCGGGCCCGCCGCGACGTGCTGAGCACCCGGCCGCGAGACGACCCGGACCGGGCCCCGGCGGGCGTGTTCAGCACCCGCTCGCCCGACCGGCCCAACCCGATCGGGCTGCACCGGGTGGAGATCCTCGCCGTGCAGGGCCTGCGGATCCTGGTCAGCAACCTCGAGGCCCTCGACGGCACGCCGGTCCTGGACATCAAGCCCGTGCTGGACGCGATCGCCGAGCGGTAACGCGCCGGGCCCGGATCCCCGCGGTCAGCGCGGGGATCCGGGCCCGTGGTCTTTCCTGTTGTCAGCGCACCGTTTCCAGCTCGCGAGCCGGTTCTGCCTCGGACGTGGCGGCCGGGCGCAGCCGCGGCAGGAGCAGCGCGGCGGCCGAGGCGACGGCCACCGCCGCCCCGCCGACCCAGACCGCCGGGGCCAGGCCGGACACGAACGCCGTCCCGCTGAGGTAGCTGCCGTGGGCCGAGAACACCGCGCCGAGCACGGCAATCCCGAAGACCCCGCCCAGCTCGCGGATCGCGTTGTTGGCGCCGGAGGCGATGCCCTCCTGGTCGCGGCGGACCGAGCTGAGCACCACGTTGGCGACCGGCGCGAAAAACAGCGACATCCCGACGCCGGCGAGTACGAAGGCCGGGACCATCGTGGTGTAGGCCACGGTCGGGCTGGCCACGACGGCCAGCCAGCCCAGCCCGATGGCCTGCAGGGCCAGCCCGGCGGCCAGCAGCGGACGGCCGCCGATGCGGTCGGACAGGGCGCCGGCGATGGGGGCGACGATCACCGGCATGCCGGTCCAGGGCAGGGTCCGCAGCCCGGCCTGCAGCGGGCTGTAGTGCTGGACGACCTGGAGGAACTGCGCGAGCAGGAAGATGGAGCCGAACATCCCGAAGAACATCAGCAGCGACGCGGCGTTGGTCATGGTGAAGCCGCGGCTGCGGAACAGGTACATGGGCAGCATCGGCTCGCGGGCCCGCAGTTCCCACGCCACGAATCCGGCCACCAGCAGCGCGCCGATCGCGATGGGCGGCAGCACGGTGGCGCTGGTCCAGCCGTGGTCATTGCCGCGGACCACGCCGAACACCACACCCAGCAGGCCCACGCTGGCCAGCAGCAGGCCGGGCAGGTCCAGGCTGGTCGACGGACCGCGGCTCTCGGTGAGCCGGGTCCAGGCGATGGGCAGCAGCACGATGCCGATCGGGACGTTCAGCCAGAAGATCCACTGCCAGGATGCGCCCTCCACCACGGCCCCGCCGACGAGCGGGCCGATGGCGATGGCCAGGCCGCCGACGGCGCCCCAGGCGCCCAGGGCCAGACCGCGCCGTTGCGGGCTCACCGCGGCCGACAGCAGCGTGAGGGTCAGCGGGATCACGATCGCGGCCCCGACGCCCTGGGCGGCCCGCGCGGCGACCAGCGCGCCGATGCCGGGGGCCATCGCCGCGGCGGCCGACCCGGCGGTGAACAGGCTCAGGCCGATGACGAACATCCGGCGGCGGCCGTAACGCTCGCCGAGCGTGGCCCCGGTGAGCAGCAGCACCGCGAACGTGAGGGTGTAAGCGTTGACCGTCCACTGCAGCCCCTGGAGCGAGGCGTGCAGGTGAGCCCGGATCGAAGGCAGCGCGGTCGTCACCACGAGATTGTCGAGCGAGGCCATGAACAAGGCGGCCGAGGTCACGGCGAAGGTCCATGCGGTGCGGCTCTTCGCGGTCATGATCTTCCCTCCTAGGAAGTGAGTAGTCACTAACTTATTGGCTTAAAAAAAAATTAGGCGGCGGCTCAGCGGTCCGAGCAGGGTTCTCCGTTCTTCGGGCACCAGCTGGTCCAGCGCTCGTCGACGGCGGGCAGGTCCATCGCGGCGGCGACGTTCATCAGCATGCCAACGGCGAAGAAGTCGACCACGGTCTGGAACGGCAGGCCGGTCAGCCGCTCGACCAGCTCCCACAGCTTCTTGAACCCGGCCCGGGTCGCGGTCCGGATCTCGGGATCGTCGCACGCGGCATAGGCCTGCATCTGGAGCAGCAGCAGCGTCCGGTCCTCTAGGAGCAGTTCGTAGGAGTCCGCCATAGCCATCAGCGCCTCCTCGCCCGTGTAGTCGCCCGCAGCGGCGATGAAGGTGTCCCGCACCCGCTGGAAGCACCGGTCCACGAGCGCGAGAAACAGCGCCTTCTTGGTCGGGAAGAGACGGAACAGGTACGGCTGGCTGATGCCGGCCTGCCGGGCCACATCCTCGGTCGAGGTGCCCGCCAGCCCGTGCACGGCGAACTCGGTGACCGCGACGTTGAGGACCAGCTCGCGGCGTTCCGCCGCGGGCATCCTCTGCTTGGTCTCGGTCATGTCCACTAAGTTAGTGATGACTCACTACTTTGTCAAGTCCTGTGGCGGGGGCGGTTTCAGGCCTGGTAGCGGAACAGGTTTATGCAGGCTGGCGGACGCGGGCATGCCGGGTGGCTGGCGCGCGACGGACGGCGTGGGGGGCGAAGGTGGCTGGCGCGCGGCGACGCGGGGTGCCGGGTGGCGGGCGTCGTGGGGGCGAAGGTGGCTGACGCGGGCGACGCGGGCGGCGACCCAACGACATGGTTGCCACAATCATGCTGCTGGGACGACATGGTTGCCACAATCATGTCGTTGCCGCCACACCTCGCGCGGCGGCGGGAGGGACGTTCGGATGGCCCGGCGGGCGGGTGCGCGGGGCGGTTGGGGACGGGGGCAGGTGGCGGGTGCGCGGGGCGGTTGGGGCGGGGTCAGCTCGCGGGTGCGCGGGGCGGTTGGGCGGGGTCAGCTGGTCAGGGCGGCGTAGATGGCGTGGCCGTATTCGGCGCTGCGGTCGGAACCGACGATGCCGGGAGCCATCTTGTTCATCATGTAGGAGATCGTCGTGCGGCGGCCGACGTCCATCACGATCATGGAGCCACCCCAGCCGCCCCAGAAGCAGATCCTCTCGTCCGGGAGCCAGGGCAGGATGTCGAGCTGAGGCAGGCCGTAGCCGATGCCGAACCGGAGCGGGACGCCCAGGACGACATCGATGCCGTTCTGTTGCTCCCGGAAGATCAGGTCGATGGTGTCCTGGCCGAGCAGGCGGATGCCGTCTACCTCGCCGCCGCGGGAGACGACCGACATGATGCGCGCCACCGAGCGGGCGTTTCCGTGGCCGTTCGCGCCGCCGATGTCGGCACGGCGCCAGCCGGGGGTGTTGGCCGTCTCGGCGAGCACGAACGGCCCGGTGAGCGTCTTGACCGTCGGGCTGTCCGGGTCGAGCGCGGCGAAGTCGAACGGCAGCGGCGGCGGCGGGACCACGTCGGAGATCCGGCCCCAGTCGGCCTCGGCCGCGCCGATCTGGAAGTCGGCGCCGAGCGGCCCGGCGATCTCCTCGGCCACGAACTGCTTGAGCGTCTTGCCGGTGATCCGCCGGACCAGCTCGCCGACCAGGTGGCCGTAATTGAGCGCGTGGTAGCCCGAGGCGGTGCCGGGCGGCCACCACGGCGCCTGGGCGGCCATCCGCGACGTGGCGGCGGTCCAGTCGTAGAGGTCCTCGGGGACGGCAGGCTGCTCCAACCCGGAGACCCCGGACGCGTGGGACATGACGTGGCGGACCAGGATGTCCTGCTTACCCTGGGCGGCGAACTCCGGCCAGTACCTGGCGACCGGCGCGTCGACGTCGAGTTCGCCCCGGTCGACCAGCATGAGGGCCGCAAGGCTGGTCACCGTCTTAGTCGAGGACCAGACGTTGGTGATGGTCTGCTCGGACCACGGGACGGTCCGCGCCTCGTCACAGAAGCCGCCCCACAGATCGACCACGATCTCGCCGTCGATGTCCAGGACCAGTGACGCGCCCAGTTCCTCGCCCGAGTCCAGGTTCCGCGCCAGCGCGTCCCGCACCCCGCCGAACCGGTCGTCACACTTACCGAGTAGCTCCGCCATGGAGCCATCTTCCCTGGTGCCGGGCTCGGCGGCTAGGGCCAGTTTTCGGATAAGCGGAGGGTTTACTACGCTTAGCGCATGGCCCCCATCCAGGTTGGCGACCCGGCTCCAGACTTCACTCTCCCTTCGCAATCCGGCGAGCCGGTCCGGCTCTCCGACCGGTTCGGTGAGCGGGTCGTGGTGCTGTACTTCTATCCCAGGGACAACACCCCGGGCTGCACTGCCGAGGCGTGCGCCTTCCGTGACAGCCACGAGGTGTTCAGCGAGGCCGGAGCCGAGGTGATCGGGGTCAGCTCCGATTCGGCTGACCGGCACACCGCCTTCGCGGGCCGGTACCAGCTACCGTTCACGTTGCTCAGCGACGCCGGCGGGCGCGTCCGCAAGAGCTACGGGGTGCCGTCCGTGCTGGGCGTGCTGCCGGGCCGGGTCACGTACGTGATCGACCGGCAGGGGACGGTACGGCACGTGTTCAACTCGATGACCAATATCGACCGGCATGTCGGCGACGCACTGGCCGTGGTCCGGCGACTGCAAGCCGACGCGAAATTAGCGGCCAGCCGCAGTTACGGTATCCCCCGGGTTACCAGCGGTAATCTGTGGAAGAGCTGTGCATAAACAGGTGGATAACCTTCGCCAGCTGCGAATAACCACCTTGGTTCTGTGGACAGGATGTGGATAGCAAAAAACCTGCCAAAACTTTGCCGCAAACCCTTGCGCGCCATCCGCCGGCGCAGTAGAAATACTTTCACCGTTGGAAACGGGCACCGCCCCGGAGGAAACTCAGGGAACGTGAGAGGAACCGGGAAACCGGTACCTGGAGCGGGTGCGCGGCACCAGCGGGCGGCCCGCGGGGCCCGGGAGGCCAGGCAACTGGCTGACCAGGCCGAGGCCGGGAAGGCCGGGCAACTGGCTGACCTGGCCGGGGCTCGGAAGGCCGGGCAACTGGCCGACCTAGCACAGCGTGGCCAGGCAAGGCCCCCTCCATCTCATACATGGAGGGGGCCTTGTTCTATATGACGGGGCTTGTTCTATTCTGCCGGGGAACAGCGAGGAGTCCCATTGAGCATTACCGCACGGCCGGCGCCGAATGCCGCGCCAGCCCGGCTTAAGGTCCGCAAGAACATAGACTCCCTCACGGCACAGGAATTGGCCGACTTCCGCCGGGCGGTTAAGCAGGCGCTGGCGCTGACCGATAAGCGGGGTTTTGATTATTTCGCCGGCTGGCACGGTGTGCCGCTCGGCTGGTGCCAGCATCACGACCCGCTTTTCCTGCCGTGGCACCGGGCCTACTTGTACTGGCTGGAGCTCGCGCTCCAATCGCAGGTTCCCGGTGTGACGCTGCCGTGGTGGGATTGGTCAAAGGCATCGGCCATTCCGTCCGCGTATTCCAGCCCGCAGGCGAACGGGGCGGAGAACGTGCTGGCAAAAGCACGGATCAACGTCCTCAATACCGCGCACAAACCCGGTTGGCCGACCGAGACCTCGCGCGCTCCGGGCCATGCGCCGCAGGTGCCCGGCCCCCCGTACCAGCAAGAGTGGGCCAATGCGATGAAGGCCACCAACTACACCGACTTCAGCCAGCGGATCTGGTCCGTGCACGACACCGTGCACGTCTGGATGGGCGGCACCATGGCCCAGGTCGACTGGGCCGCCTACGACCCGATCTTCTTCGCCCACCACGCCAACGTGGACCGCGCGTGGCGGATCTGGCAGACGGCCCACCCCGGAGCCAATCCCCCGGCCGGCATCCTGGATGAGTCACTGCAGACCGATCCGGCCATGAAGGTGCGGGCCACGCTTGACGTCCACCAGCTCGGGTACGAGTACGCTGGGACGCAATCGACCGTTGCCGGGAGCGCATGATGCAGCGCTGGACCTCCCAGGCCATGGCCCTCCCCCCGCGGACCAGCTGGCAGCGGGCCGACCTGGAGTTCGAGGGCGTCGAGCACGACGGCGCGTCGTTCGTGATGCACATCTTCCTCAACAACCCGGACGCGGACGCGGCGACGCCGCGCACGGCCGAGCAGCGCTACGCCGGCTACCTGACCGTGTTCGCCCACGGCGACTGCTGGGGTGATGTGGGCCACTGCGACATCCCGGAGCCGGTCAGCGCGTTTGACCGCCGCCCGCCGCATCCGCTGGTGCCGTTCGACGCCACGCTGGAGATCACCGAGCCGCTCCAGGCCCTGTCCGAAACCACGGGGCCCGAGGGCACCGGCGAGATCACCGTGACCGTGCTCGCGTTCAACGAGGCCGACGAGACGGACGGCGTGCTCCGGTTCAAGGAACTCACCCTGCTCACCTACGCGTAGCAGCGCCGTCAATGAACGGCCGCCGGGGGTGGCGGGTGCCAGTGCCTCCAACCCGGGTGCACGGTGACCAGCCGTGAGGGTCCGGGCGGGATGCCGACCAGGTCGGCGCGCGGGTGCAGGGCCAGCCCCGCCGGGACGGGTTCCCACCAGGGCTCGCGGGAGAACAACCGGCTGAACAGCTCCGGCGAGCGGCCCTGCGGCCCCAGGATCAGCTCGGCTGGGGCCGGCTGATCCGGCCGCTGCCACCGGAAGTCGCCGGAGATCCGCAGCGCCGAGCCGGTATTGGGCAGCGCGGCGTGCGGGGTAAGGCAGTGGAACAAGATCACGTCTCCCGGCTCGTAGCTGGTCGTGGCCCAGCCGGGTTCGGCGTGGCCGAGTGGTCGCGGCGGCCGGGGCGGGCCGAGGTGGCCACCGGGCTGGACGGCCAAGCCGCCGATCCGGACCGGGATGTCCATGAGCGGGATCCAGCTGGTCAGCATGTCCTGGACGCCGGACACGCCGTAGTCGTAGTGGATGTAGCGGCCGCGCGGACGGGCCTGCGGGTGTTCGGGGTAGACGGCCCGCAGCACCTTCACCGGGTAGGAGAAGGCGCCGGGTCCGAGCACGGCGCGGACCACCGCCCGCAGCGGCGGCAGGTAGGGCAGGCGGTTGAAGTCAGCGCTGGCTATGGCGGCCCGGAACGCCGGGTCGGCGAGCGCGTCCATCGAGTTGACCGCGCGCGGCAGGACCGAGGGGATGCCGCGACTATCGACCCATCCGCCGGCCCGGAGCCGGTCCAGGACGGTCTGCCCGGCCGCGCGCACGTCGCTCGCGGGCAGCAAGCCACGGAAAAACAGGTACCCGTGGTCGGCCAGGCGACGGCGCAAGCCACCCGGGTCGCCGGCCAGGGGCGCGGAATCGGCCAGCTCATCCACGGGCTCACTGTAGCTATCGCCGGGATCTGTCCGGTCCGGCCGGCCGGGTCACGTTTGGCCTCGCGGACCCGGGGTAGCCAGTACCGCCGTATCGGCTAGCGCAGGCCTGCTCTTCCGGGAAGCGGTACCGGCTTAACTGCTCGGGGAAGGCAAATGGCACGAGACCTTGGGGTTCACGCCCACGTAGTTGAGCGGGCCGGCCGCGATCGTGGCCACGATCGTTCCTCCGTGCGCGCAGCTTTCAGACGACGAGCCGTAATAACCCCGCTGGCCGGCCGCTATCGCTCCGATAATCAGCCAGAGCACTACGATGACTCCTCCGATCCGCACCTTTACCTCCGAAAGACAGGCAGCACCTTAGATTCCGAAGGGCCGCGAATGCTGGTCGCCTTTCCCTCTACCCCGCCCACGAGAGATACACGTGGCGACGGGGTTCAATATCCGTTCGGTTCACGACGGCGCGACACAAGTACCAGCCAGACGACCCTTTTCCTGCGCCCGTGTATCGTGGCTGCTGATGGCCTGGGACGCAGAGACCGCGCAGCGCGCACCCGCGGCACCCGTCGCACGCACCGGCCCGCCGCCCCGACGGCCGGCCGGCGGTGGCCCGCTGCCTCCGCCACGGTCCGATGCCATGTCTTACCGGTACACCACCGACCTGGCCGCGGTCCGCGCCGTGGTGTACCGCCACGCACGCCAGGCCGGGCTGCCGGAATCACGCGCCATCGACCTGGTGCTGGCGGTCAGCGAGGTCGCCGCGAACACAGTGCGCCATGCCAAGTCTCCCGGGTCCCTGAAGATCTGGTATGACACCGATGAGATCGTCTGCCAGATCCAGGACGAGGGGACCATCACCGACCCGCTGGTGGGCCGGCGCCAGCCCTCCCTTGAGGCCATGGGCGGGCACGGGCTGTGGATCGTGAACCAGGTCTGCGACGCGGTCGAGATGCGGTCAGACGAGACCGGCACCACGATCCGGTTGCACATGGACCTGCCCCAGGCCAGGCCCGGGTCCTGAGCTTCACCTGTCCTGTCTCCCGCGTGGCCCCGCCGGGCCCGGGCCGGTCCGCCGGGAGTGGCTTACCGGGCCGTTTCCGGCCAGGTGAAGCACTATCCCGCGGGAATCCGCCGTGTGGTACAACAAGTGCGTGGATCTGCTGACGGTCTCTGTGACGGCGCGGGAGTCCGCAGGCGAGCCCTACACGCTGGTGGAGATCGCCGGCGAGGCTGACGTGACCAACACCGACGAATTGCGGCGCCTGCTGGACGAAGAGGTGTCCCAGCAACCGCGCACGATGATCATCGACCTGTCCGGCCTGCGTTTCATGGACTCCTCCGCCCTGCACGCGCTGCTGCGGGTGAACCGGTCACTGGACCGGCAGGGCGGCGTCCTGGCCCTGGTGTCCCCGCAGGCCCCGGTGGCCAAGATCCTGCGGCTGACGACCGCCGACCGGCTGATCCCGGTTTTCGACAGCGTGGCGGCCGCCGCGGCCGGCTGAGCTGCGGGAAAGCTCCCCCGCGAACCGGGTTGTTTGAAAACTGCCTGAGCGGGATATGCTTGTCCACAGTGGTGCCTACGACGCAGGCACGCTCAACGCGACACGGTGTTTTCGCGGGGCGTGCTGACGAGGCGCCACTTTTTGCTCCCGCTGGCGACACCGTGACTGAGGTTCGTCAGCAAGGAGGCCACCCAGATGAAGATTGCCCTGGTTGCTCAGCACGCCACGCCGCTGCGTCCGCGCACCGGTGCCGGACCTGACAGCGACGACATCGGGCTCAGCGAGCTCACCCGTAATCTCGCCGCTCATGGTCATCAGGTAACCGTTTATGCCCAGAAGCATCAGCGGGACCTGCCCGATCAGGCTGAGCTGCACGACGGCGTGCGGATCGTGCATATCGACGCTGGGCCGACCGCCGCCGAGGATGACCGCGGCGACGCTAGCCTGCTCGAGCGGGTGCCCGCGTTCAGCAGCCCGTTGCGCACCAGCTGGGAGCGGGAGCGCCCGGACGTCGTGCACGCGCTGCGCTGGACGAGCGGCCTGGCCGCGCTGGCCGCGACCCGCGACCTGGACATCCCGGTCGTGCAGGGGTTCAGCTCGCTCGGCGTCACCGAACGCCGGGACCGGGTACGGGCTGACGGTGCCGCGGCCGCGCGGATCAGGCTCGAGCCCGCCATCGGGCGCAGTGCCGCCGCCGTGGTCGCCACCCACTCGGCTGAGGCCTCCGACCTAGCCAGCCTGGGCGTGCACCGCTCGTCGATCAGGGTCGTGCCGTGGGGTGTCGACACCGACACCTTCGCCCCCGAGGGCCCCGTGGCGAAGCGGAACAGCCGCCCGCGGTTGCTGACCGCCGCCGACCTGAACGAGCGGGCCCCGCTGGAGACCCTGCTCCGCGCGCTGAGCCGGGTACCCGGTGCCGAACTGCTAGTCGTCGGCGGCCCGGACCGCGGCGAGCTGGACAACGACCAGGCCTATGTCAGCCTGGCCAAGTTCGCCGCGGCACTGGACATCTCCGACCGCGTGCTCTTCACCGGACGGATGGATCATGCTCTGATGCCCGCCCTGCTGCGGTCGGCCGACCTGGTCGTCAGCACCTGTCAGTACGAGCCTTCCGGTACCACGTCACTGCAGGCGATGGCGTGCGGGACCCCGGTCATCGCGCCCCCCGTGGGCGGTCACGTGGACGCCGTGGTCGACGGGACGACCGGCATCCTGATCGCGCCGGGCCGCCCGGCCCTGCTGGCCCAGCGGATCCGGCAGCTGCTCGCCCACCCCATGCTGATCGAGGCGTACGGGGTGGCGGCGGCCGACCGGGCCAGGTCCCGGTACTCATGGGATCGCATCGCGGGCGAGACGCTCGCGGTCTACGACAAGGCCATCGCTCAGGCGGCCTGACCGCAGCCGCCGACCGGGCCCGGGAAGCGACTAGCTTCCCGGGCCCTGGTTTGCCCGAGCCACGACGGGGAAGCCCGCGGAGGTTGCCACCGGCAGAGGGAGAGGCGATGACGGACGCGATCGAGCTGCTGCGACGCGATCACGACGAGGTGAGGGCGCTGCTGGCCCAGCTCGAGATGACACAGCTCGAAGCGAGCACGGGCCAGGACCGCGCTGATGAGCGTGAGCGGCGGCGAGCGCTGGTCCTCCGGGTTGTCGTCCGCGAGTCCGCGCACGAGGCGATCGAGGAGCAGTACTTCTGGCCGGTCGTGCGGCGGCGGGTCCACGACGGCGCCCGCCTCGCCGACGAAGCGGTCAATCAGGAGCTCGAGCTCAAGCGGATGCTCGACGTGCTGGACGGGCTCGATCCGGCGGCCCCGCGGTTCGAGCCGCTGCTGCGCCAGTTCACCGGGAGCGGCCGCGCGCACCACGAGTTCGAGGAGCGCCGGGTGTGGCCCGGCGTCCGGCTGGCGCTGAGCGAGCAGGAACTGGCGGAGCTCGGCGCGCAGCTCGAGCAGGGCCGCAGGCTCGCGCCCACCCGCCCGCATCCAAACCTGTCCCCCGAGCCCGAGGTGCTCCGGCTGGCCGGCCGCATCGCCGGGGCCACGGACCGGATCAGGGACGCCCTGGCGGGCCGGTCCGGGCACTGAGCACGGCCCGGCCGCGCAAGACCGCGGCCTGGCCGCGCAAGACCGCGGATCCGGCGGCCCGGCACCTCTCCCCGGGCCCCGGATCCGCGCTGACCAGGACCGGGCCGGCCGCGGGTGTAGCGACGCCGATACGGGGTAGCCCAGCAGACTATGGCAGCGACGGTCACGCCGGTATACCCGACCCGCTACGACGGGTTCACCACAATGCCGCTAGGCCGCCACTGGCGCGCGGGAAGCAGCGGGAAGATCGCAACTGACACCGATCCGTGGAGCGGTGCGACCCTGGCCGAGATCCCGCTGGCCGGGATGGACGACCTCGACGACGCCTTCACCGCGGCCGAGGGAGCCCAGCGGGAGTGGGCCGCGCGGCCCCCGGCGGACCGGGCTGACGTGATGCGATCCGCGGCCACGGTGCTGGAGGCGCGCCGGGAGGAGGTCACCGGCTGGCTCATCCACGAGACCGGCGCTCCGGTCGCCGCGGCCGACCTCGAGTGGAACCTGGCCCGTGAGGCGATGCTGGCCGCAGCGGCGCTCCCGTACCAGGTCACCGGGCGCATCGTGCCGTCCGATCTCGCGGGCCGCCAGACCCGCGTCTGCCGGGTGCCGGCCGGGGTGATCGCGGTGATCAGTCCCGCGAGCTTCCCGCTGCGGATATCCAGCCGCGCCACGGCTCCGGCCCTCGCCGCCGGGAACGCGGTGGTCCTCAAACCGTCCAGCGATACGCCGGTCACCGGCGGACTGCTGATAGCCAAGATCTTCCGCGAGGCGGGCCTGCCGGCCGGGCTGCTCAGCGTGGTCATTGCCGCCGGCGCGGAGCTCAGCGAGGCGATCACCGGGCATCGGGTGCCCCGCGTTATCTCCTTCGCCGGCTCGGCGGCGGCCGGGCGGATCCTGGCCCGCCAGGCGGGCGGCAAGCGGCTCATCGGCCAGGCCGGCACCGACGGGCCTCTGGTCGTCCTCGAGGACGCCGACCTGGCGCGGGCGGCCGACGCGGCCGTGTTCGGCTCCTTCGCCGGGCAGGATCAGGTCTGCATGATCACCCGGCGGATCGCCGTGCACCGGAAGGTATACGCGGAGTTCACCGACCGGCTGGTGACCCTGGCGGGTTGCCTGCGAGCCGGCGATCCGGCGGACGCGGACACCGATATCGGCCCGGTCGGCAACGCCAGGCGGCTGGCCGTGATCCGGGACGCCGTGGAGCGGGCCCGCGCCGAAGGTGCCCGCCAGGTGCTCGGCGGTGAGCCGGCCGGCCCGGCCCGGTTGCTGCTGCCCCCGCACGTGCTGCTGGCACGGGACAACGTGGCCAGCACGAGGGAGGAACTCGCCGGCCCGGTGATCACGATCGTCCGAGCCCGGGACGAACGGGACGCGCTGCGGATCGCGAACGAGACCGGGTACGGCCGGTCCAGCGCGGTCTTCACCCGCGACACCGAGCGCGGCGCGCGGGTCGCGCTCGGCCTGAACGCCGCGATGACGCACGTCAACGACGCTCCGGTGAACGGGGACGCCACAGACGACCCAGACGGCCGCCGGGCCATCGGCGACCTCACCGCCGAACGCTGGGTCAGCGTGCCGCTCGGCGGCTGACCCGGCCGGCCTGCCGCGCGGCGGGTGAGCTGGTCAGCGGATCCGCACCGCGACCAGGCAGGCGTCGTCGCCGGTGTCGGAGACCGCGCTGGCCAGGATCCGGTCGGCCTGAGCGGCGGCGGTCGGTACACCGTCGCGCGGCCATCCCGCGGCCGCGAGACTCAGCCCGGCCACGAACTCCCCCAGCACGTCTTCGATGGAATCGCCGCGCCGCTCGATCAGCCCGTCGGTGAACAGCAGCAGGGTGTCGCCGGGTTCGAGCGACTGCACGGCTTCCTCGTAGTCGGCGTCCGGGTCCATGCCGAGCAGGACCCCGCCGGGCAGCGGGAGCGCCCGCGCGGCACCGCCGCGTATCAGCACGGGCGGCAGGTGCCCGGCCCGCGCCCAGCGCAGCACGCGCGTCTGCGGATCGTAACGCCCGCATACCACGGTTCCCACCACGCCGGAGGTGAGGTGACACATCACGCCGTTGAGCATGCCGAGCAGTTCGGCCGGACCGGTCCCGGTGATGGCCAGGCCGCGCAATGAGTTACGGGCGGCCACCATGCCGGTCACCGCGTCAATGCCGTGTCCGGCCACATCCCCCACCACCAGCAGCACGTCGTTGCCGGGCAGCAGCAGCGTGTCGTACCAGTCGCCGCCGACCAGGTGGCCCTCGCCGACCGGGCGGTAGCGTACCGCGACGTCGATCCCGGCCGCTTCCACCGGCACCTCGTCGGGCGGCATGATGGCCTGTTGCAGGCGCAGCGCGAGCAGGTGTTCCTCGGCGACCCGCTGCTCGCTGTCGGCCAGCTGGTCACGCGTGGCGGCCAGGGCGACCTGCGTATGGTAGTGCGCCGAGACGTCCTGGAAGGCCCCGCGCAGCGCGATGACCGCGCCGGCCGCATCGGTGACCGGTTCGGCGAACACCCGGATCTGGCGGATGCTCCTGTCATCGGGGTGCACCACGCGGAACGTCGCCGTGGCGGCCTCCCGGCGCTCGGCCAGGCGCTGCCTGAAGCGCGTGACGACCGGCTTGTCGGCCGCCATCACGTAGCTGTGCAGATCCGCCAGCGGGATCTCCGTCCCGGAGCGGGGCACCAGCCCGAATAGCTCGAACGCCGAGTCGGTCCAGCGCACCAGGCCGGTGACCAGGTTCTCCTCCCAGCCGCCAAGACGGCCGAGCCGCTGAGCGTGGTCCAGGAGCACGCGCAGGTCCTGGGACCCGCCCGCCGCGCCGTCATCATGCCAGGTGAAGATCGCGCCGTCGAAGAACCTGGCCACGCGCAGGCCGGCCAGCGGCGGCGGCCCGGGTTCGGCGGCGGCCAGATGGACAGGGAACCCGCTGGCCAGGGCCTCGCCGAGGGTGCCGGGAACGTGCTGGGGAACGCCGTCGGCCAGGACCTGCACAGCCCGGGCGAACAGGCCCTGACCGGAGACGCTGGTCGGGTAGGCCTCAAGCAAGGTCAGCCGGGCCAGGTCCGCCGCGGTCCGGCCAGCCAGGTCGCGGAAGTGCGGGCCGACGTGCTCGATGCTGAAGTCCGTGATGCGGCCGCTGTCATCCCTGATCGCCTGTACCACCAGCACCGAGTCGGCCAGGGCGTCCAGCAGCGCGTAGATCGCCGCCCGGGGATGGGCGGCGGCCAGGCTGCCGTGCGCGAGCCGGGCGGCGATCACGGGCGCGCACCCCGCGGCGAGCGCGGGCAGCTCCTGGCGGGCCTCGGAGCTGAACGCCGCGAGCGGCTCGGGCCAGCTGACCTCCATCACGCCGAGCAACTGGCCGCCGCGCTCGCGCAGCGCCAGGACCGCCCGGGCGCCGGCCGCCGGCCCCGGCACCGGCGCGGCGTCGCCCTCGGGCCGGCCCGAGGGCCACCACAGGTCGGCTGCGCCCTGGGCGACTCGCTGGGCCGGGCAGTCCAGCTGCGGCGGAAGGTACCGCCACCGGCGGGCCTCGCCGTGGCCCAGTCCGGCCTCGCCGAGCAGGGTGAGCGCGCCGTCCGCCTCGAGCAGCCACAGCGCGACGGCGCCCGCGCCGAGCGGCCCGAGCACCGGCCCGGCGACGGTGCTGGCCAGCTCCGCGCCGTCGGCGGCCAGCTCGGCGGCGGCCTGGACCAACAGCGCACGCGGCCCGGACGGGCCCGGCGCGACGGCGTCCGGGCGACCACCTCTGGCCGGGGCGGCCAGCGGTGGCCCCTCGTCGCCCGCGGGATAACCGGGCGACAGGACCGCGGCGGCCATCTCGGCGACCGGGATCCCGGTCGCCGCGGACAACTCGACCAGCTGGCCGGCGGCCTCGGCCTCGGACAGGCCGAGACGCTCCATCAGCGCGCCGCGGGCCATCGCGATGACCGACTCCCCCGCGGCTGAGGCCCGGACCTCGTCCAGGGTCCGCCGCTGCTGGTCGATGATCGCGGCCAGCCGGAGCACATCGTCGTCGCTACCGGTCACGGTTATCCGCCTCCCCGCGCGGCGAGCCGCCAATCAATCAGCACCCACAAACCTGTCGCAACTCGGTACAAGCAGTGCATTTCGTGACCGGCGGCCACCGCAGGGGACTTCGGCTTTCACGCCTTTGCCCTGCTGCTGACGTTCGCTGGGCCCATGATAGTTACATCCGGTCTACCATCGGTAGAGATCGCACGACGGTGCCGAGCGGGTATCGCGCCGCATCGGCACAGCTGATGGGAGCTTTGGTGACTGATACGGCTCAGTCGGGTCCGAGGCTAGACAAATCCGGACTTGAGCAGCTTCTCGCAGGGCTGACGGCGGTGCGCGGCGGTGACTTCAGCACCCGCCTGGCCAAGACCGGCGACCCGCTGATGGACGAGATCGCCACCGTCTTCAACGGCATGGCGGACCAGCTCGACCTGTTCACCTCCGAGGTGACCAGGGTGTCCCGCGAGGTCGGCACCGAGGGCAAGCTGGGTGGCCAGGCGTACGTGCCCAGCGTGTCCGGCACCTGGAAAGACCTCACCGACTCGGTCAACGCCATGGCCGGCAACCTGACCGGCCAGGTCCGGAACATCGCCCAGGTGGCGACCGCGGTGGCCAAGGGTGACCTGAGCCAGAAGATCGACGTGGACGCGCGCGGCGAGATCCTCGAGCTCAAGTCCACCCTCAATACCATGGTCGATCAGCTGTCGTCCTTCGCCGACGAGGTGACCCGGGTGGCCCGCGAGGTCGGCACCGAGGGGCGGCTGGGCGGCCAGGCTGACGTCAAGGGCGTCTCGGGCACCTGGAAGGACCTGACCGAGTCGGTCAACGTGATGGCGGCCAACCTGACCGACCAGGTGCGTTCCATCGCCGAGGTGACCACGGCGGTGGCCAAGGGCGACCTGACGCAGAAGATCCGGGTCGACGCCCGCGGCGAGATCATGGAGCTGAAGGAGACCATCAACACGATGGTCGACCAGCTCTCGGCGTTCGCGGACGAGGTGACCCGGGTATCCCGTGAGGTCGGCACCGAGGGCAAGCTGGGCGGCCAGGCCGTGGTCCGCGGCGTTTCGGGCACCTGGAAGGACCTGACCGACAACGTCAACGTGATGGCCTCCAACCTGACCGGGCAGGTGCGGTCGATCGCCCAAGTCGCTACCGCGGTGGAGCGCGGCGACCTCAGCCGGCAGATCACGGTGGACGCGGCGGGCGAGGTCGCCGCGCTGGCCCAGACGATCAACCGGATGGTCGGCACGCTGTCCGCGTTCGCCGACGAGGTGACCCGGGTGTCCCGCGAGGTCGGCACCGAGGGCAAGCTGGGCGGCCAGGCCGACGTCAAGGGCGTCTCGGGCACCTGGAAGGACCTGACCGACAACGTCAACTCCATGGCGAACAACCTGACCGGTCAGGTCCGGAACATCGCCCAGGTCACCACCGCGGTAGCCAACGGCGACTTGTCCAAGAAGATCGACGTCGACGCGCGCGGTGAGATCCTCGAGCTCAAGACCACCATCAACACGATGGTCGACCAGCTGTCCTCCTTCGCGGCCGAGGTCACCCGGGTGGCGCGCGAGGTGGGCAGCGAAGGCCGGCTGGGCGGGCAGGCCGAGGTCGAGGGCGTGTCCGGCACCTGGAAGCGGCTGACCGAGAACGTCAACGAGCTGGCCGGGAATCTGACCCGGCAGGTCCGCGCGATCGCCGAGGTGACCAGCGCGGTCGCCTCCGGCGACCTGACCAGGTCGATCTCGGTCGAGGCCCAGGGCGAGGTGGCCGAGCTCAAGGACAACATCAATGCGATGGTCCAGTCGCTGCGCGAGACCATCCGGGCCAACCAGCAGCAGGACTGGCTGAAGACCAACCTGGCCCGGATCGCGGGGATGATGCAGGGTCACCGGGACCTGGCCGTGGTCGTCGAGCTGATCATGGACGAGCTCGCCCCGCTGGTCGGGGCGCAGCACGGCACGTTCTTCTTGTCCGAGCCGGTCGGCGGAGACACCCAGCTCCGCCTGATCGCCGGCTACGGGCTGCGCGCCGAAAAGGCAGCGCCGATCCAGTACCGCCTGGGCCAGTCGCTGATCGGCCAGGTGGCGCGCACCAAGCGGTCCATCGTGGTGGCCAACCTTCCCGAGGGCTACGTGAAGATCTCCTCCGGGCTGGGTGAGGCACCGCCCACGAATCTGGCGGTGGTGCCGATCCTGTTCGAGGACCAGGTGCTCGGAGTGATCGAGCTCGCGTCGTTCACCGAGTTCAGCCCGGTGCAGACCGACTTCCTCGAGCAGCTGACCGAGACCCTCGGGGTCAACTTCAACACGATCATCGCCAACGCGCGCACCGACACGCTGCTCGAGGAGTCGCAGCGGCTGACCAGCGAGCTGCAGGCGCGCTCGGAGGAACTTCAGGATCAGCAGGTCGAGCTGCAGCGCTCGAACGCAGAGCTCGAGGACAAGGCGGCGCTGCTGGCCGCGCAGAACCGCGACATCGAGACCAAGAACGCCGAGATCGAGCAGGCCCGGCAGGAGATCGAGGAGCGCGCCCGGCAGCTGGCCCTGGCCTCGAAGTACAAGTCGCAGTTCCTGGCCAACATGTCACATGAGCTGCGCACCCCGCTGAACAGCCTGCTGATCCTGGCCCGGCTGCTGGCCCAGAACCCGGGCCGTAACCTGTCCGCCAAGCAGGTCGAGTACGCCAACGTGATCCACTCGGCCGGCTCGGACCTGCTGCAGCTCATCAACGACATCCTCGACCTGTCCAAGGTCGAGGCGGGGCGGATGGACATCCACGCGGAACGCTTCCCGCTCAGCGCGCTGCTTGAGGACATCCAGGCCACCTTCCAGCCGCTCACCGCGGAAAGGGGGCTGGACTTCGCGGTCGAGACCGGCCCCGGCGCGCCGCCGGAGCTGTTCACCGACCGGCAGCGGCTGCGCCAGGTGCTCGGCAACCTGCTCTCGAACGCGGTCAAGTTCACCGAGCGCGGGCACGTCCTGCTCCGGGTCGGCCCGGTCCCGGGCCGACGGACCGCCGAGGGCGATGACATCTTGGCCTTCTCCGTGGCCGACACCGGCATCGGCATCGCGCCGGAGAACCTCAGCACCATCTTCGGCGCCTTCCAGCAGGGCGACGGGACGCTCAGCCGGCGATACGGCGGCACCGGGCTCGGACTGTCCATCGCGCGTGAGGTCGGCGCGCTGCTTGGCGGTGAGATCACCGCGAAGAGCGAGCTGGGCCAGGGCAGCACGTTCACCTTGTTCCTGCCGTGCGAGCTGCCCGGCGCGGCCGAGGCCCTCTCCTCCGACGGCCGCGAGCCGGTGAGCGTCACCGTGAACGGCGAGGCACACGCGGATGCCACCGAGGCGCTGCAGTTGCAGGCCGCGCCGCCCGATGACGGATCCGCCGGCGGGCGGCGCCTGCTGGTCCTGGAGGGCGCGCGCGGCGGCCTGCTGACCCTGCTCGCGCACAGCGCCGTCTCCGATCTCACCGGAATCCACGGGCCGGTGCACGTGGGCACGGCGGTCAGCCCGGAGCAGGGCATCGAGGCGCTCAGCGCCGCTCCTCACCAGTGCGTGGTCCTGGATCTGGGCCTGGCCGACGCCTCCGCGTTCGCCTTCCTGGACCGGCTCCAGGAAGACCCGGACCTGCGGAACGTCCCGGTGCTCGCCCACGCCAGGGACAAGCTGGACAGCGCGCAGGCCCGGCTGGCCCGGCTGCGCTTCGGGTCCCAGCCGCTCGAACTGCTCCCGTCCCTGGACGAACTGCGCGAGCGCATCACGCTGCACCTGTCCGCCGCGCAGCCCGAGCATGTCCCGGCGCTGATCAGCGAGCCGTCCGAGACCGGCACGCGGGTCGCGCAGGCCGAGGCGCAGGGCCACGAGGCGCTGAGCGGCCGCCGGGTCCTGGTCATCGACGACGACGCGCGCAATGTGTTCGCCATTACCAGCACGCTGGAACTGCACGGCGTGACCGTGACCCAGGCCCCCAACGGCCGCAAAGGCATCGAGGCCCTGCTGACCGCCGAGGACACCGACCTGATCTTGATGGACGTGATGATGCCGGAGATGGACGGCTACACCACGATGAACAAGATCAGGCAGATGCCCGCCTTCGCCACGCTGCCGATCATCGCGGTGACCGCCCGGGCCATGCCGGGCGACCGGGAGAAGAGCATCGCGGCCGGCGCCAGCGACTACGTGACCAAGCCGGTGGACACCGACGAGCTCATGGCCTGCATGGAGCGCTGGCTGATCCGCAGGTAACGCCGCGACCGTCCGCTTGGCGGCCGCGGCGGCCGCCCGCCGTCGCCTCCGCCGCCGGTCGCGCTGCCGGTCATCGGCGGTGGTCCCGCCCCAGATGCCGTAGTTCTGCTCGTGGGACACCGCGAACTCCAGGCATTCCCGCTGGACCGCGCAGCCAGCGCAGATCGTCTTGGCTCGATCGATCTGCCGCGCGGCCGGGCCGGCCGCGGAGATGGGGAAGAACAGGTCCGGGTCTGCCGACCGGCACGCGGCCGCCGACCGCCAGTTCTGAGCGCTCCCACTGGGGGTCATCGGTGTCCTCACGAGGTCGTCACGGGGGGTCCCGGTGTGAATATGGGCTGACGCTCGGCTTCCCCGCCAAACGCGGTCTAAATGTGACGATCCTCACACCGGCATACGTTTATTCGCCCTGGGCCGGGCACACCCTACTCGTCCGTAATTTCAAAGGGTTCCAGGGAGATCACGTTGACGAAGGGAACGCTCCGGCGGCCGACCGCAGACGCCACGGGCGCCGACCTCGGCTCCGGCTCGCGCGCCGAGCTGAAGGAACTGACCGACAACGCCTTGCTGGCCAAGATCCGGTCCCTGCCCCGTGACAGTGAGCTGCGGGCCGCGGCGTGCGAGATTATCGTGGAGCGCTACGGCAAGCTGGTCCGCTCCTGCGTCCGGCAGTACCGCGGCAGCCCGGAGCCCACCGAGGATCTCATGCAGGTCGGATACGTCGGCCTGCTCAAGGCGATCAACAACTACGACCCCGAAGTCGGCGACAGCCTGTCCGCCTACGCCCAGCCGTGCATCAGCGGCGAGATCAAGCGCCACTTCCGGGACAAGCGCTGGCAGATCCACGTCCGCCGGTCGGCTCAGGAACTGCTGCTCGAGCTGCGCAAGGCCAATGAGGAGCTCACCCAGCAGCTGGGCCGCGATCCCGGCGAGGACGAGCTGGCCGAGCGGCTCGGGGTCAGTGCGGACGATATGCAGGAGGCCCGCCAGGCCGACCTGGTGTTCAGTACCTACTCACTGGACGCTCCGCTATCCGACCGCGAGGACCCGGCGCTGCTGGCCGACGTGCTCGGGGACGACGACCCGGGCGTCATGCACACGATCGACATGGAATCGGTCAACGCCCACTGGGACGAATTGCCCGAACGTGAGCAGCGCATCCTGGTGATGCGCTTCTACGGCAACCTCACCCAGACCGAGATCGGCGACCGGCTCGGCATCTCGCAGATGCACGTCTCCCGGCTCCTGGCCCGGGCCCTAGCCCACCTGAGAAGCAGGCTGATCGATCCGTCCGAAGAGCCCTCCCCCGCCAGCTTGACCGCGGCGGGATGACCGCCCGGGCGTTCATATAGCGGAAGGACCATCATGAAAACCGGTATGGGACTCGTACTGATCGGCATCGGGGCGATCCTCGCCTTCGCCGTGACGACGAACACCTCCGTCTTCAACCTGCATACCGCCGGCTACGTGATCATGATCATCGGCATCCTGGGGCTGGCCGTCCCGCGCCGCGGCTACGGCTGGGTCGGCCGGCGGCTGTTCGTCCGGCAGGCCCGCTGGCGGCCGGGCCGCCGGGTCGAGGAAGTCGTCTACCCGACCTACGTCAACCGCAATCCGGCCAACACCCGCGTGCAGGCCGGCCTGCCCGCCCCCGGCGCGTTCGGCAGCCCGGAGGCAGCCACCCACGTCGAGTCGACGCGCGACCTGTCCACCGACCCGACGAGCATGCGCCCGGGTGAGACCGAGATCGTAGAAGACGTCTACGAGAACTGAGACCCGCCGCACGGCACAGCGAACGGAACAGTAAAGCAGTACGAGGAGAGGTCATGACACTCACCGCTTCCGTCATCATCGTCTGGCTCTTGATCGGCCTGGTGATCGGCGGGCTGGCACGGCTACTCGTGCCGGGCCGTCAGCACATCGGCCTGATCTTCACGATCCTCATCGGCATTGTGGCCGCGTTGCTGGGCGGGATCATCACCACCGCGCTCCTGGGCGCGGGCCATACGATCATCACCTTCATCGTGGCGCTTGTCGCGGCGGCCCTGCTGGTCAGCGCGTTCACCACCCGCGGCTACGGCCGCTACCGTACCCGCACCCGCACCCGCCGCCGGCGGTCCGCCCGCTGGCGCTGGTAGGCCCAGGCTGTAGCTAGGCACCGTATCCGCCGGGGCGATATCGCCCCGGCGGATACTTGTGCATTAGTGCCGTTCTGCCGCCAGTACTATTGAGTCCGCTCAGAAGGGGCCGGCACAAGGGACGATGATCGGGAGAGATGCCGCGAGACACCCGGACGGACGATTCGTACGCTGATCTCGGCGACCTGGCCGGGCGGCGCGACGCACTCCGTCAAGCTGCCGCGATGCGGGGCGCGGACCCGCGGGCCCTGCTCGAGGCCGCCTTCGCCGAACTCGACGGCGCCGTCGAGGTCCTGACCGCGCTGGCCGAGACCGATCTGGGCGAGGCCACCCCCGCGGGCGCCGCCGAATCACTCAGCGTCGAACGAGCCCTGCTGCGGGCCGTGTTCCAGCACGCGCCCGCGCCCTTGTTCGTGCTCGAACCGGACGGCACGGTGCGGCGCGCGAACGGCCGGGCCGGGCTGCTGATCGGCGCCCCGCCCGGCTACGCGACCGGCCGGGACCTGACCGCCTTCGTCGACCTGCCGTCCCGGGCCGCGGTCAAGAGCCAGCTGGCCGCGGCCGTCCGGACGGGAACGGCCCGGCAGGTGGACTGCCGGCTGCTCGGCCCGGACGGCCCGGTGGACGCCACCTTGACCGCGGACGTCATCACCATGCAGGACGGCGCGCGGCTGCTCGTCGTCACCGCGACCGGGGCGGTCCCGCCGCCGACGGTCAAGGGGCCAAAGGGCCCACGAGGTCCCGGGGGAAGTAAGGAGTCCAAGGGCCCCGAGGCGCTGATCCGGGCCATGACCCGCCGGACGGACATGATCACGGCGGTGACCAGGCTGCTGCTCGACAACAGCACGTTCAGCGAGGCGGTCACCCTCCAGCGCTGCGCCCGGCTGCTGGCCGGGGACGTCGCGAGCTGGGTGATCATCGACATCGAGCGCGCGGACGGGCTGCGCCGCCAGTTCGTGATCGGCCCCCAGGACCAGGCCGCCCAGGACCTGGCCAGGAAGGTACGGACGCTGGATCCGCCGCCGACCTCGGCGCCCGGGCAGGTCCACGCCACGGGCACCTCGATCGTGCTGGCCCACGCCGACGACGCCGGGCTTCTGGGCAGTACGGCGGACGGGACGCCGCTGCTGATGCTGCTCGGCGCGACCTCGCTGATCAGCGTGCCGATCACCGACGGACTGACCAGCTACGGCGCGCTCACCCTGGCACGCTCGGGCGACGAGCGGCGCTTCGAGATCGCCGACCTCGGGCTAGCCGAAGACATAGGCCAGCACCTCGGCGTGGCCATCCGGGTGGATCGCATGTTCCGGCACCGGGCCGCGTCCGCCGAGGCCCTGCAGAGCAGCCTGCTGCCGGCCACGCTGCCTGAGGTTCCCGGGCTCGACCTGTTCGCGGCGTACCAGCCGTCCAGCGAGGGGCTGGAAGTCAGCGGCGACTTCTACGACGTGTTCCGGGTCCAGGACGGCTGGGCCATCACGGTCGGGGACGTGTGCGGCAAGGGCCAGGAGGCCGCCGCCATGACCGCGGCGGCCCGGCACGCGATCCGGGTCCTCGCGCACTGGAACCCGGACCCCGTGGACGTGCTGACCCGGGTCAACGAGGTCATGCTGGCCGGTGACTACGAGGACCGCTTCGTGACGGCCAAGCTCGCCTACCTGCGCTGGGATGGCAGCCGGCTGCGCGTGCGGCTGGCCAGCGCCGGGCACCCCGGGCCCGCGCTGGTGCGCCCGGACGGCCGGGTCGACGTGCTGAGCGGCGGCGGGCTGCCGCTTGGCCTGTTCCCCGACGCGGACCCGCAGATCGAGGAGATCGAGCTCGGCGAGGGCGACCTGCTGTTCTTCTACTCCGACGGGGTCACCGACGCGCGCACCCCGGATATGCGCTACTTCGAGGACAGCCTGGCCGACGAGCTGGCGGGCCTGGCGGGCCGGTCCGCCGCGGAGACCGCCCGCATCGTGCAGAGCCTGGTGACCAGCTTCTCCCAGGACGAGCTGCGCGATGACATGACGATCCTGGTCGCGAAGGTCAAGGCGCCGCCGGATCAGGCGGGGTAGACGGGACTAGGCCGGACCGGGCCGGGGTCGTCGGGTCGGCCGGCCGGCTGGCCCGGGGATCTTCTGGTTCTCGCTGCTGTAGGTGGCCACCACCTCGGCGGCTACCTCGGTGACCTTGACGTGGCGGCGCTGGGACTCCTGACGCAGCCGTCGCAGCGCCTCCTCCGCGTTGCAGCCGAGCGCGTGCATCAGCACGCCCTTGGCCTGGTCGACCACTGAGCGGGCCACCACCGCGTCCTTCAGCTGGCTGGCCGTCCGCTGGGCCTGGCCAAAGGCGGTCGCGTTGGCCAGCATCGCGCCGCCGAACGCGGCCAGCGTGTCAGCCATCGGGTCGGACCGGACGTCGAGCGCGCCGGGCCGTACCCCGCTCAGGGACAGGACCAGGGCACCGCGCGGAAGCTCCCGGACCAGGTGGACCGAACAGCGCACGCTGCGGCGCAGTGCCTCCGCCGCGTACTCGGGCCAGCGTGTCTCGGCCAGCGTGTCAGGGCAGCTGACCGGGAGGCCCTCATCGGCCGCGGTGATGAGCGGCCCGCGACCGAGATCCAGCTGGAGGTCGGCGAGCTCGGCCAGGTCGGGGTGCGTGGCCGCGGCTCCGATCAGCTCGCCGTCACGCCAGACCGCCGCGTGGGCTCCCGCGCAGGCCGGTACCTGCCAGGCGGCCAGCTCGGTGAGCCGGTTCAGCGATCGCGCCTCGGAGCCGTTGGTCAGGCTCAGGAGCTCGGCCGCCTCGTACCCCAGGTGCTCGATCGGCAACGGGGGCCTCCGTCCTGGCTGGGCTAGCAGGCTGGGCTAGCAGGCTGGGGCTAGCTGACTGAGGGCTAGCAGGCGGGCGGTCCCGCCGTGGCCGCTTCCGCCGTGGCGGGCAGAACCGCCGGCTCGCTGCCGGACCGGGTGACGAACCGGATGGCCGGGATCCGGGCGGCGCAGGATGCCAGGCGGGCACCGCCGGCGCTCGTCTTCTGGATGGTCATCTGACACCAGGGGCGGCCCACCCACGGCGATCCGCCGCCCGTCGAGGAGTAGCCGGTCTCACAGGTGGCCACGCTGTGCGCCCGGCTGCTGAGCAGGGCACCGACCGTGATCATCGCGAACATCACCGGGACCAGCACGAAGGCGTAGATGGTCGTGCCTGCCCGCAGCCACCGGAACCGCCGGGGCCGAGGCCGGGCCAGCGGCTCCGCGCCGACCGGCTCGTCGGCGTTGATCCGGCTGAAAATGGAGAACATTGAGACTAGGTCGGGCTCGCTGGCCTGCAGCGCGCCTTCCATTCGATCGAGAACACGCTGCTGCGAGGCGGGCAAACTCACACAAAGCTCCTAGCACCATGAGGAACGCGGGTGCGGAACCACCGCCTACCCCCGTCTTCTGGCCACAAACGGCCGTCTCGTGCAGCTTACCGGCTCGATTACGCGCACGACTCAGCCGGGCACGATTCCGTTAAGAACTGTTCAGCTGGGCACGATTACGTCCGGAGCTGTTGAATCAGTCCGGGATCGCCGCCGTGACCTCGCTGGCCGCGCGCGGGCTCAGCGACACGCGGACCAGCGCGGCGGCGAGCCGGGCCGGCTGGCCGCACTCGGCTAGCAGCGAGGCCAGCGAGGAGCGGCTATCCGGCAGCCCGACCCGGCGCGCCCCGCTGGTCATCGGGGTGTCCACGTAGGGCGCGACCGACGGCCAGACGGCCTGGGCTTCGCGCAGGAAGACGCCGGCCCCGGCACCGCCCAGGCCGGGGAACCCGGCAAGCAGCGCCTCGGTCATGCCGGGATCACCGCCTGCCTGATCCCGCAGCCTGCGCAGGTCGCCGTGCCACCGGCTGGACAGCAGGTCCGCGCCGTCACCAAGCATGGTGGCGGTGCGCTCCTCGTAACGGACGTAGCCGCCGCGGTCGAGCGCGTCCACGCGGTCCTGCCAGCCGGCCTCGCTCATGGCCCGGGCACTGCGGTACCCGGCCGCGAACAACTCGCGCGCCGTCGCGCTCGCCACGTCGGCCGGAACCCTCGCGTTCAGCAGCGTGCTCAGCACGAGGAGCTGGTACAGCGGTCCCGGCCGGTCGGTAAGGCGGATACCCGTCTCCTCGGCGTACGTCCGTCCGTGGCGGCCGAGCAGCTCCTTGACGATCAGGTCGGGCTTTCCGGGCATGTCAGCGGTCCGGCCGGGCGGCCGAGATCTCCGACCGGGCCGATCGCTGGTCCTGGTCCTGGTCCTGGTCCGAGGCCAGGTCGCCGATGGACACCACGCCCACCGGGGTGCCGTCGGCGATGACCGGCAGGCGGCGCACGGCCCGGTCACGGACGATCCGGGTGGCCGTCGCCACGTCGTCGTCCGGGCTGAGCACGGCCAGCTCGCCACTGCAGATGTCGCCCAGGCAGGTGGTACCCGGATCGCGGTTCTCGGCCAGGACCCGGATCGTGATGTCCCGGTCGGTGACGAGCCCGCTGAGCTGGCCCCCGGACAGGACCAGCACGGTACCGATGCCCCGCTCCTTCATGGCCCGGGCGGCGGCAGACACCGATTCGCTGGCTGCCATGCACACCGGCGCGGCCGACATGATCTCCCGCACTTTCCTGGTCATGGTGCACCTCCCGGATGACGTCAGCGGCTACCCCAGCCCAGCGCCGGCAAACGGCCCGGCCGGGTTGTCGTGGAGGGTCAGGTCGCCGAGCGAGACGATCCCGGCGACCTGTCCGTCCTCGATCACCGGCAGCCGGCGCACCGCGTGCTCGCGCATCAGCGCCGCGGCGACCGCCGTGTCGTCGTCGGCGTTGACCCCGACCAGGTCGCGGCTGCTGAGCGGGCCGACCGGCTCGTCCGGCCCCCGGGACTCCGCCACCGCCCTGACCACCAGGTCACGGTCGGTTACCAGGCCGTAGAGGGCCTGGTCATTGACCACGAGAACGGCGCCCACCCCCCCAGTCCCGCATGGTCCGCGCGGCGGTCCCGATCGACTGGTAGTAGTCCACCCCGATGGGGCCCGGCGTCATCACATCACGCACCTTGGCGTTCATGACGTCCTTCCTCGTGGTTGGGTCGATCCCTTACCTTCGCGCTACCTGCCGCGACCGACCCTAAACAGGAAACTGCTCGTGGGAAGGAAATAGTCGTGTGTGACGAGTGATCCGCGCCGGTCAGCGCCGGCCGAGCATTGAGCGCCGCCCGAGTGTTAGGCGCGGCCGAGCAGGCGGTCGAGCGCGCGGCCGACCTCGTCGGCCAGGCCAGTGTCGGCCGCGCCGGACGAGCGCGCTCCGAGCACTGCTTCGGGCTCCCGGACGAGGCCGCAGTCGAGGCACTCGACCTGGCCGAGCCGGCGGATCAGGTGCGCGCTGCGGCACTTGGCGCAGCGCTCGAGCTCGGCGGTCCAGTCGGCCGACTCCTGGCACCCGGGGCAGATCAGCACCAGCTGGTCATGCACGACCCCGCGCCGCCAGGGACTCTTCCCCCGCTCCGGATCCGTCTGCCGCACGCCGCAGCGGTAACACGGCATGCCCCCAGGCCTCCCTATGGTGCGACGCTAGCCGAGCGCGGCGAGCGCCTTTGAATACTCCGCCAGGTCGCGCGCCTGCGGGATCGGGTTGACCACCTTCCACCGCACGACGCCGTCCTTGCCGATGATGAACGTGCCCCGGGTCGCGATGCCGCGCTCGGGATCGAACACACCGTACAGCTTGGCCACATCTCCGTGCGGCCAGAAGTCCGATAGCAGCTCGAACTGGAAATGCTCCGCGTCGGACCAGGCCCGATGGGTGAACGTGGAGTCCACCGACACGGTGAGCAGCGCCACGTCCTCGCGCGTCACCTCGGGGAACTCGTCGCGGATCGCGCACAGCTCGCTGGTGCACACGCCGCTGAACGCCAGCGGGTAAAAGATCAGCACGACGTTCTTGGCGCCGCGGAAGCTGGACAGCCGCACGGGCGTTCCGTGCTGGTCCCTCAGCTCGAAATCAGGTGCCTGATCGCCAACTTCCACCGCCATGCCGGATCCTTTCGCTGGATCGGGGGAAATGCCTGTTACCAACCCAAGTGTGCCACCTGATCCAAGGCGGGGAACCACGGCCCGTTCGGTATATATATAAGGCGAACGGACGGTCAGTTAGGTCCCCTACTGGCTCCCCTTACGGCGGGCCTTCGGCGCGACCAGGCGCGTGCCCGACCAGTCACGGGCGGCGCTCACGCTCGACGTCTGGGACAGCCCGGCCGTCGGCGCGGCCTCGCCGATGTCGCTCGGCTCGACATGACCATCCCGGCCCGCCTTCGGCGTAAGCAGCCAGATGTACCCCCCGTCGGCCAGCGGCGTAAGGGCGTCGACCAGCGCGTCGACGAGGTCGCCGTCCCCGTCGCGCCACCACAGCAGGACCACGTCGACTACGTCCTCGTAGTCCTCGTCGACCAGCTCCACGCCGTCTACCTTGGTGATCGCGCCGCGCAGCTGCTCGTCGCAATCATCGTCGTAGCCGATCTCCTGCACCACCTGGCCCGGCTTGATACCGAGCCGCTCGGCCTGGCCGCGTTCATCCTGGGCCTGGCCCGCGGTCGCGCTCACTGACGTCCTCCTTGAATCCCTCCCCGCGCCAGCGCGCGCCTTGGCGGGTGCCTGACCCGTTGTGACCTCAGGGCCCAGCCCCCAGACGGCGATGACACGTCAGCACTTCTTGTTGGGACAGTTCACACTGGGTCGGCCCGGCGCGCAAGTGGCAATCGCCCCGGTCGCGAAAACCGCCGCCATAAATTGATCTGCCCGATCCATCTACCGGTTACGCAGAGCGCTCCCGGGCACGTAGAGTAACGGGGCAGTCCGCTCTCGGCGAAACCGGGTCCCGGCCGGGCGTTACCGGGCCGGCGGTGCACTACTTCTCCCGGATGGCGGTTACCGTCGAGTAGAGATGCGCTCAGGGCCAGTTCGTTGGACGATTGGTCTGGACAACACATCGAGTTCTGCGACCCGCGGCCGTACAGCCGCCCGATCTACGCGGAAGGCGAGGCTAACCCGTGGCTTCCGGACGCCAGCGATTCCCCATCATCAGCGACGGGCTGCCCACCCAGCTGCCCGACATCGACCCGGACGAGACCCGCGAGTGGATCGAGTCGTTCGATACGGTCGTGCGGACCAGGGGCCGGGCGCGCGCCAGGTACGTCATGCTCCGCCTGCTCGAGCGGGCGCGCGAGCAGCAGGTCGGGGTGCCCGGCCTGCGCAGCACCGACTACATCAACACGATCCCGCCCGAGCGCGAGCCGTGGTTCCCCGGCGACGAGCACGTCGAGCGGCGGATCCGGGCCTACATCAGGTGGAACGCCGCGATCATGGTCTCCCGGGCCAACCGCCCCGGCATGGGCGTGGGCGGGCACATCGCCACCTACGCCTCCGCGGCCTCCCTGTATGAGGTCGGGTTCAACCACTTCTTCCGCGGCAAGGACCACGGCGAGTCCGGCGACCAGGTGTTCATCCAGGGGCACGCGGCGCCGGGCATCTACGCGCGGGCCTTCCTCGAGGGCCGGCTGACTGAGGATCAGCTCAACGGGTTCCGGCAGGAACTCTCGCACCCGGGCGGCGGGCTGCCGTCTTACCCGCACCCGCGGCTGATGCCAGAGTTCTGGGAGTTCCCCACGGTGTCCATGGGGCTCGGCGCGATCGACTCCATCTACCAGGCCCGGTTCAACCGGTACCTGCTGGCCCGCGAGATCCACGACACGTCGCGCTCGCACGTGTGGACGTTCCTGGGCGACGGCGAGATGGACGAGCCCGAGGCGCTCGGCGCGATCGGCCTGGCCGCCCGCGAGGAACTGGACAACCTCACCTTCGTGATCAACTGCAACCTGCAGCGGCTGGACGGCCCGGTGCGCGGCAACGGCAAGGTCATCCAGGAACTCGAGGCGTTCTTCCGCGGCGCGGGGTGGAACGTGATCAAGGTCATCTGGGGCCGGGACTGGGATCCGCTGCTGGCCCAGGACACCGACGGCGTGCTGGTCAACAGGATGAACACCACGCCGGACGGCCAGTTCCAGACCTACAGCGTGGAGTCCGGCGCCTACATCAGGGAGAACTTCTTCGGGTCCGACCCGCGCCTGCGGGCCATGGTGGCGCACCTGTCCGATGACGAGCTGCGTTCGCTGTCGCGCGGCGGCCACGACTACCGCAAGGTGTACGCGGCGTTCAAGGCGGCCCGGGAGCACGCGGGCCAGCCGACCGTCATCCTGGCCCACACGATCAAGGGCTGGACGCTGGGCAAGGACTTCGAGGCCCGCAACGCCACGCACCAGATGAAGAAGCTCACGGTGGCCGAGCTGAAGGAGTTCAGGGACCGGCTCTACCTGCCGATCCCGGACTCGGCGCTGGAGGCCGAACTGCCGCCGTACTACCACCCGGGCGAGGACTCCGACGAGATCCAGTACATGCGCGAGCGGCGGGCCGCCCTGGGCGGGGTGCTGCCCCGGCGGGTGGTCCGGGCCAAGCCGCTGCCGCAGCCGGGCGATGCGATCTACGACGAGCTGCGCAAGGGCTCGGGCAAGCAGGCAGTGGCCACCACGATGGCCTTCGTCCGGCTGCTCAAGGAGCTGATGAAGGACCCCGAGATCGGGGAGCGGTTCGCGCCGATCATCCCGGACGAGGCCCGGACGTTCGGCATGGACTCGCTGTTCCCGACGGCCAAGATCTACTCCCCGCACGGGCAGACCTACGAGGCGGTCGACCGCAACCTGCTGCTGTCCTACAAGGAGTCCGAGAAGGGCCAGATCCTGCACGAGGGGATCAGCGAGGCGGGCGCGATGGCCTCGGTGATCGCGGCCGGGAGCGCGTACGCGACGCACGCCACGCACATGATCCCGGTGTACGTGTTCTACTCGATGTTCGGCTGGCAGCGGACCGGGGACCAGATGTGGGCGCTCGGTGACCAGCTCGGGCGCGGGTTCCTGCTCGGCGCCACCGCCGGCCGGACCACGCTGACCGGCGAAGGGCTGCAGCACAACGACGGTCACTCGCTGCTGCTGGCCTCGGTGTCTGAGGCCTGCATCTCCTACGACTGCGCCTGGGCCTACGAGCTGGCCTACGTGATGCGGGACGCGCTGCGCCGGATGTACGACGCCACCCCGGAGCACCCCGATGGCGAGAACATCTTCTACTACCTGACCGTCTACAACGAGCCGTACCCGCAGCCGCCCGAGCCCGCCTCGTTCCCCGGCGGAACGGCCGCGCTTGAGCAGGGCATCCTGCGCGGGCTCTACCTGTACGCGCCCGCGCTCGGCGTCGCGAATGGTACCGAGGCCTCATCCGGTCCCGCCGTACGGGACTGGCTCGCCGCACGTTCCGGTTCTTCCGAACGGTCCGTGGTACCCGTCCCCCGGGCTCAGATCCTCGCCTCCGGGGTGGCGCTGCGGTCGGCGCTGGCCGCCCAGGAGATGCTGGCCAGGGACTGGGGTGTGTCCGCCGACGTGTGGTCGGCGACGTCCTGGACCGAGCTGCGCCGCGAGGCGCTGGCCTGCGAGTCGTGGAACCTGCTGCACCCGTCCGATCCGCCCCGCGAGCCCTACGTGACCTCGATGCTGTCGGGCAAGCCCGGGCCGGTGGTCGCGGTGTCGGACTGGATCAAGGCGGTTCCGGACCAGATCGCCCGCTGGGTGCCCGGGACGTTTACCTCGCTGGGCACCGACGGGTTCGGCTTCTCCGATACGCGCCCGGCGGCTCGGCGGTTCTTCCACGTGGACGCGGAGTCGATCACCCTGGCCGTGCTGTGGGAGCTGGCCCGGGCCGGCGCGGTCGACGCCGGGTTCCCGGCCCAGGCCATCGAGCGGTACCGGCTCGACGTGCCGGTCAGCGAGGCGCTGTCATAGGCGGGGCTTGTATCTGGCGATGACTCAGCGAGCCGGTCCCCGGGTGAACGCGGAGACCGTAAAGCGGATCGAGCGGGCCACCGGGGCGCTCGGCACGGCGGCGATCGCCGCCATGGACAAGCGGCTGCCGTGGTTCCGGAACATGTCGGCCGAGAACCGGTCCTGGCTCGGGCTGGTCGCTCAGGCCGCGATCGCCGCGTTCGGTGACTGGATCAGGCACCCGGAGCGGAACCGGCCCGCGGTGACCCAGGTGTTCGGCACCGCGCCGCGCGAGCTGGCCCGGGCGGTGAGCCTGCAGCACGCGGTCGAGATGATGCGGGTCATCATCGATGCGGTCGAAGCGCAGGTCGAGGAGCTGGCCGCGCCGGGCGACGAGGCGGAGCTGCGCGAGGCGGTGCTGACCTACGCCCGCGAGATCGCGTTCAGCGCGGCGCTGGTGTACGCGCGGACCGCGGAGGCACGCGGCGCGTGGGACGCGCGGCTGGAGGCGCTGGTGGTCGACTCCCTGGTGCGCGGCGAGACCGAGGACTCGCTGCACTCCTGGGCCTCGGCGCTGAACTGGTCCTCCTCCCCGGTCACGGTGGTAGTGGGTACCATCGGCGACGACGAGCCCAAGACCGCTTCGGCGGTGGGAGTGGAACCGCTGATCGAAGAGCTGCGGGCTCAGGCCCGGCGGGCCCGGCTGGACCTGCTGGCCGGGGTGCACGGCAACCGGCTCATCCTGGTCATCGGGGGCAGCGACGACCCGATCGCGGCCGCCGAGCGGTTCGCCGGGCGGTTCGGGCCCGGACCGGTGATCGCCGGGCCGCTGGTCCGCGACCTGCGCACCGCGTCGGTCTCGGCGCGGGCCGCGCTGTCCGCGCTGCGCGCGGCCCCGGCCTGGCCGGACGCGCCCCGGCCGGCGGGCGCGGACGACCTGCTACCCGAGCGCGCCCTGGACGGCGACCCAGACGCCCGGGCCGCTCTGATCAGCGACGTCTACGAGCCGCTGCTCGGCGGCGGGCACGCCCTGCTCGACACGCTCACCACCTACCTGGAACAGGGCTCATCGCTTGAGGCCACCGCGCGGCTGCTGTTCGTGCACCCGAACACCGTGCGGTACCGGCTGCGGCGCGTCGCCGAGCTCACCGACTACACACCGTCGGCCGGCCGGGACGGATTTACCTTGTGGGTTGCGGTCGCGCTGGGCCGCCTGATGGCGAAGCGCAGCTGATTCCTGTGACCGATGGTAACGTTTAGGTTAACGTCGTTTGTAGCAATCATCCAAAGGTATGGCGGCCAACTTCGTACTGTTCGGCATTCATGTGGCGGAGTTCTACAGGGCACCCTAAAGGGATGCTTATCATCACCGCTCCCGGGCAAGGCGCGCAGACGCCGGGTTTCCTGGCTCCCTGGCTCGAGGTGCCCGGAGTCGCCGAGTGGCTCGGCACCGCCTCCGAGCTGGCGGGCTGTGACCTGATCAGGTACGGAACCACGGGCGATGCCGATGAGATCCGGGACACCGCGATCGCACAGCCGCTGCTGGTGGCGGCCGCGCTGGCCGCGGCCGGCGCGCTGGCGGGCGGCTTCTCCGGCCTCCCCGGCTTGCCCGGCTTGCCCGGCTTGCCCGGCGATGTCCGCGCCGACGCGGCGGCGGGGCACAGCGTCGGCGAGCTGGCCGCCGGGGTGCTGGCCGGGGTGCTGAGCGCGGACGACGCGATGCGCCTGGTCAGGGTGCGCGGCGCGGCCATGGCGGCGGCCTCGGCGATGAAGCCGACCGGGATGACCGCCGTCCTGGGCGGCGACGAGCAGGCGGTGCTCGCCGCCATCGCCCGGCACGACCTGACCCCGGCGAACATCAACGCGGCGGGCCAGATCGTGGCGGCCGGCGCCGTTGCGGACCTCGCGGCCTTCGCGGCCGACCCGCCGGCCGGCGCGCGGCTGCGCCCGCTGCAGGTGGCCGGGGCGTTCCACACCCGGTACATGGCACCCGCCGTCGCGGCGCTGCGCCACGCGGCCGCGGAGGTCGCGGTCACGGACCCGCACCTCACGCTGCTGTGCAACGCCGACGGCGCCGCGGTCACCACCGGCAAGGAGTGGCTGGAGCGCATCGTCGCCCAGGTCGCCGCGCCGGTGCGCTGGGACCTGTGCATGGGGACGATGGCGGACCTGGGCGTGACCGCGATCATCGAGCTGCCGCCCGCGGGCACGCTGACCGGCCTGGCCCGGCGGGCGCTGCCCGGGGTGGCCCAGCTGGCGCTCAAGACCCCCGATCAGCTCGAGGCCGCGCATCAGCTGATCGCCGAGCACCTGGCCGAGCATCTGTCCGAGCACTTGTCTGAGTCCAGCGGGCACGGGCACGTGCCGGAATGGCGGCTGATCGTGGCGCCGACCTCGGGCACGTTCCGGTCACCGGCGGGCCGTACCGACGCGATGGTGGCCCTGACCACGGATCTGGGCACCGTCGTGGCGCGCGGCGGCGAGCGGCCGGTCAGCGCGCTCTGGCCGGCTGAGATCATCGAATGGCTCGTAGAGGACGGCGACCCGGTGAGTGAGGGTCAGCCGCTCGTTCGCGTTCAACCCCCAGGGGGGTCTGCGGGAAATGGTTCCCCCAGATGAAGCCAGGGGGTCTGGGGGATGGTTCCCCCAGAAAAAGAAGGAAGGTTCATGACATTTTCTAGTTCGTTCCCGCCCGCCGCGGGAGCGCGGATCATCTCGCTCGGCCACTATCAGCCCGGCAATGTGGTGACCAATGACGACCTCGCGGCGCGGGTCGACACCAGCGACGAGTGGATCCGCAGCCGGGTCGGCATCGTCAGCCGCCGCTACGCCGGGCCCGACGAGACCGTGGCCGACATGGCGGTCGTGGCCGGCGGCAAGGCGCTGGCCGGCAGCGGGCTCTCCCCCACCGACATCGATCTGGTCATCGTGGCCACCTGCAGCACCGACGTCCCGATCCCGAACGCGTCCGCGACCGTGGCGGCCCGGCTCGGCATCGTGGCGCCCGGCGCCTACGACCTCAACGCGGCGTGCGCCGGCTTTTGCTACGCGCTGGCCAGCGCGTCCGACTCGGTGCGGGCCGGCACGGCCCGGTATGTGCTGGTCATCGGGGCCGAGAAGATGACGGCCTGGATCGACCCCGACGACCGCTCGACCTGCATCATCTTCGCGGACGGAGCGGGCGCCGCGGTGGTCGGACCGGTCGCGGACGGCGAGGCGCCGGGCATCGGGCCGGTCGTGTGGGGCAGCGCCGGCGACATGGCCGACAAGATCGCGATCCCGAACCGCCGCTCGTACATGTACCAGGAGGGCCAGGCGGTGTTCCGCTGGGCCACCACCGCCATGCACCCTATCGCGGCGCAGGCCTGCGAGCGGGCCGGGCTGGCGGTCAGCGACCTGGCGGCGTTCGTGCCGCACCAGGCCAACCTGCGGATTATCGAGGCCATCGCGCGCAAGCTGGGCGTGCCCAGGGAGCTCGTGGCGGACGACATCGTGCACTCGGGCAACACGTCCTCGGCGTCGGTTCCGCTGGCGCTGTCCCGGCTGGTCGAGCGCGGCGGCGTCAAGTCCGGCTCCCCCGCACTGTTGCTCGGTTTCGGTGCGGGGATGTGCTACGCGGCGCAGGTGATCACGGTACCCTAGCCGCGCCCCGCCGTGGGGCATGGATTCCGTTTACTACAAGGAGCAGAAAGAATGACTGACCAGGAGATCCTCGCGGGGCTGGGCGAAATCATCGAGGAGATCGCAGGCGTGCCCGCCGACGAGGTGACCCCGAGCAAGAGCTTTGTCGACGACCTCGACATCGACTCGCTGTCCATGGTCGAGATCGCCGTCGCGGCTCAGGACAAGTTCGGCGTCGAGATCCCCGACGACCAGCTCAAGGACCTCACCACCGTCCAGGATGTGGTGAACTTCGTGTCCAAGAACGCCGGGGATTCGGCGTGACGGTGGAACGCGAGACCGTCGTCGTCACCGGGCTCGGCGCGACCACCCCGCTCGGCGGGGACGTCGCGTCGACGTGGGCGGCGATGCTGGCCGGGCGGAGCGGCGTGGGACGCCTGACCCAACCGTGGGCCGAGCAGCTGCCGGTGCGGATCGCCGCATCGGCAGCCGCCGACCCGGCGGAGATCGTGGGCCGCGTGCAGGCCCGCCGGATGGACCGCTGTGAGCAGTTCGCGCTGGTCGCCTCCCGCGAGGCCTGGGCCGACGCGGGCGCGCCGGAGATGGACCCGGAACGGCTCGGGGTCTCGGTCACCACCGGGATCGGCGGCATCGGATCGACGCTGGCCGCGTACGACATCCTCAACTCCAAGGGCTGGCAGCGGATCTCGCCGTACACGGTGCCGATGCTCATGCCCAACGGGGCGGCCGGCTGGATCAGCATGGAGCTCGGCGCCCACGCCGGCGCCCATGCGCTGGTCAGCGCGTGCGCGTCCGGCGCGGAGGCGATCGGGTACGGCATCGACATGATCCGGCTCGGGCGGGCCGACGTGGTCGTGGCGGGCGGCACCGAGGCGGCGATCATGCCGCTGAACATCGGCGCGTTCGCGGTCATGCGGGCCATGTCCACCCGCAACGACGACCCGGAGCGGGCCTCACGGCCGTTCGACAAGGGCCGGGACGGGTTCGTGCTCGGCGAGGGCGCCGGCATGCTGGTGCTGGAGTCGCTGTCGCATGCGCGCGAGCGCGGCGCGCGGATCTACGCCGTGGCGGCCGGAGCCGGGTACTCCTCGGACGCCTACCACATCGCCCACCCGGCGCCCGACGGGGCCGGGGTAGCCGCGGCGATCGGCCGGGCGCTGGCCGACGCACGGGTCGACCCGGAGCAGGTCGTGCACGTGAACGCGCACGCCACTTCGACTCCCGAAGGCGACCCGCTCGAGGCGCAGGCCCTGGCCAAGGCGCTGGGATCGGCTTGTGAGGGGGTCATCGTCTCGTCGACCAAGTCGATGACCGGGCACTTGCTCGGCGGCGCGGGGGCCATCGAGTCGGTGGCCGCCATCCTGGCGCTGCGCGATCGGGTGGCCCCGCCCACGATCAACCTCGAGGACCTGGACGACGACGTGCCCGTCGACGTCGCCACCGAGCCGAGGCCGCTGGCCAAACGCGGGGCCGAGCCGATGGCCGTGGTGAACAACGCGTTCGGGTTCGGCGGCCACAACGTGTCCCTGGTGTTCACCGCAGCCTGAATCCACCGGTAGAGGAGACCCGCACATGACCGCCACGCTGGATCCGGGCACACCCGCCGCGCCCGCCGCGCCCGCCGCGCCCCGACCCGCCGCGCTGCCGCGCGATCCGCGGGAGCGCCTGGCGGCGCTGTTCGACCCCGGCACACTGGACCTGCTTCCCGCCGAGGGCGAAGGACGGAGCGGGGTGGTCGCGGGCGTCGGGCTGGTGCACGGCGCCGGGGCGGTGGCGTTCGCCTCCGACCCGCGGGTCCAGGGCGGCGCCATGGGCAGCGCGGGCTGCGCCGCGATCGTCGGCGCGTACTCCGAGGCGGTCTCCCGCGGGGTCCCGGTCGTGGGCCTGTGGCACTCGGGCGGCGCCCGGCTGGCCGAGGGCGTGGCCAGCCTGCACGCGGTGGGGACGGTCTTCGCGGCGATGACCGCCGCCTCGGGGCGAGTGCCGCAGATCTCGGTCGTGCTCGGCCCGGCGGCCGGCGGCGCCGCCTACGGCCCGGCGCTGACCGACATCGTGATCCTGTCCGGGCAGGGCCGTATCTTCGTCACCGGCCCGGACGTGGTGCGCTCGGTGACCGGTGAGGACGTGGATATGGAGCGGCTCGGCGGCCCGGAACCGCACAGCCGCCGCTCCGGCGTGGTGCACCTGGTGACCGAGACGGACGCCGAAGCGCTGGATCAGGCCCGCCAGGTCGCGGCGCTGTTCAGCGACCAGGGGAAGATCGCCGAAGACGCGGAGGACCGCGACCTGTCCGGGATCCTCCCCGACTCCCCCCGCCGGGCCTACGACGTGCACCTGCTGACCGGCAAGCTGCTCGATTCGCCGGGCGTGGAACTGCACCCCCGGTGGGCGCCGAACATCGTGACGATCCTGGGCCGGCTGGCCGGGCGTACGGTCGGCGTGGTGGCCAGCAACCCGATGCGGCTGGGCGGCTGCCTGGATGCCGCGTCGGCGGAGAAGGCGGCGCGTTTCGTCCGGATGTGTGACGCGTTCGGCGTGCCGCTCGTGGTCCTGGTGGACGTGCCGGGTTACCTGCCCGGGGTCGGCCAGGAGTGGGACGGCGTGGTCCGCCGCGGCGCCAAGCTGCTGCACGCGTTCGCCGAGGCGACGGTGCCCCGGGTCACGCTGGTCACCCGCAAGGCGATCGGCGGGGCCTACATCGCGATGAACTCCCGCTCGCTGGGCGCGACCCGGGTCTACGCCTGGCCGGGCGCCGAGATCGCGGTCATGGGCGCGGTCGCGGCGGTCCGCATCCTGCACCGGCGCACGCTGGCTTCGGTGCCGCCCGAGCAGCTGCACGAGGCCGAGGCGCAACTGGCCGCCGAGCACGAGGCGACCGCCGGCGGCCTGCAGCGCGCGGTCGAGCTCGGCGTCATCGACGCGATCCTCGAGCCCACCCAGACCCGCCTCGAGCTGGCCCGGGCCATCGCCGAGGCGCCCCAGCTCCGGGGAGCGCACGCCAACATCCCGCTGTAAGCAGCGGCGTGGGAGCGGCGCGGCCACGCAGGGCTGCGAGCTCGCGCGGGGCGTGGGAGCGGCTGCGAGCCCCAGCCCCTGCGTTCCCAGGGCAGACTGCCCTCGCGTCGCACACCAGTCTCACCGGCCCCATTTGCGTGGTTGATCCGGGTTCTGCGGTTGATCCGGTGTGCTATAGGCCCCCTAATCCACCACAAAGCCCGGATCCACCACGATAATTTCCGGATTGCGGAAGTAATGGCACGGGGGGTGGGTGGAGGGTGTCGTATAGGGGGCTTGGTAGTCGGCGACGCCGCTAGAGGGGGTTCGGCGGGGTGCTGCCGCCGCCGGTGCCGCTGCCGCGGTCGGTGCTGCCTGCGTCGGGGCCGATGGCGGGACCGGAGTCGGCTGGTGGCGCTGAACCGCCGGCGGGCGGGGCCGGGTCGGTGGCTTCGTCTTCCGGGGTGCTCTTGGCGTCGGCGGAGCGGCTTTCGGCGATGAGCTCCTCGAGGCGGGCCGCGCGGATGCGGCGGAACGTCCGGTGGTCCCGCGTCCGGTCCAGGACCGCGACTTCCAGCTGGGTCGCGGCCAGCTCGGTGCGCTCGCCGTTGCCGGTGGCGGTCAGCGCGGCCAGCGCGGCGCCGAACGCCTCGGTCAGGGACATGCCCGCCGAGTAGCGTTCCTTCAGCGCCGCGGAAACCTGGTCGGCCTGCCCGCCGAAGGCGACGAAGCCCGGCTCGTCGGTGACCGACCCGTCGAAGGTGATCCGGTAGATCTGGTCGGCCTCCGGGCGCGTGCCGACCTCGGCCACGACGATCTCCACCTCGAACGGCTTGAGGTTCTCGGTGAAGATGGTGCCCAGGTTCTGCGCGTAGTAGTTGGCGATGCCGCGGGCCGTTACGTCGTGCCGGTCGAACTGGTACCCGGTGATGTCCGCGTACGTGATCCCGGCCTTGCGCAGGTTCTCGTACTCGTTGTACCGGCCCACCGCCGCGAACGCGATGCGGTCGTAGATCTCGCTGATCTTGTGCAGCGCGCTGGAGGGGTTGGGCGCCATAAGCAAGATCCCGCCCTCGTACTGCAGCGTGACACAGCTGCGACCGCGCGCGATCCCTTGACGCGCGTATTCGGCCTTGTCCCGCATGGCCTGTGCGGGTGAGACATAACCGAACGGCATGGACACCGCGAACGCTTCCTTTACTGGTCAGAGGGACGGGCAGAACGCGCTAGCCGGCCGCGTGCAGCGAGGCGGACGGGCCGTCGGGAGTGGTCATCCGCTCTTGCACCACCTGCTGGGTGTAATCCTCGGACTCCGCTTCTGACAGCTTGCGGAATCCGTCGGCGGTGACGGTGGCGATGACCGGGAAGATCCGCCTGGTCAGGTCGGGGCCGCCGGTCGCCGAGTCGTCGTCGGCGGCGTCGTACAGCGCCTGGACACTGGCCAGGACCGCGTCGCGCACCGGCATGTCGTCGACGTACAGCTTCTTCAGCGAGCCGCGGGCGAACACCGATCCCGAGCCGATGGAGTGGAACCGCTGCTCCTCGTAGGGGCCGCCGGCCACGTCGTAGCTGAAGATCCGCCCCTGGCTGGCGTCCTCGTCGTAGCCGACGAACAGCGGCACGACGATGAGGCCTTGCATGGCCGCGGCCAGGTTGCCCCTGATCATCCAGGCGAGCCGGTTGGCCTTGCCCTCCAGCGACAGCGGGCGGCCTTCCATCTTCTCGTAGTGCTCGAGCTCGACCTGGAACAGCCGGACGAACTCGATCCCCACGCTGCCGGTGCCCGCGTAGCCGATGGCGGAGAACTCATCGCTGCGGAAGACCTTCTCGACGTCACGCTTGGCGATCATGCTCCCGGCAGTGGCCCGGCGGTCGCCGGCCAGCACCACGCCCTGATGGCAGACCGCCGCGACGATCGTGGTGGCGTGCGGCAGGTCACGCAGGGCCAGATCACGCTGGGCCAGATCACGCTGAGCCGGGGAGTCGGTACCGCCGCCCGGCGCACGGCCCGGCATCAGGTCCGGAGAGTAAGCGGCGAGGAAGTCCGCGAACGACGAGGTCTGCCGGTCCATGAAGCCCGCGGACGGCCTGTTCTGCGTCCGCCCCTGGCCTTCGTCTCCCTCGGAGAACGAGCCGGACTGCCGGAAATGTGCAGAGCCGTCGAAATACGAGCCCAACGCGAACCTCCTCCCACAGTGGACGGCACAGCAGTGCCTTCAACAGACCCTACTGCCGCGCCGGAGCGAGACAGCACGCCGGCCAGGCCGACGTGTCCGCCCACGGCGAACCGCTGGGCTGGTTACTGCCCGCCCTTCTGCACGTACGACCGGACGAACTCCTCGGCGTTCTCCTCGAGGACCTCGTCGATCTCGTCCAGGATCGCGTCGACGTCGTCGGAGAGCTTCTCGTGCCGCTCCCTGACCTCCTCGGTGCTACCGGTCTCGGCCTGCTCGGTCTCCTCGGCGCGCCGGGTGGTCTGCCGCTGACCGCCTGTGTCCTTGTTGGTTGCCATCTCGCTACCTCCGTCTGTCCCAACGCTATCGTCACCCGTGGGAGTCCCGCCCAATCCAGCAGGACTGAAATCGGTACGAACTCGCGACCCCGTAAGCCCTAGCCCTCAGCCCCCGGCCGGTCAGTCTTGGCCGGTCAGCGCAGCGACCAGCTCGGCCGCGGTGCGGCAGCGGTCCAGAAGTTCACCCACGTGCGCCTTGGTGCCGCGCAGCGGCTCCAAGGTGGGGACGCGCTGCAGCGACTCTCGTCCGGGGATGTCGAAGATCACCGAATCCCACGAGGCGGCGGCCACGGACTCGGGATACTGCCGCAGGCAGCGGCCGCGGAAGTAGGCCCGGGTGTCCTCCGGCGGGTTCTCGATGGCCCGGTCCACGGTCGCATCATCGGTCAGCCGCACCATCCGGCCCCGGGCAGCCAGCCGGTTGTACAGGCCGCGGTCCGGGCGCACGTCGGAGTACTGCAGGTCGACCAGCTGCAGCCGGGGATGGTCCCAGCTCAGCGAGTCCCGGGACCGGTATCCCTCGAGCAGTTCGAGCTTGGCCACCCAGTCCAGCTCCCTGGACAGCAGCATGGGGTCCTCGGCCAGCCGGTTCAGCACCGACTCCCACCGGTCCAGGACGTCCGCGGTGATGTCGTCGACGTCGTCCCCGTACCGGTCCTCGGTGTACTTGCGGGCCAGCTCGAGGTATTCATGCTGGAGCTGAACGGCGGTCATCTTCCGGCCGTCCTTGAGCGTGACCAGGCGCCGGCAGCTCGGATCGTGCGAGATCGCGCGCAGTTCGGCCACTGGCGCCTCGACCGACAGGTCCGAGCCGAGGAACTTGTCCTCGATCATCGACAGGACCAGCGAGGTGGTACCGACCTTGAGGTAGGTGGACACCTCGCTCATGTTCGCGTCGCCGATGATCACGTGCAGCCGCCGGTACTTCTCCGGGTCGGCGTGCGGCTCGTCCCTGGTGTTGATGATAGGCCGCTTGAGCGTGGTCTCCAGGCCCACCTCGACCTCGAAGAAGTCGGCTCGCTGGCTGATCTGGAAGCCGGTGCCGCGGCCATCGGCGCCGATGCCGACCCGCCCGGCCCCGCACATCACCTGGCGGGACACGAAGAACGGCACGAGGAACTTGACGATGTCGGCGAACGGCGTGGCCCGGCGCATCAGGTAGTTCTCGTGCGAGCCGTAGGAGGCGCCCTTGTTGTCGGTGTTGTTCTTGTACAGCTGGATGGGCGCGCTGCCCGGCACGGTGGCCGCCTTGGTCGCGGCCTCGGCCATGACCCGCTCGCCCGCCTTGTCCCAGATCACCACCGACAGCGGGTTGGTGCACTCGGGCGCGGAGTACTCGGGGTGCGCGTGGTCGACGTACAGCCGGCCGCCGTTGGTGAGGATGACGTTGGCCAGCCCCAGGTCCTCGTCGGTCAGCTGTGAGGAGTCCGCTGCCTCCCGGGTCAGGTCGAACCCGCGCGCGTCCCGGAGCGGATTCTCCTCCTCGAAGTCCCAGCGCGCCCGCCTGGCCTTGGCGGCGGTGGCGGCCTGGTAGGCGTTGACGATCTGGGACGAAGTCACCATCGCGTTGGCACCGGGCTGGCCGGGCACAGAGATGCCGTATTCCGTCTCGGTGCCCATGACCCGCAGAACGCTCATATCAAGCAGCCTAACGCCGGACGGACGAAGCCGACACGCTGACACACTCTGTCGGCCAAGGGGGGACGGCCCCCCTGTGACCCCCCGGAGGCCTTAACGTGAACGGCCATCTACAGATACTGCCCGGTGTTCGCCACGGTGTCGATCGAGCGGCCCGCCTCGGTACCGGTCTTGCCGGAGACCAGGGTCCTGATGTAGACGATGCGCTCGCCCTTCTTGCCGGAGATACGGGCCCAGTCGTCCGGGTTGGTGGTGTTCGGCAGGTCCTCGTTCTCGCTGAACTCATCCACGCACGCGGCCAGCAGGTGGCTGACCCGCATGCCCTTCTGCCCGGTGTCCAGGAACTCCTTGATGGCCATCTTCTTGGCCCTGGCCACGATGTTCTCGATCATGGCGCCGGAGTTGAAGTCCTTGAAGTACAGGACTTCCTTGTCGCCGTTGGCGTAGGTGACCTCGAGGAACCGGTTCTCCTCGGACTCGGTGTACATCCGCTCGACGGTGCGCTGGATCATCGCCTCGACCGTGCCCTGCCTCGAGTTCTCGTGCTCGGCCAGGTCGTCGGGGTGCAGCGGCAGTTCTTGCAGCACGTACTTGGAGAAGATGTCCTTGGCCGCCTCGGCGTCCGGCCGCTCGATCTTGATCTTCACATCGAGCCGCCCGGGCCGCAGGATGGCCGGGTCGATCATGTCCTCGCGGTTGCTGGCCCCGATGACGATGACGTTCTCCAGGCCCTCCACGCCGTCGATCTCGGACAGCAGCTGCGGGACGATCGTGTTCTCCACGTCGGAGGACACGCCCGAGCCCCGGGTCCGGAAGATCGAGTCCATCTCGTCGAAGAACACGATGACGGGCATGCCCTCGCTGGCCTTCTCCCGGGCCCGCTGGAACACCAGCCTGATGTGCCGCTCGGTCTCGCCCAC
>Ga0070735_10000385_pt1 | contig 50600 bp, 45 predicted proteins | sample Coa_R1_FD_66443 | JGI IMG/M metagenome (GOLD analysis project Ga0070735, IMG submission 66443) | Surface soil microbial communities from Centralia Pennsylvania, which are recovering from an underground coalmine fire - Coalmine... | ecosystem: Environmental > Terrestrial > Soil > Unclassified ... | reverse complement strand
GAGGCAGTGTTTATGCAGCCCCTGCCTCCCACCTGTACCCGAACGACACCTTCCGACAGGGCCAGACTCCGGTAGGGATGCCAGGGTTACGACACAAACCACGACACAAATTTTCGCACCACAATTGTGCCGAAAATCCCCACCGCTCGACGGGCAACGCGACGACTGGAGTAGCCTGCCGCTCGCCGTCTGCTCCCGGATCTGGGCCGCGCCGGTGGGGGCCCCGGACCAAGGGGGTGGGGCTGGGTCCAACCGTATCCTATGGCAGCTGCCGGATCTTCGCAAAAACTTTTTTCAATTTTTAACTTTTCATTTTGTCTGATCTATTTCTTGGGTCGCTACAAATTTGGAGCGTAAAAAATCGAGCATCCGGTAGAGCGGCGGGCCTCCGAACCGTGCGCTGGGAGTAATCGTTCGCAACTCGGTGGCCAAATGGCGTTGAATCGTCGGGAGGGCGGCGCTTGACAGGCTGTGTCCGAGGGGGCAAGATTCCTCCGTTCTCCCCCCGGCTGACCTCGGTTAGCTCTACCCAGTCCCGCAGGCCTTGGAATGAAAACCATGAAGGCACTTCGATTGACCCGGCAGTTCCTGATTCTCATCGGCGCAATGGCGCTGGCGCAATCTAAACCTATGTCCGTCATCGGCCTGCCGCGAGATGCCAGGAAGCCAGCGCAGCCAGCCTCGCCGCTGGCTGATGCGGGAACCCAAACAAAGATTGTCGAGAATTATGGCAAGCTGCCGCTGAGCTTTGAGGTGAACGAAGGCCAGACGGATGGGACAGTCAAGTTTCTCTCACGCGGCAGCGGCTACACACTGTTCCTAACTGGCGATGAGGCGGTCTTCTCCTTCGATAGCGCAAAGTCCAAGGACGATATAGGCGGCGTTAGCGGTCAGGTGCAAGCTAAACCTGAAGTGCCAATATCCAGTGCCGTCTTGCGGATGAAGCTTGTAAGAGCCAACCGTTCAGTTAAAGTGACGGGAGTAAATCAACTTCCAGGCAAGAGCAATTACTTCATCGGCAACAATCAGAAGAGATGGCACAGCAACGTCCCGACCTACGCCAAGGTGAAGTATAGGGGAATCTATCCCGCCATTGACCTGGTCTATTACGGCAATCAGCGGCAGCTTGAATATGACTTTGTCGTCTCACCGGGTGGCGATCCGCATCGCATTCAGTTCCATTCAGGTGGCGCCAATCGCATCAGTCGGGACGAATACGGCGATCTAGTCTTCCAGACCCCAGCGGGTGAAGTTCGCTGGCGAAGACCGATTGTGTATCAGGAGAAGAACGGAGTAAGGCAAGAGATTGCCGCAACCTACGTGGTTAAGAATCGAAACCAGGTAGGGTTCGAGGTTGCTGATTACGACAAGAGCAGGCCGCTATACATCGACCCGCTCGTTTATTCCACCTATCTCGGCGGCAGCGGGAATGACAGTGGCGTTTGTATCGCCGTGGATAGCTCAGGCAGCGCTTATATTGTCGGCAAAACAGCTTCACCAAACTTTCCAACGGTGAACCCCTTGCAGCCAACCTATGCTGGTGACACAGATGCGTTTGTGGCGAAGTTCAACGCCGGGGGATCGGCCTTGGTTTACTCCACGTATCTTGGCGGGAGCGGGGATGACGAAGGGTACGGGTGTGCTGTGGACAGCTCGGGCGATGTATACGTCACGGGAATTACAGGTTCATCCGACTTTCCGACTAAGAATCCCTTCCAGCCAACGTATGGCGGCAACGATGATGCCTTCGTAGCCGAACTCAACGCCACGGGATCAACCTTACTCTACTCCACATACCTCGGGGGCAACGGGTATGACTATGGCTTCACAACCGCTGTGGACAATTTGGGAGACGCTTACGTCACGGGAACTACCATGTCCACCAATTTTCCAACGACGCCTGGAGCATTCCAGACGACTTGCAGCGGAGAATGCCTAGACGCTTTCGTTGCGAAATTCAACTCCACAGGGTCGGCTTTAGTTTACTCTACCTTTCTTGGAGGCACCGCTGGCAACCAAGGCTTCGGCATCGCGCTCGACAGCTCAGGCGACGCTTACGTAACAGGACTCACCGACTCAATCGACTTCCCCACAGTGAATCCTTTGCAGCCCTATGGTGGCGGCGAAGATGCCTTTGTGACACAGGTCAACTCCTCTGGGTCGGCTTTGGTCTATTCGACCTACCTTGGCGGCGACGGAAACGACGTGGGCCAAAGCATTGCTGTTGACAGCTCGGGCAATGCCTATGTCACTGGTTATACCAACTCGACCAACTTTCCAACTGCGCACCCTTTGCAGCCAGCCCTTGGCGGCGGCAACGATGCCTTTGTGGCGGAGGTCAACTCATCTGGGTCGGCTTTGGTTTATTCCACTTATCTTGGAGGCAGCGGTGATGATTACGGCCAAGGTGTTACCTTGGACAGCTCGGGCAATGCCTATGTCACTGGTTATACAGACTCAACCAATTTCCCAACTTTATATCCACTGCAACCAGTCAATGGCGGAGGCTACGATGCCTTTGTGGCGCAGCTTAACCCATCAGGATCAGCATTCGTTTATTCCACCTATCTCGGCGGCAGCGGGACGGATTCTGGCAACCGCATCGCTGTCGATAGCTCGGGTAACGCTTATGTGATCGGGACCACCAATTCAACCAACTTCCCCACAGTAAACCCCTTTCAGTCCGCTAATGGCGGCAGCTACGACGCCTTCGTGGCCGAAATTGAGAAGGCATCGGCAAACGTATTGCTCGCTCCTTCTAATCTCAATTTTGGCAACCAGACGGTGGGTATTGCCAGCAATCCACTGGTTTCAACGCTGACCAATGACGGTGTGCTCTCTCTGACGGTCACGTCAATCAAAGTCATTGGGACGAACAGCACCGACTTCACTCAGAGAAACAACTGCACATCGGTACCTCCTGGTCAGAGTTGCAAGATTAGCGTGACATTCACGCCATCTGGCACGGGCAACGAGACCGCGAGTGTCAGTGTCGTGGATAACGCTCCGAATAGTCCGCAAGCACTTCCGCTCGCTGGAAATGGTGTGCTGCCAGCAGTGACATTGTCACCCACAAGTTTGACCTTCCCGACGCAGGTTGTCTTTACCACCAGTCCGGCGCAAAAAGTCACACTCACCAATACGGGTTTGGGAGTCCTCAAGATCACAGCTGCCGGAATCTCCGGTCCGTTTGGTGTCTCGACGAACTGCACCGCGACACTCGCGGCAGGATTAAGTTGCACAGCCAACGTCGTCTTCAAACCTACGACGAAGGGCACGCTAAACGGCGACATCTCGATTACAGACAACGCACCGGGCAGTCCGCAGAAGGTTCCGATGTCGGGCACTGGGACCTTTGTTCAGTTAAGTCCGACGAGCGTCAACTTCGGCAATCAGCCCGTGCACACAACGAGCGCTCCGAAGTACATTGCCCTGAGCAACAAGGGGGACGCGCCAGTGAATTTTACAGGAAGCGGAATTAGCATCACTGGCACGAACGCCTCTGACTTCGCTGAGGCGAATAATTGCGGCACGAGCATCGCAAGTGGGGCGACCTGTTATATCAAGGTCACATTTACGCCGTCGCAGCAAGGCAAACGAACGGCAGATGTTTCCGTTAGCGATGATGGCGGAGGGAGCCCCCAGATGGTGCCGCTGTCGGGAACCGGTACACCTTGAATCGAATATCACCGCTTCGACGAAGGAAAAGCGCGGGCGGTTGCTGATCATGCAGTTCCATCCTCATTGGATGTCGATAGGGCCGTTCGTCCGCATGTACAGTGCAGATCGTGCGGCGCAAATTCGACCTGTCCGGGTACTTTTGCCTCTAGCTGCGGCACCGTTTTCGACGTTACTCCATCGAATACCCTCACCGTAGTCTACGATTTCTGTTCTCAACCCAACTGCGAAGACGGTTTTTTTACGCTCGGTGGATTAACTCTTGGAATCGATAGGAATTTGTACGGCACCACGGGTGGTGGCGGTTCAAACTGCCAGCCGGACGGTTGCGGGACGATCTTCAAAGTGAGCCCCGCAGGCAACTTAGTTACACTTTACGACTTTTGTACTCTTCCACAATGCGCAGACGGCGACGAACCTGTTTCGTCCTTGGTCCAACGTTACCGGCTTTGATCCGACCCGGCACGTCAATAGCTGGCGGACGGCTTGGAGAACTCTGACGAAGAAAGCGGGACTGCCGGGGTTCCGGTTCCATGATCTGCGACACTGCGCGATCACCCAACTCGCGGAGAACGGCACTTCGGATTCAACAATCATGGCAATTGCAGGTCACGTCAGCCGTCGCATGTTGGAGCGGTACAGTCACGTGCGGATGGAAGCAAAGCGAGCCGCGATGGAATCCCTTGCCTTGAGCACCAAAGCGGTAGGTTATGACACAAACCCTGCCCTGTGATTGCTCGTCCTGGTAACCTCTTGAGGGATTTGGTGGACCTGGTCGGGTTCGAACCGACGACCTCTTCCATGCCATGGAAGCGCGCTCCCAACTGCGCCACAGGCCCACTCGCAGATGTCTCTAATTCTCGCTTACACGATACTGATAGTCAACCAATCGTGAGGGCAATCAGGTGTCCTCCCGTTTTACGAAGGCATCCAAAATAGGTATCCTGACGGAAGACAACTCATGAAACTTTGCTTCGGCCTTGTCCCTTTACTCTGCGGGCCGCTTTTCGTCTTCGCGGCGGCGCAAAGCTCATCGCCACCTTCAACTGCGCCTTCGGGAGGCACACCGGTTCCCTACGCTTCGGTCAGCCAGTTGAATCTGGTTCTATCCGATCTGCAGCAAAGCTCCCAAACCACGCAATTGGATCTCGCCAAGCTACGTATCGATAAGTGGAAGACGGACGGCAACACCAAACGCGACACCACCTCCGATGTCGAGTCCATCCAACGCAACCTGCAAAGCGCCCTCCCCGGCATCGTCGATCAGTTGCGCGCCTCGCCCGAAAATCTCACAGCTACCTTCAAGCTCTACCGCAATCTCGACGCGCTCTATGACGTCTTTGGGTCGGTGGTCGAATCCGCCGGAGCCTTCGGATCAAAGGACGAGTTCCAATCCTTGCAGAACGACTTGAGCGCATTTCAGCGCTCTCGCAAATCGGTAGCCGACAGGATGGAAACTCTCTCCGACAGTAAGGAAGGCGAGCTGTCGACCTTGCGCACGCAACTTCAGGCTGCCAAAGCCGCCGCCGAACCCTCAGCCCCGCCTAAGAAAGTCGTTGTTGACGACACCGAGCCTCCCAAGAAGACCGTCAAGAAGAAAACCGCCACCAAGACCCCGAAGCCTCCGGTTGCTGCGCCGGCAAATAATACTGGCTCAAATCCTCAAACTCCCGCCCAGCAGTCGCCAAGCCCCCATTGATCTGGCATTTGCACCCTGGAGATCAGCCTGCTCTACTCCCCTGAAATCAAAGCTCTTTTCTCGGGAACTTACAATTCGCTCGCGGGGTCTAAAGCTACAGGTGGGTGTATTCGGCCCTATGAATGTTTCTGTAAATGCGATCTCGGGAAAACGCCCTATAATGGTGCTTGCGCCAGGAGAGTCATGGCGGGGGTAACGGCGTTGAGCAATCTCGCGGGAGCGATGGACATTCGCGTTCAGGAAGCGGCGATTATCGCCGAACTGAGGGCGGGATCAGAAGAGGCCTATGCCTGGCTCATCGCCGAATTCCACCAGCCGATTTACAGCCTCGTTTATCGGATGGTGACCGACCCCGCCGATGCCTCCGACACCACGCAGGAAGTTTTCATAAAGGTCTTCCGCGGTATCAGAAACTTCCACGGTCAGTCCAGCCTGAAGACCTGGATCTACCGCATCGCTTTGCACGAGGCTTCCAATCGCAGACGCTGGTGGTTTCGCCACAAATCTCACGAAACACCACTCGAGCCCTTCGAAACCGAATCCGCAAATACCAACCAGGAAGCGTTGACTGACTTAACCGAGTCGCCATTCGATTTAGCCGCACACGAAGAAGTTCGCGCCCGCGTCGAAGACGAAGTCCGCCAAATCCCCGAACCTTATCGCACAGCGATCATCCTTCGCGATCTGCAAGAGATGTCTTACGAGGAGATCGCGGAAATCACGCAAGTCTCCCTCGGAACGGTGAAGTCGCGACTGACCCGCGGACGTGAAGCCCTCAGAAAACGGCTTGCCACTTATGTTCAAGACGCCGGTTCGAGCCTTGGCTTGGACCTGGCTGAAACCGAGATGAATGCGAAGAACCCTGCGGCGTCTTCCGGGCCGGCTGATCTCGAGGTGGCATCATGAGATGCGGGCGCGCCAGATCGTTGTTCTCCCCTTATCTCGATGGAATGATTCCCGGACGGGAAATGCTCGCTCTGAGCGAACATTTGGAAAATTGCCCGGCTTGCCGCGATGCCTATCATTCATTGCGCGACACGCAGCAATTGCTGAGCAAGGTTGGCAAGAGAAAAGCCCCCAACGACCTTGCACTGAAGCTCCGTCTGGCCATTTCCCGTGAGATCGCTCAGTCCAAGCGTCCGTACATGGCCGACGTTCGTATTCGAATTGAGAACATCATTAACGCGTTCATGGTCCCAGCTACTGCCGGACTCGCAAGCGCCGTGGTCGCATTCGGCTTCTTCATGGGCTTCCTCGCCATTCCCTTGCGAGCTGGAAATCCTGACGTCCCCCTGATGTTGAACACAGCCCCGCAACTGCAGCAGTCTGCCTTCGGCACTGCCGTGGATTCGATCACTGCAGATTCTTTGGTGATCGAGGCTTATGTCGACTCGAACGGGCGCGTGCAGGACTACCGAATACTGTCCAACCCAGAGACCAGTACGGATTTGCCGCCCCAGGTGAAGAATATGCTGATCTTCACCACGTTCCGTCCCGCAACTTCGATGGGTCGCCCGACGCCGGGGACAGCCGTGCTATCTTTCTCGAAAATCAGCGTCAAGGGATAGAACAGTCGATGTCCACGCGGCGTGTTTCTCGCGTTGACCCCCTGCTCGGAAGCCCTTAAACTGACTGGGTAGCCCTCTTAAAATGCCATCCTGCGGGAGGTTTTTCCTGAATTTCAGACGTCGAAGTGCGCTGTTTGTGGTTCTCCTTGGCTTTGTAACAGCACTGGGAATCGCCCAGACTCCTCCCGCCGTGACGCTGGATACGAACGAAAGTCTTTTCACGGTTCTAACCGCCATCAACGCCTGCGGCTACGACGCAGAACTGGATGCTTCGAATCCAGTTCGTTCTCAGGTTCGCGCCGAAGTGGCGAAAGCTTCTGAGACCTTCGATCAAGCCCGCGAAGAAACTAAACTGCTCTGCGACTTCTACCACGACCACCAGCAGGCCACCACTTCGCGAACCCTTGCACAGTATGTCTCTTTGGCATTGTTTCTCGGCCCGCCTCCTGAATTTACTCTGAAGGTCAAAGAAGGTGATCTTCCGCCTGATGCCGCGCCCATTGCGGGAATCGTTCCCATCCTGCAGAAGTTCTACGATGTGGCTGGCCTGCACGCCATCTGGATCCGCCACCAGTCGGTCTACTCCGAGTTCACTGCTCGTTATCACGACGCGTTGTCCAAGGTGTTGTTCGACACCGAGGTTTACCTGAAACTACCGTCGTCAGGATATCTGGGCCGAAGTTTCACTGTCCTCCTCGATCCTTTGGGAGCTCCCGGCCAGACGAACGCCCGCAATTACGGTTCGGATTACTATCTAGTGATGTCCCCCGGCGCATCATCCGGGCTGAAGATTGAACAGATTCGCCATACCTATCTCCATTACCTGCTCGATCCTCTCGCGCTCAAGTATCCCAGCGCCATGGACCGTCTGAAGCCCCTGTTGGAGCAAGTCAAGAACGCTCCCATGGACGAGAGCTTCAAGAGCAGCTCTTCTCTGCTGGTGACCGAATGCATGATCCGCGCCATCGAGGCTCGAACCTTAGGCAACAAAAATACCCCCGATGTTCAAAGGCATGCCTTCGTCGATGCCGCAGCGCGCCAGGGCTACGTCCTCACCGGATACTTTTATGACGCATTTCAGCGCTTCGAGAAAAGCCCCGAAGGCTTGAAGAATGCTTATAGCGACATGCTGAACGGCATCGATGTCTCTAAGGAACAGAAGCGTGCGTCGCAAATTCAATTTGCATCGACCGCCGACCCCGAACTGCTCCACCTATCCCGGCCCGTTCAGAGAAAACTGTTGTTGACCGCAGAGCAGCGACTATCTGCTGGGGATCCTGCCGGCGCGAAACAGTTAGCACAGCAGGCCCTGGATCAGAAAACCGAAGATGCCGGCCGCGCTCTATTTATTCTTGCCCAGGTGGCAACCATGAACCGCGATATGCAAGGCGCGCGCGCCTATTTCGAGCAAGCTCTGGGAGTGGCGCAGGAGCCGAAGGTGATTGCCTGGTCTCACATCTATCTGGGACGGATCTTCGACCTGCAGGAAGAGCGTGATGCCGCCCTCGACCATTACCGCGCTGCTCTGACCGCCAGTGCCTCGCTGCCCGAAGCAAAAGCTGCGGCCGAGCGTGGCATGCAACAACCGTACGAGCCGCCCGGTCATCAGCAGGAAAACAAGAACTGACGCCGCGGCCTTCGTTTTCAGGAATCAAGACAGGAAATTCGCAGCCAAGGAGAAATCATGAAGCGAGCAGCAACCGTCATCCTGATTTTTGCAGCGAGCACACTGCTTTCCGCGCAGCAGCAGCCTCCGGCGGGACAGACTCCGCCCGCACAAACCGGGCAACCGGCACAGGCGACCGCGGCTCCTCAGCAAGGCAAGCGCCCGGCGCAGGCAAAAACCCAGGCTGAATACGACGCCTTCAACGCTGCCATGAATAATCGCAGTGATGCAGCGGCCATGGAAAAAGCGGCCGACGATTTTGCCGCAAAGTACGGGGATAGCGATCTTCGCGTTCTCATGTATCGGCAAGCCATGCGTGCGTATCAGAGCTCTAACAATGGCGACAAGACCTATGAAATGGCGCAGAAGGCATTGAAACTCGATCCCGATGATCCCGACGCCTTGGTCGGCGCAGCCGAAGTGCTCGCGGAAAGGACTCGCGATACCGACCTCGATAAAGATCAGCGCTGGGCCGAGGCCCAGAAGGATGCACAACACGCTCTCGACACCATCGACACCGACATAACAATTCCCGCTGGTACTCCGCAGGACAAAGTCGACGCCTACAAGCGTTATTTGCGGTCCTCTGCTTACTCGATTCTTGGCGCCATCGCCTCCAACCAGGAGAAGTACCCGGACGCGGAGAATTACTATCGCAAGGCCGATGCGCTCGATCCTTCGCAGCCGGATCCAGTTGTGGTTCTGCGTCTTGCTATTGCACTCGACAAGCAAAACAAGTACCCCGACGCGCTGAAGGAAGCAAATCGCGCTGTCGACCTCACTCAGGAGAGCACAACTGTCGGAACCTTGGCGCGCCGTGAGCGCGATCGACTGGTGCAATTGACGGGAGGCACCGCCCCGGCCTCGAAGCCACCTGCCAGCGGCACACCGAATCCCAATCCGTCATCACACTAGAGGGGCGTTGTTGGGATATGAAGTCACGCAATCTTACCGAGCTCGAGCAGGCTCTGGAGTACAAATTCGCCCGGCCGGATTTGCTCGAGCAGGCCATGACCCACACCTCGCAAGCCCGAGAACTTGAATCCGCCCAGGCGCATCCCCCTGTTCGGGTTGGCGACAACGAACAGTTGGAGTTCCTCGGAGATGCGGTTCTCGGCTTGGTGACCACGGAAGAGTTGTTTCATCGTTTCCCGCACTTTCGCGAAGGCGAGTTGTCCAAAATGCGCGCGCATCTGGTAAGCGAAAAACATCTCATCCAGGTCGCTCAGAGGTTGGAGTTCGGTCATTATCTCCGCCTCGGTCGCGGCGAAGAAAAAAGTGGTGGCCGCAACAAGACTGCCCTCCTGGTGGACGCTTTCGAAGCTGTGCTCGGCGCCATGTACGTCGACGGCGGATTCGAGCCGGTCCGCCGCGTCGTCTTGCAACATGTCGTATTTCCAGAATTGGAGCGCATCGCTCGCGGCGGCACCAATCTGCCTTTGACCGACTTCAAATCGGCTTTGCAGGAAAAACTCCAGGCAATGGGCCGCCCGCAGCCGTCTTACGTACTCGTGAAGGAACAGGGTCCCGAGCACAGCAAGACGTTCACTGTCGAAGCAAGATTGATTCCGATTGCCTCGTCCGAAAATAACGTGTTCGTGGGCCGCGCGGAAGGATCAACCAAAAAGAACGCGGAGCAGGGTGCTGCCCGGCAAGTGCTGGAGCATTTGACAGCCCTGTCCCAACAGTCAATCCGAGCATCCCAGGATCAAGAACGAGCTTCCAAATCATGAAGTTTGTGGCAACAAAGGGTCAGGCAGTGGCTTCGTTGCAGTCGCTGCTGACAACCGTAGTCATCGCCGTTTTTGTAATCACCTTTGTCGTCCAGGCGTTTCAGATCCCGTCTGAGTCCATGGAGAACACCCTCCTGATTGGCGACTATCTTCTCGTTGATAAATTTCGGTACGGCGGCAGCCGTTTCTGGGACCACTTGCTACCCTATAGCAACGTTCGTCGTGGCGATATCGTCGTCTTCCATTATCCTGTCAATCCGCATCAGCACTTTGTCAAACGGGTGATCGGCGTGCCTGGAGACCACCTTCGACTGATCAATAAAAACGTCTACATCAACGGCGTAGAACTGCAGGAGCCTTACGTCCGCTACACGTCGCACATCCACGATGCGTTTCGCGACGAGTTTCCCCGCATGAACATTCCCGTACCTGGACTCGAGGGAGCCTGGTGGCTGCAGATGAAGAAGCTGGTCGAGGACGGCCAGTTGATCGTTCCCGAAGGCTACTACTTCGTTCTCGGCGATAACCGCGACGAAAGCCTGGACAGCCGGTATTGGGGCTTTGTGCCCAGAGAAAACATCATCGGCCGGCCACTCCTGATTTATTGGTCTTTGCGGAATGTGGATGACGATGGAGGCTTTTCAGCGTCGCCAGGTGATAAACTCTATCATTTCGCTTATGCAATCATGCACTTGTACCGCGTCACCCGCTGGAACCGGACGTTCCGGCTGGTGAACTAGGCATCTCACGCAGAGAGGATTTTGTGGCAAAGAAAGAAACGGTCCCAGAAAAGCCCAAAGAGACAACCGTCGAGTTCCTTGCATCTCTAGCTGCGGTTCTGGTGACTGGCCTTTTCATCATCACTTTCATCGTTCAAGCCTTCGAGATCCCATCCAGTTCGATGGAAAATACTCTTCTCATCGGCGATCACGTTTTCGTCAATCGCGAGCAGTTTGCTCCCGCTACTCATTGGACCGGCCCATTATTGCCGTATCGCGACATTCGGCGCGGCGACATCGTGGTTTTTTTATCTCCCGCGGAGCCTGGCTTGTATGTCGTAAAGCGCATTATCGGTATTCCCGGAGACCATCTGCACTTGCGGGATGGTGCGGTTTATCGCAATGGCGAAAAATTGACTGAACCCTACGTAATCCACCAGGCAGCCGGCGACACCTACAACCCGTACCGCGACAATTTCCCCGCCGTGCCACCTTCGGAGTTCAATAACGTCACACCCGATTGGCAGCTTTTGATGAAGCAGTACATGCAAGGTGATGATCTTGTTGTTCCATCGGATCACTATTTCGCTATGGGCGACAACCGCGACGTCAGTTATGACAGCCGCTATTGGGGATTCATTCCAAAAGAAAATGTAATCGGCCGCCCGATGTTCATCTATTGGTCCTTTGAAACCCCGCCCAATCAGTATCTCGAGAAGGAAGTCAGTCAGCGGCTGGGCTTCCTCGCTCACGTGATCATTCATTTCTTCGATGAAACACGCTGGCGTCGGACCTTCAGGATTGTGCGTTGAGTTTCTTTCGCTCCAGGCGCGGAGTTCTGTTAGCCGCCATTGTCTTCCTCGTGGCGCTGTTTTTCTTCCGTTATGGCGTCAACGGAACACGGATTGTTAAAGCCATGAGCCTCGCGTTGGGACGCCCCGTGCAAGTGGCTTCCGTCCAGGTGCGGCTACTGCCGCGGCCCGGCTTCGATCTCAAGAAGTTTGTCATTCTCGACGATCCTTCGTTTGGCGCCGAACCTGTATTGCGAGCCGAAGAAGTGACGGCGTGGTTGCGTCTGAGCTCTCTCCTGCGAGGGCGAGTTGAAATTTCACGTCTTAGCCTCTCCGAACCGAGCCTGAATCTCGTTCATCGCGACGGCCACTGGAACGTGGAAGCTCTCTTGGAAAGAACCGCGCGCATTCAAGTCGGACCAACCAAAGCAACCAGCGCCCACCGTCCGGAGTTTCCCTATGTAGAGGGCAGTAGTGCTCGAATCAATTTTAAGTTCGGTGCAGAGAAAAAACCCTACGCCCTCACCGATGCGGATTTTTCTTTGTGGCAGGAATCGGAAAATAGTTGGGGCATGCGGTTAAAAGCGCGTCCGGTCCGCACCGATTTCAATGTTAGCGACACCGGCCTGGTCAGGATCGACGGAACTTGGCAGCGTGCCGCGACACTGCGTGAGACTCCGTTCGACATGCAGCTCGTCTGGGAGCGTGCTCAACTCGGGCAACTCACAAAGTTTGCATACGGATCCGATCAAGGCTGGCGTGGCGCTATCGAGTTGTCTGCACGCTTGACCGGCACTCCTGCCGATCTTACTGTTGCCACATCCGTAAAGGCAGGAGATTTCAGGCGCTACGACGTTCTGGGAGGCGGTAACTTACGACTCTCGGTCCAGTGTAATTCTCATTACATCGCGATCGATAACCGCTTTTCGGCGATCGCATGCAGTGCTCCGGTAGGCGATGGAAAAGTGAAGCTTGCCGGCGACTTAACAGCCTCACTGCCCTCGACTTACGATTTGGAAGTAAGCGCTCAAGGCGTTCCCGTTCAATCTCTGGTCGCCCTTGCTCGCCATGCCCGGCAGAGCGTTCCTGACGACCTTGTTGCAACCGGACAACTCGACGCGGATGCTCGTTTTGAGAGCGATGTCCATGGCACTGTTTGGAAGGGTACGGGCCAAACCTCTGGTCTGCAGCTAGCGTCCGCAGGCGGGACAACCGAGATCGCGTTGAATTCGATTCCCATTACGCTGGCGGCCCAAACCTACAAGCCGCGTCAGCCGCTCGCCTCTGGTCCCATACCGCAATTGCGAATCGTACAGATTGGTCCATTCCACGTTTCACTCGGTAAGCAGGAACCAGTCTTGGTGAAGGCTTGGGTCTCGAGGTCCGGATACAATCTCGAACTTCTGGGCGATGCGCAATTGCAGCGCCTCTTACAGGTCGGACGAATTCTCGGGATGCCGGTCCTGCCGACGAATGCCGATGGTGGAGCGAAGATCGACCTCTCACTCGCGGGACAATGGTCTGACACCACGTCTCCTCGCTTCACTGGGAAAGCACAACTCACCGCCGTTCGAGCTCAGGTTAGAGGTGTTAACGCGCCACTGCAGATTGCGAGCGCAGGTTTGCTCCTAAGCGCCGATCAGACAAAAGTACAAAATGTCGCCGCCTCCGTCGATGGCATGGTATGGCGCGGCTCACTTGTGCTTCCAAGACCCTGTGCGGCCTTAGCGGCTTGTCCGGTTCACTTCGACTTTCACACGGACGAGATTGCCATTTCGCGCCTCAATCAAATTCTCAATCCAAGCGTTCAGGCCACACCCTGGTACCGTCTTCTCTCCACATCTGGTCCGTCCTATCTATTGAACCTGAACGCGAGTGGGAAGCTCGCCGCAAATCGCGTCGTGGTTGGGAACCTTTTAGCGACGCAGATGTCGGCAAACGTTGAACTGAAGGCAGGCAAAGTTCACGTCTCAGATCTGCAAGCGTCCCTGCTCGATGGCCGGCATACCGGGGATTGGAAAGCTGACTTCAACGTGAAGCCGCCCGAATACGCCGGGAGCGGTACTGTAAATCAGTTCTCGCTCGCGGAACTTGCGGGAGAAATGAAGGATGGCTGGATCAGCGGGTCGGCGACTGCCTCGTACCGTCTTTCCGGTTCTGGTTTAACTGTTAATGATCTTTACAGTTCAGCAACCGGGACGGTCCAGGTCGAGGCTTCCCAAGTCGAGATGCCCCACCTTTCACTCTCCGACGAACTTAACCCATTACAGGCCCGTCATCTAACCGCTCACTTGCTGTTGAACGATGGCAAATTTGAGATTCAAAACGGAAAGCTGGAAACAGCGGCCGCAGTCTATCAGCTTGGCGGAACTGCGTCCCTTGCTCGTAATCTGAACGTGAAGCTGACGCGCGATGGTGCACCTGGCTTCAACGTGACCGGTACTCTCGACAAGCCGCGCGTTTCGCGATTCACGCCCCCAGAGACCCGGGCAGCTCTGAAACCTTAACGCTTAAGGAACATAACCGGGTCCGCGCAACACTTTCCCGGGCCTTGCCCCTGTCATCTTCCCCTGATCAATCACCGGAACTCCATTTACCAGGACGAACTCCATTCCCTGGGACAACTGATTCGGATTTTCGAATGTCGCAACGTCGCGGATTGTCGCCGGATCAAAGACGACAATATCGGCCCACATCCCTGCTTTAATCACACCGCGGTCCGTCAATCGCATTTTCTGCGCGGGCAGAGCCGAAAACTTACGAATCGCATCCTCCAGACTCAGCTTCTTTTCTTCTCGGACATATTTTCTCAGGATGCGCGGGAAAGTCCCGTACGCTCGAGGATGCGGATGCTCTTGTCCCAGAATTCCTTCCGGCGATGTGCCCTCAGAATCGTTGTCAATCGAAACCCACGGCTGCTCGAGCGCCAGAGCTACATCCGGCTCCGACATACCAAACACCGCGCAACTGGTAAACGCCTTGTCCTCGATCAGAAGATCAAACAAAGCGTCCATCGGGTCTTTGTTCTGCAGCTTGGCAATTTCTGCAACTGTCTTCCCTTGCAGGGGCAGCAGCTTGGGATTTTGCACGACACCAATGAGAATCGCTTCGGGCCCAGGAATCTCCTGCCATTCGTTGTCCCAGTCTTTCGACGGTGTCATCATGTCTTTGCGGATTCGGGCGCGAGTGGCTGGATCCTTCAGACGCTCGATCAGCTTTATATCGCCCCCATCGTGTGCCCATTGCGGAATGAAGGCTGAAAGCCCGTTAAACCAGGCGGGATACGCGTACGTATTCGCGCTCACATCGATGCCATGAGGACGAGCGGCATTGATCTTCGCCACGACTTCTGGCATGCGCCCCCAGTTCTCTTTGCCGGCAACCTTGATATGCCAGATCTCGACCGGAATCCTCGCTTCCTGTCCGATTCGCAGTGCCTCATCGATCGCCGAGAGTACCGAGTCGCTTTCGTTGCGCATGTGGGTTGCGTAAATCCCCCCGAACTTCGAGGCCTCGGAGGCTAACGCAATCAACTCATCTGTCTTGGCGTAAGGCGCCGGAGGATACTGCAAAGACGTCGACACTCCCACCGTGCCATCACGCATTGCACTTCGAACAAGCTCTTTCATCTGCTCCAGTTGCGGCGGAGTCGGTGCCTTGTCATCGTCCCCCAGAATCATTCGCCGTACCTGAGTCGCTCCCACGTAGCTGGCCAGATTGATTCCGATGCCCTGCCTTTCCAGCCGTGCGAAGTACTGGCGAAAGTTTCGCCAGTCCGGTGTGATCTGGTAATGCTCAAACCCGGCTCGATCTGCTTGGATAATTGCGTCGTTGAGTGGCGCCACCGAACTGCCTTCACCGGTAATCTCAGTCGTTATGCCCTGGTAGATTTTCGATGGCAGGCGCGGTTCAACCAGAATCGTCACCTCGGACTGACCCAGCATGTCGATGAAACCAGGAGCTACCACCTTCCCTTGCGCGTCAATCGTTCGCGATCTTGCCGCCGAAGTAAGGTTCCCGATGGCTGCGATCTTGCCATCTCTTATCCCGATATCGCCTGAATACCACGGCGAACCCGTTCCATCGATGATGCGGCCATTGATAATGACAATCTCAAACGGCGCGGATTCTGCTCCGGCGATCAATATCCCGCTGAGAATAACCACAATCGTAAGAATGATTCTTATCGAGGTCCCTTTTCTCTTCATTCAATCTCCAGTCTCGGCGTCGGGCTCCTGCGGTGTAACAGCAGCCCCAGCATTATCCACGCCCCAAGTGCCAGCCACTCGTACTGGCTGAAATGCCCTGGGATGAAAGGCACAACTTTAATAACCACCATCAATGCTCCAATCACTACACCAACTGCGGCAATCATTTTTCCCCCGGTAGTCGTCGACATGCAGAAATACGCCGCGCACGCGGCCGCCCATCCGAACGCCGGAGCCACCGAGCCCACCTCAGTTATAGGCACTAACACAGCGTCTCCAAGAAGCATGCATACTGCCGTTACGGCGCCCACGCAAACCACCGCGACCGCGGGTGTTTGGTTCCGCGGATGCACATACGAAACCCGTGGATCCACCAGTCCACGCCTCCCCATCGCGAAAAACAAACGGCTCGCCGCAACAAAGTTTCCGTTGAAACACTTGATGAGCGACAGCAGTGCAGCCGCCAGCAACACGCTCACGATCCAGTGCGCCCCGACTGCCCGTTCAAACGCTACCGCGGTCATAAAGCGCTCGGCCGCGATCCCCCGCCACGGAGCAACATACGCCGTGGCCGCGACAATAATCGTATAGAACAAGATCCCCACAACAATTGCCATCAGGATGGCTTTCATGAAGGCCTGCGCTCGGAATTCCGGGTTCGCTTCTTCCGCGCCCTTCACCACCGATTCGAAGCCCGTCATAAAGTAAGGCACGATCTGAATCACCAGCAGCACTGACACAAAACCGTTGTGCGTAAACAACGGCGGCAAATTCTGGACTGATCCGCGCGTGACGCCCATGCCAACGAACACCACAAACAGAAATAATGTGCCGAACGTGGTCCAGTTCTGGAACGTCGCGCTCAGCCGGATACCGCAATAGTTCAGCAGGGTAAGCGTGGCGGTCAGCGCCAGCCCGATTATCAGATGCGGCAAATAAACCGTCTTCCCAGCCACCTCGTACAGCGGAATCGAATCCAGTGATGGGAAAATATATCCCGCAATCTTTCCGATCGCGACCGCCTCCCACGGGCACACGATGAAGTATGCCAACAGCATCGCCCAACCCGTCGCAAAGCTGACGTTGCGGGAGAATACCTTTGCTGTGTAGGCCACTTCCCCAGAGGCATCGGGAATGGCCGCCACCAGACGCCCGTAAACGACTCCGATGGGCAACAACAGCGCCCCGCCAATCGCAAACCCTAATACACCACCTAAAGAACCTCCACGCAGCAGCCAATCGTCCATCACGACCAGCCACCCGACGCCTACCATGGTTCCCCAACCTAGGGCGAAGTAGTCGACGGCGCGAAGTTTGCGGGCAAGCGTAGTCACGCGGTAAGCCGCGAATTATAAAGCATCGCGAATGTGACCCGTATCCAGCGTGTTAGTATCAAATCCAAGATCGAATGAGCCTGCAATTCGTTGACATCCTGTTCCAACTGATCGCTTTCTTGTTCGCCATCAGCGTCCACGAGTCCGCCCATGCGTGGACCGCCAACCGCTGCGGCGACCCCACGGCTCGCATGTTGGGACGCATCACGCTAAACCCGATCAAACATATCGATCCCTTTGGCACCGTCATCCTTCCTCTTATCGCGATGCTCACCCATCTTCCTGTCATCGGCTGGGCTAAGCCAACACCCGTGGATCCCCGAAATTTCAAGCGTCCCGTCTTCGACGATGTCCTTACGGCCGTCGCCGGTCCAGTCAGCAATTTCATCGTTGCCACTGGCGCGACGATCTTGCTGGCCGCAATCGCCATCGCCGCCCCTGAGGGTCGAGTCGTTGTTCAAGGCGCCTTGCGCGGCGTCGCTGTCGGCAACTCCATTCTCGTCCCCGCAAGCCTGTTGCTCTTCGCCTTCCTCGAGATCAACGTCTTGCTCGCAGTATTTAATCTGATCCCCGTTCCGCCATTGGATGGCAGCCACGTGCTGCGTCATTTTCTCTCGGAGAATGTCCGGCGTGTGTACGACACCGTAGGGATGTTCGGCCTGATGGCGTTGGTTTTCTTTGGAGGAAACTTTTTGATGGCGCTGATTCGCCCTGTGCTGCTCTTTTACATCTCCATTTTGATGAGCATCTGATGCCTCCTTCCACACCACATCGCAAACGTGTTCTCAGTGGCATGCGCTCCACCGGCAAGTTGCATCTCGGCAACTTTGTCGGCGCACTCGACAACTGGGTCCGTATGCAAGACCAGTACGAATGCTATTTCTTCATTGCCGACTGGCATGCCCTCACCACTGATTACGCCGACACCTCGCGCGTAAAGCAGAATTCGATCGACGTTCTGCTCGATTTTCTGGCCGCCGGCCTCGACCCCGAGCGCTGCACGATGTTTATCCAATCCCACGTGCCGCAGCATGCCGAATTACACCTGATTTTCTCGATGATTACGCCCCTGGGATGGCTCGAGCGAGTACCGACTTACAAAGAGCAGCGCGACAACATCACAGAAAAAGATCTTTCGACCTACGGCTTTCTCGGCTATCCGGTGTTGCAAGCTGCCGACATTCTGATCTACAAGGGTGACTTCGTTCCCGTCGGCGAAGATCAGGTGCCGCACGTCGAATTGACCCGTGAGATCGCCCGCCGCTTCAATGCTTTTTATAACCTTCATGGCCGGGCCGTTTTCCCGGAGCCGCAACCGCTCCTGACTCCCGCGGCCAAGCTTCCCGGAACCGACGGCCGCAAGATGTCAAAATCTTACGGCAACACGATCATGCTCACAGATCCTGAGCCTGTGGTTCGCCAAAAGCTTAAGACCATGGTCACCGATCCCGCCCGCGTTCGCCGCAGCGATCCCGGCAATCCCGACGTTTGCCCTGTAGGCGACCTGCATAAAATTTTCAGTGATGCTGCCACCATGGCCAAGGTGAACGAAGGCTGCCGCTCCGCCAGTATCGGCTGCATCGAGTGCAAGGGTTGGGCCGCCGACGCCTTGGTTAGCATCTTGAATCCCATGCAGGAGCGCCGCAAGAAATATGAGGACAATCCGCGTCTGGCGTGGGATATTCTGGAAGCAGGTTCCGCCAAAGCTGGCAACGTCGCCGATGCTACTATGAATGAGGTCCGGGAATCGATGGGCATGTCTTTGGAGTTTGAGGCTAAACCAGGCGCGGAGAGCGGAAAGTAGTTCATGAGTGATCAGGTCAACAGAATTTCAGGGAGCAGCGCTCTAAGCGTTGCCCCACACGAAAACAAATCCCCGAGACAAGAAAGCGATTTCCCCTTCGCCGTTTCCGTCGGCACTGTCTATGAAGGCCCTCTCGACCTCCTCCTCGACCTGATTCGCAAACAAGACATCGACATCTACGACATTCCGATTGCCAGGATCACTGCTCAATATTTGGCATACGTCGAGAAACTGCGCGAGTTGGATGTGAATGTCGCCGCCGAATTCATTTATATGGCCGCCGTTCTCATTCACATCAAGTCCAAGATGCTTCTGCCGCGTGATCCTGCGGCTTCCTCGGAGCAACAGGAAGACCCGCGGTCGGAGTTGGTAAATCGGCTCATCGAGCACGAGAAGTTCAAATCAGCCGCGCAGATGCTGCTTCAGAAACAGCAAATCGAAGATGCGGTTCGCACCAATCCGGCAATACGGGAATTTATCGACGCCGAAGGCACCGAACCCGAGATTGCGGCTGAAGTCATCGACCTGGTCAAAACCTTCCAGCAGATCCTCGAGCGCGCTCGCAATCGCCCCATGCTCGAGGTAAATGAGGAAGCGGTCACTGTCGGCCAAATGATCGATTATCTACGGCGCCGGTTATCGCTTGAGGATCGCCCCATCCGCCTGAAACAACTGTTGCGCAACATCGAATCGCGGCAAACTCTGGTTTGCATGTTTCTTGCCCTGCTCGAACTCGTGCGTCTACAGGCAATTCAGTTGCGGCAAGATCGGCTCTTTGGCGAGATTTTGCTACGCAAACACATAGGATTTGAGGCCGTTATGACCGAGCAAGCTGCCGTTCGCGATGATTGGAGATAGGCGCCCGAAAAACTCATGAGTCTTAAAGCTAAACTTGAAGCTGTCATCTACGCGGCCGAAATGCCCGTAACTCTTGACCAGATCGTCCAGCTCGTTCGTGATTCGGTCCTGCAAGAAGGCGCAGCCGACGACGGGGATGTCCGCTCCCGCGTTCGCGCTGCGCTCGAAGAACTCTCCGCCGACTACACGAACGAAAGCCATGGAATCGAGGTACGGCAGGTCGCCGGTGGCTACCGGATGTCGACCAAACCCGAGCAGCACGACGTCGTCCGCGCTTTTGCGAAAAGTCTAAAACCTCCAATTCGCCTTTCCCTGCCGGCTCTGGAAACCTTGGCTGTAATTGCTTACAAGCAGCCCGTCACGGTTCCAGAAATTAGTGAAATTCGCGGAGTCGACTCGAGCGGCGTGATCGCCACGCTTCTCGATCGCAAACTGATTTCGACAGCCGGACGCAAGGCGGTCATCGGACGTCCAATTCTCTACAAAACCACAAAAGAATTCCTGTTGCGTTTCGGCCTGAGCAATGTTGGCGAATTACCAAGCATGGAAGAGTTCGAAAAGCTTGTTGCCGACTCGTTCCAGAGCGACCTGTTGCCAGTCGAGCAGCCTCCCGAAGAAAAGACGGAAGGAACTGAGTTGGCACCCGCCGAATCCTCCGCAGCAGGTAACGATCCTGCAGCCTGACCCATGTTGTAGCGGGGTTGCACAAAGGGATGCTGTGTTCCTCTGCCTCCTCTGTGGTAAAAGGTTTCCCCATGCCCTCTGAGCGTTTACAGAAGATCATTGCCGCAGCAGGCATTGCCTCGCGCAGAAAAGCCGAGCAACTCATCACCGGCGGCATGGTCTCGGTGAATGGTCAAACCATCACCGAATTGGGCAGCAAAGCCGACCCTGAGCACGATCACATCCGCGTCAATGGCAAGTTGCTGCGCGGCGCCGAACGTCACATCTATCTCTTGATGAACAAACCCAAGGGCTATGTGACCACCGTGCGCGATCCCGAAGGCCGCCCCACGGTTATGGACCTTCTCCGCGGCATAAACGCGCGTGTGTATCCCGTAGGTCGACTCGATTACGCCAGCGAGGGCCTGCTTCTGCTCACCAATGATGGTGACCTTGCCCATCGCTTGATGAAGGCTGCCTCTCACGTTCCCAAGACCTACATGGTCAAGGTCGCCGGCAGTCCATCCGCAGAAAACCTGGACAGGTTGCGTGGAGGCATCTCAATCCCTTCTGAGCGCGGCAAGCGAGTCCGCACTGCCCCCGTCAAAATCCGCATCATTCGCGAATCTGCCAACCCGTGGTACGAAGTCACAATCATCGAAGGCAGAAATCGCCAGATTCGCCGCATGTTTGAAGAGATCGGACATCACGTCGAAAAGATCAAAAGAGTGCGCTATGGCCCGCTTCAGTTAGATGTCCATCCCGGAGAATTTCGCAAGCTGGCACCTGACGAAGTTTCTAGACTGCGTGCGATGGTCGCTGCTTAATAGATGACACTTCCCTACCGCCATGGTAAAGATAAGTAACCTGCATGAGTGACTACGGCCGGCTTGTGCCCGAATATATTCGGACCCTGGGCGGGTACACGCCCGGCAAATCGTTGCGTCAGGCACAACGGGAGAGCCACGTGAATTGCATCAAAATGGCGTCCAACGAGAACCCGTTCGGTCCCTCGCCAAAAGCCGTCGCCGCGATGCAATCGGTGTTATCGGAAAGCAATTTCTACCCCGACAACGACGCCAGCGACCTGCGCCACAGACTTTCCGAACTCCATCAAGTTCAGCCCGAACAGATTGTTCCCACGGCAGGTTCGACTGCCTTGCTTGGGATCATCGCCCGTACCCTGTTGTCTCCAGGCCTCAACGCCATTACCAGTGAGCGTTCTTTTATCGTTTACCCGATTGCGACACAAGCTGCCGGCGGCAAGCTGATTCAGATTCCCATGCGCCAGGACGGTTATGACCTCGATGGGATCGCCACCGCCATCGATCAGAACACACGGATCGTCTACCTTTCGAACCCTAACAATCCCACAGGCACAATCGTCAGTGCCAGGGAGATAGATCGGTTTCTTGAAAAAGTTCCTTCCCACGCTCTTCTGGTCTTGGACGAGGCATACTACGACTTTGCCCAGTATTTCGCCGCGAAGCGCAACTTCGACTACTCCCACGCGCTCGATTACGTAAAGCAGAACCGCCGGGTTGTCGTTCTGAGAACTTTCTCCAAAGCGCACGGCCTGGCCGGAGTCCGCGTTGGCTACGGTATTGGTCCGACCGAACTGATGACGTACTTCTCCCGCATGCGAACCACGTTTTCTGTTTCCAGCGTCGCTCAGGCGGCTGCGCTCGCCGCTCTTGACGATCCGGAACACACCCGGAAAGCCTTGGCGAACAATGCCGAACAGGCGGAAACCCTCACCACAGGCATCGCTGAATCGGGTTATCGTGCCGTCGCAACCTGGGCGAACTTCATCTATTGCGACGTCGGCGAAGATGCCGCTGCGATTGCGCAGCAACTACAAGCCGCGGGGGTCATCATCCGCCCACTGGGCCCATGGGGAGCTCCCACCGCGATTCGCATCACGATTGGCACGCCCGAACAGAATCAGGTTTTCTTGAAGGCCTTCAGGAAGGTAATGGAACGAGCTGCGGTTCGCTAGGAATGGTTTCCGTTCACTAGCGGCAACCGTGCCGCTCCAAATAGGCCGGCATCACTTCCAAGTTTGGCCCGCGTGACGATAGTCTTCGTCCTCGCTTTTCCCGTCTTGCCGTCGCCACCTTGCGGATCCGTCGCTTTGAACACCATGCAGCGACTACGCAACTCTTCAAACATCGTAGGCGCAAACGCATCCCACGCGGCGGACACTCCGCCCCCAATGACGTACATCGGTAGATTCAGCGCGTTCACCATGTCAGATATTACGATCCCCAGCGCCCGCCCTACGCTGCTAAAAACCCTGTTTGCGCCTTTGTCCCCTTGCTGCGCAACCTCAAAAACCGCCTTCGAGCTCAGCTCCTTGACTCCGGACAAAGCCGTTTTACCATCGCGGGCGATCTCTTCTTTTGCCATTCGTACCACCGCGGTTGCCGACGCGTACGCCTCCAGACAGCCGCGGTTGCCGCACCCGCAAAGCGCACCTTCAGGCTCAACCGTGGTATGGCCAAACTCGCCCGCCATTCCCGTCATCCCGTGCCAGACCTGTCCTCCTAGCACCAGACCGCCTCCCACTCCTGTGCCCAGGGTCAGGATGGCCAGGTCATCGACAGCCTGTCCCGCGCCTAACCATTTTTCGCCTAATGCCGCCGAGTTCGCGTCGTTCTCAAGGATCACGCGAGTGCCCAATTGTTTCTCAATTTCGTTACGAACCGGATAATCAACCCAATCCGGCAGGTTCGGCGACTCATGTACCATTCCTGTGCGCATATCGATAATTCCCGGAACTCCAATGCCGATTCCCTGCAGAGATCCTGAATTTCGTTGCTTGCCGACCATCTGCTGCACAGCGCCGCACATATCACGCACGACATGGTCACGTCCCAGTTTCACCTGGGCGTCGAGGGTAATCTTTTCGAGAAGTTTCCCTTGCTCGTCAACAACCGCGATGCGAAGATTCGTGCCGCCCAGATCGACGCCGATTGAATAATTCGCCATCAAGATAGAAAGGGTACCATTCCAGCCCTTGGCTGTCGATTGCAAAATGGACTATTAAATCGTTATTGGCGCGATAATACGTTTGGTCTCACTTCTGGCACTTCGGGCAATAGTGGCTGCTCCGCCCCGCAATCACCACGCGCCTGATGGGCGTCTTGCAGACCAGGCATGGCTCTCCTTCTCGGCCATACACCCGGTGCTGAAGCTGGAAGAAGCCCTCTTCACCGTCCGAATCAACATAGTCGGATACCGACGATCCACCGAGTTTGATCGCCTCCTTGAGAACCTCGGGAATGGAGAGATAGAGCCTGCGAAGGTCTTCGCGTGTCAGCGATGAAGCCCGTCGGCGCGGCCGAATTCCAGCCCGAAACAGCGATTCATCAGCGTAAATATTCCCCACTCCGCTAAGCAGTTTTTGGTTCAGCAGCGCGCTCTTGATAGGCGTCTTGCGCCCGCGAAACAAATCAACGAAGTGTTCGAGTTCAACTTCCAACGGCTCGGTCCCCGGTGCTTGAAATCCGTGGGCCACGCTCAACCGTCCGAAACGGCGTGGATCGACAAACCTCAGCTCCCTGCCCGACGTCAGTCTTGCAATCGCATGCGTGTGCTTCGCAATCTCCTCGTCGGCCTGACAAACCAGCATTCGACCAGTCATCCCAAGATGCACAATCCACTGCGAAGCATGTGCCCTCTTCTTGCCAGCCCCGCTATGCCCCCTGCGTTCAAGATCAATGACAATGTGCTTACCGACCCGCCGCACACCCGCAATCCGGCTCCCTTCTAGCGTCTTGACGATTTCTTTGGCCGGCGATTTCAGCGGTTCCGGCTTGGAACCAAGCCACACCGAGTCAATCACGTCTCCCGTGACCCGCGCGGCCAATCCGCGTGCAATCGTTTCAACTTCAGGAAGTTCAGGCATACTTGTGGTTCACGTTTAGACTAAAAACCGGTTGCTTTAGTTTCAAGAAACACGAAGGATTCTATACGGCCGGCGCTGAATGGGCCTTGCGTTAGAATCAACCGACGGAGTTGTTACAACGCTCAGCCGCAGCATAAGATTCCGTCGCGCAATCTTGCGAGTGACACATGGCAAACGACGTCGTATTTTTCTTCGATGTGGACAACACCCTGCTCGACAATGACCGCATTTCCGCGGACCTCAAGCGTCACCTCAACCGCGAGGTCGGTCATGAGCGCCAGCAGCGCTATTGGGCGTTTTTCGAGGAACTCCGGACCGAACTGGGCTATGCCGACTATCTCGGTGCCCTCCAGCGTTATCGCCGAGAATTTCCTCGAGATCACCACCTGCTCACCGTCTCTCACTTTCTAGTCGAGTACCCGTTCGCCAATCGCCTTTTCCCCAACTCCCTCGATGCCATTGAGCATGTTTCGCGATGGGGCCAGGCGGTCATCCTATCCGACGGCGATGTCGTGTTTCAGCCGCATAAAATCTGGCGCTCGGGACTGTCCGACGCCGTCAATCACAACGTTCTGATCTACGTGCACAAAGAGCACGAACTCGACGACGTGGAGGAACGCTTTCCCGCCCAACACTACGTAATGGTCGATGACAAAGTGCGCATCCTGGCCGCCCTCAAGGAAGTCTGGGGAGACAAAGTAACCACCGTATTCCCTCGCCAAGGCCATTACGCTCTCGATGCCAAGGCCGTCGCCGCCTACCCCCAGCCCGACATCACCATCGACCGCATCGGCGACCTGGTGAATTACCGCTTCGACGACGCCAACCGTCCAGCCTTGCTTTCGGCGGGCGCCTAGCTGCTCTTCAACCTGCTTGAATTGCCCGTTCGCGGCCCGGCAGGTTATCATTTCAAGTACACCCGTCGACCCAGAATCCTTGTAAATTGAGCCACGTTTGATTGCGGACAACGAGTGTGTGCGACCTCGCAACAGCAGCCGGGGCGGCTGCGCCAGTTGATCCACGGAGCGAACATTTGAAGAAGGGCAAAACTGCGGTCATCGTCGGCGCCCAATGGGGCGACGAAGGCAAGGGCAAAATTGTTGACGTAGTCTCGGAGAATTTTGCCGTCGTGGCACGCTATGCCGGCGGGCACAACGCCGGCCACACCGTCATCATTAACGGTAAGAAATTCATCCTCCAGTTGGTACCCAGCGGAATTCTCCGCTCCGGCTGCCGCAGCGTCATCGGCAACGGCGTCGTGTTTGATCCCATGGCTTTTCTGAAAGAAGTCGGCGCCCTCCGCGCCGCCGGCGTCAAAATCGATGGCAATCTCTTCGTCAGCAATCGCGCTCACGTCATCCTTCCATACCATCGCATGATCGAGTTGGCCGCTGAGAACGCGCCCGGTCGGGTCAAGATCGGAACCACGTCCCGCGGCATCGGCCCGGCTTACGAAGACAAGATGGGCCGTCGCGGTTTGCGTGTCGCCGACCTTCTCGATCTGGATCTGCTCAAAACCCACATCGAGAATACCTGCCGCGAGAAGAACACCATTGTCCACGCACTCTTTAACTCCGAGCCGCTCGATCCTGACAAGATGTACCACGAATACGCGGCAGCCTCCGCCCAGATCGCACCTTTCGTTTGCGACACCGCTGCTTTGCTGAATAAGGCTCTCGCTGCCGGCGATTCAATCGTCTTCGAGGGCGCACAAGGCACCATGCTCGACATCGACCATGGAACGTATCCCTTCGTGACTTCCTCCAGTTCGACCTCTGGTGGCGCGGCCACCGGAACCGGAGTCGCGCCTACGGCAATCGACACCGTTATCGGCGTAACCAAAGCTTACTGCACACGAGTCGGCGAAGGCCCTTTCCCAACCGAGGCGGCGGGTGCGGACTGTGATCTTCTGCGCAAACGAGGCAACGAATTCGGCGCCGTCACCGGGCGTCCACGCCGTTGCGGCTGGCTCGACTTGCCTCTGTTGCGCTACGCTGGCATGATTAACGGAATCTCCTGGCTCGTCGTCACTAAGCTTGACGTGCTGGACGAACTCTCCGAGATTCCGATCTGCGTCGGCTACAAAATCGGTGCCAGGAAAACCGATGAAGTGCCGGCCCAGGACAGCGGCTACAGAAAGATCGAACCGATCTATGAAAAGATGGCGGGCTGGCAGACTTCGACCGAAGGGATCACCAAGCTGGAGAAATTGCCCAAGCCGGCGCGTAGATATCTCGAATTCCTCGAGAAGCAGAGCGGCGCGACCATCGGTATGATTTCCACTGGACCAGGGCGCGAACAAACGATCATGATCGAAGAGTTTTCCAGCAAGCTTAAAGAATTAACCGGGAGAAAAACTAAGGCACAAGCAAAGCGTTAGGAACGGAGCGAGCGATGGTTGTTCTGGTTGTGACGTGGATGGCCAAGTCGGGCCGCGAGGCCGAAGTAGCCGCAGTTTTTTCGAAGCTGACCGAAGAATCCCGCAAAGAAGCCGGCTGTGTCATGTACCAGGTGCACCGCCATAAGACCGACCCGCGCCGGTTCTTTATCTATGAGCAGTACAAGGACGACGCCGCGCTCGAAGCTCATCGCGCCGCTCCCCATTTCCTGCAACACGCCAAGAAAGACTTGACCAGGATTGCGGATCGAATCGAAGGACACTTGTACGAGCCGCTAGGCTAAAAGCCCCGCGGCTGGCACTCGAGACTCCTGCTATTTCGCTAGTTCGTACCCGGCAAAGAAAAAGCTCATTTCAAACCGCGCCGTCTCGTCCGCATCCGATCCGTGGATGGCGTTATGCTCGATGCTGCTCGCCCACTTCTTGCGGATGGTTCCCTCTTCCGCATTTGCCGGATTGGTCGCGCCCATTAACTTCCGCAGATCGGCGATCGCATTCTCTTTCTCGAGCGCCAGCGCTACGATGGGTCCGCTCGACATGAAATCAGTTAGCGAATTGTAAAAAGGCCGATGAGCGTGAACCGCATAGAACTGCTCTGCCTGGTGCTTGGAGATTTCCAGCATCTTCATCGCAAGAATGCGGAAACCATTCTTCTCAAATTGCTCAATGATGTCGCCGATCGCGTTCCGGCGCACCGCGTCAGGTTTAACAATCGTAAGAGTCCGTTCCAGAGTTTTCATTTGCTCGAAGCTTTGTCCTTGGGTTTTTACTAGCTACTCGGTACACAGTACTAGGTACTAGACTTTCACTCCCATCGCTGCCAGCACTGTTTCGCCTATTTCTGCTGGAGATTTCGCCACGCGAATGCCCGCTGCTTCCATGGCCTTGATCTTTTCCGACGCGGTTCCCTTCCCTCCCGAAATGATGGCGCCGGCATGTCCCATGCGCCGTCCCGGAGGTGCGGTTTGCCCAGCAATGAAACCGATTACCGGCTTCTTCATGCGCGTACGCACAAAATCTGCCGCGGTCTCTTCCGCATTGCCGCCGATTTCCCCAATCATCACCACAACTTCAGTTTGCGGGTCCCGGTTGAACAGATCGAGTGCGTCCACGAAGTTCGTTCCAATAATCGGATCTCCACCAATTCCGATTGCCGTCGATTGACCCACGTTCCGCGTGGTCAACTGATAGACGGCTTCATAAGTCAACGTGCCGGAGCGCGATACGATTCCCACGGGTCCCTCGCGATGGATACGTCCTGGCATGATTCCGATTTTGCATTTACCCGGCGCGATAATTCCTGGACAATTCGGACCAATTAAGCGCGCACGCCGGTTCTGCAGGAATTCCCACGCGCGTACCATGTCCAGGGTCGGAACTCCTTCAGTGATGCAAACGATCAGTTCGATCTCGGAATCCGCCGCTTCCATGATCGCGTCCGCGGCGAACGGTGGTGGCACGAAGATCACGGAAGCATCAGCGCCGGTCTTGTCCACGGCTTCCTGGACTGTGTTGAAGATCGGCCAACCTTCATGGATGGTCCCGCCTTTGCCGGGCGTAACTCCCCCCACGATCTTGGTTCCGTACTCGGCGCAGGCCTTGGCATGAAAAGTTCCTTCTTTGCCGGTCAGCCCCTGCACGATCACGCGTGTCGACTTATCAATAAGAATGCTCATAAGTCCTCTTGATGCTTCGCTATGCCCTCGCCGCCGCCACCACTCTCTCCGCCGCGTCCTTCATGGTGTCGGCAACAATAAAATTCAATCCTGACGCCTTCAGAATCTCACGCCCGGCTTCCACGTTCGTTCCTTCCAACCGCAACACGATGGGCAACTGAATGTGCGTCTTCTGCGCCGCCTCGACTACCCCCTTGGCCAACGTGTCCACGCGCAGAATTCCGCCAAAAATATTGATCAAAACCGCTTTGACGTTCTTGTCGCTCAACAGAATCTCAAACGCGTGTGTCACCTGCTCGGCATTCGCACCGCCGCCCACGTCCAGGAAGTTTGCCGGCATCCCACCCGCATATTTAATGATATCCATCGTGGCCATGGCCAAACCGGCGCCGTTCACCATGCAGCCGACAGTGCCATCCAGCTTGATGTAATTCAGGCTGTATTTCGAAGCTTCAACTTCCAGTGGATCTTCTTCCGTCGTGTCGCGTAGAGCCCTGAGATCGGCATGACGAAACAGCGCGTTATCGTCAAAGTTGATCTTGGCATCGAGTGCAAACAATCGCCCGTCGCTGCAACTGACAAAAGGATTGATTTCCATCAGAGACGAATCCGTGTCGAGGAACGCCCGATATAGCCCGGTCATGAACCGAACCGCTTCGCCAATCTGCTGCGGTTTCAAGCCAAGCCTGAAAGCCATCTTTCGCGCCTGAAAACCCTCCAGGCCCATTCCCGGATCGATATGCTCTTTCAAAATGGCATCGGGATTCTCCGCCGCTACTTGCTCGATTTCCATCCCTCCTGCCGCCGATGCCATGAATACTGGCTTAGCCTCGACCCGATCGATAACAATTCCCAGGTAAAGTTCCTTTTCGATCGGCAGCGTTTCCTCGATCAGCAACCGCCGCACCAGCCGCCCTTCTGCTCCCGTCTGGTGGGTCACCAGCGTCATGCCCAAAATCTTCCCTGCGAGTTCGCCGGCTTCTTCGACCGATTTTGCCACTTTCACACCACCACCTTTACCGCGCCCGCCCGCATGGATTTGCGCCTTCACCACTACCCCACTTGCGCCTGCGTCGAATAAAGATTTTGCGGCAGCTACTGCTTGCTCGCGCGTTTCCGCCATCTCCCCGCGAGGAACTGCGACTCCATATTTTTTCAGGATAGCTTTGGCTTGATACTCATGAATTTTCATATGAATTCCTGATTCACTATGATCGCCGGATCAATTTGGTAGGGCTTTTGCTTGCAGCTTCTGCGTGCAGGCAGCGAACAATCGATTCTATAGAACACGTGTGAGATTCGGCAAACGAAACATCCTCGCCATGCTGATTCGTTCCTCGACCGTCCCATTACGGAATTCACTTTTTGACAGCCGTTAGCTTCGGAGATATGCTTCCCCAATTGTCTGGTTCTTGCCGCTCAAAGAACCGGCCCCGCTGAAGGAGGTTCCCGCCCGTGGCAATAAGCTTTCGCATTCGCTCGCCGTTCTTCGCATTCACACTGTCAGTCGCGATTCTGATCGCGATGCTCAACGGCGTTTCATTGGGCCAGACCTTCACTACTCTTTTGAATCTCGACCAGAACACTGGGACCTTTCCGGCGGAAGCCTTCACCCCGGTGGCCGATGGCAACCTTTACACGTCCACGATGATGAATGGAGCAAACGGCTGGGGAACCATCCTCGGGATCACTCCTGCGGGCAAACCAATTTTTGAATACAGTTTTACCGGCGGAACGGGAAACGGCAATACACCGCTGACATTGGGCAACGATGGCAATCTGTACGGCGTCTATTTCAACACCTACACCGAGGCGCCCGGTGGCGTCTTCAAACTTACCACTAGCGGCCAGTTCACAGTTTTGCACGTGTTCAACGGCAATGACGGATACGCCCCGTATCCGAGCGACAAACTGGCGCTGGCGCCCGACGGCAGCTTCTACGGAACAACAACTGGAGGCGGCACGCACAACATGGGCACAATTTTCCGGATTACCAGTTCGGGAGCCTTCAACAGTTTGCATAGCTTCAATGGCACCGATGGCTCTTCTCCAGGGGCGCTCACTCCCGGTCTGGACGGCAATTTCTACGGAACTACGTATGAAGGCGGCTCCGTGGGGTCGGGGACATTCTTCCGTGTCACTCCGACGGGTGCGCTTACCGTCTTATACAACTTCACGGAATTCAGCATTGGTTCGCCCGACCAGGACGGGCTCGCTGTCGACAATGACGGCGATTTTTATGGAACCATTCCCAATGGCGGCGCCCACAAAGACGGCGAGATTTTCAAGATGACGCCCAATGGAGATTACACTCTCCTTTACACCTTTTCGGGTCCGGACGGCGGACTGCCCTTCGGCGCAATGACCATGGGCAATGATGGCAATTTTTACGGCGCCACTTATGGCTTCGGAGCTTTCGGCTACGGAACCGTTTATCGGTTCACGCCTTCGGGCACGCTTACCACACTGCACAATTTTGACTTCACCGACGGTGATGCCTCTTACGACATAACCCAGTACCCGACGGGAGTGTTCTACGGAACCACCGGAAATGGCGGTCCCGGCGGGGTTCAAGGCGGAACCTTCTACTCGCTCGATATGGGCTTGCCGCCATTCGTCGCCTTCCAACCGATCCTCGGCAAGGTTGGACAGACTGTCCGAATAGGGGGTCGGGGCCTAACTGGAACGACCAGCGTTTCATTCAACGGAACTGAAGCCACCTTCAAAGTTTTTTCGGACAGAGTTCTTCAGGCAACGATTCCCCAGGGTGCAACCACAGGTCCCGTGAGCGTTGTCACCCCCAATGAGATGCTCAACGGGAATCGCAATTTTGTGGTGTTGCCATAAAGACAACCGACCTTGCCGGTTCAGAAACAACCGGCGCATGCCTGAACCCTGCATGCTCGTCTGTTCAGTCTCGTGCTGCAGTCGCGCAATGCCTTACAATTCCGCACAGGCATGATCACCGACGTCCTCCATCGCCTCGCCAATCACCGGCAGTCGCTTTCTCGCGAAGAAGCGCGCGGCGTCATGAGCGATATCCTGAATGGAAAGTGCACGGATGCGCAAATTGCCGCCTTCTTGGTGGCTCTGCACATGAAGGGGGAGACCGTCGAAGAAATTGTCGGCTTTGCCCAGGCGATTCGTGTCGAAGCGACATCATTGAAAATCCACCAGGACTCCACCGTCGATGTGAGCGGCACCGAGCGCGACGCGCTGGTCGACACCTGCGGCACGGGCGGCGATGCCAGCGGAACATTTAACATCTCTACTGCAACCGCGCTCGTCGTTGCGGGAGCAGGTGTGCGAGTCGCCAAACACGGCAACCGCAGCGTCACCTCCAATTGCGGTTCCGCCGACGTCATGGAAGCGCTCGGCGTCAGGATCGACCTGCCGGCTGCGCGATTGGCTGGGTGTTTGGAAAAAGTCGGCATTGCCTTTCTCTACGCGCCGGCTATGCATTCCGCGATGAGGTACGTCCAGCCGGCGCGCCGTGAGCTTCGTCTGAGAACGGTCTTCAACCTTCTCGGCCCGCTTACCAACCCGGCTCATGCCTCGGCACAGGTCGTCGGCGTTTACTCCGCAGACCTGGTTGAAAAACTCGCGGAAGCTCTCAGCATGTTGGGACTACACCGTGCCATGGTCGTGCATGGTCTCGACGGCCTCGATGAGATCACCATCACTGGGCCAACACGAGTTGCTGAAGTTCGCGAAGGCAAGGTTCGCGGTTATGAGGTCACGCCCGAGGAGTTCGGCATGCACCGCGGTTCGCTGGACGACATCTCTGGGGGCAACGCTGCGCGTAATGCCGGAATCATCCGCGATATTCTCGCGGGCCAGAAATCAGCCCGCCGCGACGTCGTGTTGCTTAACGCGGCCGCCGCACTCGTGGTCGCCGGAAAAGCCGATCATCTGGTTGAAGCCGCGCCTCTTGCGGCAAAGTCGATCGATTCCGGTGCGGCCGCTGCAAAATTGGCAGCGCTGGTGAGTTTCACAAACCAATGAGGTTCTTACCAGCGGGCAGAAAATAATCGCCCGCTTTACCGCGGCTAAGCGCAAGCGCGCATTGAAGTCCGATTCATCGCTTGGAATTGCTCGCAGCCTCAAAAGCAAGAACAGACCGTGCGGCGTCGATCACTCCTGCCACTTTGGCTTCATCGAGGGGCGCGAATATGGTTCGGTAGAGACGCGACTGCTCCGCAAACAGGAACCGCAGAATCGAACGCCCTTTCGCAGTCAGGCGCACAAATTGTTCGCGGCGATTGTGCGGATTCCGGATTCGCTGCACGTGTCCGCTCTTTTCAAGCTTGTCCAAAAGTTGCACCATGGCATTTTGGTTCAAGGCCAATTGTTGGGCGATCTGCTTTTGCGTGACCCGAGCTTCGGATCCTGCAGCCATCAAAACCCACACCGCCCGCAACGGCACCTTCGCCCGCTGCTGAACCGCTCTCTCGCTGCGCCGCTTTACGATATCGACGCACTTGGTTAACTGCAAAATACTCGCTTTAGCGAGCGCCAACTCCAGTGCCGATTCCCCAGTGTCCGCCATCTTATAGTGTTGTGCCGAAATTTCGTCAGTATGCCGTAAGTTACAGCGAGTCAGCATTTTACCAGAACTCACCACGCCAGAGCGAGGCGCGCAATCGAGGAACTTACTGTAACGTCAAGGTATGATAAATGCCACGTATCGTGTCGTAAAAACGCAGGATTCATCGGGTTTTCGTCGATGATGTAACCAAATATTCCTTGCAGAATTGATTCGCTACCCTATAATTCGGCAGGAAGCATCACGGAAAGGTTGCGCGAGGGGGGAGCTTGTTTTCAAGTGCTCGTAGCAAATGGTCCGTGGCCGTCTCTTTGTCGAAATGCGCAACATCGACCGCGGCAGCGGTCGTCCGTTGAGGTTTGTCTGCGCCTCCCCAGCGCGTTCAAGCTCTCAGCGGATCCCCCGGTGGTTTCCTGCCCAGGATTCTGACGAAGAGAGCACCACGTCCCCCTACCTGCACAATCGTTGAGCGTGGAGTTTTTGTATGGATTCTGGTCGGAAATATGGAAAAGAAAAAACTGGCTTCAAGATCACAACCAGTGTTTCCGAACTGAAATCGGACGTCAGCACGTCGCGCCGCTTCGAAGCCTTGGCGGCTATGGCCGATATTGTAGTCCGTCATCGCAACGTGCCTGATCTATTTCAAGAGCTTGCCGAACGGCTCCATAAGGTCGTGGCCTTCGACATTGCAAACTTTGCCTTGCATGATGCTCATAAAAAAATCATGCAAGTATACGTCTGGGAAGGAAAGAACCCGCAATGGGTTCCCCGCGAGATGCCCGTGGAGACTTCCCCGAGTGGATGGGTCTGGCAAAATCAAAAAATCTTGACGATGTCCGAACTGTCTTCAGACGAGCGTTTTGCATCATTCCGGCAGATCTTGGAAGCTAACCAGGTTCGTTCCTACTGCGCCCTTCCCCTGACCACGACAGAACGGCGATTCGGATCTCTGGGATTGGGAAGTTTCACCGGTGCTGCCTATAGCGCCAATGATCTGCGATTTCTGAGCAGGGTCGCGGATCTGGTGGCCTTGTCATTGGAAAACACCTTGACGCGCATCGCTTTTCGAGAGGAAAAAGACAAGTTGGAGGCATTGCTCGAGCTGAGCACAGAGCTTCTCTCCAATCTCGATGCTCACGAATTGCTGACCGTGCTCGCGAATTTCGTTCGCAAGAGGTATCGCCCTGATTTCGCAAGTGTTGAGCTCTACGATCCAGCCATCAGGCAACTACACGTCCATGTTCTGGACCAGAGATCCATTCAAAGTCGTGCAGACATGTCTGTCAGTGTTGCGGAATCGGTCGGCGGGGAAGCATTTTTGCACGGCCAAACCAAGGTTCACGATCAGCAAGATCTTCTCAACAGTTCCAACAAGCGCCATCTTGAACTGGCGCGAGTAGGCATTCAATCCCTCTGCTCTCTCCCTTTGATCACGAACAAGGGCGCGCTGGGGACGCTCAATTTGGCCACAACTGAGAAGAATGCCTATACCCGCAGAGACATCCTCTATCTTAAGCATGCTGCGGCCCAAGTCGCGCTCGCCGCCGAGAACATCGCGGCTTATCGCGAGATCGCCGAGTTGACACAGAAGCTGAAGACCGAAAAGCTCTATCTTGAAGATGAAATCTATCACGCCCAAAATTTTGAGGAAGTGGTGGGGGACAGCCCGGTTCTCAAGCACGCGCTCGCTCAAGCAAAAACCGTGGCCCCAAGCAACGCGACAGTGCTTATTCTGGGAGAAACTGGCACAGGAAAAGAATTGATCGCAAGGGCGATTCATCGTATGAGCTCACGCAAAGAGGCGAGCTTCATCAAGCTGAATTGTGCCGCGATTCCTACCGGTCTCCTTGAAAGTGAGCTGTTCGGACATGAGAAAGGCGCATTCACAGGCGCAGTTAGCCAGAAGATCGGGCGTTTGGAGCTGGCCGACGGCGGAACCCTGTTTCTCGACGAAGTTGGCGAAATTCCCCTCGAGCTGCAACCAAAACTCCTCAGAGTCTTACAAGATCAGGAATTCGAGCGTCTGGGGGGAAACCGCACCATCAAGGTAGACATACGTTTGGTCGCGGCGACCAACCGCGATCTTGCCAGGAGCGTGGCTGCAAGAGAATTCCGTAGTGATCTCTATTACCGCCTCCACGTGTTCCCTCTGCGTTTGCCGCAACTGCGCGAAAGAAGCCGAGACATCCCTCTGCTAGTGCGCCATTTTGTGCAGAAATTTGCCAAGCGGATGAACAAGCACATACAAACCATTCCCACCGAAGCCATGAACGCCCTGGTGAGTTGGCACTGGCCGGGCAACGTAAGGGAACTCGAAAACTTTATTGAACGGTCCGTTATTCTCTCCGAAGGCGAGACCCTCAACGTTCCGCTCTCGGAACTCAAGCCTTTGCGCATCATCAGCTCAGAAAACAACACTCTAGAGAGCCTGGAAAGAGAGCATATTCTTCGTGTCTTGCGTGAGACGGGAGGAGTTATCGCGGGAATCCACGGCGCAGCCGCACGCCTCGGACTTAAGCGCACCACGCTCCAGTCTAGGATGGCGAAAATGGGGATTACCCGCGACGAGTTTCAGGTCTAGCACTCACTCCAATCCAAATCCCACACCCTCAGTGACGATTTTTCGGCACCGTGCCGGAGTGTCGTCATCTCACACCGCCGCCATCTTTTCCCAGTTTGGAATCAGGTGCCATTCGGATTCTAATCAGTACAACTTAGCTATTGGTCTCAGTTTGGCACCACGGTTGCCAGCAAAACGATTTCACCTCGGAAGGAACGCCAGACTCAAGGTCCTCCCCCGATCCCCCTGAGACCTCGGTTGGTTTGGCGCTCCATTTTAAGAGTCCAATTCGGAGCTAGGAATGGCTACCCAAACCGCGTTCTCTCCTCAACGGGAAACCAATAAGGCGCCCGGACCCTTGCGGGTCCTGACGGGCAATACCGCATTTAACTCTGTCGCCCCCAAAAAACCGGCTCTTTTTCACACTGGCGAGGCTAAGGCCGCGCCCAGCGTTCAGCACTTAGTCAACTGCGGGTCGCGATGGCGAGATGAACGCGAAACCGCAGCCGGATGGGAATTGGTTCAGCAACTCCGTTCGGCCGACTTGGATACCCGCTTGTTAGCCGCCGAACAGCTCGCCCAGGCGGAACATTCCCGACTACGACGGCGGGACTTACGCCGCGCCCGTGGACGGTTCAAAGTTGCCACGAAGCGAGAGCAGTCTTCTGTCCAAAGTTCACAGACAATGCTCTCAATGAAGACCCCGTATGGACTCGGCATTATTGAAAACTGCACCGCCTGCAACGTAAGGATGGAACATTGGTTTTGCGGTTTATCGGAGAGTGCACTCAATCTGCTCGGAGCCGCCAGTCATTTAACGACCTTCCCCGGTGATGCGGTGTTGTTCGTCGAAGGCCAGATGCCGAAGGGCACTTATGTGCTCTGCTCCGGAAAGGTAAAGCTCTCCACCACCTCGAAGGAAGGCAAGGTCCTCATCCTGAAGCATGCTGTGCCGGGAGATGTTTTGGGTCTCAGTGCGGTGCTGACTGGCCATCCATTCGGCCTGACTGCAGAGACGATCGGACCATGCCGTCTGAACTTCATTGAAAGTGAGGCTTTGATCCACGGTATCGAACAGTGCGGAGAACTGGGACTGAGAACTTCCATCGCTTTGAGCCGCGAGTTTCAATCAGCGCAGCGCGATATTCATGACCTGGTCTTGGCACGCTCTTCAGCCGGCAAACTGGCAAGGTTGCTGCTTTCATGGGCGCGCATGCGCGAAGACTGCGGCTCGGGCGAGATTCGGCTTCGCTCGACCGCCACTCATGAACAAATGGCACAGATGATCGGGTCTTCGCGGGAAACTGTGACTAGGCTGCTGGGAGATCTACGAAAGAAAGACCTGATCCGGTTGGAGGGATCCACTCTCGTGATCCGCAACATCCACGCATTGCAAGGTTTGGCTGCATAACGACGCTGGGCAGCCACCCCGAAACGGCCGGCGCCTCCTCCCGGCCGTTTTTCCTTCGGGAGGATCGAGGAACCGTCCGCTGTTGAGTCCGCTGATAGAAATGAAATTTCCCCAGTTTTGCCCGCCGTAGGCCAGTTTGAAATCAATGTTGGAAGAACCGAAGCTTCCGTAAGAAGTTGTTATCGAGCCGCTGAGGTCGTACGCCTTGGCCAGATCGCGTGGTCACGTTGATAACAACACTGGTCTTGTCTCCGTATTCAGCCGGCGGCGGGCCGGAAATTACTTCCGTTGACTGAACGGAATCGAGCGGAATCTGGTTGGAGAAGACTTTGCTCTGCTGGTCGGTGATCGGCTGTCCGTCGACGGAAAAGGAATTCTCTGCATAATCGCCGAGCCATGGGCCGTTTTGGTTACAGACTGTGATCAAAAGTAACTAGAGCCCGAATAATTCGCGCAGGCGTTTGGTCTGGGCGCGGCTCACAGGAATTTCAGTCTGCTTCTTGTCGTCCATCCGGAGCTGGTATGAGCTCTTGAACCAGGGGACGACTTCCTTGATGCGATTGATGTTGACCAGGAAAGAGCGATGGGCGCGCCAGAAAAGATTTGCGTCAAGGCTGTCGAGCAGTTCTTCGAGCGTTCGGCAATTCGACTGGCCTTCCATGCCATTGGAACCGCTGGTTACGACGGTGATGACGCCGTCTTCGATCGAGGCGAAGCAAATATCCTTCTGACTGACCAGGAAGAGCCGGCCAGCCGACTTCAGCAGAACCTTGGACGCCTGCGGCTTCTGCGATTCCAGCATTTTGACCAGAGTTTCGATCTTGTCCGCGGACGCTCCTGAGCTTTCGACTTTGGCGCGAGCTTTTTGCACCGACTGGGCAACGCGTTTCTTGTCGAAGGGCTTAAGCAGGTAATCGATTGCGTTTACTTCAAAGGCTTTCACCGCATACTGATCGAAAGCGGTAGAAAAAACGATCTTCGGCAACGGAAGCTTACGGTCTAGCAGTTTCTTGATCACGCCGAACCCGTCAAGGCCGGGCATTTGGACGTCGAGAAAAAGCAGATCGGGATTATGTTCCCGAATCAGGTTTACCGCTTCGACTCCGTTCTTTCCCTGGGCAACGACATCTACGTCTCCAACGTCCTTCAAAAGGAAGGCAAGTTCGTCACGGGCTAGTTGTTCATCGTCCACGATTACCGCGGATAGCGACATTCCGTCTCCCGAAATAACTAGCCAAAGTATATCGAGGCGATTTTGGCAGCGTCAACGAAATGCATTTACCCGCATCAAGACATCATCGAACCGTAGATTCTGGCCGCTGATGATCGCGAACTTCGCGGTCGAGACAACCACGAAGTTCGCCAAGAATGGAATGATGAGACGGACGTCGTTCTAATTAGGTCTCTGCGGCGTGTTGGGCATGTTCATTCCGGCAGGCATCTGGAATTTCTGGTAATCGGACGGAATTTCGAAGAGGCTCGATGGTTGAGATCCTTCCTTGATGTTCTCAAGTTCGCCGCCACCGTTTTTCCCTTCCCACTTGATCGGGAACGCAATCTTCTTATCGAACCACACGGTTCCGCTCTCCCCGTTTGAATTCGTGCCTTCATATTTCACCGTGCTGCGTCCGTTCACCGTGTCGGAACCAATTTTCTTGCAGGTACCCCCTTTGTTGTTGGGCAGGCTCAGCCAGTCTGAGCAGGCATTATCGATGTCACGGGCCTGGAAAAAGCTCCACATACGTTGTCCGGCCGGCCCCTTGCCTTGCGGGAACTCCATATACATTTTGCGATCAGGAATAAGGATGTTGCTCATTCCCGTGGACAGGTTTGTGATGATCGCCCCGCCACCCATCCGACCCTCACCCAAACCCTCAATTCGCCACTTGCTTTTCGTGACGTAGATCTTCGCTTTATTTTGATTTCCATTCCCATCCGCCTTGTTGTTCACGATGTCAGCGGAAAAATCCTCTTGCGCGAAGACCGCAGTTGTTCCCAGCGCGAAAACTAAAATTAGGACAGCTCGAATGCCCCGATGCATATCCCCTCCTGTGATGGCAGGCAGGATAACAGAAGGGGTATTTTGCGGGTAGTGCCGAGTTTTAGCCCTGAACGCTGGTCGGCGCAGCCGAGACCGGATTGCGCAGTGAAGTGCCGCAGTAGGGACAATAGATGTCGATGAAAGATATGGCATGCTGACACTGCGGACAGTTCGGGCTCAGTTTGCAATTGCACTGGGGGCAGAAGTTGTATCCGGTCCGAATCGTCGTTCCACATTGCGGACAGGAGCCGCGCAGCGGTTGCCGCAGCACAAAGTAGAGAATGATACCGAGGGCATTGGGGATCAGGACAGCGACACAAGTCCAGAGAATCGGGTTCATTCCCCGGCGTTTTGAGTCGCGGCTCACGTATCCGATGAACAGAATGTAAGTACCAAGCACGATGCCGGTCAGCACCCCGAGACACGCTCTTCCCCATGCCGGAGGAGCATCGTGTTGCTTTGCCACGACAACATTGAAGACGAACTGCATACAGATGAAACCGATCGGCGCTAGAACCCAGGCCCATTCGGGGATAATTTTCAGTTCCGTTGATAACCCAGTTTGTTTTTCGTTGATCACTTGCATAGCATTTGTCCGTTTCCGTCTTATTGTCTTGAGCGTTCTCCACCGCCAGGCAGATGGATACCCCGAGCAAGCAAAGGTATGCTCACCAGCAAAGCCGGTGCAATCCAGAAAAATACAAACCCAGCCTCCCAAACCGGACGCGAAAGTCCGGCGAGTTCTCCAACCCACGCAAACAATCTCCACAGCAGAGGAGCAGTCAGGGCCGCCGAAAAACCCACGCCCACGCAAGCCATCGCAATCAGCCACATGCGTTCGCGTGCTTCACGCAGACGGCTGGCGTGAAAACGCACCCGCATCTGAGTGGCCCTCACCAGGCGGGAATCGGCAGCGAGTGGCACGGAACGCAGAGCCCGCACCACATGACTCGCTCCATCTGAATAATTCCGGCAAGCCTCACATTCGTTGAGATGAGTTCGAAGCCAAGTCTGCTGAGGGTTAGTCAGAGCCGATCCCAGAGCAATGAGCTCTCGCGCTTCGTTGTGGATATCCCCCTTCATGCCTGGGCTCCTTTCAGCAAGGGTATCAGCATGTTCAGTCCGCGGTAGAGTCGCGATTTCACTGTGCCCAGGGGCGCTCCGGTAATGGTTGATATCTCCTCGAGCGCCAATTCTTCCTGGAAGCGAAGCACGACTGCCTCGCGATACTCAGCAGGCAAACTCACCAGCGCTGCGCTGATCCGTTCCGCGTGTTCGTGCCGCGCTACGACTTCTAACGCGGACGGCCGCGTGTCTGCAGGATCGAAAGAAACTTCCTCTTCATCGTTCGTGAGTCCATCGAGGCTCACCGGACTCTTTTTCCGCAAATAATCGATGGTTAGATTTCGAGCCACCGCGTAAAGCCATGTGCTGAACTCATGTTTGCCGTCGTATTGGTGGCCGCGTTCGAGAACGCGAATCCAGGTCTCCTGAAACAGGTCCTCGGCGAGTTCACGATTGCCGCTGAGAAAAACCAGATAGCGCAGCAGTCGATGCTGGTATTGCTCGATCAAACGATCCAACAGCTCCGGATCGCGCCGGCGAAGACCGCGAGCGATGGCGCTGGCCTCGGACTCCATCGTGTCCACGAAATAATACGCTGCGGCGTTCATGCTACCGAATATACGGGCTGGAAGCGGGAAAAGATTCAACCACTAAGTTCAGCGGGAACAAGCAGATGCCGGAACCTGCGCTTGTTCATCCGTCCCCTGTGGAGCGATACAGGATTTCGCAACTCGATCTCAGGTTTTCTCAAGCATGAACTCAACCAGCGGAGCCCTCTGGCGATCAAACCTGCGTAAACAAATTCCTCATCTTATAAAGACTGCCGAATGAGTTTCGGTCTTGCGCCATGACCACGATGCGACCCGTTGACGAATCTTTACCCATCTTTTCTTTTCAGTGCTACGTGAAGCGCATCCCATCACTGTTCTCTCGCAAGATCTGATTTTTGGGGATCCAGAGTGATTCGTCTTTCTCAAGGTCGTCTGCTGCTCGTGCTCACAGCGCTTCTCGCTTCGGGATGCGCGCGCAAGCAAGCATCTGCACCTGACGGTGAAGCGTTGTTCGTGCAGAAGTGTGAAACCTGTCATCGTGCCGATAGCGGCACGAAAGCTCCTCTTCCGGAAGGCCTGAAACAAATGTCCCGGACCGCCATTCTGAGCGCCTTGGAAACCGGCAAGATGAAGTGGGAAGGAAAGATGATGTCGAAGGCGCAACGCGACGCCATCGCCGATTACCTCGGGGTGCCCGACTTGCCGGCGGTCGCGAAGATGACGGGCTTCTGTGCGCGCGATCTCGACCCCCCGGCTGATCCGCCAGTCTGGAGCGGTTGGGGCGTGGACCCACACAATACACGCTTTCAGCCGGAGAAGTCGGCGGGCCTCGGCCCTGATCAGGTCAAGACCTTGAAATTGAAGTGGGCGTTCGGTTTTCCCAATGCCGCTGCCACCTATGGCCAGCCGACATCCTACGCAGGCCGGTTGTTTGTTGGGAGCGAGGACGGAACCGTTTACGCGCTGGATGCCGCAACCGGTTGTACCTGGTGGACATTCAAAGCCTCCGCCACCGTGAAGACCGCCATTTCGATCGGCAACCATGGCAGCGCCGCATTCTTCGGCGACACCAATGGTAACGTGTACGCCGTCAATTTCGCCGATGGATCTCTGATCTGGAAAATGCGGCCGGAAGTGCACCCCGCCGCCAGAATCACCGGCTCGCCCTTGCTGGTGGGCAACCGTCTTTACGTGCCAGTCTCCTCCGGCGAGGAAGGTGCCGCAGCGGATCCGAAATATCCGTGCTGTACGTTCCGCGGGAGTGTGGTCGCAGTTGACAGCGGAACTGGCAAGCCGATCTGGAAGGCCTTCACCATTGCCGCGGCACCAAAGCCCACCCGCAAAGCAGCTTCGGGCGCCCAGTTGTGGGGACCATCCGGAGCCGCGGTGTGGTCATCTCCAACCGCCGATCTGAAACGGCGAGTCATCTATGTAGCCTCGGGAAACAATTATTCTGATCCTCCGACTGACACCTCCGACGCAGTTTTGGCCTTCGACATGAATTCTGGAAAGCTGCTCTGGTCGAAGCAATTCACCCCGCACGATTTATGGAACATCGGATGCGTCGCCGAACAAAAAGACAATTGTCCTGAGACGCGCGGCGACGATCATGACTTCGGATCGCCTCCGCTCTTACGAACTTTGGAGGATGGCCGCGATGTTCTGCTCTTATCGCAAAAGTCTGGCGTGGTGTATGCCGTCGATCCAGATCGACGCGGCGAAATTTTATGGCAGCGCCGCCTCGGCCACGGTGGCCCGTTAGGCGGCATTCAATGGGGAAGCGCAGCCGACACGAAATATGCTTACGTCCCATTGTCTGACTATGACGATTCGAGTCCGCTCCTGGGCGGCGGGTTATTTGCTCTGAATTTGAAGACGGGTTTTCCCGTCTGGTACACGCCGCCAGTCAAACCTGCTTGCCTCGGAACATTTGGTTGTAGCGCCGCGCAAATGGCCCCGCCAACCGTGATTCCAGGCGTGGTGTTTTCAGGATCACTGGACGGGCACTTGCGCGCTTACGACACTAGCGACGGCACCTTGCTCTGGGATTTCGATACGGTTCAGAAGTTCCAGACCGTAAACGGTGTGGCGGCCCATGGTGGATCAATGAACGGCGCAGGGCCAACGATCGTCAACAAAATGCTATACGTGAACGCCGGCTACACCAACACGATGGCCGGAAATGTACTGCTGGCGTTCGGCGTGGACGGCAACTAATACGCCGCATTACGCTGGCTGCCACAATTCGATAGGATTTCCTTCAGGATCATGCAGGCGAGTGAATTTCCCAATGCTGCCATAAGATTCCGGGTCTTTCACCTCAATGCCGGCCGCCCGTAACTGGGCCACCATTTTGTCCATATCATGCACGCGAAAGTTCACCATCCAGCCCTTGTTCGGATCCCCAAAATACTTGGTCGTCTCCGGAAAGGGAGTGAACGCGGTCGGTCCAGCCTCTTGCTGCCAAACGGTTCCGCCCTCGCTCGTTGGTGTAAGTGAGATCCCTAAGTGTTGCTGGTACCAGTTCCCCAGACCCTTTGGATCATGAGCTCGAAAGAACAATCCTCCGATTCCGGCTACTTTTTCCATTCCTGTTCCTCCCGATTCATTTTTACCGGCTGCCTTCGCAGGCGGAGCAGAATTCGCCGGCTGTGCGGGATTCTGTGCCGCCATGGCGAATTTATTCCGAGGCAGAATGAAACCGGCCCCGGCAGCGTACGACAAGAGTTTCAGTAATCGGCGCCTTTGCAAGCTCATTCCATCCTTTCCCGATGTCGCTTGCTGCGAATTGAAGCAGTTCGCAGAACTGCGGCCATTATAAATTCTGGTTACTCCTCATCTTTGCCAGCTTCCGAACGGGTATGCAAAGCTCCAATTCAAAATGCGACCAATCCATCGCATTTTCTTTGTCTAAGAAAATCTCAAGCCCGGGCGCATGCTCGGGTTCGTAGTCACTGTTGATCAGCCAACCTCTGAAAAGGTAGTCCGTCGCTGTGGTGACCCTGCGAATGTCGCCGGAAACCTTGGTAACGGCGTATCGCATGGCTGGCATTTTCAACTTCGACATTCCCTCCATGCATTTAAAAGGCGAGGATGACGCAAAACACACCTCGTATCGATAAAGGGGCTTTGGGGTCACGTGTGGATCGTCCACTGACATCCCGAAAAGAATTCCTTGCGAAAAAATATCCTGGGATTTAGCCCATTCGATCATGGTTTTGAGCGCGGTAAGTACTCTTTCCATTTCGAAGGCATTCGTAACCCGAATATAGGCGACTTGCCTTTCGGGAACGTCGATCAATCGCACGGGAAAAGCAACTCGCTTTTCTTCCGCACTCATGGGCAGAAGATATTCCTGTGCCGGAAATAGTTCTTTGCAAATCTTGCTTTTCTTGATCTCGCCGCCGCTTTTTCGAAACTGACTTGGCGAGGTTTCGTAGCCCGATCGGAAGGCTCGTGAAAAAGTAGCTGAGGACGAAAAACCGCAGTCTAAAGCGATGTGGGTTAGTTTTTGGTCCGAATATCGAAGCAGTCGAGCTGCCTTTTCAAGACGAAGCCGGCTCGTAAAATCCTTCAGCGTTTCGCCTGAAACCGCGCCGAAGATCCGGTGGAAATGAAATTCTGACAAGCAGGCTACTTTCGCCAGTTCCTCCAATTTCATCTGGCGATCTAGATTGCCCCGAATATAGTCGATGACCCGGTTGATTCTCTGCGTATATTCGCGGTTGGCTTGGGCTTTTGCAATTGGCAGGGATTGGGTTGACATGGTGCCTTACCGATGGAGGATTTTACAACTGTACCTGGCACCGCGTACCCAGTACCGAGCGAAGATCAAAAAGAGCGCATGCAGAATCGCCTCGCTGCTTACGCAGCATTCTCAAGCGCTAACGCCATGCCCATTCCCCCGCTCACGCAGAGCGTAGCCACTCCGCGCTTGGCCTTGCGCTTAAGCAGTTCGTGCAGCAATGTGACGGTGATTCGTGTCCCCGTGCAGCCGATTGGGTGTCCTAATGCGATTGCGCCACCGTTGACGTTGAGCTTCTCGCGGTCGAAATGGAGTTCGCGATCGCACGCCAGCACTTGTGCGGCGAACGCTTCGTTGACTTCGACGAGGTCGAAGTCGGAGAGCCGCATCTGGTGTTTTTGTTCCATCTTCTTTAGAGCGGGTACCGGCCCGATGCCCATGATGCGCGGATCAACGCCCGCCGAGGTCACAGCGACAATACGCGCCAGGGGCTTGATGTTGTTTTTCTTGACGAACGCTTCGCTCGCCAGCACCATCGCAGCCGCACCGTCCGTGATACCGGACGAATTTCCCGCGGTGATGGTTCCGTCTTTTGAGAAAACCGGGCCGAGCTTCCCCATTTTCTCGAGGGTCGCGCCGAGGAAAAGATGCTCGTCTCGAACGAACGTCTGCGGGCCTTTTTTGCTTTCGAGAGTGACCGGGGCGATTTCATCGTCGAATTGGCCAGCCTGTTGTGCTCTCGCGGCGCGGGTCTGCGAGCAGAGCGCAAACTGGTCCTGCTCATCGCGGGTGATCTTGTATTGCTCCGCCAGTACCTCGGCAGTTTCGCCCATGACCATCTTGGCCATCGGGCAGAAAAAACCGTCCCGGTACATGCCGTCCACCAGTTCCTGATTTCCCAGGCGATATCCCCAGCGGGCACCGTCGAGGTAGTACGGTAGCCGTGACATCGATTCGGTCCCGCCAGCCAAAACGCACTCCAGATTGCCGGTCGCGATTTCCTGAAATCCCAGCGCGAGAGATTTCATGCCGGAAGCACAGGCCTTGTTGACCGTATACGCTGGAACTTCCATTGGAACTCCGCTGCGGATCGAGATTTGCCGCGCTGGATTCGGACCTCCACCCGCCTGCCGAGCATTGCCGAAGATCGTCTCCTCGACCTGGTCGGGACGAACGCTGGCGCGATCCATAGCAGCTTTGGCGGCAACTACCCCCATATCTGCGGCTGTCATCGAAGCGAGCGATCCACCAAATTTGCCGATCGGCGTGCGCACTGCGGAAAGAATGTAAACCTCGTGCAAAACGGCCTCCAATAAAAAGTCTAGCATTCATAAGATGTGAAAGACTCTCCGCGCGCGCTTCAGAGTGCCGGCCTGACCGGTGTTCGCGCCGGAATTGTTACACTGATCTCTTCATGCACTATATCTACGGGATCAACTCCGTTAGCGAGGCTTTGAAGGCTCGAGGACGCGCGTTTGCGTGGGTAGGAGTCGCAAAAGAGCGACATGATATTCGGCTCCAGAGGTTGGTCGATGAATGCCGGCGGCAGGGCATTGGGGTGAGATTTGTTGGCCGGGCAGAACTCGATCGCATGGCCGGTCACAACGCGCATCAGGGGGTGGTCGCTGTTACTTCGGCGAAGCAGTACAACGATCTCGACGATCTGATTACTGCGAAGCGCGGTGAGCATTCGCTGATCGTGGTTTTGGACGGAGTGGAGGACCCGCACAATTTGGGTGCGATTTTGAGGACTGCGGATGCGGCAGGGGCTGATGGAGTCGTCATCCCGGAGCGTCGCGCTGCGGGAGTGACAGGGACGGTCACAAAGGCATCCGCCGGGGCGAGTGAGCACTTGCCCATTGCCAAAGTTACGAACATCGCGCGCACACTCGAAGACTTGAAGGCGAAAAATTTGTGGACGGTCGGGCTCGATGAGCGAGGTTCGCAGGCCTACGATTCCGTCGACTACAACATGGATTGCGCCGTTGTGCTGGGCGCCGAAGGAAAAGGTTTGCACGACCTCGTCGCGAAAAAATGCGACTTCTTGGTGTCCATCCCAATGCTGGGAAAAGTTCCTTCGCTGAACGTGTCGGTCGCCGCGGGAGTGGTCCTCTACGAGGTCGTCCGCCAACGCCGGAAGAAGACGGCATGAAGATTGTCAGTGTTTTCTGCTGGGTGTTTCTTCTGGTGTCTCCTGCCTTGGCGCTTGATCGAGAGGCGTTCACTTTTACCAACTACAAACTCGATGTGCGCGTCGAACCGGAGCAGCACCGTTTGGGTGTGCGCGGGCGAATTACTTTAAGGAACGACTCCGCGGCCCCGCAGAAAAGCATGGCTGTCCAGGTCTCCTCGACCCTGAAGTGGCGGTCCATTCAACTTGATGGGAAGAACCTGGAGTTTGCCGATCACGAATTCACTTCTGATATTGACCACACCGGAGCCCTGTCAGAAGCCATAGTCACGCTGGCACGCGAGATCCCCCCGAAGGGGACAATTGATCTTGACATTGGATACGAAGGAGTCGTCTTGCCCGATGCCACTCGTTTTACTCGAATTGGCATGCCGGAGGACAAGGCCAGGCATATCGACTGGGATGAGATCAGCAAAGCATTTAGCGCAGTGCGCGGGATTGGCAACGTGGCGTGGTATCCGATTGCAGCCGAAGCTGCAAGTCTATCGGACGCAGAAAGTGTGCCTGAGGTGGTGGGCCGCTGGAAGACCAGGGAGGCGGACGCGACGATGGCTGTCACGTTCCAATCCACGTCACCTTCACCGGTTTTCTTTAGCGGCACGCGCGAGCCGGCAGGCGGGCAGAGCTTTCGGATGGATGGGATCGGGTTAAATGTGCCGACATTTGTCATCGCGGATTACCAAAAGCTTATGCCGAAGATTGGTCTCAGCGTTCAATATTTGGCCGGGCAGCAAGATGCGGCCGATGACTACGCGGAGGTTGCGGCACAACTTAATCCCATCACGCCAATCGGCGGCGGTTCAGAGCGTTTGGATATTCTCGCGTTGCCTGATCTCGACGCGCAGTCGTTCGTAGCAGAAGGAATGCTGCTGGCTCCTTTGAAAGCTCCGCTGACCAACGCTGCCGAACTTGATATGGTCTATGCGCTCGCGCGCCAGTTGGTTGTGTCTCCGAGGTGGTGGATCGTTGAAGGGCTAGCGCACTATGCGCAGGCAGCGTTCATCGATGGGCAAAAGGGACGGCAGGCGGCGCTCGATTATCTCAGTGCGCACGGGACGGCGCTAGCCGATGCTGAGAAACAGAATTCGATTAGGCCGAGCGGCTGGGAAGACAAGCGTTCCATGGTCAATGGGCCGGACGACGTATATCTACAGACCAAAGCAATGTTTGTCTGGTGGATGCTGAGGGATATGCTGGAAACGCTGCCAACTGAGGCGCTGACCAACTATCATCCCGGCGAGGACAAAGACTCGGCTACGATGCAGCATCTGATCGAGAAGCAAACCCACCGTGATCTGCAATGGTTTTTTGACGATTGGGTGTATCACGATCGGGGATTGCCGGATTTTCATGTCGAGTCGGTTTTCTCGCGGCCAATTGAGAGCGGCGGTTTTCTGGTGACCATCACGGTTGAGAATCTTGGAAATGCGGGAGCAGAAGTGCCAGTCGTCTTGCAATACGATGGAGGAGAAATTCGGCGGCGAATGGAAGTGCGGGCAAAATCGAAAGCATCGGTTCGCATCGAAACTCCAGGCGCCGCGCAACAGGTAACGATCAACGATGGAAGCGTCCCGGAAAGCGATGTTACCAACAACGTGTATAAGGTCCCCGTCGCAAAGTAGCTAACACTGTTGATTTTGTGATGGTTTGAGTGAGGCTTGGGTCTTAGCAAGGCCTCGGGAATCAAAAATCACAAATCATAAATCGAGAATTAGCTCCGGAGGTTTCTTGGCCTACATACAATTCCTCGGTGCGGCCGGTACTGTGACCGGATCGAAACATCTGATCAATACCAGTTCCGATCCCAGCGGCAAGAGCGGCTTTCAAGTGCTGATCGATTGCGGCATCTTTCAGGGGCCCAAGGAATGGCGCGAACGCAACTGGCAGAACTTGCCGATTCCAGCCGTAGAAATCGACGCCGTCATCCTCACCCATGCGCACCTCGATCATTGTGGGTGGATTCCGCGCCTGGTGAAGAATGGGTTTCGAGGGCCGATTTATGCGACGCCCGCGACGATCGACTTGTGCGGAATTTTGCTGCCGGATTCAGGGCACCTGCAGGAGGAAGACGCGGCGTTCTATAACAAGCACAAAAAGTCGAAGCACGACCCTGCTCTGCCTTTGTACACGATGGAAGACGCGCAGGAGTGCCTCAAGTACTTCAAGTCAGTGCAAACCCGAGAAACCATGCAACTCAACGATCAGATTTCGTTTCAATTTGTGCCTGCGGCACACATTCTGGGATCGTGTATGGCGGAGGTTTCGCTTCAGACCAACGGCCAGGGGCGACGCTTGTTATTTACAGGAGATGTGGGACGAGTTCGCGATCAGAAATCAGCACCGGGCAAAGTCGTTCTCAGCGGACCCACTGAGGGTGAGGCCGCCGACTTCATGGTAATGGAATCGACGTACGGAAATCGACAGCATCCGACCGATGATCCCCGGCCAGAGCTGGCGGCGCTGATCCGCGAAACCGCGCAACGCGGCGGCACCGTGATCGTGCCGGCATTTGCAGTGGAGCGTACGCAGAAATTTCTTTTCATGCTAAAGGAACTCATGGAATCGGGGCAGATTCCCAAGCTCCCGGTTTATTGCGACAGCCCGATGGCCATCAAAGCAGTCGAAATCTTCATGAAGCACTCAGAGGAATACAGCGACGAGACTTGCCGCATGCTCAAGAAATACGGATCGCCGCTCGATTGGGAGGGGTTTCTCTTTGCTTCGACGCCAGAAGAGTCCAAACGAATCAACGAGTCGAAATATCCGTCGATTATTGTTTCGGCAAGCGGCATGGTCACCGGAGGCCGAATCCAACATCATTTAGCACAACGGCTGCCCGATCCCCGGAACACCGTCATCTTTATTGGCTTTCAAGCCCAAGGAACACGAGGTTTTACCATCAAAAGCGGTGCGCCGGACGTCAAGATCTTCGGCGAAGTGATTCCCATCCGGGCGCAAATCGCGTCGCTAGAGCAATTCAGCGATCACGCCGATACGCCGGAACTTCTGCAGTGGCTGCGAACTTTTAAGAAGAAACCGAATGTAACGTATCTGGTTCATGGTGATCCCGATGCCTCGTCGCAATTACGGGACGTAATGAGCAAAGAATTGGGATGGAACGTGCAGGTCGCACAATGGTTGCAGAAGGTGGACGTCAAATGAGATTGCAGATTATGGATTGTGGATTTTAGATTGTAGATTTTAGATTGCAGATTGAGAGCCCAGTGGGCAGCGTACAGGATTGTCTTTGAATCTGAAATCTTCAATCTGAAATGCTCTTATGACTGAAGCTGAACTGAGGAATCATCTCGACGAGGCGGAGAAGAGTCCTAAGCAGATCGCCGCGGCTGTGTCCGGGCTGTCTGACAAAGTCTTGCGCTACAAGCCGGCGCCGGATAAATGGTGCATTTTGGAGATTCTGGCGCACCTGGCTGACATTGAGGTCGCTTATGCCTATCGCTTCAGGCAGATGCTGGCGGACAAAGATCCCGTGATTGCGCCGATCGATCAGGACGCCTGGGCCAGGAATCTCGGTTACCTGGAGTCGCCGCCCGCGGAGTTGGTCGCTTTGTATGGTCTGAACCGACATGCCAATCTAAGGCTGCTGCGTCGACTGAAGGCCGATGATCTGAAGAAATCTGCGTTTCATCCGGAGTTGAAAGGTCCGGTCACGGTAGCGAAGTTAGTCGAGATGATGGCCGGCCATGGGCCAAATCATCTCGCGCAGATTGAACGACTGAAGAAGGCGGGAAAGTAGTACTCGCACCCGAATTCATCAATATAAT
>Ga0070735_10000384_pt1 | contig 50628 bp, 47 predicted proteins | sample Coa_R1_FD_66443 | JGI IMG/M metagenome (GOLD analysis project Ga0070735, IMG submission 66443) | Surface soil microbial communities from Centralia Pennsylvania, which are recovering from an underground coalmine fire - Coalmine... | ecosystem: Environmental > Terrestrial > Soil > Unclassified ... | reverse complement strand
ATCGTCTCCTACCTGATGCTGCGCTCGCTGAAGCAGGCGCGCTACGCCGCCGACGCGCTCGGCCATTTTGCGCTGGCCTTTGACCAGTACACGCATTTCACTTCGCCCATCCGCCGGTACCCGGACCTGATCGTGCACCGCATTCTGAAGTGGGCGCTCGATCATCCGGAGACGAAACCTGTTCAGCCCGCCGTGCCGGGCAAGAGCGAAGCCACATTCGGCCCGTACCGCGGCGCCGAACTCGAAGCCATCTCCGCCGAAACCTCCGAAACGGAACGCCGTGCCGAAACCGCGGAGCGCGAGCTGATGGCCTGGAAAACCGCGCAGTTCATGGAGCAGCATCTCGGCGAGGAGTACGACGCGCTGATTATTTCCGTGCAGAAATTCGGATTCTTCGTGGAGCTGACGGAAATTTTCGTCGAAGGGCTGGTTCCCATCGACCGCATTGAGGAGCTTACGGGCCAACACGTTTTCTTCCGCGAGCAAGACCACGCCATCGTTTCCGGAAGCGGCCACGCCGCGCAGCGTTCTGCGCCGCACGAGCCTGGGAAAAAGAAAAAATCCGGCCGCGGCTCCCCGCAGGCCGGCCACATCTGGAAGCTCGGCGACCTCATCCGCGTCCGCGCCGAGCGCATCGACCCCACCCGCCGCCGCGTGGAGTTTTCGCCGCTGCCGTGATAACGGGTCGCGACGAGTTTCTGTCTGGGCGTTATTCTTGTTCGGCATCGAGTCGCGGTGCCACCAGGTGACGTCTATGCTACGGTTTGCCGCCCTCAGTCTTCTCTTCGTATCGTTTCATGCCGCGCGCTGCGACGCGCAGGAAGCCGTCTCGGTCACTCGTACCGATGGAGCGGAGACCGTGCTGCGTGTCTATCGTCCGGCCGGCGTTTCGGGAGCGTCTACGTGCGCGCCGCTGGCGGTTTTTTCTCCCGGCCTTGGCGGAACGGAAAATGGATATCCGTACCTCGGCGAGGGCCTGCGCGACAGCGGATGGCTCACGATTGTCGTGGGGCACAAGGAGAGCGGGCCGAAGCCAATGATGGGCGCGGTCTGGAAATCGGGAATGCACAACGGCATGCTGGAGATGGTGACCGATCCCGCGCTGTATCGCGACCGGCTGATGGATATCGGAGCGGCCCTGAAGTGGGCGAACGAGCAGTGCCACCGCCCGTTTCGCGCGTTGCTCGGGCACTCGATGGGTTCGGAGACGGTGATGTTTGAAGCCGGCGCCGCGAACAAACTTGGCGTGCGCGGAGAAGATCGCTTCGACGCTTACGTGGCGATCTCCACTTCGGGGCCCGGCTCGATTTTTCCCGAGCATGCCTGGAACAAAATCGGCAAGCCGCTCTATGTTCTGACCGGCACGGAAGACAAGGGCCTCGAAGGCGGCTGGCAGTGGCGCACCGCTCCCTTCGATGACCTTCCCGCCGGATGCCACTGGCTCGGCGTGATCGACGGCGCGACGCATTTGAATTTCGCGGGAATCGGCATGGCCGGGAAAACCAAGCGCGTCACGCTGGACAGCGTCCGCGCGTTCCTCACGGGGGCGCGCGACGGCTATTGCGTCCCGCCCGCAGCGGAAGCCGGGCTGCAGTTGCGATCGAAGTAATTGCTTTTGGGAAGGCCCCACCCATGCGGTTCTGTTTGTCCAGCCTGGAAGGTCGGACCTCCTGAACATAAAATCGAAGTGAACACGAAATCGAAGTTCGAGACCGTTTGAAACCAGGACGGTGCCCGCGCGGGGGCTTGACTTGCCTCTGCTTCCTGACTTAAGTTCGCCGGCAAGGCCGTACTGCTTGGTAGCTTCAAGTCTGCGCTGTCGGAGGATGACTATGCGTCGCAACGTTTTTGTTCTGGCATGTCTCGTAGTGTCTGCAACAGGCTTTGCGCAAACGAAGGCGCCCGCGAAAAAAGCGTCGGCGGCGCCCATGGCGATCGTTGTGCCTTCGGGTTCGGAAAAGTGGGGCGATATTCCCGCAGCGGCCATGGTGGGAACGCCGTCCGTGGAAATGGGAGGCAAAGTGCAAATGGCAGTCGTGCAGGGCAATCCCATGCAGGCGGGAGCGCCTTACACCGTACGGCTCTCTTGCACGGATGGGACGAAGATCGCGCCGCACTGGCACCCTACGGCGGAAAATGTGACCGTGATCAAAGGCACTTTTGCACTAGGCATGGGCTCGAAATGGGATCAAGCGGCTCTGAAGGAACTTCCGGTCGGCGGATTCGCTTCCGCTCCGGCGCGCATGCGGCACTTTGCCATGTGCAAGAGCGACGCAGTTTTGCAGATTCACGGGCTGGGTCCGCTGGTGATTAATTTTGTGGAGGCGGACAAACCCAAATCTGGAAATTAGGCCTGAAAATTAGGGCCGGTCACCGCGCAGACTCTACAGTCTGCCGAAAATCGATTTTGCTTGTCATTCTGAGCGAAGCGAAGAATCTCTCTTCGATTTAAGCGTGGGCAAAGAACCTAAGAGGGATTCTTCGCTTCGCTCAGAATGACACCGTTTTTCTGCAGTCCCCTTCAGCCTGCGGAATTTCGATCGACTGAATTCAGACCAAAATCCGCAAGCTGAAGCATGCGCCACGTTATTTTGCTTTCGGCTGCCACAAGGCGATCGCAGCGCCGGTCGGATCGATCAGCACGCTGAACGTGCCCACGCCCATGATTTCGGTGGTCTCCTTCATCACCGTGGCGCCGAGGGATTTGGCCTTTTTCGTGGCGGCGGCAACGTCATCGACCAGCACATAAGCCAGCCATGCCGAAGGCGCGCCCGGGACCGGATGCTTCATGATTCCGCCGCCGGTTCCTTCGCCGACCTTGATCATCGTGTAGGTATTGCCCGGGCCCATCGGAACGTCTTCCAGCGTCCAGCCGAACAGTGACCCGTAGAAGCTCTTGGCTTTGTTCACATCGGTGGTGTTCAGTTCCACGTGCACAAAAGGGTTCGCCATGATTTTCTCCTTTGAATTTGTCCTGATTTTCCCTGATTCCAATGATGCCAATTCGTTCTGGTGCTTTGGCTTTCTCAACCCGGATACTTTTATCCCCGATTACGACTGTTGCGATGAATTCTCCATCGCAATTCTGTTAATTCCGGCCATTTTTGCGCGCCATCGATCAGCGCCTATAAGGTAAACGACTGACGTGAGGAAAAATCGACAGACTTTTTGGGGAATCGTCAGATTTTTTCCGGGGGGAAGCCCGAGTGACTGCGCTCTCTCGGACCGCTCGACCTATGTCGATTTCGGGCCGGCTGAATCGTCTATTATCTAGTGGCCGGAGATCGGATTCGCATATGACACGCTTCGGGTCGCGAGCCACTCCGCGGATTAGGCCACGCATCAGGTCGATCGCTAAAAGGAGATCGAGAATGCCCAATTTTCTACTGCTGCTGCACCAGAAGCCTGCGAGGTTCCGCAATTTGTCGCCGGAGGAAATCCAGAAAATACTGGGCAGCTACATCGCCTGGCGTGACGCGCTGGTGAAACGCAACAAGATGCGCGCCGGAGAGAAGTTGACCGACGACGGCGGACGGCACATGCGCGCGCAGGACGGGAAAATATCCGTGACCGACGGACCGTATAGCGAGTCGCAGGAAATCCTCGGCGGATTTTTCATGATTGAAGCCGTGGACTACGGAGAAGCGGTGGAGATCGCGCGAACTTGCCCGCATCTCGGTGAAGGCAAGTGGATTGAAGTGCGGCAGGTGGACCAGGTACACCAGTAGGACAGGCTTCAGCCTGTCGCTTTTGAATTCTACTCAGGGGGCAAAGTTTCAACACCGACAGGCTGAAGAGCCTGTGTGGCGGGTCGATGCGGAACAGGCCAGCGGCTAAAGCCGCCATGATTTCGCTGCGCTTTAGGGCACGGCTGAAAGCCGTGCCCTACAAAGCTTTTCCGAGGCCACACGACACTGAAAACTGTCTCGTTTGACCATGCAAAGCGTCGATCAACTCGTCGATCATCTTTTCCGCCAGGAATTCGGGCGAATGGTCTCGCGCCTGGCGCGCATTCTGGGCGCGCCGCGGCTGGCCATGGCCGAGGACGCCGTGCAATACGCCATGCTCCAGGCGCTGCAACTGTGGCCGTACCAGGGCGCGCCGGAGCATCCGCAGGCGTGGCTCGCGAAGGTGGCCTATCACCGGGCGCTGGACGTTTTGAAGAGCGAACGCAAACTGCGTTTCTACGACGATGAAAAAGAATTTGAGCTGAAGAATCGAATTGAAGAGTTGCAGACGACGGGCGAGGCGGACGCGCTGCGGTTTTCGCAAGAGGTGGCCGACGAGCGCCTCGCGCTGATCTTTGTCTGCTGCCATCCTGCGCTGCCGCGTCCAGCGAGTGTGGCGCTGACGCTGAAAGTCGTCTGCGGTTTCGGCGTCGAGGAAATTGCCCGCGCGTTTCTTTCCACAGAGACTGCCATCACCCAGCGCCTGGTGCGCGCCAAGCGCATGATTCGCGATGAAGCCCTGCGCTGCGAGGTTCCCGATCCAGGGCAGCTTGATGAAAGGCTGGATGCGGTTCTGGAAGTTCTTTACCTGCTATTCACCGAAGGCTATGCGGCGACCGCGGGAGATCGCCTGATCAAAAACGATCTGTGCGCCGAAGCGATCCGGCTGGCCGAGTCACTCACCGAAAATTCCATGACGGCGCGGCCCGAATGTCATGCGCTGCTGGCGCTGATGCTGTTTCAGGCGGCCCGCCTTCCGGCGAGAACCGACGCGCTGGGAGATTTGCTGCTGCTCGAAGAACAGGACCGCAGTTTGTGGGATCGCCGGATGATTCATCTCGGCTTGCTGCATCTGGAACAGGCGGCGCGCGGGGAAAAGCTCTCCGCATACCACTTGCAGGCGGAGATCGCTGCCACACATTCGACCACGGAAAACTTCACGCTTACCAATTGGGAAAATATTCTGGCGCTCTACAATTTGCTGCAGGAAAAACAGCCGACGCCGGTGGTGCTGATCAATCGCGCGGTGGCCGTCGCGCAAGTCGAGGGACCCGCCGCAGGCTTGTGCGCGCTGCGCGCGATTCCGATGGACAGCCAGGTTGAGCGGTACCCGTTCCTGCACGCCGCGGAGGGAGAATTTCACCGGCGGCTCGGGCATTCCAGCGAGGCGGAGGTTTCATTTCAGCGGGCGCTGGAATTTGCGCGCACCGAACCGCAGCAGCGTTTTCTGCAGCGGAAGCTGGCGGCGCTGCGCGGCGCGTAGCGCAAAGTAGCACAGGCTTCAGCCGGTGGCATTTTGTCCATGCAAAGACAAAAGCCCGCAGGCTGAAGCCTGCTCCGCAGTAATTTACTTATCGAACTTCAAACAATCCTGAAGCTGGCGGATCGCTTCGTCTGTGGCTTTGATGGCCTCCACGCGGTGGCCGCCGAAATCATGGGCGGCGTGTTCCAGATGCTCCTTGGCCCGGCGCAGCGAGCCGATCGCTTCGCGAATTTCGGGATGCGGTTCGGGTACAGCGGCGGGCGACGCGGCCGGTTGTGGCGTTGCCGCAGGCACCGCGGCGGCTGCCGCTGGTGTCTTCGGCGATGCCGGAGTCGAAGTTACGGACAAGCTCAGCGCCAGTGCGAAAACGACCAGGGCGGAAAGACTCAGGATCTTCAGTTTCATCGTTCGCTCCATGATAAGCAAGATTTCTCGCAGGCTCCCGAATCGCCCGGAGGAGGCTCCATTCTAGTCTTCGTCCGGCGGCGCCAAACACCCGCGAAACCTATGTTGTCGCAAACGTAAATAAGGTTCGATGAGTCCGCCCGATTCCATCTGCCCTTTCCATTTGGGCGTCACTTCGTTTATTGTAGGCGTCTCTTTTTGGAGGTGACACTTGGCCGTACGCATTTGTCCGCACTGCAAGGCGGAAATTCCAGCGCCCGAAGCAGCGGCGCGCTCGAACGATATCGTTTGCCCGAAGTGCGGTACCCGGCTGGAAGTCGCTTCCGGCTCGCGGACCATCGCGACTCTGGCTGGGCTCGTAGCGGGAGCGATCGCCTGGAAACTCTCCAGCGACGCGCCAGGTGACCTGGGCGCGGTGCTGCCGACCCTCTATGCCTTCCTGGCGTTCGGCATCGTCTCGCCGCTGGTGCTGATGTTTACGGCGAACCTGCGGAACGCTCCGGCCCTTCCGGTCGCGGCACCTGCGCATGCCGCCGATTCGCACGGGCATGGGGCCGCCGGGCATGGTGGCGGGCATCACTAAACCGGCCCACCCGTGACAGTGGTGGCCAAGTCCAGCGTGGCCCTCTACGGCCCTTACCCCTCAGATGCCTCCTAAATGCCGTTGATACAGTCATTCACAGCCATTAGTACTAAGCCGAATCCCACCATCGTACTATTGCCGGTCCAGCATGCCACTCGCCATACTGCCTGCTATGGCTCGGTATTCAGGTCTCTTGGGACGTCGAATCGTGGTCACCTACCGCGCCGGAGACATCATTCTCCCGGCGACCGGGAAGCTGGCCGCCGACTCGGGCAAGTCCATCTTTCTGGAAGAGAGCTACCAGCAGCAGGGCAGCGTCAAGACCTTCCGCTGGGAAATCCCCTACCCCTGCATTGTGGAATTGAACGAAGCGCCCGAGATTCCCAAGCCGTCTGCCTCGGTCAACGAGCAGCGGGAAAGCTCTACGGAAGGCGCCCGGCAGCCCGGCGCGCTCGAACCGAAGACTCGTCCCGCCTAACCCGTCCTGCAATCCTTCAGCACCTCGAATGCTCGATTCAGAGACTAGTCTTCTGCGCGATTCCGATTTTCATGCGGTTTGCAGTGAACTCCTGTAAACTTTTCCCGCTTGCAGCTTCATTGAACTTATTCGCCGGGGAGGAGTTTCGCGATGAAGGTCGGATTGATTGGACTGGGATTGATGGGCCACCCGATGGGGGCCAATCTGCTGAAGGCTGGCCATGAACTTACGGTGTGGAACCGAACGGCTTCACGCGGGGATGATCTGGTGGCGCAGGGCGCCAAGCGGGCGGCGATGCCGCGCGACCTGGCCGCGGCTTCCGAAGTGATCATCACCATCGTCAGCGATCCGCCGGCGCTGGAGTCCGTGTTCTGGGGGGACGGCGGGGTGTTTTCCGGCGTAAAGCGCGGCAGCCTGATGATTGAATCGAGCACCGTCAGCCCGACGCTCGAAAAGCGGTCGGCTGCTGCCGCCGCCGCCGCGGGCGTCGATTTTCTGGAAGCTCCGGTAACCGGCGGAACGTGGGGCGCGGAAAAAGGCGAACTGGTGTTCATGGTCGGCGGAGAAGCAGGCACGCTGAAGCGGGCCGAGCCGGTTCTCGGCGCGATGGGCAAGAAGTGGTTTCACCTCGGCCCCATCGGCGCGGGGCAGACCGTGAAGCTGGCGATGAATTTGCTTCTCGACGTGCAGGTCGAAGCGTTTGCCGAAGCGCTGGCGCTGGTCACCAAAGCCGGCGTGCCGGGACAAAGCCTCTACGAAGTGATGCAATCCAGCATGGGTCGCTCAGGCGTCATCGACTTAAAAGGCGCGAACATGCTGAAGGGCGAATACAAGCCCAGCTTTCCGCTGCGCTTGATGCACAAGGATGTGGGCCTGGCGCTGGACCTCGCCAATCAACTGGGCGTGCCACTGCCGGCGGCGGCGGCTTCGCGCGAAGTGCTGAGCGCTGTAAAAGGGGCAGTAACCGAGGACGTGGATTTTTCGGCGCTGGCTACTTTCTGGAAGAAAAACTGAGCTGAATATTTATGGCTTGGCGCCGGGCGGCAGAAAGCACATCGGCAAATCGCGCGATGTGCGCAGGCCCGCCGGCGCGTCCAGGATTTGCGGGATGCAATTCACCACCACCGATGCGGTGGCGATATCGCCGTGCGTTCCGCCGGGAATGGTCAGCGTCAGATTGGGATTGCCGGTGATCTGCACGGTGTCGCCGGGATCGGACGCTCCGACGTACATCTGCAACTCCATGAAGATTTTTTCTTTGCTGCCGGCATAGCCGCGCGCGATCTGGTGCACTCCGGCGACCTGCCCGGCTTCCACTTCGAGGAAGGCAGTCTTCACACGTTCGCGGGCTACCACCGGCTCGATCGTTTCCGAAATGTCATCGACCTCCAGTCCCAGGGCGTCGGAAACCATGGCCACTGATTCCGGCAGGCCGTGATGCTTGATCGCTCCGGCGGCAACCTGCGCGCGAAACTCCTCGACGGACATTCCCGCGCCAACTTTTTTCTGCAGCGGCAGCCTGCGCTTGGAGGCGTCGACAATGCGCACGGCGCGCGCCGTTTCGACGGTCTGTGACGCGGCGCTCAACGTGATCAAAAGCTTGTCCATCACATAGCCAGGGTTGATGCCGGTGCCGATCAGCGCGACGCCCCACGTTTTGGCTTCGGCATCGAGCTTTGCCGAGAGTTCCGGATGCTTGCGAAACGGATAGGCCAGTTCCTCGCAAGTCGAGACCACGCACGCCTCCGCCGCGAGGCACGCCATCAATTGATCCATCACGCTAGGCAAGTACGAAGAAGTCGAGTGGATGACGACGTCGGGAGATTCGCCGAGCATCTCCTCCGCATCCGCCGTTATGGGCACGCCCCACGGCGCATCGGCGCCTTCCACCACGTCTCCCAGATCACGTCCCGCTTTGGCCGGATCGGAATCGATGGCCCCGATAATTTCAATCGAGCTTTTTTCCCGCATCAGCCGGACGATTGCTGCGCCGATGGGACCGACGCCGTATTGCACCGCACGAATTTTCTTTTTCAACGTAGGCTCCGTGCCGCTGTTTTCGCGGAATCGAGATCGCCGGCGTCCGGGACGGCGATTCGGTTGCGTCGAAATTTGGAGCGAACACGATAAAGCAAATGCGAGGCGCGTTCAACCGGATTCGAGACCCAGTGGCACAGACTTTTTACCCTGAGCACATGAAGGGCAGTCTGTGGGGGTTCGTCAGCACGAACGCACATTGGATGTCCGTAGACTCGAGAAGAAAGCAGATTCCTCGGGCAAGCCCCGCCCTTCGGAAAGACAGTCGCGAGTTTTTTCGCACCTGTTCAGTCCGTGCTACCCGCAAGAGGACATGATTTCTCCCGTGGCACATACACAAAATGGGATCGATCGCAAAAATCGCACAGGCAATCGTGCCTGTGCTACTTGCCCCGCCCGCTTCCCGGGGCGGATAATCAAATTTGTTCAGAAAAAAGCGGAGGCCTTCCATGGCAGCGACAAAACTTTCAGAGCAGGAAATTGCGGCGGAACTTCGGAAACTCACCGGCTGGAGCGTCGAGAACGGCAATCTGCACCGTGTGTATGAGTTCAAGGATTTTTCCGCGGCGTTCGGATTCATGACGCGCGTCGCCCTGGCCGCAGAGAAAATGGACCATCATCCGGACTGGTCCAACGTATGGAACAAGGTCACCGTGGATTTGTCCACGCACAGCGCCGGCGGGCTGACGAAAAACGATTTTGAATTGGCGGCGAAGATGCAGCAGATTCATGGGGGCTAGGAAATGTAGCGCCCGCCTTCAGGCGGGCATTTGTGGCGTACTACGGATGCCCGCCTGAAGGCGGGCGCTACAATCGGAACTCGAAGAACAGCGCGCCGGGAATCGGATTTTTCTGATACGACGAAATTTCCTGGAAACCAAGGTCCCGGTAAAGCTGGTGCGCTTCCCGCATGGACGGGAGAGTGTCCAGCACCATGGTTTTGTAGCCGATCGCACCGGCCTCCGCGATCAGCGATCGCACCAGTTCGCGTCCGGCGCCGCTCCCGCGCAATTCGGGACGCACGTACAGGCGTTTCATTTCACAGGTGTCTCGATCGATTTCCCGCAACGCCACGCATCCGGCCGCGACGCCCGGTCTTTCCGCGATTTCCTGAACCGCCAGCAGAAGCCTTCCGCCGGGCGGAGCGTATCGCCCCGGCAGCGTGAGAACTTCGTTCTCAAAATCGCCAAGACACTGCACTACTCCCGGCGTCCGGCCGTATTCGCGGAACAAATCTCGCGCTTGCGAAATAGTATCTTCGGACGAAGCAGGAAAAACGCGGAGCATGGCGGCCTCTCCGCGGATTGTGTCGCGAATTCATCGCGCGCGGCAATGCTTTTGCGTTTCGTGCGAGAAACATTGCGTCCAAATTGTCTCCTGCGCGGTTTGGAGGCCGCGCGTTTGATAGAATAATTCTTCGGCGGGAACGCTGGAAAAATTGGGAGAAGCCACCAAAATGCCGCAAGCTGCGAGCGAAATCAGCGCCGAGACCGAGGCCGTCTGGGAAGGCTACCGGCGCTGGGGATACCTGGCCGCCAACCTCGATCCGCTGGGATTCCTTACTCCTGTCGTTCACCCGGAACTCGTCATCAAAGGCGATGCCGCGGAAGCCGCGCGCAAGATTTACTGCGGAACCATAGGCGCCGAATTTTTTCACATCGACGATACCGAGCGCCGCCACTGGATCGCTGCGCAACTGGAATCGGAAGCTCCTCAGCCCGACCGCGCTTTCATTCTCGAACGGCTGATTCGCGCCGAACTTTTTGAGCAGGTGCTGCAGGCGCGCTATCTGGGAAGCAAGCGGTTTTCGCTCGAAGGCGTGACCGCCGTGATACCTCTCCTCGACCGCGTGCTGTCCGTCGCCGCGGCGGCGGGCGCGGAACAGATCCTACTCGGCATGAGCCATCGCGGGCGGCTGAACGTGATGTCGCACATCGCCGGGCAGCGCGCCGCGGATATTTTCGCCGGCTTCGAGGATGTGGATCCGCGCAGCGTGCTGGGCAGCGGCGATGTGAAGTATCACGTCGGAGCCACCGGCGAATATCGCACGCGCGAGGGCCGCAAACTGAGCGTTCACCTGGCGTCGAATCCCAGCCACCTGGAGGCCGTCGACCCGGTGGTGATTGGGCGCGCGCGCGCCAAGCAAACCCGCGCCGGGCAGCCGGCCGGGGTGAAGAAAGTTCTGCCGATCGTCCTGCACGGTGACGCCGCGTTTGCCGGGCAGGGCGTGTGGGCGGAGACGCTGAATCTTGCCGACGTTGAGGCGTACTCGGTCGGCGGCACGATTCACGTGATCGTCAATAATCTTCTAGGGTTCACCACCGAGCCGAAGGAATATGAGTCCGCTCGCTTCGCGTCTTCGCTGGCCAAGCGCCAGGCCGTGCCGATTTTTCACGTGAACGGAGAAGATCCTGACGCGGTCGTGCGCGTGGGCCAGATTGCCGCCGACTACCGTACACGCTTTGGCGGTGACGTGGTGATCGACGTGATCGGATACCGTCGTCACGGCCACAGCGAGGTGGATGACCCGACCATCACGCAGCCGCTTTTGTACGCGAAAATCAAGGATCACGCGCAGCTCTGGCAGATTTACGCGAAGGAAATCGGAGCGGATCCCGCTGCGACGGTCACGGCCGTGCGCAACGAACTGGAGAGCGCTCACCAGGCTGCCAGCGAGATGCAGAAGAAACCGCGGCTGCGGCGGCTTCCCGCGTACTGGTCTCCCTACAAGCGCGGCCGGTATGACAGCGCCTACGAAGTGGACACCGGAGTTGCGCCCGAAGAACTGGCGAAGGTTGCCGATCTGCTCACCAGCTATCCGCCGGACTTTGCGATCCATCCGAAAATCAAAAAACTGCTGGAGCAGCGCGCGGAGATGGGGCATGGCAAGCGCGCGGTGGATTATGGAATGGCGGAGGCGCTGGCATTTGCGACGCTGCTGCTGGGCGGCACGCCCGTGCGCATGACCGGACAGGATTCGCGGCGCGGCACGTTCAACCAGCGTCACGCGGCACTGGTCGATACGAAGAACGAGGCGCAATATGTGCCGCTTGAACATCTGGACGCGGGGCAGGCGCGCTGCGAAATTTTTAATTCCACTCTTTCTGAAGCCGGCGTGCTGGGTTTTGAATACGGCTACAGCCGCGACTATCCGGAAGCGCTGGTGCTGTGGGAGGCGCAGTTCGGCGATTTTGCCAACAGCGCGCAAATCATCATCGACCAGTTCATCAGCGCGGCCGAGGACAAGTGGGATCTGCCGTCGGGCGTCGGGCTGCTCCTGCCGCACGGTTACGAAGGGCAGGGGCCGGAACATTCCAGCGCGCGCATCGAGCGGTATTTGCAGCTGGCGGCCGAAGACAACATTCAGGTATGCCAACCGTCGAACGCCGCGCAATATTTTCAGCTGCTGCGCCGGCAGGCGCTGCGCCGCTGGCGCAAGCCGATGATCGTCTTCACGCCCAAGAGCATGCTGCGCCATCCGGACGCGTCTTCGTCCATCGAGGATTTTCAGCGGCCGCGATTTGAATGGGTGGTCCCGGACCGCGAAGTCACGGCCGCGGAGCGCGTGCTGATCTGCAGCGGAAAAATCGGGCACGAACTGCGCGCGGAGCGCAAAAGCCGCGGCGATTCCGAAACCGCCATTCTGTTCCTCGACCAGCTTTATCCGTTTCCGAAAAATGAGCTGCGCGCGGAGATGGAGCGACATCCGAACGCTCGCGAAATCGTGTGGGTGCAGGAAGAGCCGGCCAATATGGGCCCGCTGTCGTATGTTTTGCCGCGCATTCGCACCTATTTTCCGGACATCCCGGTACGGTCGGTGAAGCGTTCGGCGAGCGCCAGCCCCGCGACGGGCTCGGCCAAGGCGCATGAGCTGGAACAGAAAACTTTGCTGACGCTGGCGTTTACCACCGGTCCGAGCTGAAGGCGCGCGCTGCCGTCTCTACTGCATCTTTGGGGAGGAAATCGAAATGCGGAACATTGGTTTACGAGGTCTTGTGTGCGCGGCTGCGCTTTGCTGTTGGGCTGTGTGCGCGTCCGCGCAGAAAGTGGTAACGGACTATACCTTCGCCCCGCATGAGGGCGATTTCATCGCGCACAATTTCAAATTTTCCGACGGGCAGACGCTTCCGGAAGTTCGCCTGCATTATTCGACGCTGGGCACGCCCAAGCGCGACGCCGGCGGGCGGGTCACCAATGCCGTAATCATTCTGCACGGCACGAACCGCGCCGGGCGCGTCTGGCTGGTGTCTTCTTTTGCGGGCGTGCTCTTCGGCCCCGGCCAACTGCTGGACGCCTCCAAATATTATTTGATTCTTCCCGACCAGCTTGGCGCGGGGCTCGGCAAATCGACGAAGCCCAGCGACGGCCTACGCGCGAAATTTCCCCACTACGATTACTCGGACATGGTGCGCGCCTCGCAGATTCTTCTCTCCCAGGGATTGCAGGTGAATCATCTGCACCTGCTGGTCGGCGCGTCGATGGGCTGCATGGAGGGTTTCATGTGGGCCGAATCGAATCCCGATGACATGGATGCGATGCTGCTGCTCTCCTGCCTGCCGGTCGAAGTGGCCAGCCGCAACCGCATGGTGCGCAAAATCATGGTGGATGACATTCGCCTCGATCCCGGATGGAACAACGGCAACTACACCGCGCAGCCGTACGGCTTGCGCGCGGCCCTCGGGCACCTGCTGGTGGTGGGCAGCGTCCCGACGCGCTGGCAGAAGGAATATCCGACCGCTGCGGCCGCCGATAAATACGTGAACGACTACATCGAGCAGAACATGAAGACCACCGACGCCAACGATTTCATGTACCAGTATGACGCTTCGCGAAACTTCGACGCGTCGCACGATCTCGACAAGATCAAGGCGAAGGTTCTGCTGATCAATCCTCAGGAAGATTTCTGGAATCCGGCGGAACTGGGCATCGCGGAAGAGGAGATCAAGAAAGTAAAGAACGGAAAGTTTGTCTTGCTGTCGTTCCCCGAATCGTATGGGCACTACACGTTTTTTCAGGCAGCGGCCTGGCAGAAATATTTAGCGGAATTCATGAAGACGATCGAGTAGCACAGCGACACTTCGCTGTGCGGGGTTTGCAATCGAAAGTTGGAGTTGGCGTACTGGAAGTCTACAAAATCGCACAGCGAAGAGTCGCTGTGCTACTCAAACTGCTTGCGAAACGTGGCGAGCTGCTGCTTCAGATCGGCCATTTCCGATTGCAGAGTTTCCACCTGATCTTCCAGGCGCGACAGGCGCTCGCCGATGCCCGCGCTGCTGGTCACCACCACTTCCGCCGAGGTTTCCGCCGGGGCCACTGTGACGTCGCCGCTCAGCAAGTGCGCGTACCGCGCTTCCTTGGTCCCCGGCTGCCGCGGCAGCAATTTGGCGAGCGGCGGCTCGCGCTCCATCAACTTTCGCAGCGTGGTCAGCACGATGCCCAGGTCGTCAAATTTGTGCATGCGGTCGGCGCGGCTGCGCAATTCGCCGGGCGTTTGCGGCCCGCGCAGCAATAACTCCGCGAGGACGGCGGTCTCATGCCGGGTGAAGTTGTACGCTTCTTGCAGGCGATGCTCGTACTTGCTCACGCGGCTGACCATATTGTCGGCGGGCCCGGCGAGCCCCTTTTTTTCCAGGCTGCGCAAAGCGTCGCGGGCGGCGTCTTCGTCCAGGGTCATCACCGGATCGCGATTGGATTTCTGGTTGCAGGCGTTGACCAGCGCGTTGAGGGATAGCGGGTAGTATTCGGGTGTGGTGAGCTCCTTTTCCACGAGCGAGCCCAGCACCCGGGTTTCTATTTCGCTCAGAAGGAGTATATTCACGGCAGGGAATCATACAACATGCGCGACACTCTCGCGCACGGCGTATGGTGTCGCGAGTGACTCGCAATGACTGGTGAATCACGATGAACAAGAAGCCCGCACCCGGCGACTATGCCCCGTACGCCGAACAGTACGTCGTGCTGGTCAACAGCACGGACATCGTCGACACGCTGAAAACCCAGCTCAAACAAACGGCTACCCTGTTTTCCGGCCGCGGAGAGCGCGACGGGAATTTCCGCTACGCTCCGGACAAGTGGACGGTCAAGGAAGTCTTCGGGCACGTCGCCGATACTGAACGCATTTTCGCCTACCGCGCCTTGCGCATCGCCCGCGGCGACAAAACCCCGCTCGAGGGTTTTGAGCAGGAAGATTTCGTTCGCGCCGCGCGGTTCAACGAACGCAGCTTTTCGAGCATTCTGGACGAGTATGCCGACGTGCGCCGCGCCAGCGTGGCGCTCTTCAGCTCGCTGGACGATGAAGCGTGGCAGCGCCGCGGCATCGCGAGCAAGAACCCGGTAACCGTTCTTGCGCTGGCCTACTTGATCGCTGGCCACGAATTGCATCACCGCAAAATCCTCAACGAAGTTTACTTTCCGGCGATCCCGCGCGCCTAATTCCCCGCCCGAAATTGCGTCGTCCGGCCTGCGCCGGTTTGCTGGAATCCTGCCTTTCGGTGGCTTGGAACGTCGAATTCCGTCTACAGCGTTTTTGGCACGATCCGGGCCCAACCAACGTCCCGGAGACAGGGCGCATGTAAAAAGTTCAGGGTAGATCCGTGCGCAAATCCCCAGGTTGATTTCGGTGAGTGTCTGTATCTTACGTAGATTGAGTCGCTTGGACGATTTTCATGATCAGTGTCACATTGGAAAGGAGCGTGCTTTACTTACCGGTGGGTAGGGTTTCTCTCTTTGAGATTTGTGAGATGTGAGAAAGGATCGACACCGATGCTGACACAACGGAAATTACGATGGATGGGCGGCCTAGCCGTCCTAGCCTCAGCCCTGGCAATTGCACCAATCGCCGCGCCCTTGATGGCGCAAACGACAGTTTTGGGGGAACTGAAGTTTGAAGGCAAATCCAAGGTGGAAAAGACTTCGGGCGTGTGGATTGACGGCAAGTATGTCGGGTATTTGGGGGAATTGTGGGGACCCAAGCGGATTCTGCTGATTCCCGGCGACCATGAACTAGTCATCCGGCAAGCCGGCTACAAGGATTTCACGGAAACCCTCACCGTGGAACCCAAGGAATTGCTGGCCGTGCCGGTGAAGATGCAGAAAGCGCCGGATGAGACGTTGCCGAAAGTCACTGCGCAACTGAAAATCGACGTGCAGCCGGACCGCGCGGCGGTTTTCGTCGATGACCGCTTTCTGGGCCACGCAGGAGAACTGGGCGGCGCGTTTCACGCCATGCTGCTCAGTCCCGGCGCGCACCGCATCAAGGTGGAATTGCCCGGATACCAGAGTTTTGAAACCGATGTGAATCTGGTGGCCGGACAGAAGTCCACGGTGAAGACCAACCTGTCGAAAGGCAGCATTCACCAGGCGGATGCGCTCATCGATCAGTCCAACGCACCCGGACGCGACAAGTAAACGCACACCCAATGTCAGAGAGAAGGCCACCCGAATTTGGGTGGCCTTTTTTTTGAGTAAGACAGGCTTCAGCCTGTCTGGTTTTGTTTAGCGCCAGGCATAAATCTAAACCAGACAGGCTGAAGCCTGTCCTACTTCGCGGGTTTGAAGGTGGGCAGGGCTTTGCGCGGAAACATCTCGGTCCGCATCGCGGCGTTGTAGACGAAGATGGCTTCGACGGCGGCGGCCTGCTTGAGGTCGGGCGCCGAGAGCCGCTCGTAGACGTCCTGGTTGGTATGCAGGCTGCGCATTTCGTAGTCGCGCGGATCCTGGATGAATTGAAACGCCGGGATGCCGATGGGATCGAACGAGTCCTGATCGCTGGATCCCGATTCGCGCATGCTGACGGTGGTTACCCCGAGGTCGCGCAGCGGTTCGATCCATTTCTCGAAGACCGGAACGGCGGCCTGATTGCCTTGCGCGTAAATCCCCAGCAATTTTCCTCCGCCATTGTCGATGTTGAAATACGCGGAGATCTGCGCGTGCTCAGGCTGAAGGGTCACCGGGCCGGTCTGCTCCCGCAGAAATTCCGGCAGCGCCATTTGCTCGGGCGTGGTGGAGAGCCCGACGGCGCCAAAGTGTTTGTGAACGTAGGCCAGCGAGCCCAGTTCGCCCTGCTCTTCGCCGGTCCACAGCGCGATGCGGATGGTGCGGCGCGGGCGAATTCCCAGCGCGGTGAAGATGCGCATGACTTCCAGAGCGACAATCGATCCGGCGCCGTCATCCGTCGCGCCCGTCCCCGCGATCCAGCTGTCCAGATGCCCCCCGAGCATTACCACCTGATCTTTCAGCTGCGGGTCCGAGCCCGGAATTTCGGCGATCACGTTGGCGCCGGGCACGTGGTCGCCGGTAAATTCCGTTTCGATGTTCAGGGAAATGGAAACGTGCACGTTGCGCTGCAGCAGGCGGGCCACGCGGCCGAAATTTTCGTTGGAGATTACCGCGGACGGAATCGGCTGCTTGTGATCGGGCAGATAAACGAGCTGCCCCATCTGCTCGCCGTTATCGTCACGGAAAATTCCGCCGTCGCCCGCATAGCTGGGAACCAGCAGCGCCACCGCGTGTTCATCGGCGAAAAACCTGGAGACTTTTTCCTTGAAACTCACCATTTGAAAAAGGCTCTCCCACTCTTTTGGGGTCTTGGAGAGTACGTGCTGCTCCTCCATGTTCCCATTGAGCGGGTATTCGTAAATTTCCTGGAGTTTTTTCTCGTCGTAGTGCTGCAGAAGGGGCGCAGGGTCGGGATTGATGGCCGGCATGTCCCCGTACAGAACGATTTTTCCGGTCAGCTTGCCTTTCCATTTCTCAAAATCTTTTTCCTCTTTCAGCCGTGGCACGGCGATCACGTCCGCGTCCTGGGTTCCGTTGGTGGCCGGCGACCACGGTGTGGCCTGGGCAATGAAGGTTGCGCGGTCGGGAATTCGCAGGAAGACAGAAGTCTGGATTTGCTGCCAGCCCATCCCGAAATCGCCCCAATTTTCGAGATGCGCATTCATGCAGCCCATGGCGCTGAGCTGGTCACGAGCCCAACCGCTGGCCTTGTCCAGGTTCGGCGAGCCAGTGAGCCGCGGACCGATGCCGTCAAACAGCTCGCTGGCAAAGTCCATCACGTGCGAATGCTTGAACGATTCTTCACGGATGCGGCTGTACATTCCCAGATCGACGGTTTCCGCCGCGGACTCGGCGGGCGCAGCCGCCGGGCGCGCGGCAGCAGCTTTTTGAGAATTATTGTCACCGGCCTGCACGGGGGCTAAAGCGCTTTGTCCGAAACACAGGAGGCCAGCGAGAGCCGCGGTGCGGGCCGTCCGACGGAAAAACAAGGTGTCATCAGATGGTTTCATTTGCCGCCACATAGGGCCACAATGCCGCAACCCATCCCTGCATGTCTAGAATCTATTTGGCCTGTGCCTCGCCGGGCGCAGGTTTCATTCTAGATTTGGCAGTGCTTCAATTCCAAATTTCATGCGCGCGCATTTTAGCGTTCCGCGAACGCGGAATAGACAACCGGCGATGCCCGCGCTAACGTATTATTCTTCGACTATGCCTCTACAAATTGTTAAGCGCCGCTCGCGCGGCTTCATCTGTGTAAATGCTCATCCCGAGGGATGCCGGCGCAACGTGGAGCGCTGGGTCTCCGGCGTGAAAGGAAAAATTCCCGCCGGAGAAAACGCGCCCAAAAACGTGCTGGTGATCGGGGCGTCCACCGGCTACGGCCTCGCGTCGCGGATCGCCGCAGCCTGGGGCTATGGAGCCAAAACACTCGGCGTCTTTTTCGAGCGGCCGCCCGAAGGCGACAAAACCGCCACGGCCGGCTACTACAATACCGCCGCGCTACATACTCTGGCCCGGCGGGACGGCCTGTTCGCCGCCAGCATCAACGGCGACGCATTTTCCGACGACATCAAGCGCGCCGCCGCGGAAGCGATCCGCAAGGAAATGGCGCCGGTGGACCTGGTGATTTACTCGCTCGCGTCGCCCAAGCGCACCGATCCGCGCTCCGGCAAAGTGTACAGTTCGGTGCTGAAGCCGGTGGGGCAGCCGTATACGAATCGCACCATCGAACTCGATTCCGAAAAAGTGGTCAGCGTGACGCTGCCCCCCGCCGGCGACGATGAAATCGCGGACACTGTAGCCGTGATGGGCGGCGAAGACTGGCGGCGCTGGATGGACATGCTGCTGGAGGAAAGACTTCTGGCGCCCGGCGCGCGCACGCTGGCCTATTCGTACATCGGGCCGGAAATTACCTGGCCCATTTATCGTGACGGCACGATTGGACAGGCGAAGAAAGATCTGGAACGCGCCGCCAAAGATCTGGACGCGACGCTGGCGAATCAATTGGGCGGCCATGCCTGGGTGTCGGTCAACAAAGCGGTGGTCACGCAAGCCTCCGCCGCGATTCCCGTGGTGCCGCTTTACCTGAGCGTGCTGCCGCTGGCGATGAAAAAGAAAAACCTCGACGAAGGCCCGCTGGAACAGATGCGGCGCCTGTTCACCGATTTCCTGTGCACCGGCGCCGCGCCAAAACTGGACGAGGCGCGCCGCTTGCGCCTGGACGACCGCGAAATGCGCGCCGACGTTCAGGCCGACGTTTCCGCCCTGTGGCCGCAGATGAACACGGAGAATCTTCGCCAGGTGAGCGCCTTCGCTGAGTTTCAGCGCGAATTCCGCGGCCTGTTCGGCTTTGAAGTGGACGGCGTGGATTACGAACAGCCCACCGAGACGAATTTGCAGTTGTAGCGCAGGCGCTAACGCTTCTTAGCGGGAGAAAAAGCAGATTCCTCGGGCCAACCCGCCCTTCGGTTCACCGAGAACGTTCTCCGTGAACGGAATGACAAGTGGGAGGTTCTCCGCAGCCGTTCCCCGCGTGAGGGCCTGCCATCTAAAGCTGCTTGCGCAGATATTCAACCACCACGTAGCCGATCAGCGCGCAGACGACGGCCACGATAAAATTGGTGACGGTAAAAATATCGAACACCGCGGAAACCAGGGTCTTGCCACGCGCGTTGCCGTGAGTGAAATCGCCCATCAGAAGATTGGAATAGAACAGAAAAATAATGAAGCCGACTTCCACCAGCGCCCGCCACAGCGGAGCCATTCTTCGAGACTTTTTTTCGTCCGGCGGCATCGCGCAACTATAGCAAGAAAAACCGAGAACTCCGCCAATCGCCGAACCGTACAACAAATCGCGAATCAAGTAGGACAGGCTTCAGCCTGTCTGGTTTAGATCTAAGCATGACGCTAATCAAAACCAGACAGGCTGAAGCCTGTCCTACGTTGTCCGCGATTGCATGTGATGGCGCTCGGGCGTAAAGTACCGTGGACGGATTTGGATCGAACGTGCTGGAGCCGCCCGTGGAACGGCACGCCTTTCCACGTGAGGCCCAGGTCAAATCCCTGCTTTCCTTGAGAGGAGCGAGTGATGTCCATCTATCAAAGAACGCGCCGCTATTTGCCTTTTGCCGTGGTAGGGGTCGCAGGGCTGATCTCTCTCGGAGCGGCCAAAGCCACGCCCGATCTGAATCCCGCGGCGATCAATGTTCAGATGCCGAATCAGATCAAATGGGACGATGACATGAAGCGCGGCGAAAGCACCGCGGTGCTCGCCGGCGATCCCGAAAAGGAAGGCATCTACGTCGAACTGGTGAAATGGCACGCCCACCACATGAGCCATCCGCACTTTCACCCGAATGACCGGTTCATCACCGTGATTTCGGGAACCTGGTGGGTCGGAACCGGCACCAATTTCGATCCTGATAGCACGGTGCCGCTGCCTGCGGGCAGCTACGCCCGGCATTTCGGCAAGCAGGTTCATTACGACGGCGCGAAGGACGCGGATGTAATTCTGGAAATTGTGGGCATGGGGCCTGCTACCGCCACTCCGGCTGAAGTAAAGTAGGTAAATGTTCCGCGGCGCGCACACACGGTTTTCAGGATCGGACGGCGATGGCCTGGTTTAAGCGGGAAAAAAAGCGAATCGACCAGCCCACGCCGCCCGACGAACGCCGCGTGAAGACCGAAGGCCTGTGGTCCAAATGCGAAAATTGCCGGTCAATCGTCTGGAAAAAAGATCTGGACGCCAACTGGCGCATTTGTCCCAAGTGCGAACACCATTTCCGCCTCAACGCCACGCAACGCCTGGAGCTGCTGCTCGATTCGCGCTGGGTGGAGCATGACGCCGCGCTGGCCTCCAGCGACCCGCTGAAATTCACGGACACCAAACCCTACGCCGCGCGGCTCAAGGACGCGCGCCGCAAACTCGGCAAGGCTGACGCCATCATCACCGCTGAAGGCCTGCTCGGCGGACGGCCCGTCATCTGCTGTTCGATGGAGTTCGCGTTCATCGGCGGCTCGATGGGCGCGGTGGTCGGCGAAAAGGTGACCCGCGCGGTGGAAATGGCCATCGCCAAAAAATTGCCGCTGGTGATTATTTCCTGCTCGGGCGGCGCGCGCATGATGGAGGGCACCATCAGCCTGATGCAGCTGGCCAAGGTTTCCGCGGCGCTGGCGCGGCTCGATGAAGTCCACCTTCCATTCATTTCCGTTTTGACCGACCCGACAACCGGCGGCGTCACCGCCAGCTACGCCATGCTGGGCGACATCAACATCGCCGAGCCGGGCGCGCTGATCGGCTTTGCCGGGCCCCGGGTGATCGAGCAGACCATCCGCCAGAAGCTTCCCAAAGGTTTCCAGACTTCGGAGTTCCTGCTGGAGCACGGATTTCTCGACGCCGTTGTTCACCGCAAGGAGCTGAAAACCTATATCTCCTCGGCCCTCGAATTTTTCCTGGCGTAACGGCATGAACTACCAAGAATCGGTGCAGTACCTCTTCAGCCTGGGCCGTGAACTCGCCTCGCCGCGCCAGGCCAGCGCGCAAAAGTTCGATCTGAAAAATATCACCGTCGTTTGCGAGCACCTGGGCCAGCCGCAGCGCCAGTTTCAATCGGTGCATGTGGCCGGGACCAATGGCAAGGGTTCCACTTCGGCGATGCTCGATTCCATTTTGCGCGCCGCGGGCTTGCGCACCGGCCTGTACACTTCGCCGCACCTCGAGCGCATCAACGAGCGTATTCGCCTGGACGGCCGGGAAATTTCCGACCAGGAATTTGCCGCCGCCTTTACCCGCGTGCAGCAGGCCATCGAGGAATTGCTGGCCGCCGGTCGCCTGGCCGCGCATCCCACCTTTTTTGAATGCGTCAGCGCTGTAGCATTCGTCCATTTCGCCGGCGCGGGTGCGGAATATGCCGTCTGCGAGACTGGCATGGGCGGGCGCCTCGATGCCACCAACATTCTGCTGCCCGAAGTCGCGGTGATCACCCAAATCGACTTTGACCATGAAAATTACCTGGGCCATTCCATTGAGGAGATCGCCGCGGAAAAGGCGGGCATCATCAAGCCCGGCGCCCGCGTGGTCAGCGCCGCAGAACATCTGATCGCCCGCGTGGTGATCCGCCGGCGCTGCGCGGAGGTTGGCGCATTCCTGGTGGAAATCGAAAACGCTTTTTACCTGGAGGACGTGACCGCCACGGACGGCCGCTTTTCGTTCACGGCGATTTCCTACGAAACCGGCGTGCGCATTCCCATCGCGTTGCAACTGGCCGGGCGCTTTCAGGTTCGCAACGCGCTCACCGCACTGGCCGCCGCGCGCCTGCTGGCTGAGCGCGGCGCGCCAATCGACGATCAGGACATCTCGCGCGGGTTCGCCGCGGCCGTCTGGCCCGGCCGGCTCGAGCGCATCGGCGAACGCCCCGACATCTATGTCGACGGCACGCACAATCCCGCCGGCGCCCGCGAAATCTCCGTCTTCTGGGAGCAATTCCTCCCCGGGCGCAACATCATCCTGATCTACGGAGCCATGCGCGACAAAGCGGTGGACGAGATCGCCGGCCTGCTGTTTCCCCGCGCTTCCACCGTGATTCTCACCGCGCCCGCGCAGTCCCGCTCAATCTCCGCTCCGCTGCTGGCGGAAATGACGGCGCACCACGCGCGCCGCGCCGAGGTTATTCCCGATCCCGCGAAAGCGCTGGAGCGCGCGTTGGAACTCGCCGCCCCCGAAGACGTCATCTTCATCACCGGCTCGCTCTACCTCGTCGGTGAGTTGCGCGCCGCGTGGATGTCTCGCCAGGGCGGAACGCAAGCCGCCAGGTAAGCACTACAAGTGGCACAGACTTCAGTCTGTGGATTTTCATGTGATCTTGGCGAATGCAGGCAGCCCGAGCCAGCGAAGGGAAGCCCACAGACTGCCCTTCATGCTCTCAGAGTAAAAAGTCTCTGCCACTGAGTTTCCCTTTTCTCGACATTCCGGTTCCCAAATTGTACTCAGTGGTATATATATCCATTGGTTTCAACAGCCCTGGATGGGCACGCACTTGCACTGTTTCATTTTGGATCTCTACAGCGAATTCTTCATGTAATTGATAGCACTGGACTTAATAGCCAGGCCCATAGGAGCGCCCCCGCGATGCAGGCCCCAGCCAAATCGTGCAAAGTATTTCTCTCTACAGCCGCACTGATTCTTCTGATTTCGGCCCTTGCCGGCCAGGCGTTTGCCGACACCAAACCCAAGTTCGTCTACGTCACGAATTCCGGCGCCGAATTTGATACCTTCCAGACTTTCAGTGTCACCGGCACGGCGAGCTGCTCTTCGTCGCCATGCGCCTCGACATTCTCAGTCACTGGTTCGTTTAGCCTCGACCTGAATTCAGGCTCGCTTACGGGAACTGTTTTTCTCGCCGATCCGAGCGACCTTGCTGGCTCTCCGACCGCGTTTCCCGTCGATAATCGGCATTCGTTCCCGACGAATCCATTTTATTTCCGATCCAACAGCCAGCAATCGACGATGACTCTAGCCTTTTCTCCCAATTCGATCCCGGGCGGAAGCTCGGGTGGCACGCTTTGCACAACGAACAACGCCTCAGGATGCGCGAGCCTGTCGACCATCATAATCGCTAGCTATGACATGAGCGACAGTTTGCGAGCTTCGACGGGCGGAATTTCCGTCACGGCAACATTCTCCAGCGGGTCGATCACGATGACCGGGAATTCGCAGGGCGCCGGCACGGTTTCGGCTTACGCGGTTGACGCCAACACGGGCGTCTTGACCCTGGTCCCCGGTTCACCATTTTCGGCCGGGCTGAATCCGTACTCCATCGCGCTGGATCCCTCCAGCAAGTTTGTTTACGTTGCGAATCGAGACTCCAACAATGTCTCAGCCTACGCGGTGAACAGCGCAACAGGAGCTCTGACTCCAGTTTCGGGATCGCCCTTTGCCGCAGGTTTGGATCCGAATTCCGTGGCGGTCGACCCGACGGGCAAATTTGTTTACGTGGCTAACCAACGCTCCAACACCGTTTCGGCATTTACGTTAGATAGCGAGACGGGAGCTTTGAATCCGGTGAACGGCGCGCCGTTCCCGACGCCGCCAGGGCCTACCTCTCTAACCATCGATCCGGCGGGCAAGTTTATCTACGTGACGATGGGCACGTACGAGTCGCCGGCCTATTTTGGCACCAACGTCTATTCCATTGATCCCGCTTCCGGCGCTTTAAACAACGTACCCGGCTCAGCCTTCTATGCTATGGGACCACTGGCAACAGCGATCGACCCTACGGGGAAGTTTCTTTTTGAGAGCTTCCAATTGAACCCGTGGTGGGGCACTCAGTCATTCTTGCTTCAGAGCTCCTCTGGCCTCGTGACTGCTGCTGCTGGTTGCAACAGCCCTTGTCCGGATACCTGGCCCAGCGCCCTGGCCGTACACCCCTCGGGCAAATTTTTGTATGTCACCGATCCCGACAGCAGCTACGTTTCGGCGGAAACCATCGACACCACTACAGGTAAGCTAGGACTGGTTCCTGGCAGTCCTACCGGTGACTTCGGTCATTCCTCAGTGGATCCTGTCATTGGTCCGTACGCGACCGGTGCGTACCCAAACTCAATCGCGATCGATCCGGCAGGCAAGTTTGCGTATGTCGCGAACATGGGTTCGAATAACATATCGGCGTACACGATCGATGGCTCGACCGGCGCCTTGGCTCCGATGCCTGGCTCGCCTTTTATAGCGGGTATTGCACCTTCGTCGCTGGCGATTGCAAGCGCTCCGGCCAGCGTTGCATTCGACGCTTTTAAGGTGAAGCTGGACATTGACGAGGATCGCAAGACCACGTTCCGAGCCGACGGCTTCTTTACGCTGGGTGCGGGGAGCGATGGCATTTATCCTCTTTCGGAAAGCGTCACCCTCCAGGTTGGCTCGTACACTGTGAACCTTCCGGCAGGCTCGTTCCGCGAGCGCGGGCGGCACGAATTCACATTCGAAGGCTCGCTCAACGACGTCGACTTGAGGATTCGAATCTATCAATTCCAGGAGCATGTCCGAGGGAGCGGCAAAGAGACCGTTTACCTGTTCACGGCAGAAGGCCGGGGAAATATCTTGAAGGGTACGAAGAACCCGGTAGCCGTCGGACTCACGATCGGCGACGATGAAGGAAACGCGACCGTGAGAGCGGACATCGACAAGTAAGACCAGCGCAGCTTGCAGGACGGTTCTCCAGAGGCCGTTCCATCCATCCAGGTCGCACGGTCCTGGGGACGGGACGGCTTCTGCCTTGTCGATGTGGGTCCCTAGCGCATCATCGGAAATGTCCTGGTTTCAAACAGTCAATCTAGCCAAGCGGGTTCAGTTCAGGAGGTCCGACCTTCAGGTCGGACATAGTGATGCGCATGATTAGGGGCTTTAGGCCCTGAAGCTTCAGGGGGCTAAAGCCCTCGTTTATACCAGCGCGAACGTCGGGGCTGAAAGCCCCGAACTCCTAAAGGCTCTAAGGCCCTAAAGACCAGATTCCGCACCATCAATTCCAGTGCGAATCCCCCGAATCTCTGCTAAACTACTCACTTTGTTTAGCTTTGTCTAAATGGGTGAGGAGTCGTCATGGCTATGAAATGCAAGATTTGCGGCAAGGGTCCGTCGTTTGGCAACGTGGTCAGCCACGCCAACAACACCCGCCGCCGCCGCTGGAATCCCAATCTGCAACGTGTTCGCGCCGTGGTTGACGGTGCGCGCAAGCAAATTCGTGTCTGCACTTCCTGCATCCGGGCCGGCCGCGTCACGAAAGCAGCCTAACTGGCCTCTTTTCGCATCGGAAGATTTATCCGGCGGGCTCCCTTCGGAGCCCGCTCGCGGTATAAGGAGACAACGTGAGGATTCGTCGGCGGGGATGTTTGGTGCTGGCCGCGGCCCTCGCGGTCGCTTCCGGGTGCAAGAAAGCGCCGCAGCAACCGGAAGCCGGGGTGTGGGGCGTGGTGGACGGCACGCCGATCACCAGCGCCGAAGTCGACAAGTTTTACCGCACGCAATTGAATCCCGATGCGCCGCAGCCTTCGCAGGATGAAGCGCTGTCCCTCAAGCTGAATGTTCTGGACGAGCTGATCAACAATCACATCCTGCTGGAGAAGGCCAAAGCGCTGGGCCTGCAAGCCGCCGACGGCGAAGTCGAGGACAAGTTCACCGAATTCAAGAGCCCCTACACCGAGGAAGAATTTCAGCGGCAGATCAAGGCGCGCGGCTACACGGTGGACGACCTGAAGAACGACATCCGCCAGCAGCTCTCCATACAAAAAGTGATCAATCACGAAGTGGTGGCCAAGATCGCGGTCACCGATCAGGACGTGCAGGATTTTTACAACCAGAACCGCGCGCAATTTAACGTCACCGAGCCGCAATACCGCATCGCGCAGATCGTGGTGACCCCGCACAAGGATCCCGGCCTGCGCAACCGCAAGAATGACGACGCCACCACCGATCCAGAAGCGCGGCGCAAGATCGCGGCGCTCGAGCAGCAACTCTCCACGGGTGCGGATTTCGCGCAAGTCGCGATGGACTATTCGGAAGATCCGGCATCGGCGGGTTCCGGAGGAGACCTCGGCTACGTCCCGGAATCGTCGCTTTCGCAGAGCGATCCGGCCTTGAAAAAGGCGGTGATGTCCTTAAAGGCGGGGCAGGTCAGCGGCGTGATTGTTTTGCGGGATTCCTACCGGATTCTGAAATTGGTCTCCAAGGAAGCGCCTGGGCAGCGCGACCTGAACGATCCGTCCGTGCAGCAATCCATTCGCGACAACATCCGCAACCGCAAGGAGCAGTTGCTGCGCGCCGCGTACCTGGCGGTGGCGCGGAACAACGCGAAAATCAACAACTACCTTGCGCAGCAGGTGGTCGAATCAGCGGGCAAGCTGCCGGTGGTGGTGGCGCCCAAGGCCGCGGATGCGGCTCCCGCCGCGCCCGCGCAGTAAACAGTTGCCCAGCAACTGTGGAAGTTCCTGGTGTGACCGGCGGGTGCCGCACCCTTATGCTTTTTAAGGGTGCGGATTTGAATTCGAGACCATCTCCTAGTCTTTTTAGAACTCTTTTCTGAAAGTTCCTCCTACCAGGAATCTAAACCCGCACCCTTGAAAATCACAAGGGTGCGGCACCCTCGAGCTCAAGCATGCGCCATCTACGCAACCACCGCCAAAATTTCGCCGGCGTTGACGGTCTGGCCTTCGCGCGCTAGCTTTTCCACTTTGCCGGATTTCGGCGAACGAACTTCGTTCTGCATTTTCATGGCTTCGATCACCAGCAGGCCCTGCCCGGCAGTCACCTGTTGCCCCACCTCGACCAGCACCCGCACGATCTTGCCGGGCATCGGCGCGACCAGCTGCTGGCGGCCTTCGAGCTCCACTCCGGCGCCGCGGCCCCGGCGCCACGAGCGCGGGTCGCGAACGTCCACTAAAAATTCGCGCCCGTTGACGCGCACCAGCAAACCGGCGGGCGTTTCCTCCGCGGTGACTTCCAGAGATCTGCCGCCAAGCAGAACGGAATAGCTGCCGCGCGAAAGCTGGATCGCATCAACTTCCAGGCGCCGCCCGTCAACGCTGAACGCCACGCGTGAATTCTCCCCTTTGTCTCGAAAGAACTCCACCGATCGGCGCGCTCCGTTGATCGTGATTTCATATTTCATGGTTCGAGTTTGCCGTCCAGTGTCGCGTTGAAAATTGTCCCCGCCCGCGCCGGGTTGTTGTCACGGAGTTCGGTTCAACTGTTCCAGCCGGGCATCGCGCTTCCATCGGGATTCCGTTTCTGGCGACGTTCCATTTACCGGCGCTTCGTCCTTCCCTCCAAGGGAATGCAGCAAAGCCACCAGCATCGCGGCGTCTTCCGCGGCCTCGTCCCGCTCGCGTGACTCGCCCAAAGAGAGCAGCAGCGGAAGCCGCTGATCGAGCCAGCGCGTGTAAATTTCGCCGCGCCGGAATTCCGGATCGCGCAGGATGCTGAGCAAAAGCGCGGTGTTCGTCTTGATGCCCGTGACACTGTGTTCCTCAAGGGCTCGATCGAGGCGCTCGATGGCTTCGGTGCGATCCGCGCCCCAGGCGATCAGTTTGCCCAGCATCGGGTCGTATTCGGTGGAAACCTGAAACCCTTCGTACACGCCGTCATCGAGACGAATTCCCGGGCCGGAGGGAACACGCCGCGAGAGGATTGTCCCCGGTGAGGGAAAAAACTGATTGGCGGGATCCTCCGCGTAAAGTCGGCATTCCACGGCGTGGCCGGAAAGTTTCACATCATGCTGTACAAACGGCAGCGGCTCCCCGGCGGCGGCGCGGATCTGCAACTTCACGAGGTCCAGCCCGGTGACCATTTCCGTGACTGGGTGCTCCACCTGCAGGCGCGTGTTCACTTCCAGAAAATAAAACTTGCGCTCAGCATCCACCAGAAATTCCACGGTTCCGGCGTTGGTGTATCCCGCATCCCTGGCCAGCCGAATTGCAGCCTCGCCCATGGCGTGGCGCAGGTCCGGCGTCATGATGGGCGACGGAGACTCTTCGATTATTTTCTGGTGGCGGCGCTGCACCGAACATTCGCGCTCGCCGAGATGAACGATGTGGCCATGGGCGTCCGCGAAAATCTGGATTTCCACGTGGCGCGGGCGGTCAATGTATTTTTCCAGGTAGACGCGAGCATCGCCGAACGCATTGAGCGCCTCCGACGAAGCATCGCGAAACGCCGCGGCCATTTCCGATTCAGCGGAAACCCCGCGCATGCCCTTCCCGCCTCCGCCCGCCACCGCCTTCAGCAGCACGGGATAGCCCATGCGGCGCGCAATGCTTTCCGCTTCCTTCACGGTTTCAATCGGGTCCTGCGTTCCGGGAACCATCGGCACGCCCGCGCGCGCGGCCAGTTGGCGCGCGGCGGTTTTTGAACCGAGGCGCTCCATCGCTTCGGGCGAAGGGCCGATGAATGTGACATGACTCGCGGCGCAGGCGCGCGCCAGTTCCGGGTTTTCCGCCAGGAATCCGTACCCAGGATGCAGCGCATCGCAGCCGGCGCGGCGGGCGATGTCTATCAGCGTGTCGATGCGAAGATAGCTCTCACGCGAGGGAGCGGGCCCGCACCGGTAGGCTTCATCGGCCAGCCGCACGTGCAACGCTACGCGGTCCGCGTCGCTGAACACGGCCACGGACGGGATGCCCATCTCGCGGCAGGCCCGCGCGATCCGTACGGCGATTTCCCCGCGATTGGCGATGAGGATTTTCTTGAACATTTTTTGCAGAGCGCAACAGCGAACCGAATTCTAGCACAGCGGCAAAAGACGTTTGCTCCGTGTCGGGAAGTATGATCGCCCGTTCAGTCGAGCGACACGTGGACACGCAGAGACCGGCCGCGCAATAATCCTCGCGTGACAACGCCTAACGTTCCTGACGACCTCGGGCCCCGACCGGAACGGCTATTCGGCGCGTATCTTTTCGGCCTCTGCATCTACCAGATTGGCATCTACTGCTGGCCGGGCGGGCCGCCCTTCATTCTCGATCCGCGCGCGGGAATTCCGGTTCTGCTGATCAATCACTTTTCATTCGACAACAAAGTGATTTACCCGGTGGAGTGGATTACCGCCGCGTGGCTGGTGATCACCGCGGCCATCAATTTTTTCAGAGGGAAATTCCTGATCCCCTACGCCGCGGCGGAAGTGGTTCTGGCGGCTCCCAGCGCCTACTACATCGGCGTGCTGGCCGTCCGGCATGGCGGGGATTTCGCGCCGGCGTTCAAGGATCTGGTCTTGACGGCGCTGCTGTTTCTGGTGTTTTCGCTATTTCCTCTGGCGTGGGCCGCGACGCGGATTTTTTCCGGCAAACGTGCGCGCGTTTGATGCTTACCGACGTGCCTTACTCGCCGCAGCTCGGAACACTTTGGTTGACACAAGGATTTGCGCTTCACTAGAATCATTTGACCGCTGGACCAGTACCAGGTCGTTGTTCGCCTGCTTCACCTTGGAACAGGAGATTGCCATGAAACGCCTAGCCGCCTTCTTTGTTCTGGCTGTTTTTGTCCTTCCTTTAGCCGCTCATGCTCAAAATAGCGCGCCTCCGGCACAACCGGCGGCAGCCGCTCCGGGCGCGGCTGCCACGCAGGCTCCCGCGGGACGCAAAAAACGCGTTGCGGTTTTCGATTTTGACTATGCCACGGTGAAAACCAACTCGGCCGCGCTGTTCGGGACCGACATCGACGTCGGCAAGGGGATTGCCGATCTTCTGGTGAAGAATCTGGTGAACGACGGAACCTACAGCGTCATCGAGCGCAAGCAACTCGACAAAATCCTGGCGGAGCAAAACTTTTCCAACAGCAACCGCGCCGATCCAGCCTCCGCGGCGAGAATCGGAAAAATTCTGGGTCTCGACGCCATCATCGTTGGCAGCATCACCGAATTCGGGAATGAAACCAAGAACCGCAACATCGGCGGCGGTGGCGGCAATTGGGGCGGCTTCGGCGTAGGCGGCTTCGGCCACAAGGAAACCAAGGCCAACGTGCAGCTCGACGCGCGGCTCGTGGACATCGACACCGCGGAGATTCTGGGCGTAGCCGAAGGCAAGGGTGAATCCAAGCGCAGCAGCACTTCGCTGTTGGGAGGCGGCGGAAACTGGCACGGATGGGGCGGCGGAGCGGTGGACTTCGGGTCCAGCGACTTTCAACAGACCATTCTGGGAGAGGCCGTGAAAGCCGCGACCGACCAGATGACCGCGGGCGTGATTTCGTCGGCGCCCAAGCTGCAGGCGCGCATTATCAAGGTGGAGGGCGTGGTGGCGGCGGTCGATGGCGATCAAATCGTGCTGAACGTCGGCGCCAAAACCGGAATCAAAGTCGGCGACCATATGTCCGTGGAGCGCGTCACCAACACCATCAAGGATCCGACCACCGGCGCGGTGCTTCGCAAGATGACGTCGAAGCTCGGTGAGCTGGAAGTCACCGACGTGGATGATGTCTCAGCGGTCTGCAAGCCCGTCAACGGAACTGGATTCAAGGTCGGCGACGTGGCCAGGACCGTCGTCCAGTAATTCGTGCGGGGAGAAGTGAAGATCAAATAAGAGAAGTAAAGAAGCGCGCGGAAGAAAAACGAAACTCCCTCAGCGGCCGCTGCGGATTCCGCCGCGGCCAAATCCGCCGCCAAAACCACCGCGGCCGAAACCGAAGAAGAATGGATCGCTGATTCGCGAGAGCGGCAGCATGGGAATATCCCACGTGCCTCCCAGCCTGCCGTTCATCCAAAAATAATCACCATAATTTCCGTACTCGCCATACGCGCCGGCCATCACCGGCACGGCACTGCGGCGGGCCGCTTCCATTTCCCGGTCGCGCTTTCCGGTCAGGACGTCCACGTCCGCCGGATCGAGCGGATGGCCCGGCCGGATGTCGGCGGGCAACTGAGTTTGCGCATTCGGGTTTTGAGTCGCGGGCTGCGGCGCGGCTTGTGGCTCGGCTTGAGAACTGGCGGGCGGCTGAGCATCCGTGGGAGCAGTTTGCTGCGCGCGAAGCGCCGGAACCATTAAGAGAACAACGGCTGCGAAGAAAAGCTTTCTCATAGCCCGCCTCCGGCCTGCCCAGGCAACCAAGTAAGGCTATTCTACTCCCTTTTTCAGAGCGGAATATTGCCGTGTTTCTTTCTGGGGTTGGTGTCGCGCTTGGTTTCCAGGGAGCGCAGCGCGGTGATCAGTTTGGCGCGCGTTTGCGACGGCTCGATCACGGCGTCGATGTAGCCGCGCTCGGCGGCGACGTACGGGTTAGCGAAACGTTCGCGGAACTCGGCGACTTTTTCTCGGCGCAGGCGCTCGCGGTCGGCTTCCGGCGCTCGTTCGATTTCGCGCTTGTAGACGATGTTTACCGCACCCTCGGGTCCCATCACCGCGATTTCCGCGGTGGGCCAGGCGAAATTGGCGTCGGTGCGGATGTGTTTGCTGGACATGACGCAGTAGGCGCCGCCATAAGCCTTCCGGGTGATCACCGTCAATTTTGGGACCGTCGCTTCGGCGAAAGCGTAGAGCAATTTCGCGCCGTGCTTGATGATGCCGTTCCATTCCTGCTGCGTGCCCGGTAAAAAGCCGGGGACATCTTCCAGCGTGACCAGAGGAATGTTGAACGCATCGCAGAACCGCACAAATCGCGCCCCTTTCACCGATGCATTGATATCCAATACTCCCGCCAGCACCGCCGGCTGGTTGGCTACGACCCCGACAGGCTGGCCGCCGAGCCGCGCGAAGCCGATCACGATGTTTTTCGCGAAATGCTCCTGCGCCTCGAAGAAATAATTTTCGTCGGCGATCGCGTGGATCACATCCTTGATGTCGTAGGGCTGCATCGCATCGGCGGGCACCATGGAATCGAGCACGGCGTCGGCGCGATCGACAGGATCGGAAGTGGGGCGGCGCGGGGCGTCATCCACATTGTTGAGCGGAAGAAAGCCGAGCAACTCGCGAATCATCGCGAGACATTCGGCATCGTCGCGGGCGATGAAATGGGCCACGCCGCTGGTGGCGTTGTGGGTCATCGCGCCGCCGAGATCCTGCTTCGATACGTCTTCGTGCGTTACTGTCTTGATCACGCCCGGTCCGGTGATGAACATGTAGGATGTATCGCGCGTCATGAAAATAAAATCGGTGATGGCAGGAGAATAGACGGCGCCGCCGGCGCATGGCCCCATGATCGCGCTGATCTGCGGCACCACGCCGCTGGCCAGCGTGTTACGCAGGAAGATATCGGCGTAACCCGCCAGCGAGCGCACGCCTTCCTGAATGCGCGCGCCGCCTGAATCGTTCAGGCCGATCACCGGCGCGCCGTTGCGCATCGCCAGGTCCATGATCTTGCAGATTTTCAGGGCGTTGGTTTCGGAGAGCGATCCGCCGAACACGGTAAAATCCTGTGCGAAGACGTACGCGAGCCGGCCGGAGATTCGCCCGAAACCGGTGATGAACCCGTCGCCCGCGGGGCGCTGCTCATTCATTCCGAATTCTTCCGTGCGGTGCGCGACGAATTTATCGAGCTCCTCAAACGTGCCTTCGTCGAGGAGCAGCGTTACGCGCTCTCGCGCCGTGAGTTTCCCCGCTTTGTGCTCGCGCTCGCGGCGTTCCGCGCCGCCGCCGGCTTCGGCTTCCGCGCTGCGCCGGCGTAATTCGTCCAAAGCATCCCGATTTTTTGCGTCCGTGGTCATTTATGGAGTCCCCGCAATCTTCGAGACTTTCGCACAGGCGCGAACAGATGCGCCACTAATTTCGTAGGGATTCGGTGGGGCATGCTTTAGCTTGCCCGATTTAGATGTTCGGCGGACTGAAACGAAAACCAGACAGGGTGAAGCCTGTCCTACTCAAAATCGGTTTTGGCAGTTTCGTTCGGAGCGGGAGGAAATTCCGCGTGGCCCACACCAACAATTCGCACCGCCAGATGCGTGGCCAGGTAGATGCATCCGAGGAGAAGGACGGTTCCCATCACCAGGTCGGCGCTGACGGCAATCACGCGCAGCGGAACCTCCTCGATCGAGACAGCCCGGATGGTGCCCACGACGAGGGCAATCATGCAGGCGAGCGTTAGCGCCGCAGCTCCCAGCACCGCGATAACGGACGCGATGATTTTTAGTCCCACGGGCTATCCTAATTTCAACGGTCTATTCAGTCGAACTCGAGCTCGCGTTTAGGAGGTCCGACCTTCAGGTCGGACGTACAGAAACCGATGCGTCGGGCCTTCAGGCCCTGAAGGGTTGTGTAAGGCAGGCCTGATTGTCGGGGCTGAAAGCCCCGACCTCCTAACGACCGGAACCAGGGCGACGGTTCCAGAATTACTGCAGACCGGAATCTAGTGCAGGCCCGACCAATCGTCGGCCACAAGAATCGAATTGCTGGGATTGGAGGGATCGTATTTCACGCTGGCCGGCTGGCCGGAAGCGATGCGCTCGAGGCACAAGCGCTCTTCGAGGCCAGTGACATCCTGCGCGGTTTCGTATGTTACGCCGGCAATCGAGTAACTGTAGCGCACCAGGCGGCGCAAACCGTTTTTGCCGGCTTCCGCAGCGGGAACCTTGCGCAGGGGTGATTTCGCTTCGCCGATCTCCGGCCCGTCCGCGCCTTGCGATTCGACCAGCTCGACCACCAGTCCTTCGACGATGCGGCCGACCTGGTTGAGCTGCGAGCGGCGGCGGCGCTCCTCGTCTTCCGGGTCTTCCGGCTTTTGGAAATATTGGCGCAGCGCGACGCCCGCAACGGCCAGGACCAGAACCGCGCCTCCTACCACGAGCCGCCAATCGATCGCCAAGTGTTTCAATGCTTCGAGTTGCGCGCGAAGCCTGGCTGCAATCAATCCGGCGTCTCGCGCGCATTCTCCGAGTGTTCCGCCAGGTTAGCCTGCGAGATTCACAGTGGGATTCCGCAAAGTGCCGATTCCGGGGACCACGATTTCCACCACATCGCCGGCCTTCATCGGCCCGACGCCCGCGGGCGTACCCGTGGCGATTACATCCCCCGGTAACAGCGTCATCACACGTGAAACCCACGGAATTATAACATCAATGGGAAACAGCATTGCGGTGAAGGGAGAGTACTGTTTCCGTACGCCATTCAACAGGGTCTCAATTGCTCCATTAGTTACGTCGAAGTCCGTTTCCATGACCGGGCCGAGCGGGCAGAACGTGTCAAAGCTCTTGGCGCGCGTCCACTGCTTGTCGAGCGCTTGGTAATCGCGCGCGCTCACGTCATTCAGCAGCGTGTAGCCGGCGATGTACTGGCGCAGGTCGGCGCCGTCTTTCAGACGGTGGCAGGGACGGGAAATGACCACGGCCAGCTCACCTTCAAAATCGATGCGCTGCACTTCGGGCAGCAGCTCGATGGGATCATCCGGCGCGAGCAGCGAGGACGGCGGCTTCAGGAAAATGAGCGGTTCCTTGGGCGGGGCGTTATTGAATTCCGCGGCGTGGTCCGCATAATTCCGCCCGAGGCAAACGATCTTTCCGGGCACGACCGGAATCAGGAGCTTCACATCCGCCAGCGGCCAGGACTTGTCGGTCTCCTCCCACTTTGCGAGCATATCGCCGGAAATCCGGCGCACGGTCTGCCCGGACAAAACGCCCTGCAAAATCTCCGGCTGCAGCTTGCCGGATTTTTCCTTCACTTGAAAACGGCAAAGTTTCATCGGTCCCTTTTTCCTTCGTGATGGATTTATGAAAGCGTTTAGTGATTATGCCTGATGGCGGTGGGAGTTGTATCCCGTGAGTGAACAATATGCTCGTGGCGAACCACCACGCACATCTGGAAGACCCAGTCGAGCACGGCCACGAATCCGTAGGAAACCGCGCCCAGCACGAAAACGTGGAGCGCTCCCATGCGGCTTTCCAGCAAGGTGAAATGGATTTCCGCCGCCATATAGGTCAGCGTCAAGAGCGTCCACGCCGTCAGCCCGGAGACGAACAGCTTTCCCGGCCGGTTGCGAAACCGCAGCGCCGGAATCGCGAGGACCATGACCAGGATCGCTCCGGCGATCAGATTGCGCAGCTCCGCGTACGGCTCCAGCTCCTTCACGCGATTGGCGATGTCCAGCCAGGCGACGAAGACGCAGGACAAATAGATGCCGGTCAGCACTCCGGTGCGCAGTGACGCAATGCGCAGCCAGAGAAACCAACGCATGCCCGGAAATCTGGGTCGGGCCTCCATGCCATCCTTCCTCGAACTCCGGTTCTATGGGATATCCGCCTGCACTGCGGAACTCTTCGGGCTTTCGTTGCCGGAGCGGTCCACTGCGGAGACGCGGTAGTAATACCGCTTGCCGGGCAGTACGGACATATCACGAAACGTCGGGCTGGGCAATATTTCCGTGTTCACGCGCTCGCCGGAAGCGTCTTCAGTCTCGCCCCGGTACACGTCATATCCCGCAAGGTCCGGCTCCGGATTGATTGCCCACGATAGTTCGATGTAGGCAGGGGCCTGTCCGGTTGCGGGGATAGTTGTAATTTCCAGTTCGGTCGGCGTGGCGGGAGGAAATATATCCCGTGGCGTAATTACTGCCGGTGCGGAGTCGGAAGATTCGACGAGGTCGGCGCCGAATCGCGCAGCGCTACGTACCGTGTACACGTACGAAGTCCCGAACTGGAAATGCGGGTCGCGAAATTCGGCGGAACGCGACGATCCTGCCAGTTCCAGAGGCGTTTTCAGCTTGGCCTGGGAAATATCCGCGGGCGGATTCTCCTGGCCGGGTTCGAGGGCTCCGCGATAAACGCGATAGGCCAACGAGGAAGCCGCCGCCGGCGCGGATACTCCCGCCCAGGTCACGACGACCTCGGATTCCGTGGCCTGCACTTTAACGCCGCGCGGCGCATCGGGCGCCGCGAAAATTCGCGCGACCACGACATTCGAATCCGCCGAAGCCCGCGCTTTCACCGCCCTGGTTCGAACTTTGTACGCCATCGCTGACCCGGCGGGCCGGGCCAAATCGTCCGCGTTGAGCGAATCGTGAAATTCAATCTGTTCGCCCTTCAGGTCGTGGTCTACCTGTTCCGAAGGGACGGTATAGGCCAGCCGCCAGGCGGTTTTCTTGTCCAACATGGAACCCGCCGGAATTGCGGCGCGATAGATTTCCAGCGCAGGGTGCTCGGCTAGCGCTTCGCGATCCGTAGAACGCGTGGGCAGAGTGAACGTGAGGGCGACGGCGTTTCCATACTGTCGCGCAGTGAGGTCGGTGATAGCAACGGGAACGACGGGGTGACGTGCGACTGGATCTCCGGGCGCAGCGCAGCCGGTAATTAGTGCTCCTGCCGCCAGGCAGAACGCCAGAGCCCACCGTGCCACTGCACGCAGCATCGATTCACCCGCGCTGGATTCCATCGCCGAGAATTTTGCCGCGGCGGGATTCACCAATGCAGCTTTACCAGCGGGGCTGCGCCATGGAGGCTTCACCATGGCATCAGAGGATATACCGGCTGAGGTCCTGATTCTTTACGATGTCGGCCAACTGCTTGGTGACGTACGGGCCGTCCACCTTCACATTCTTTTTCTTCAGATCGGGCGCCTCGAAGGAAATTTCGTCCAGCACTTTTTCGAGAATGGTGTGCAGGCGGCGTGCGCCGATGTTTTCGGTCTGCTCGTTGACCATCACCGCATAGCGCGCCAGCGTGGCGATGGCGTCTTCGGTGAAATTCAGCTTGAGGCCCTCGGTGTCCAGCAGCGCGATGTATTGCTTGATGAGCGCGTTCTTGGGCTCGGTGAGGATGCGCACGAAATCGGCTTCGGTCAGCGCGGTGAGCTCCACGCGGATGGGCAACCGGCCCTGCAACTCCGGGATCAGGTCGGAAGGCTTGCTGATGTGAAAGGCTCCCGCGGCGATGAACAAGATATGGTCGGTGCGGATCATTCCGTAGCGCGTGTTCACTGTCGTGCCTTCGACGATGGGCAGAATGTCGCGCTGCACGCCTTCGCGCGACACGTCCGGGCCGTGGCCCGATTCGCGCCCGGCAATCTTGTCGATTTCGTCGATGAAGATGATGCCCATCTGCTCGGCGCGTTCCACCGCCAGGCGGGTTACCTGGTCCATGTCGATCAGCTTGTTTTCTTCCTCCTGGATCAGGTAATCGAAGGCTTCCGCGACGGTCATCCGGCGGCGGCGCTTCTGCTGGCCGAAAATTCCGGAGAGCATGTCCTTGACGTTGATGTCCATCTCCTCGACGCCCTGGCTGGAGACGATTTCAAAGGCCGGAGTGGAGCGCTCGCGCACCTCCACCTCCACCAGGCGCTGGTCGAGCTTGCCGTCGCGCAGCTGGGCGCGGAGTTTTTCGCGCGTGCGGTCGGTTTGTTCGCGCTTCGGCGCTTCGATTTGCGGCGTGGAGGAGTTGTTGTTGCTCGAATCGGGAGAGTCCGTGGATGGCGGCGTGGCCGGAAGCAGCAGGTCGAGGACGCGCTCTTCCGCGGCGTGTTCGGCGCGCTCGGCGACTTCGTCCAGTTTTTCCTCGCGCACCATGTCGATGGAAGTTTCCACCAGATCGCGCACCATGGATTCCACGTCGCGTCCCACGTAGCCGACTTCGGTGTACTTGGAAGCCTCCACTTTTACAAACGGGCAGCCGGCCAGGCGCGCCAGGCGCCGCGCGATTTCCGTTTTGCCCACTCCGGTGGGCCCGATCATCAGGATATTTTTGGGCAGGACGTCTTCCGCCATGTCCGGCGTAAGTTTCTGGCGGCGCACGCGGTTGCGCAGCGCCACGGCCACCGCGCGCTTTGCCGCGGCCTGGCCCACGATATATTTGTCGAGCTCGACGACAATCTCCCGCGGGGTGAGTTCGTCGAACGACGGCTCGACCGCGGTTTCAGGTTCGTGATGCTCGCCGGGAAGATAGATCACCATAAATTATGTTTTACTCCGCATGAGTCCATTGCGCCACCCGATTCTGGTCGCACAGCCAGTCAGGCGACTCTGATTGACATCGGCAAAAACCGCACGGCCAGGAGTGGCTGTGCTACTACAACTCCTCGATCGTGAAATTCGCATTCGTGAAAATGCAAATTTCACTGGCAATGCGCATCGCTTCCTGCGCGATTTCCTTCGCGCTCATCTTGGTGTGCTTGGCCAGCGCCCGGGCCGCCGACAGCGCGTACGGTCCGCCCGAGCCGATGGCGCAGATGCCATCGTCCGGCTCGATCACGTCGCCGTTGCCGGAAACGAGAAACGTTGACTTCGGATCGGCCACGATCAGCAGCGCTTCGAGGTGCCGTAGCGCGCGATCCTTGCGCCACTCCTTGGCCAGCTCGACCGCGGACTTCGCCAGATTCCCCTGGTGCTCCTGGAGTTTCCCCTCAAAGCGCTCAAAGAGCGAAAGCGCATCGGCCGTCGATCCCGCAAATCCCGCCAGAACTTTTTCATTGAAGAGCCGCCGCGTCTTTCGCGCCGTGTGCTTCATGACGTGTTCGCCCATGGTGACCTGGCCGTCCGCGGCGATCACCACTTTGTTGTCTCGCCTCACGCACAAGACGGTGGTGCCGTGCATCCGTGTTGAATTCCCGCTCATTGGCATCCGTACAGTATACCGCGAAGTGGGCTGTGCTTCAGCCTGGGTGGTCTGAGCAGCGTGCAGATAAAGATTGCGGAAGTTTTGGAACCCAACAGAACTCACAACATTAGCGCAGGAGAGTCGGGCGCACTGTGTTGGACACTTCGGGGACCGGCGTTGCGGGAGCTTCAGGCTCCACGCCGCGCCAGCCAACCGAGCGTCCCTGCACCGCCCCCATCACCGAGCGGAACAGCACGTAGTACATCATTTGCCGGTAGTAGAAGCGCTGCAAGAGGAGCGGCCACAAGAGCGACCAGTCTTCATGCCGTTCGAGGGTGAAGGCCACGATGCACGTAAGGAAATCGATCAGCATGAAGCCGATGAAGAAGATCAGCGAGCGCTGCACGTCCGCCGAAGTGTAAAACTGCGGCAGATGCGAGAAGTGAAACTGGGAAGCGCCGTAGAGCACCAGCGAACCGAGAAACAGCAGATCGATGACGGGAGAGAACAGCGGCAACAGCAACTGAAACAAAAACATGTTGGGCAGCGCGATCCATCCGAGCGTTCCGTATTTCGTGCGCGCCAACGTGTCGCGATGTTTCCAGAAGGCCTGCAGCGTGCCAAAGGTCCAGCGGAATCGCTGGCGGATCAGCGTGGAGGCCGTTTCAGGCGCGTTGGTCCAGCCGATGGCTTCTTCCTCGTAGTCGATCTTCCAGCCGGAGCGGCGGATGGTAATCGTGAGGTCGGTATCTTCCGCCACGGTGTCCGCGCTGAAGCCGCCGGAATCGTTGATGGCTTCCGCGCGCCAGGCGCTCAGCGCTCCGGGAACCACGGGAATGCAATTCAGCAGATCGAAGGCGCGCTTTTCCAGATTCTGGCTGGTGACGTATTCGAGGGCCTGCCAGCGGGTGAGCCAGCTGATGCGATTGCCCACCTTCACATTTCCGGCCACCGCGCCGACTCGCGGGTTCACGAAATGGCGCACCAGTTTGCTGATGGCGTCCGGTTCGATGGCGGTGTCGGCGTCAATGGTCACGATGATGCTGCTCGAAGCTTCCGCCAAAGCGTGGGAGAGCGCCGCGGGCTTGCCGCTGTTGGGCTGGTGCACGATGCGCACGGCGGGATTGCGCCCGAATTGCGAGTCCAGCAATTCGCCCGTGCCGTCGTTCGAACCATCATCGACCACGATCACTTCGAGCTTCGGATAATCGGATTCCAGAACGGAATTCACCGTGTAGACGATTACATCTTCCTCGTTGTACGCGGGAATCAGCACGCTGACCACCGGCTGAAAATCCGGCTGGTCGGGCGGCGAGGGACGGAACTTCTCGATAATCGCCAGCAGCCCCACGATGATGGCGCGGCAGCTGACCAGGCCAATCCCCAGGACAAAAATAAACGCCACGCTCAGCCGCGACCATTCGTAGAGCGTGAAGATCAGCCCGTCGGCATGGGCCACCAGGCGCTCGCGGAAGGTCAGCGGCGGCATGAGCTGCGCGCGCGTCTGCCCGACGAGGTCGGAGACCGGAACGATCTGGAATCCGGCGGCGCGCAGCCCGTCGATAATTTCGGGCAGGGCCAGCACGGTCTGCGTGCGATCGCCGCCGCCGTCGTGCAGCAGCACGATGTTGCCGGAGTGCGCCTGCTCCAGCACGCGCTGCACGATCACCGACGCGGGAGCCGGCGGAACGCCATTGGGTTCGCCCCAATCGTGCGGATCGATGCGCGCGCCGACGATCAGGTAGCCCATGGATTGCGCGATGGGCAATTCCGCGACCTCATCGGCCGTTTCCGGCTGGTGGTCGATGCCGTACGGCGGGCGGAAGAGCAGCGTCTTCACGCCCAGCGTGCTGTTCAACAGGCGCTCGGTAACGTTCAGCTCAACGTCAATCTGGGTGCGGGAAATTTCATTCCAGCGCGGGTGCGTGTAGGTGTGGTTGCCGATTTCGTGGCCCTCGGCATATTCGCGGCGAATCAGGCCCAGCGCGTCATTGGCGCTGCTGCCAATTACAAAAAAAGTTGCCGGCGCTTTTTTCTGTTTCAGGACATCCAGAATTTTCGGCGTGAAGGTGGTATCCGGCCCGTCGTCAAAACTAAGGGCGACTTTGTAAGGCGCGGCGCCCATCTGAAATATTCGGTACGACGACGGAACTTTTTCGTAGTTGTCCTCGACAATGTTGCCGCTCGCGGAATCGAACCGGATGGAGCGCTGCCCTTTTTGCGGAGTATCGGCAAAGCGCCAGATGTCGCCGTCGCCCTCGAGGATCAGGTCGTAGCCGGGAGGCATTTCCTCAAGCTTGGCGCGGTCGGCGTCGTCGGGCCGTGCGTTGTCCCAGATGGACCAGACCGAAGGATCTTCCGAGCCCAGCCGCCAGATAGCCGTGCCCTGCACGCCCACGCGTTCCGCTGCGCGCAATTCGTTGTAGGCGGTCACGCCGTCCAGCAGCCAAACGCGGTGAATGACGTTATGCTCATCCGAATAGGAGTAGTACGGATTCAGGGAATCCGAATCAAATTGCACCTGGGCTTCGGACTCGACCGAAGTCACCATCGCTTCCTGGAAACTCTCCACCTTGGCGCGTTCGTGGGCCTTCGCTCCGGCCTTGCCGGGCCAGTCATAGGCGTAATTCGCTACGCCCATCACCAGCTTTCCGGCGGGAATCAGCTTGGTGATGGCGTCGATATTTCTTACATACCAGTCCTGCGCGGCGATCGGGCCGGGCGCGGACGTGAGCCAGTGCTGGTCGTAGTTCATCAAAATCACGGCATCCGCGGCTTTTCCGATTCCGGCGTAGTCGTAAACCCAGTCCGCGGCCGGCAGGCAAACCATCAGCTTCAAATTGGAGTTGTGCAGATCGCCGGCGAGTTCGGAAATGAACTGGCTGAAATCCTTCTGGCTCTTGTCGGGAATCAGTTCAAAATCGACAACCAGCCCGGCGAAATGATTTTGTGTGAGATATTGAACGGATTGCTCGGCCAGGTGCCCGCGCGCTGCAGGGCTCTTGAGCATGACGGTCATTTCATCGGTCAGCCACGTGGTGCCGTCGGAATTATTCAGCAGCGGCATGGTGGGAATGTGGATCGGCGGATTCTGCTGCTGCAGCGTCTGCTCCCAGGCCGCGAGCTTCGGATCGGGCTCGATGTCCAGGCGGCCCGTCGCGGTGATGGAATGCAGGCGTTCGGGAATCAGCAAGTCGATGTCCCGGAAATGCTGCTGCAAAGCCGCGAGAGAAGTAGGATCCCAGCTGACGTAAAATGCGGCGCGCACGGGATCGTAGGTGGCCGGCATCTGGCCCAGCGACTCGACGCGGCGCTGCCGCCCGGTCCGCTTCAGCGTGATCTTGGCGCGCGTTTTTTGCAGCACCGGATGCAGCGCAGTGCGGTTGGTGGGAAGCAGCGGAACGGGCAGCCGCGGGCTCACGAGAATATTGACGAGAAACGTGATCGCCAGCAGTGTAAACAGCGCGCCGCTGATTTCCAGAATCCGGCTGGTGCGCCGCCAGCGGCGGCGTTGCGCGTCGTAGAATATGGGCTTGCGCGGCTTCATACGTTCATCTCAAACGAAACGGCCGAAAACAGTATCCAGGACGCAATAAATGAACAAACTACCCGCCGCACAATCACTCGGCCGGGAAGCCACGATGATACCCGGAGGGGGCAGCGGCGTCACGGCACTTCGCATTCATGCGTTCCTAGCCATCATCGTGGCTCTGGGGCTGCGATTGCTCTTCGTTTTGCGGTTTCCCGGGTCGGCCGGCGATAGCGACCTGTACTTACAACTGGCGCGGAACTGGTCCGACCACCATGTCTATGGGCTGTGGCTCAACGGGTATCTGGTTCCGACGGACCTCCGAACGCCGGGGTACCCGGCCTTCCTGGCCGGAGTGGCTCTGCTACTTGGACGCTCCGTACGGGCCATTCTGTTGTCTCAGGCCGTACTCGACGTCCTGACCTGTTTTTTGACGGCTGCGCTGGCCGCAGCGTTAGCGCCCGCCGGCCTGCGCCGGCGCTCTTCAATTATAGCTCTCTGGCTGGCGGCAACTTGCCCCTTTTTGGCGAACTACTCGGCGGTGGTGCTGACGGAAACGCTGGTAACTGTTTTGGCGACTGCGGCAATGTGCTGTTTCGCGCTGGCGCTTGGCGCGGATTTCACGGCGGAATTCACGGCACTGAAGTTTCTGGACCAGCAGAAGCATGCGACTCCCTTCGCACTGGCGCTCCTTGGAGCATTCTTTACCGGATTAGCCACCCTGGTGCGGCCCGAGATGCCGCTGCTCCTGGCCGTCGCCGCTCCGGCGTTTGTGCTTCGCGGGTGGAAGGCGCCGGGCGCGCGCAAGATGATTTTCGCGGTAGCGGCAATCTGCGCTGTGTTTTTGATTCCTCTGCTGCCGTGGGCCGGGCGGAATCGGGTGACGCTAAAAAAAGTGCAGTTTATCGCGCCGCGCTACGCCAATCTTCCTGGCGAATATGCCCCGGTCGGATACTACGCGTGGACCGCGACGTGGCTCGAGCGCTATCGCGACGCTTACCTTTCGCTTTGGAAAATCGGCGAAGAGCCCGTGGATATCAACGACCTTCCCCCAGGCGCTTTCGATTCTCCGGCGGAGAAGGCGCATATTGCGGATCTCTTTTGCGAATACAATGACAGCGCTGACCTCGATATCTCGCCCGAAATGGACCGCCAATTCGCACAGATCGCGCGCGAAAGAACGCGGCGGCATCCGCTGAGAACTTACGTGAGCGTTCCGTTTCAGCGCGCGCTGAGCATCTGGTTCACCCCGCGCACCGAACTGATGGACATCGACGGCAAATTCTGGCCGCTGCGGGAACAGTGGCAGGATTCCCACGCCAACGTGTTGATCACCGGCTCGTTCGCCGTGCTGGGCTACTTGTATGTGGGGCTCGCGCTCGGCGGCGTCTGGATGGTGTGGCGTCATGCGACGGCTGGCGAGTCGTCGGATTTGCTCGGCAGGCCCAATCTTTGGGGCATCGGATTTCTGCTGGCTTATCTCCTGGTGCGAACCGCGTTTTTGACTACGGTCGAAGCGCCCGAACCGCGCTACGTACTGTCTTGCTATCCCGTGGTGCTGGCATTCATCGCGCTCCGAATCAAGTAGGACAGGCTTCAGCCTGTCTGGTTTAGATTTATGCACAACGCGAGCCAAAACCAGACAGGCTGAAGCCTGTCCTACCGGTATCGTGATATGTTTTTGTAAGCCTGGGCGTGAGGTGACCGCATGAAGAAACTCAAATCGAGCGTGGGCGCGGCCGGGATTGCGCTTCTGCTGCTGGCATGTCTCGCGCCGATGTTGCGGGCGTGGGAGCGCGAGCCGCTGAGCGTCTTCGCCGAACGCCGCGCCAAACTGATTGCCGCGGTCAACGCTCCCGTCGTTCTATTCGGATACACCGGCCACGAAGAAGCAAATCCTTCGTACGTCTTCCTCCAGGAAGAAAACTTTTATTACCTCACGGGCCACGACGAAGAGGGCGCCGCGCTGCTGCTGGTTCCCGAATCCGCGGCGCAGAAAGACTGGACCGGACCGCGCGAAATTCTGTACCTTCCACCGCGCGATCTGGCCCAGGAGCGCTGGAACGGCCCGCGCATGGGGCCGGAAGATCCCGGGATCTTGGAAAAGACCGGCTTCGCGCGAGTGGAAACGTTTGCGAAGCTGCACGACACTCTGGCCTCGCTGGCCAAGAGTTATCCCGAAATCTACACCGAACTTCCCGGCCCGCACGACGAGGGCTACCCGCACGCCGCCAACTGGTCCAAATGGGTGAAGGAAGCGGCGCCGCAGGCCACGGTCAAGGATGTTTCTTCCGCGGTGGGCACGCTGCGGGCGATCAAATCCTCGGGAGAGCTCGCCCTGATGCAGAAAGCCATCGAGCCCTCCATCGATGCCCAGCTCGCGGCGATGAAAATGATTCGGCCCGGGCTGTACGAATATCAGGTCGCGGCCCGGATGGTGGAGATCCATGGATATGCCGGCTGCGAAACCGAGGCGTACTCGCCGATCGTGGGAACCGGGTTTGACTCGACGGTGCTGCACTTCAACAAGCTCGACCGCAGGATCGATGATGGCGACGTGGTGCTCATGGACGTCGCCGGACAATATTCCGGCTACGCTTCGGACATTACCCGCACGGTTCCGGCCAACGGGAAATTCACCGCGCGGCAGCGGGAAATTTACGAAATTGTACTGGGCGCGCAGAACGCGGCGATGGCCGCGCTCAAACCCGGCATGACGATTGGGGGCAAGGACTCCAGCAGCCTTCAGAAAATTGCCATGGACTACATCGATTCGCACGGCAAGGATCTAGAGGGCCACTCGCTGGGGCGCTACTACATTCACAGCCTGAGCCACCACGTAGGGCTGAATGTCCACGATCCGAGCGGGCCGAACTATGGCACCCAGCCGCTTCAGCCCGGCATGGTCATCACCATCGAGCCGGGAATTTATATTCCGGAGGAAAATCTCGGCGTGCGCATTGAGGACGATGTGCTGATCACGCCCACCGGTTACAAACAGCTCACCGCGCGCCTGCCGCGCTCACCCGACGAAATCGAAAAGATCATGGCGGAAGGGAAAGCGGAACGCGAGAAGGCGCCGCGGTAGAAAATAACCGACTTTGTCATTCTGGGCGGAGTGAAGAATCCCTCTTCGATCGAAGTATAAGCATAGAACAAAAAACAACGAGAGATTCTTCGCTTCGCTCAGAATGACAGCGCTTGGAGTTGTTCCGCAGCCTCTTCTGACGGGACGTCAGCAAATTATCTTTTCCGATTTTTCTTTTCCGCAAATAAAGCGGCGTCTTCCACTGCCTTCGCGATGCGCCTCTCGCGTGCCTCCTGGCTCCGGCAATGGAAAATTCCATAGAAGTGTCCGCGGCGCCGCGCTACAGACATCGCCTGCCACCCTTCATGAGCCAGGGAATTTTCCGCCAGCGCCATTTGCAGCGCGGGAGGGGTGTCGCGTTCCGCTTCCATCGTCGCCATCAAGCATTCGGCCATCACCTCGGCGCGGCGCTGCCGAACCGCTGGATTTTTTGTCTGGGCCACTGACCGGCAAATGTCGTTTCGCATGGAGTAGCTAAGGGCGTTGAACCAGCGCAGGAGTGCACGTTCCCCGGAGAGCGCGCGGCGAAGTTCCGCGGGCACCGTGATCCCGCGCGGCGCCTGGTCCGGCTCCAGCCGGAAGCGCGCCGCCATTCCCGGCGCGGTCTTTGCGCCGCGCTGCATCTGCTTGTTGACCAGCAACCGGTGTCCGCCCTTGCCGTCGGGAAAAAGCGAAGTGCGAAACGCGAAGCCGTTGATCTCGCCCTTCACTTTCACCTGCCCGCGTTTTCCCCAAACTTTGCCGGCGTCAAACGGCACACGGACCATCACCCACTTCAGCGGCGAGTCGATACGTTCCAGGGTGGCGCGAAAGGTTTTGGAGACCGGCGTGGGCATGAGTCTCTTGCGCGGCGCTCGGGAGCGCAGGCTCGCGCCCGAGCGAGAGCGGTTGCAGGGACTACTTTTCCTTCAGCTTCAACCTGCTTTTATTTGATTCCAGAAATTCCCGCAGTTGCGGCGCGGCTTCCAGCAGGCGGTTCCACTGCTCGTAATAGAGTGTGACGGGAAAGCGTCCCAGTCCGTAGACGCTCACTCCGCCTTTTTCACCGACTTTGAAGTCCAGTTCGCCGGTGCGGCGCGCGCCCTTCTTTTCTAGTTCCTCCAGGCGCGCTTTCAATTCCTCATAGGTCGGTTCGGCCATCGTTGCCTCCGTTTGCCCGCGGTGAGATCGCAAGGATTGTACTCCACAGCAAGCGCGATCTGCACGGGGCTCCCGCGCACTCAGGAGGTCCGACCTTTAGGTCGGACGAACCGAAACGCATGTGTAGGCCTTCAGGCCCTGAAGCTTCAGGGGCTAAAGCCCTCGTTTACCCAAGCCCAAACGTCGGGGCTAAAGCCCCGACCTCCTAACAACCCGAACCACAGTTTCTCGCCGGGATCGTGCCAACGTGCACGTACCTTACATTGACCGCCTATCCACCCGGCGTCTATAATCGTGCTTCGGTGGGCGGCGCACTGTGGTTCGCGAATCCCTCGCACCGCCCAGACTGCGCGAATCGAAATTGCAGCCGAATGGAACCGCCTGCCGCAAGACCCCGTAGGCATCAGGAGCGAATCGAATGCGAGCAACACAACTGCGTCCGGGAATGATCATCCGCCATGACGGCGATCTGTATTCGGTGCACGCCGTCGAGCACCGCACTCCCGGAAACAAGCGCGCGGCCATGGCCACCAAGATGCGCAACCTGCGCAGCGGATCGATCATCGATTACCGGTTCCGGGCGGAAGACGACATCGAGCGCGCTATCTTTGACGAGATCGAACACGAATACCTGTATGCGGACAACGAAGGCTACCACTTCATGAATACCGAGTCTTACGAACAGTTCCAGCTGAACGCGGACATACTGGGCGAGGCCGTGTACTACCTGATTCCCAACACCACGGTGATGCTGGAGTTTTATGAAGGCAAGGCCATCGGTGTGGTGCTGCCGGACACCATGGATCTGAAGGTGGTCGACACCGAACCGACCGTACAGAAAGCCACCGCCAGCGCGGTGATGAAAGCCGCGAAGCTGGAGACCGGGCTGACCATTCAGGTGCCGCCCTTCGTCAATACCGGAGACAAGGTCAGAGTGGATACTTCGGAAGCGCGATACGTGCAGCGCGTGTGACGCTGGTATTTTTCCCCGCCATTACTGCCGAAAAACCCGAATCACGCGTTGGCCATGGAAAATAGCGTTGGGGATTCTGCCAGCATTCCTTGCAGGGCGGAGACCAGTTCCCCGTCCCACCAGCCGCGCCGTGTTTCTTCCCACATGATTTCCAGCGCCTTTTCCGGTGAGAGCGCCGCGCGGTACGGGCGATCGGTGGTCAGTGAATCGTAGATATCCACGGTTTGCAGAATGCGCGCGATCAGCGGAATCTCTTTGCCTTTCAGATGGTCCGGATAACCCGAACCGTCCTGCTTCTCATGGTGCCAGCGGATGACTGGAAGGACATTGCGGAACGACTTCAGCGGCGCGCAAATGCGCTCGCCGATGATGGTGTGCTCTTCCATGATTTTTCGTTCGGTGGCGTCCAGCGGGCCGGGCTTCAGCAGGATGAACTCGGGAACGGCAACCTTGCCAATGTCATGCACAATGCCGCTGCGCCGCAAGTCATTGCGATCCTCCCGCGACATTCCGATCTTGCGGGCCAGCGAAACGGCGGAGCGCGAAAGCCGGTCGCAGTGCCCTTCGGTGTACGGATCCTTGGCTTCGATGCTGCGCGCCAGCGTGCACAGCACGGTCTCCGCGTTCTCCAATTCATCCGTGGAGCGCTTCAGCCGCACGAGAGAACGCACCCGCGCCAGCAACTCTTCCTTCTTCACCGGCTTGTGCAGAAAATCGTCCGCTCCTGCTTCGATGCCGCGAATGCGGTCTTCCGCGCAGGCCAGTCCGGTGATCAGAACCACGGGAAGAAACCGCGTCTCCGGCCGGCCCTTGATGGCGCGGCACACCGAGAAGCCGCTGGGTCCCGGCATCATGACGTCGAGCAGCACCATATCCAGCGGCTGGGAGCAAGTCTGCTTGTACGCCTGATCGCCGTTCTCGACGGCAATGACCTGATAGCAGTTCAGGCGCAATAATTCGATCAGCGGTTCGCGAACGGTCTGATCGTCATCGGCAACCAGAATGGTTCCCTTGACGGATGTAATGGATGACACGTTTTCCCCCATGGATGGCGGCGCCGGAGAAACCAATCCGGTTCGATTTCGCACGCGACCCAAACTGTTCGGCTAAAAAGAGAAGGGAATTTCATCTTCGGCGCGCGCGCCGGTGGTGTCAAGGCTGGAGAAAGCCAAATTTGGGGAAGCGGTTCAGGAAGAAACAGTAGTCTGCGCCAAGCTGAAACATCCAGCCTGCGACGACTCGGGTTTGCGGGCGCTACACAAACGTGATTTATTTGAACACGCGATCGAAAATCGCATCCACATAGCGCAAATGGCGGTTCAGATCGAATGTATTTTCCAGCGCATTGCGGTCCAAAAAAATCTTGATGCGCGGGTCGCCGACCACCCGCTGGCGGAAATTTGTTTCCGTTTCCCACGCCGCCATGGCATGTTCCTGCACCCATTTGTAAGCGTCCTCACGAGGCGCGCCGGCTTCGATCAGGTCCAGCATCAGCTGGCCGGAAAAGACCAGCCCACCGGTGGCGTCCAGGTTGCGGCGCATGCGTTCGGGAAAAACACGCATGCCGGAAACGATGTCGGTCATGCGCGCCAGCAAATAATCGGCCAGGATGGTCGAGTCCGGCAGAATCACGCGCTCCACCGAACTGTGCGAAATGTCGCGTTCGTGCCACAGGGCGATGTTTTCATAGGCCGCGGTGGCGTTGGCGCGCACCACGCGCGCCAGGCCGCAAACCTGTTCGCTGGAAACTGGATTGCGTTTGTGGGGCATGGCCGAGCTGCCGCGCTGCTCGCCGCCAAAGGGCTCTTCGGCCTCGCGCACTTCGGTGCGCTGCAGGTGGCGGATTTCCAGGGCGATTTTTTCCAGCGTGGCGGTGAGAATCGCCAGCGTGGAGATGTACTGCGCGTGGCGGTCGCGTTGTATGACCTGCGAGGCCACCGGCGCGACGTCCAGCCCGAGGCGTTTGCAAATCGCCGCCTCTACTTCCGTCCCGAGGTGCGACGCATTGCCCACCGCACCGGAAATTTTCCCCACCGCCATTTGCCGCGCGGCCTGCCCGAAGCGCTCCAGGTTGCGGCGATTTTCGGCGAACCAGTTGGCCACTTTCAGTCCAAAGGTAATCGGCTCGGCATGAATGCCGTGGGTGCGCCCAATCTGCGGCGTGTGCTTGAATTCATGCGCGCGGCGCTCCAGCACTTCGCCGAAGCGCACCAGGCCGTGCTCGATCAGTCGCGAAGCCTCGCGAACCTGCAGCGCCTGCGCGGTATCCACAACATCATTGGACGTGAGCCCGTAATGCAGCCAGCGCGCGGCGTCAGGATCGCCGATCGTTTCGCCCGCCGCCATGGTGAAGGCGATCACATCGTGCTTGACCTTGGCCTCCAGCTCGGCGATGCGCTTCACCACTCCTGCGTCGACGCGCGCTTTCTCTCGAATCTTCGCGGCCGCCGTGGCCGGCACCACCCCGGTAGCTGCCAGCGTTTCCGTTGCCGCCAGCTCCACTTCCAGCCAGCGGCGAAACTTGCCCTCCTCGGTCCAGACTTTTCCCATCTCTTCGCGCGTGTATCGTGAAATCAATCGAAACTCCCTCGGAGCACACGCCGGCAAACGCGGGCGCGGCGGATGAATTCAAGAAAATTGAATGGAAAATCCCACTTCCAGATGATAACCGAATTCTGTTCCGCGTGTCGCGGCGGGCCGAGCGGCACGCGCTTGCGCCTGTGGATTTTTGGCAGCGCAACGGTAAATCCCGTCCAGCGCTGCTCTCAACTGCCGGGGCAAATGGTCTCGGCGCGAGGCGCGCTTGCCACTTGGGTTAAACTCTAGCGAATGCCGAATCGCGGAAGTGTTGCTCCTCTGCTGCTTCTTATTTTGGTGATCACCGCCGTCGGGTGGTTCGCGCGCAGGCAATCTTCCCCATCGCCCGGCAA
>Ga0070735_10000381_pt1 | contig 50892 bp, 41 predicted proteins | sample Coa_R1_FD_66443 | JGI IMG/M metagenome (GOLD analysis project Ga0070735, IMG submission 66443) | Surface soil microbial communities from Centralia Pennsylvania, which are recovering from an underground coalmine fire - Coalmine... | ecosystem: Environmental > Terrestrial > Soil > Unclassified ... | reverse complement strand
TCATGCATGGCTCGGCGACGTCAAAGTGAGCGATGTTCATGCGCGCGTGGCGAAAAAGAGCGAGGAGGTCTCGGCCGACGGTGTCGCGGCGCTGATCGGCGGACAAGTCCATATCTATGGCGCCACGGCTCGTCTGGCGGGCGGCGAGGTCGCAGTCGCCGGTACGCTGCCGAGTGCTCGCGCGGGAGACCTCGATGCCTATGCGTCGCATGTTGACGGCGCCGCGCTTGCCGCGCTCGGCGCACCGATCTCAAGCGGCACCATCACCGCATTTGCTCATCTCACCGGCCCCTTGTCTGCGCCGCACGTGGCGCTCGACGGCGCGCTGACAAACGGCATCGTCGCCGGGCGCGCCATCAGCGGCGACGGCGATTTCGCATTGGCCGGCGGCAACCTCACGATCGCGGATGCGCGCGTCTCTCTGGATGATACGCGCGGATATCTGACCGGCGACGTTCGCGGTATTGGACGCGTCACAAACGATGCGTCGCTGCATATGCGTGCCGCAATGCCGAACGTCGACCTTGGTTCGGTTGCTACGTCCGTCGCGGGCGACAACGCGCCGATCAGCGGGCTCGGAGCCGCCGACGTGCTGATAGGCGGCACGTTGGGCGCGCCGACAATGCGTGGCGCCCTCTCAGCCGACATCGGCGCGCTGCGCGGCGTGCCGTTCGACAATCTCCAAGCCGACGTCTCCGGCTCGCCGAGCGCACTCGATATCCAAAACGGCGGCGTGCGTTTCGGCAGCACGCGGCTTGCGGTCGCCGGATCAGTCGCGCCGTCGTCCGTCGCATTGCACATTGAGAGCCCGCACGTGCAGCTCGACGATTTCAACGACTTCTTCAACGGGAAGGATGTGCTCGAAGGTCACGGCAGTCTGGCGGTCTCGGTTGAGTCCGCCGGCGACCACGTGCGCGCAAGCGGCGGCGCGCAGATGCGTGACGTCGCGATCGATGGAATTCCGGCGGGGCTCGTGGACGTCAGTCTGAGCAACGCGGGTGCGGCCACCCTCGCGACGATCGGACAGCGAAATGCGCTCGGATCCATCACCGCGCAGGCCGGGGTTCAATCGGCAGCGGTCTCAAGAGCATTGACTGCGGGATTTGGGGCCGCGCAGTATTCACTCGACGCGCGAATCAGTAGGCTGGACCTTGCAGCGCTTGCACCGTATGTCGGGGCAGAGGATCAAGGCTTGACCGGAATGGTCAACGGCACCATCCATGCGGCTGGACCATTGCGCGCACCGACGGGGGCAGCGCAGTTCGCGGTATCGCACGGCACTCTGCGCGGCGTCGCTTTCGACGATGTCAGCACACGGCTCGCGAGCGACGGCCGCTCGGTCCAACTGCGCTCGCTGCGCGCAGACGCGCAGCAGACGACAGTGACCGCGAGCGGTCGGCTGAATATCATCAAACGGTCGCTCGCCTTTCGCGCACACGCAGACGTGCGAGATCTCTCGACGTTAGCACGTCTCGCGAAAATACCGGGCACCAACCGCGGCACGGCGACGGCGGATGTGGCCGCAACCGGATCGTTCGCCGCGCCGTCAATAGATGCGCGCGTCGCATTTCCGAGCGGCGAGGTGCGCAGTGTAGCGTTCGACAGCGCGGGCGTGACCGCGCGCTACAGCGCCCGCCGCCTGCGCCTGGCTGGAAACATGGTGTTCGCGCGCAAACACGGGCGCGTGGACATGACCGGAACGATGCCGATACGGCTCGCGCCGTTTGAGATCGGTCCGAACGATCAACGCATCGCGTTCCGCGCGCGCACGACGGCTGTGGCGATCGGTGTCATCGATCCTCTGCTCGACGGCGTTGCGCAAGTGGGCGGCGCGTTGGATTCAAACGTCACGGTCAGCGGGTCGGTTGCCGAGCCCGTCGTCGCGGGATCGGCCCAGCTGCGTAATGGCGTGCTGGCATCGCGCTACGACACGATCGGGGCGCGCGCAGTCAACGCCGACTTGTCGTTCGCCAACGACACCATCTCGCTGCACGATTTCCGGGCGGCGCTTGGCTCCGGCACCATGACGGCGCGCGGCGACGCGCACGTCGTGCCGGCCACCGCTCTGCGAAAATCGCCGAGCTTGCAGTTCTCGCTGCAGGCGATACTAAACGGCGCGCAAGTGGCCGTTCCGAATATCGTGGACGGCACGGTTTCCGGAAACGTCGCCGTCACGCGTTCGGGCCGCGTGCCTTACATCTCCGGTGATCTCGGCTTCACAAATACGTCGGTGCCATTTGCGACGCTGCTCGCGCTCGGATCGCGCAGCAGCTCCGCGACGTCTCAGACCAAGGCTATGCCGGGCGTTCCGGCACCGTTGCCCGGCCGCGTGACCGCATATGCAGGTTCCCTTTTCGCAAGCGACTTCACCATCGTGACGCCGAGCACGCCTCGGCCTCGTCTTGCCGCGAGGCCGCTGCATATCCCGCGAACGTATCGATTAGGCTTACGTCTCACGGCGGGCAAGGACGTGGGCATTTCCGGTGCGGTCAGCGCGCAAGGGACGGGCACGGTGGACGTGACGGGCACGACGCGAGCGCCGCAACTCTCAGGTACGCTCATCGCAGAGCGTGGTCGCGCGGCATTCGTCAACACGCGCTTTGACCTGACGGACGGCTTCGTCACGTTCGATCCGGCCGACGGTCTCTTGCCGACCATCGAAGCGAATGCGACGACAAGTACCGATACGGCCGATATCACGGTCACGATCGCCGGCCGCGTCGATCAGCTGCACACCGATTTCACCTCTACACCGGAGATGTCGCGCGATGCGATCGTGGCTTCGCTGCTGCACATCCCGCAGATAAATTCGGCCCTCGCGTCGTCGCACGGCATGGATCAATCGCAAGTCGGCGTCAGCTCGCAAGACGTCGTGACGGGCGCGCTGGCGGGTCAAGTGCTCGGCGCGCTCAACGTGGGTTTGAATCAGTTGCTGAACGTGGGCGAGGTGAACTTCGAGTTGGACCCGCGCGGCGCCCCCGGCCTTGAGGTGCGTCATCCGTTCGGTCCGCACGCGTACACGATCTTCCGCACGACGTTCTCTGTGCCGCCGGCGCAATCGTTCGGCGTGGCGTACGTCGTGCGCCGCGCTCTCTCGGTGGAGTTCACCCAGTCGCAGTCGACACCGGGCTCGTCGCCCGTGCTCGCGCCGCCGCTCACCTCTATACAAGTGCAGCTCTCGTTTCGCTAAGCGGCGAGGCCTGGTCGGTGCTCGGATGTTAGCAATCGCTTAACACTGCGCAGTAGGCAGATGGACTACTCGCTTGCAGGTCTAGAACGCCAACTGAATTTCATGACGACCAAAGTCCCATAATTTTTCTGCGCCGAGGTCCGCTGCTCGCCGCTTGCGAACCGTCGCGCTGAAGTTCGGCGCGCCACAATTGCACCGGCGTCGAACGTGAATGGAGATGCTTTCGTGAAGTACTTCGCCCCGCTCGTCGCACTGCTCGTCGGAACGGCGATGCCGGCGCTCGCCGCCGCACCTGCAATGCACATCGTCGCCGATCCGGTACACGCGGCCGGCTTGCGCGACTTGGGCCGCGCCAACTCCGGTCTCGACGTTTCCTTAGTCGTCTCTATGCGCTATCGGAACGAAGCTCAGCTCGATCAATTCGTCGATGCCGTGAGCAATCCGGCGTCGCCGATCTTCCGACACTTTCTCACAAATCAGCAGTTCAACGCCTATTTTGCGCCATCAGTGCGCGATTACAATCGGGTCGCTGCCGCGCTCGTCCGCGCCGGATTTCGCGTGCGCCCGTCCAGCAACGGCACGATCATAGACGCCGATGGTCCGGCAGCGGCCGTCGAGCGTTACTTCAAGACGGAGATTCACGTCGTGCAGCAAGCAGGCGTGCGCGGCGTACGCTACGCGAACGCGACACCAGCGAGCATGCCGAACGAGATCGCCGACGCCGTTGACACCGTGGTCGGATTCGATAGCCTGCAGCGTGCGACGCCCGATCACACGACGCCGATCATGAACGCCGTCTTGCCGGACGCATTGAGCGGCAAAATCCACGGCAAGGCAGGCGGCTACAGCCCGTTTGCCATCGCGCAAGCCTACAACTATCCGGTCCAGCATGGCTTTGACGGAACGGGTCACGCGATCGGCATCGCGATCGACTATGACAGCTCGGACAACGATCTCAAGACCTTTGCGGCGTACTTCGGCATCGTGCGCACCGGCCACAATTTCCACGTTCCCGTTGACGGCGGACAACCGTACAACCCGAACGGCAGCGTCGAATCGACTTTAGACACAGAAACCGTCGCCACGCTCGACCCGGGCGCGGACATGTACGTCTACAACTTCGGCGCCGCATTCACGTTCACCGAGATCTCCGACGCTTACAATAAGGCCGTTTCGGACAACAAGGTCGAAGTGGTGAGCTCGAGCTTCGGTCTTTGCGAAGACGATTCTCCGACGAGCTTCAACAGCTTGGTCACGAACATCACGAAGCAAGGCGCCGCAAAGGGCATCAGCTTCGTCGCCAGCACCGGCGATTTCGGACGCGGCGGCAAATGCTCGGACGGCACGGGGCAAGATGTGCCCGCGGTGCTGAAGTTCTTCACCTCTGTCGGCGGCGCCGATCCGAACATCAACAGCACCGGAAAGCTCGTTAGCGAAGTCGAGGATTCCGGTTCCGGCGGCGGCCCGTCGGACATCTTCAAAATCCCCGCATATCAGGTCGGGCTTGCCGGCGTGTTCTCGACGACAAAGCGAAATATTCCGGACGTCTCCGGCCCCTACTTCCCGGACGCCTTTTTCCTTGCCGGGCAGTGGGGAACGATCGGCGGTACATCGTGGGCGGCGCCCGCTACGGCGGCGTTTCTCGTGGAAGCCAATCAGGTCGAAGGCGCGCGGACCGGCTTTGCCAACCCCGCGATTTACGCAGCGTTCAAATCTCAAGGCTACAAGGACTTCAACGATCTCATCAGCGGCAACAACGGGATCGCGTGCAAAGCGGGCTACGATGACTGCAGCGGCATCGGCACGCTGAAAGCGTTCCCGCTCGCGAATACGATGTAGTTCGGTCGCGAACAAGACGAGAGGCGGCACATCGTGCCGCCTCTCGTCGTCTTTCGGCGCCGGTTAGTGATCTAGCCGGCGCGCGACGTGAGCTCTCCGATCACTCGGTTGAGTTTCCTACGGCGGATACCGTGAGATCGGATGTGCCGTTCGCGCCGGTCAGTGTTGGATTGTTGGTCTTGCTCATCGGCGGACCGGCTTCGACGAACGGATAGTCCGCTCCGACGACGATCGTGATGAACGCGCCGCACGGGATCGGCGCGCCAACTCCGCCGGCGCAACTGCCGGTTCCGGTGATCGTCGCAGTCGTGCCGCTCACGAGAGCGGAAGCGACTTGCCCGCCGCCTGAGGCGACTTCAACGACTCGCTCTGTCACGCCGGCCGGCGCCGCGCCGACGGTAAACGTACCGCCGCCGTTGCCATCGCTGACAAAACCCGTCACGCCGCTCTCCGCGCCGAGTACGACAGGCGACGCAGGCAGCGTGGCGGAGGCGCTGTAGGTGATGTTGTGACCGTTGGTGGTAACGGTTGTGGTTGCGCTGTACTGACCCGAAACCGGAGCCGACGGCACGATGATGAACCCGGTCGGGTACTGGTAGAGCGGGTGTTGGGCATCCGGCGGCGCGTAAGCCGGTGCCATGCCGAACAAGCCGTTGCAGCCAGCGAATTGTCCGTAGACAAAGAACTGGTTGCAGCCTGCTGGGAGTGTGATCGCGCCGCCCGGCCCGGTTATGGAAGCCGTGCCCGGATTGATGTAGGCTGAGTTGCCCATTTGGTTGCGGAAAGCCGTCACGATGTTCTGAAACGTTCCGGCAGATCCCGTGAGACTGCCGAAAGCATCATTGAGCGTGCCGACCGACATGACGAGTTTCGCGTGCGTCGTGAACACCGGATTACCGACTGTGTTGTTCGTCGTGCAGCCCGCCATCACAGCGACGCAGACCAGCGCGACGAGACTTGCGCTGAGTTTGCGCATGGAAGTGATTCCTTTCATCTGTGTGTTCCTCACGATCTTCTAGTACTTCACGCTGACGAAGACCGTGTAGAGGCGGGCCGGTCCCGTCGGTTCGTTCTCATACGGGAACGGACTGCGCGGGAATTGGTATGGTTCGAAGAGCGGCAGCACCGTGTTCGTGCCCGACGTCGGGCCGTAACCGCCGAGACCGTTGTTTCGGTAGCGCGAATTCGTGCCGACGACCGCGTTGGTGTAGTTGCCGAGCAGGTTCGTGCCGCGGATGCCTACCTGCATCCGAGTGGGTCCCGTCCCTATGTCATGCGAGATCGAGACGTCGGTCAGGAAGAAGCGCGGCGGCCCCAGCAGCGTGCCAGGGTCGTTGCCGTCGGCCGTGCCGCGCGAACCCGTGATGTTCGGGTGAAGGATCGTGCCCGGGTTCGACGGATCGGTGAAGTAGTACGCGCTCTGGAATTGGTTCTCGCCGAGCGACGCCGCGGCCAAGTCGGTGTTCAGCACCTCGACCGGAACGAGCGAACCGTTCGGACCGATCGGCTGGAAGACAAACGTCTTCTTGCCGACTCCGTAGCGGTAGCCCGATTCGAACGGCATGAGCGCGGAGAAATGCCAGCCGCTGCGCGTGTTGTAGGCTAGGTTCATCGTGGCCGTCACCGCCGCCACGTACGAGACGTGGAAGAAGTGATTCAAAGCCAACGCGGCGTTGTTGGTGGACGGGAAGAAGTCGCTGTTGTAGTTCGCCAGAGTGTTGTCGTATGTGGCGCTCAGCGTTCCCGAGAGTCCAAACGTCTGCGTCTTCTGCAGATCGAGCTCAACGCCGGTGTTTTCGTTGACGCCGGCATTTTCCTCACGTGGTGCGCCAAAGATCGGCGTGCCGTCGGGAAGGCTGAAAAGCAGCGGCGTGTTGGCGACGACATAGTCTTCGCCTTTTCTGTAGTACGGCGAGATACGCAACTCAAGCGAGTTGCCGAAGTCATGAGTCCAGCTCGCGTCGTAGTTTGTCGCGCGCTGCGGCCTGACCGGCGTGTACTGGGCGAAGAAGTTGCTGTTCCAGTCGCCGATCGCCGACTGGTAGAGGTTCGTGATGTTGTTGGTCGTGCCGAAGCCGGGCAGCGGAGTGAAGCAGCCGCTTGCGATGCTGCAGTTCGCCAGCGCCGTGCTGAAGCCGGCTTTGGCTTCGATGTTCGTGAGCGGCGTGAACTCGATGTTCTTGCCGTACGAGAAGCGGAGCGTGTTGTTGTCGTTGAGGAGGTACGTCAGCGCAACGCGCGGGCTGAACTGACTCGGACGCGTCACGTCGGACGAGATTGGCGGTCCTGGAATCTGCAGCACATTGCCCGCCGCATCGGTTGCGAACGAGTAGTTGAACTGCGCGGCGTTTGCCGGAATGTCCAAGCGCTCGACGTCGTAACGCACGCCGACCGTTGCCGTGAACTTTTCACTCGGCGCCCACTGGTCTTTGACCCACGCGTTCGAGCGATGCAGCGGGTCGTTAGTGAGTAGCGTCAAGACAGGGAAGTGAGTGAGCGGGACCTGCGGACCGGCGGGCGCGCAGATGCCTGCGATGTAGCAGAACTCGTTGCCATAGACAAATGGTTCTTGGCTCGGCAAGCCTTGTACGTAATCCGACTTCGTAGAGATCGTCTCGGCCCCAAACGAGACTTGATGCTTGCTCGACAACTGGTTCTCGTAGTCGACCGCCATGCCGACATTCGCGTTCAAGTTGTTCTCAAAATCATCTCCAAACGCGCCGCCGCCCCACGGGAAGGAGAACACGTCTGCTTCGTCCGTGCGCGTGAGGCGCGCTTCGAAGTAACTCGAGGGCGACAACGAGTGGCGGAAGTTGAGCTTCTGCAAGCTATGGCGATTGTTCTCGTGGTCGGGATAGTTGGTGAACTGATTTGGCCCGACTTGGCCGGGGAAGAGCGTCGAAAACTGGCTCAAGCCGCCCGTCTGGTTCTGCACGAGCAAGTTGGCCGATGCGTAGGGCGTGATCGCCGGGTTGATGTCGAAGTTGTCGTCGAACAGGCTTGCGCCCGACTCGCCGAAGTACTGCAGTTCGTTTGCGTTGCTCGGGCCCCAACGGTAGAACAGGTTCATCGCGTTGACGTTGCCCGTTTCGTCGCCGAGCGCTCCAACGAGTCGCGGCAGAAACGTCGTGCGGTCTCCGTAGACCGAATTCAGCCGCAGCGAGTTGAACGCAAAGAAGTAGCTAAAGCGGTCATCCGCAGTGCCGCTGCCGAATTCCATAGCCAAGCGATGGTCGAAGTTCTGGAAGTTGACCGTCGCGGTAGCTTGGCCGGCACCCGGGTACGAGCCGCGCTTGACCACCGAGTTGATGACGCCGGCGTTGGTATTGCCGTCGCTAACGTCATAACCGCCGGTGGAGACCACCAAGCGCGAATCGCCGACGAGCGAGAGGCTGTTTATAAACTGGCCCGTCTCAGGATCGGTCGCATCGATGCCCTCGAGCTCATAACCTTCTTCGTTCTCCGCGCCGCCCCGGATAACGGGATAGTTGCTCGAATCGGTCGTGATTCCGGGCAGCGTGTTGAGGACTGTGGATTCGGAGATGTTCTGCGGAGTGCCGGTGATCTGTTGGACGTTCTGGCTCGTCACCGTGTACGAATCCGCAGTGGTCTTCGGCTGCAGCAGCGACGTGGTGCCTCGCACGGTTGCCTTTCCGATCGTCTGCACTTCAGTGCCCATCGTACGGCTGAGGCCGAATGTCTGATCCTGGGTCACGGTCACGCCAGTGACCGATTGCGTTATATAGCCGCTTGCGCTGAACGTCACGGTGTACGTGTCGGGCGCAAGATCGGTGAGTGCGTAGAATCCGTTCGAGCCGGTGACGGTTTTCGCGCTAAACGACGGCGCGACCGCAGAGACCTGAACGTTTGCAAGTGGACTGCCCGACGGGCCGGTGATGGTGCCTTGGATGCCGCCTGTCGTGCCGGCCAGAACCCCTGTTCCCTGACCGAAAGTAAAGGCAAGACATGCAAGAACCGTCAGCAGCGCCCGCATCGATGACTTGGGCATGCTATGGCTCCTTACAGATGCTGTTGGTCAATGCTTGCGCACAGCCAACCGCGAGTTACGCCGATCATTCGCGTTTCGCGAACGCCGGCGTAACGTTAACGGTTCTTTAAGAGACCGCTCGGTCCTGTGAATCTACTGTGAGGTCTTGAAGATGACCAGGCCCTTCGGGGCGCCCGGGATATTCTGCGGAAGCGGTACAAACTGAGGACACGATTCATCGAGACATGAAATACTTAACTGAAAATTCTGGCCATTTTCATTGTGCAAGTTATATAGACCACTCTCCAAAACTGGCTCTTGGGAGGAGACATCAAACCAATTTACGTTGTCGCCGCCATCGCCAATAAAGGTCGCGCTGCCCGATAGCGCAACCGAATGAATGTCGTTCCAGCCGCCGTCGGGACCGCCGCCGTGCCAAACACCTTTGATAACTTTAGGGATCACCATAAACGTCACCGTGTGCAATCCCGTGTGCGGCGGCGGAGAAGATGAAGAAACGAGCTCTGCAAAGTCCGTCGGCATGGATTTGGCCGCGAGGTGCAGGACGCTGGACCGGGAGGGCGCGCCGGCTGCCGATCCCGACATGATCGAGACAACCACAACGCCGTTGCCGCCGGCGCTCTGCGCCCGGCCGTAATAGACTGAAACCGGCACGATCTGGGATCCGCCGACCACGTCGCCGCTGGCACCGACGTCGATGGCCTGCGGTACGAATGAAAGAATGCCGCTGGCGGAGATATCAGCATCCGTGGTTTGGGGAGTGCTGCCGGTGAGCGTGTAGTCGTAGCGCGTGACGGTGCCGGCGCCGCTATCGAAGCGATATGCGACGTACGCATCGGAACCGCCGGGAAGCTTCCGATAGAAATCAACTTCGTGCGCGCTCGTACCCGCGTTGTTCTGACCCAGCACGTCCAGTGCGGGAACAAAAACGGACGTGGCGCTTCGCGCCTCCTCGCTCATGCGCGTTTCCAAGGCGGTGGACGTGCGCGCTGCGCCCGCGCGGCTCAGATCGAGCGCGCCCAGATGCACGGTGTGCGAGACCGCATCGCAGACGGCAAAAATCAAAAGGGCGAGCACCGCGATCGCGATCAGCATTTCGACGATGGTGAATCCGCGTGAACGCATGGCCGCCCTCCGTTCATGAGCGAAAAGCCGCGGCTTCGAGAATGTCGAATGCCGCGGTCCGAGAGTGGTTACGCACAATAATCGCGCGATGAAGCGCGGCGGGCAAGGGCTGACCGGCCTAACCGAAATCAGGGATGCGAAGTGGCGGGCGTTCTTCAACGGCGCCACGGTCGACGTGGCGCGCGGCCTTATCGGCGCCACGCTCCGCCGTGTTATCCCGCCATCCACGCTGGATCGCGGCGGACTTGTCGCCGGTCGGATCGTGGAGACGGAAGCTTACTTGCCTCTCGTGGATCCCGCGTGTCACGGCTATCGCGGACCCACCAAGCGTACGGCTTGCATATTCGGGAGACCGGGCCATGCGTACGTCTACTTCATCTATGGCATGTACAATTGTTTCAACGTCACGACCGAACGCGCGGGGATCGGCGGCGCAGTGCTCGTCCGAGCGATCGAACCAACACACGGCCTCGACCTCATGCGCAGGCGCCGGGCCGCGGGAACTTCCGATGCGGTGCTCGCGCGCGGACCGGGCAACTTGTGTCGCGCGTTCGGCATCGACACCTCGCTCAACGGCGTCGACCTGCGCAGCGGCGAGCTGACGCTTGAGCTCGCTGACGGCGATCCGGCGACCGCGATCGCGGTGGGTCCGCGCGTGGGCATCAAAGTCGCACCGCTCTGGCCGCTGCGCTTCGCCGACGCCAACAGCGCGAGCGTTTCGAGTCCACGAAGAACCCTAAGATTAGTGTGCGCTGCGTCCGATACTAAATGTTAGCAAGCGTGCACCGGTCCGTTGACGACGCGAACGCGCTGTGCTATAGTAACGACAGCGTGAACTTTTGACGAAGTTCAACCGCTTCCAAACTTCACTTACTTCGTAGGCACGAGCGTCGACACCGACCGTTCTTCAATTTGCCGCGTCTGCAACCAATGCGCCGAACGATCAGATCGGCGCGCGGTCGACCGCATCGGCCCCCAATGCCCACGGTAGAGTATTCAAGATAAAGTGCAAGACGATACCGAAGTAGATTCAACTCCCAGAACTCCTCGCACCGGTCGACCGCCACGCGGGCGTGTCCGCGCCGCGGCCTCCGCCGATCCGAACGATCCAACCGTCGACATCGACACGAGCCGGGTCGAAGCGGTCGAGCCGCGCGACGATCGAACCCGCGACGACCGCGCCGATTTTTCGGAACGGCCCGAGCGAAGCGATCGTGCCGATCGACCGGAACGCAGCGATCGCGCGGATCGGGCGGAGCGCGAAGATCGGGCCGACTCAGGCGATCGAGATCGCGCCGAGCGCCCGGAACGATTCGAGCGATCGGAAAGACCACGGCCGGTCGAGCGCGGACCTGAACGCGGTTACGATCGCGCCCCAGAGCGCGTACAAGACCGCGGCCCCGAGCGCTACGAACGGTACGACCGCGGCGATCGCCACGAACGCCACGACCGAGGACAGCGCTTCGATCGCCAAGACCGCGGCCAGCGATTCGACCGCGACCGCAACCGCGACACCTCGCGCGTCCAACAAGCGCAGCCCATGCAGCGCGCTTTCCAGCCCAACCGCCAGCAGCAGGAGCGATACGATAATCAACCGCGCTCCTTCACCGATAAGGAAGGCGTGATCCACGAATTGCTCTCCGTGCGCCAGCTCGAAGAGAAGACGCGCGCGGAACTCGTCGAGTATGCGAAGCTGCTCGAGATCAAAGATCTCCAGCGCATCAAGAAGCGCGAACTCATAGTCCCTATCCTCGAAGCGCAGGCAAAAGCGGCCGGTCTCCACTTCGCCATCGGCGTGCTCGAGATGATGCAAGAGGGCTACGGCTTCTTGCGCCGCGAGAACATGCGGCCGGGCCCGCACGACGTCTATATCTCACAGTCGCAGATCCGTCGCTTCGAATTGCGCACGGGAGATCTCGTCGCCGGGCAGATCCGCGAACCCAAAGACAACGAGAAGTATCAAGGCATCTTGAAAGTGGAGGCGGTCAACGGAGAAGATCCCGAAGCCATCCGCGGCCGGCCGCAATTCGACAAGCTGATACCCATCTATCCAGAATCGCGACTCAAGATGGAGACCTCACCGCTTGAGATGTGCGGCCGAGTCTTCGATCTTTTCTGCCCCATCGGCAACGGCCAGCGCGGCCTGATCGTCTCGCCGCCCAAGGCCGGCAAAACGACACTCCTCAAGAAGATCGCAAATGCGATCGCTTCCAATCATCCGGACGTGGATCTCTTCGCGCTGCTCGTCGACGAGCGGCCGGAAGAAGTCACGGACATGCGCCGGTCGATTGAAGGCGAGGTCGTCTCGTCCACGTTCGACGAGCATCCGGACTCGCACACCGCGGTGGCAGAACTCACGCTCGAGCGCTGCAAGCGGCTTGTCGAACTCGGCCACGACGTCGTGATCCTGCTCGATTCCATCACGCGCCTCGCGCGCGCGTGGAACCAAGTCATGCCGACAACGGGCCGGACGCTTTCCGGCGGCCTCGACACAAGTGCCCTGCACCGGCCCAAACGATTCTTCGGCGCGGCACGCAACATCGAGAACGGGGGCTCGCTCACCATCATCGCCACCGCGCTCATCGAGACAGGTTCAAAGATGGACGACGTGATCTTTGAGGAGTTCAAAGGCACGGGCAATATGGAGATCAATCTGGTCCGCAAACTCGCTGACAGCCGGATATTCCCGGCGGTCGACATCAAGCGGTCGGGCACGCGACACGAAGAGCTGCTGCTCAGCGAGATCGAGCTCCGCAAGGTCGTCATGCTGCGCAGAGCTACAGCCGTGCTCGGCACGCAGGAGATGACCGAGCTCGTTCTCGAGCGGTTCCGGCGCACGGACGGCAATGAAGACTTCCTCAAGTCAGTGACCAAAGAAGCCATGTCCATGGCGGGCGACGGCGAACGGTAGCGACCGTCGATTCCCACGGGGACGCAAAAAAGAGGGCCGGCGCAATGCCGGCCCTTTTCGTTCCTGGCAGAACCGCCTAGTGTTTGGCGCGGCCCATCCACGTGTTCCAGTCTGAAGCCGCAGCACCGTATTGTGAAGCGAACCAGATCTGGTTGGAGGAGGGGCCCTCATAGCCGGCGGCTTCGTAATCGCCCCAGCGGAAGTCGGGCGTGGAGGCCGTGCCCTTGATGAGGAACTTGGAGGCCTCGAACTTGCCGAGCGTGTCCGACGGCAGGCGGAACGCGTACTCGGCACTCGGGTCGATCGCGGTGCTCATCGTGTCATACACCATGTAGAGGTCATTGTTCTTGTCGGGCATCAGCGCTCCGAATGACGCGTCGCGTTCCGTCGGCCCCGAGAATGAGACGATGCCGCTTTGCGTCAGCGAACCGCCGGTGACTTTGTCGGCGGTAAAGACCGGCGCCACTTGACCCCAGAACACACCGGGGACGTTCGTTCCGCCGTTTGCCACCGCGGTGTCGAGCGACCACGAGATGTTTCCGCCTTCATAGACTGGCGTGCCTGTGATCCGCGTGTCGATCGTCTCAACGCATTGCGAGCAGCCCGGTTCCGTTGCGGATGGCGCGAGCGCGTACGTGCCGGTCGAAACGGTGACTTCGCTCATCGCAGGTGCCGTCAGCGGATTGCGCATGGCCCAGATGTTCACGCCACGGCAGCCGCCTCCGCACTGCCCGCCGCCCGAGTTGATGTTGAACGAGTCCACGAATAGGCCGGCCGGCGGATATGCGCCGCCATTGGCTTGGACGAACACCGGCTGGACCGTGTCCACGAGCGTCGAGCCGACCTTGAGATTCTTCAGGCCCTTGGGTGTCGTTGCCATGCCGGCTTCCATCTTCTTTTTGTCGGCGGCGAACGTCTCCGCGTACATGTAGGCCGACCCAGCCTGATTGTACATGTTGGCGGCGAAATAAAAGGCCTGATTATCGAGACCGACTTGCGTGTAGTCGGCAGCATTGGTCGTGCCCATCGACATGTTGAACGCGTAGACGTTCCACGAGCCGTTGGGATTATTCGTCTGACTCACAGCTGCCCAATAAACCGTCTGCTCGGGGCATCCTCCGGCGATGCCGAACGCCCCCTCGACCTGCAAGAAGATCACCCAGAAACGTTTGTCTGCAGCGTCATAGAAGGCGCGCGGATCGCTCATGAACGGTCCGGCCGGATCGCAGCCGCCCGGCGGATTGGGAACATGTAAGAAGGCTTGCGTGTTCTTGGGCCACCCGGCTTGAATCGTGCCGCTTGAGGTGTACACGGCGACCGACGTGTTGACGGCCTGGACCACCCACGTTCCGTTGGACGCAACCGCCATGTCGGGCGGTGCGCATCCGCCGAAGTATGGGCACACGGATGCTGAATCGGCCATACCGATGAAGCTCCTATTGAGACCCGGCGTGGCGAACGGCGAGAACTCGATCGCGTCGATCATCGGAAACGGATTGACCGGCGCAAGCGGGTTGTGAAGTGCGGCGAATTTGCGCGCGTGATAAACGGCTTCTGACACGCCGTTAAGATCGGGCATCAGTCCGGGCGCGTGGCGGAGCGGCTGAAAAATAGACGCGGGCGCGACGTTCATGTCGACGCGATGCAAGGCGACGAGCGGCGCGATCGCCGGCTCGGCGTAGATCTGCGGCGAGATGGATGCGGCTGCTGCGATACGCGCACCCGTCGGCGCGAATGCGACCGCAGCGCAGACCGCCGCGCCGATCGCCAAGCGTAATGGAATCGAGGAACGTTTCATCGATGATCTCCCCGGATGAGCGGCAAAAAGACACGATCGGCGATGCCTCTCACATCTTGAGCGAGTTGCTTCGCACACGGCCGTACGCGGCGACTTCCATCGAAGGTCCCGGCTTTTTCAGACGCGCGTGAAACAGACATAGAGCGTTGCGCCACAAAGATGAGGGGTTCGCTAATGTTCGGCGCGCCTAAGAGGTTTGACCGAAAAAAAAGAGGGCCGGCGGAATGCCGGCCCTTTCCGTTCAGGGGTTGGACGATTTAGATCTTGGTCCGGCCCATCCACGTGTTCCAATCAGACGCCGCAGCGCCGTACTCGGATGCGAACCAGACTTGGTTCGAGGACGGCCCTTCGTAGCTGGCGGCTTCGTAGTCGCCCCAGCGCGAGTCGGGTGACGTGGCGGTCCCTTTGATCAGGTATTTGGCGCCTTCGAAGTGACCGAGTGCATCCGTCGGCTTGTGGATGACGTACGCCGCGCTCGGATCGATCGTGTTGCTCATGGTGTCAAACACCATGAACAGATCGCCGCTGTTGTCGGGCATCATCGCGCCGAACGATGCGTCGTGATTGCTCGACCCAGAGTACGAGACGATGCCGCTCTGCGTCAGCGTGCCGCCGGTGACCATGTTGCCGGTGAAGATCGGGGAGACTTGACCCCAGAAAACGCCCGGCGTCGTGAAGCCTCCGCTGGCGACCGCGGTGTCGAGCGACCACGAGATGTTGCCGCCTTCGTAGACCGGTGTGCCCGTGATGCGCGTATCGATCGTTTCGATGCACTGCGTGCAGCCCGGTTCGCTCGCGAGCGGTGCAAGCGTATATGTGCCGGTCGAAACGGTGACCTGACTCATCGCGGGTGCGGTGAGCGGTTTGCGCATCGCCCAGACGTTGACACCCTGGCAGCCGCTCGAGCACGAGCCGCCGCCCGAGTTGATGTTGAACGAGTCGATGAACAGACCGGCAGGCGGATACTTCCCGCCGTTCGCCTCTACCATTACCGGCTGGACCGTGTCCACCACGGTGCTGCCCACCTTCAGGTTCTTGATTCCCAGCGGTGTGGTGGCGATACCCGCTTCCATCGATTTCTTGTTCGCAGCGAACGTCTCTGCATACACGTAGGCGCTGCCGAACTGATTGAACATATTGCCGGCGAAATAGAACGCGACGTTGTCGAGACCGACTTGCGTGTAGTCCGCGGCATTGGTGGTTTTAAACGCCATGTTGAACGCGTAGACGTTCCAGACGCCGTTCGGATTGTTCGTCTGGCTCACCGCTGCCCAATACAGGGTTTGTTCTGGGCATCCGCCCGCGGGGCTGAACGCGCCTTCGACCTGAAGGAAGACGACCCAGAAACGCTTGTCCGCCGGGTCGTAGAGCGCGCGCGGGTCGCTCGTGAACGGGCCATTCGGGTCGCAATTATTGGGCGGGTTCGGGATGTTGAAGAAGACTTGAGAGTTCTTTGGCCATCCCGCCTGCAGAGTTCCCGAGGTGTTGTAGACCGCTATCGACGTGTTGGTCGCTTGAACGACCCAGGTGCCGTTGGAAGCGACGGCCATGTCGGGAGGTTCGCATCCGCCGAAGTACGGGCACGTGGATGCCGAGTCGGCCATGCCGTTAAAGCTCTTGTTCAGGCCGGGCGTCGTGAACGGGGAAATCTCGCTCGAGTCGATCATGGGAAATGGGTTTGCTGGCGCGAGCGGATTGTGCAGCGCGAGACGCTTTAAGGTGCGATAGCGCGCTTCAGACATGCCGCGCAGATCAGGCATGAAACCAGGCGCATGCCGCAGCGGCTGAAAAACTGACGACGGCGCGACGCGCATGTCGACGGGATGCATGTACACGAGAGGTGCGACAGCTCGCTCGTAACTGATCGGTGGCGATATCGACGCCGCGGATGCGATCCGCGCGCCGGATGGTGCGAACGCAATCGCGGCGCAGAGCGCCGTGCCGAATGCGAGACGCATCGAAAGCGAGGACATTTTCATTCAGTGATCTCCCCCGGATGACTAGAAACAAGAGATGGGCGGCAATCGCCCTTCCTCTATGCCGCACCGTATTCGCATTGCGCTCGCAACATTAACCCCGGCCTAAGGTCCCGGATATTCTCAGGGACAGAACGATGTGACTAGGGCAGGGACCCCACTTGACCGAACCTTAACTTTGTGATACAAAGTAAGCGATGTATAAGACCTTGGCTGTCGCCGCGACGTTTATCCTGATCGCACTCATCGCATTTCGATTCGGCGCACATGCGCGTGCGCCGAAAATCGTTCCCGTCGGCCAAGCGGTGAGACAGGATGACTTCCTTTATACGGTCACCCGCGTTGCGGCGAAGAGGACTCCCTCGTCCACTGTGTACGCGATCACGATTCGAGTCGACAACCAGGCGCTGCGCGTGGACTACCACTGGTCGAACGACATCGCGTACGTCCAGGACGACGCGGGGCGGAAGTTCCAAGCACTCGCGCCTTCAAACGTCGTTGTCGCCGATGAATCGACCGTGCCTCCGGGCGGCAGCGCGGATTTCACGCTCGACTTTCAGCTTCCCGCGGATGCGCGGGCCCCGGTGCTGCGTTACTGGAACGGTATTCTCATGGGCGATATTTTCGATGGCGCCGAATACGCGCACGTCGCCATTCCGCTGGACACACGCTAGCGCATTGCCGATCCGGCTCAACAAATTTTTGGCTCAAGCAGGCGTTGCATCGCGCCGCGCCGCCGACGCGCTCGTCGAAGAAGGTCGCGTCACCGTAAACGGTTCGGCGGCGCATCTCGGCGCGATGGTCGATCCGGCGCACGACGACGTACGCGTGTCGGGCAAGCGCGTGGTTCAGCCTGAGGCCCCGCACCTGACGATCGTGCTGCACAAGCCCGCCGGCGTTTTCACGACGATGAGCGACGAGCGCGGGCGCCGTTCCATCGCCGATCTCTTGCCGAAAGGCCGACGTCTGTTTCCCGTAGGCCGGCTCGACGCGGAGTCGACGGGCGTGTTGCTGTGCACCTCCGACGGTGTGCTTGCGCAGACGCTGCTGCATCCATCGCACGAGGTCGAGAAGCGCTATAAGGTGACGGTTGCGAGCGAGCCTAAGCCCGCGAACTTGAAGAGGCTCGGAGCGACGGCGCCGCGGCGCAACGCGAACGGAACGCACACGTTCTTCGTAACCCTGCGCGAAGGCAAGAATCGGCAAGTGCGGCGTATGTGCGCGAATGAAGGGCTCCGCGTCGTCGCGCTGGCGCGCATATCGTTCGGCCCCGTCGCGCTCGGCGTGGTAAAGCCAGGCAAATGGCGACCGCTGACCGCCGCCGAGCGTGCGGCGCTGGAGAAACTGTCGATGCAGGGCGCGCAATCACGGCGCGCCGGCGGACCGTAGAGGTCCGCGCCGGCGGACCGTAAAGGTCCGCCCAACACCGTCTCCAAATCCACGCGCGACATGGTCGTGCGAGGCATCCGCGGTGCGATCACCGCTGCGGAGAATGAACGCGGGGCGGTTCTGGATGCCACAGCGCGGCTGTTGAAAGAGATCGTGCGGGCGAACGACGTGCTGCCGGAAATGGTGGCCGCGGCGTTCTTCACGACGAGCGCCGATCTCAACGCGGCGTACCCGGCAGAAGCGGCTCGCGCGCGCGGCTGGACGCATGTGCCGCTGCTGTGCAGTCACGAGATGGACGTGCCGGGCGGCCTCGCGCAATGCATCCGAGTGCTCGTGCTCATCAACACGGAACGCGCGCCGGAAGACATAAAACACATCTATTTGGATGGAGCGACCGCGCTCCGGCCGGATTTGCGCGGGATTTAGCCAATGCACGCACCATGATCGTCGTCATCAAGCGCGGCGCGAGCGCGGCAGAAGCCGGCTCCGTCGTCGAGAAGATCAAAGCGATGGGCTTCGACGTCAACGTGTCGCAAGGCGCTGAACGTCTGATCATCGGCGTCCTTGGCGTGCGCGAGAACAAGGACGTGCTCGCGGCGCAACTGGCTAGTCTCGCAGGCGTCGAGCGCGTCATGCCCGTCAGCAAGTCGTACAAATTGGTCAGCCGCGAAGGCGCGCATTCCGATACCGTCGTCCGGCTTTCCAACGGCGCCGAGATCGGCAACGGCACGATCCACGTGATCGCAGGCCCATGCACGGTCGAAGGTCGCGCCATGCTCTTGGAAACGGCGGAATGGGTCAAGTCATGCGGCGCCACGATGCTTCGCGGCGGCGCGTTCAAGCCTAGCACGTCCCCGTATTCCTTTCAGGGCATGGGCAAGGAAGGATTGGAGATCCTCGCAGAGGCGCGCATGCTCACGGGGCTGCCGGTCGTCACCGAGGTCCTCGATCCGCGCGACGTGCCCGATGTCGAAAATAACGCCGACATCCTTCAGATCGGCGCGCGCAACATGGCGAATTTCCAATTGCTCAAAGAAGTCGCAAAATCGCGCAAGCCGGTCATGCTCAAGCGCGGGCTTTCGGCGACGATCGAAGAGTGGCTGCTGGCGGCCGAATACATCTATGCCGGCGGCAATCATAACGTGATCATGTGCGAGCGCGGCATACGCACGTTTGAGACCGCGACCCGAAATACGCTCGACCTCAATGCGGTGCCGCTCGTCAAGCAGCTCAGTCACTTGCCGGTCGTCGTCGATCCAAGTCACGCCACAGGCAAATGGGACTTGGTCACGCCGATGGCACGTGCGGCGGTCGCAGCCGGCGCAGATGGTTTGATGATCGAAGTCCATCCGCGGCCGAGCGAAGCGCTCAAGGACGGCTTCGAGTCGCTGACGTTCGAGAAGTTCGGCGCGCTCATGGATGCTGTTCGGCCTGTGGCCCGCGCGATCGGCAAACCGGTCGCGAGCGATGCGCGAGCGTCGGTCTAACCGCATAGCGATCCTCGGCACCGGCCTCATCGGCGGATCGATCGGCCTCGCGGCCCGCGCCGCCGGCTATTCAGTAGAAGGATGGGATACTGACCGACACGCGCTTCGAACGGCGAAGCGTCGCGGCGCGATCGACCATGCGGCAAAGTCGCTTGAGGCCGCCGTCGCGGATAAGAACATCGTTGTGCTCGCCGCTCCGCTCGATGCGATTCTCAAGCAGCTGCCGGCCGTCTTCAGCTACGCGACGTCGGGTGCGCTGATCATCGACTGCGCCGGCGTGAAGATGCCGGTCGTTCAGCACGCGGTTCGCATGCTGAAACGATGGCCCGCAGTCCGGTTTGTCGCCGGACATCCGATCGCCGGAAGCGAGCGGTCCGGCGCGAAAGCCGCATCTGCATCTCTATTGAAGGAACGCGTGTTCGCACTGTACGCGCCGCCGCAGCGCAAGCGTGCGGAAGCGTGGTCCGACTCGAAACGCTTCGCGCGCCGCATCGGCATGGAGCCGTTTCGCGCGGATCCGCGAATGCACGACCGCGCGATCGCCGGCTTAAGCGCGCTGCCCCAACTCGCCGCGACTGCTCTGGCGCTATCGGCTGCGCCGCACGCGCCGCGAGCATGGGCAAGGATCGCAGGCCCCGGCTATCGCGATGCCACCCGGCTCGCGGCCTCGCACTTCTCGATTTGGCGACCCGGCCTGGAAGCGAACCGTAGAGAGGTATTGCGTTCCATTGAGCGGCTTGCCAAGCGAGTGCATGGTATTGAAACCGCGCTGCGGCGACGCGATTGGCAAACATTAATGCGCATCTTTTCCGGAGCCGCCAAAGCCAGGCGGCGGGTTTACCCGAATTGACCGCGAAGCGTTTGTGAGACGATTCGCACACCTGCTCGCGTATTTAATATAAGTGCCGACGTCAGCAGACGGTTTCGGCACCAAAGTGGGCGGAGAAACTTCCCCCACAGACCTTTCATGGTGAGGAGACACATGCGACAAGTACAGCGCGCCCTTGCGGCGGCCTTAGGCGGTATCGCCCTTCTTGCGGGTTTTGCCGTAGCCGCGGGAGCGGATACCCCGGGTTACTACTATCCGCCGAAGTTCGCTCCAAACGGCCAGGTGCGGCCGATATATCCCGATTCGGCCCGCGCCGCCCGCGAGACGGGCGTCGTCAAGATCAAAGTGCTCGTCGGCGCAAACGGCGTTCCGAAAAGTTTCACCATATTCCAATCTTCGGGTCACAAGGACTTGGATGATGCGGTATTGGCCGCGTGCAAAGCATCGAAGTACACACCGGCTATGCAGGGCTCAACACCCAAGATGGCCTTCTACGACGTGAGCTACAAGTTCGATTTGCAAGGCGTCGAAGAGAATGCCGGCAGCATCGGAGATCTTCAATCCACAGTGGATACGAGTCCCCACAATTCCTCGGCGCGGATACAACTCGCAGATCTGCTCCAAATGCAGCAGCCGCCCGATTATGCGCGCGCCGAAAGCACGTTGCGCGCCGGCACGTCGATCGACCCCTCCAACGGCACTCTTTGGGCTCGGCTCGGTTTGGTGTATTTCAACGACGGAACGGCCGGCGGAAAGTCGGATGATTCGAAGTTGAAGTCCTCGGTGGATGCCTTCGATAAGGCGCTCGAGCTCAACCCGAACAGCGATATGGCAAAGACGGCGGCGGCGGCATATTTCCGCTACGCTTTCGATCAGCAAAACACGGGGAACTCCTCCGCTGCACTGCCGTATGCGCAGAAAGCCGCCAGGCTCGACGCCAAGCAAGCCGCATATCGCATGCAGGTAGGCGAAGATGAGATCGCTCTTGGCCAGGCGCAATCGGCGCTCGCCGACTTTCAAGCGGCCAGCGCTCTTGACGATCACAAGACGCCGCTCATCACCGCGCGTTTGCTGTCGGAACTCGGCAATGCACAGATCTTGACGGGCGATTCCAGCGCCGGCTTGGCCAATATCGACAAGGCTAAGGCCGTCGCACCGAACAGCGTGTTTCCGTACCAGGTCCAGTACAGCTACTACGTCTCGAAGAACCAGTTCTCGCAGGCCATCAGTCCACTGCAGCAGCTCATCGAAATCGCCCCCAACGACCCGCAATGGCAGAACGCGCTCGGCGATGTCTACCTTAATATGTCCAACTGGGCCGGCGCACAGGCTGCCTACGCAAAGGCGCTGGCGCTGAGTCCGCAATCGGGCGACGCTCAGCTCGGCATCGCAAAGGTCGCTGCCGCTCAAGGCAAGACCGACCAGATCCAGCCGGCGATCGACGCGGCCATCAAGGCGACGCCCTCGAAGGCCTCCTACTACAATACCGTGATCGCGAACATCCTATTGAACGCGAGCAAGGACAAGAACGACTACTCGGCAGATGCGCTCAAGTACGCCAAAGCCGGAACTGAGGCCGACGCCAACAACGCAAACGCGTGGGAGTCATATGCCATCGCCTGCGCGGACCAGCACCAAAAAGACAACGCGAACGCGGCGCTGCAGAAAGCATATGCCATTTTCAAAGCGCAGAACAATACGCAAGGCATCACCCAGGTCGTCAACTACTACAAGACGATCAACGGCACCGACATGCCTGGCGTTGATCACAGCGACGCGTCTAACCGCGCGTCGGGGCCCGGCTAGTGCGGCGGCCACGCGCCGCACTGCTGTTCGGTTCGTCGATGAAAATCGATAGAGAAGCCTACGCACCGTGGTAGGAGACCCGCGTTGAGTCGTTTAAACCCGGGCGGCACAAAACGGACGGGTTCCGAGCCCGCCTTCTGTGTTATTGCGTTTTGTGATCTCCCGGCGTCGCCGTCGCATCAAGCCGATTCGGCATAAGGGGTACGAGAGTCTATTATGGATAGCAGCAATCCGTTCACCGGTTTTCTAGATTTTCTCAATCACGGCGGCCCGGCCATGTGGGCCCTGCTCGTGCTCTCCGTGCTCTCGGTCGGCATCGTCTTCGAGCGGCTGTTCTTCTTCTCGAAGCAGCACTCGAATCCGAGCCAACTGTTGCGCGACATCGGCGACCGGGTGTCGAAGGACGACATCAAGGGCGCCATCGCGGTCTGCGACCGCGAGCGGGGCATGCTGCCCAAGATCCTGCAGTTCGGTCTGTTCCGGCACGAGAAGAGCCGCGCCGATATCTCAGACGCGCTCTCGATCGCGTTGCTCGAGCAGCTGAACACGCTCGAAGCGAACCTCTCGATCATCGGCACGGTCGCCGTCATCGCGCCGTTCGTCGGATTGTTCGGAACGGTGCTCGGCATCATCCGCGCGTTCAACGACATCGCGCTCAAAGGCAATTCAACGCCGGCCGTCGTGGCGGCAGGTGTGTCGGAAGCCCTTGTGACCACGGCTGCAGGCTTGGCCGTCGCCGTCGTCGCCGTGATCTTCTTCAACTACTTCAAGTCGCGAATCAAGGCGTACAATCAGGAGATGATCGTCTCGGCTAACAAACTCGCCGAGATGCTGCACTTCCACAATTCCGGCGCGCCGATACCCACCGAATTGTATCGGCCCACCGGTTCGTCTGCCCGCCCGAATTCCACGCCGGCGCCTTCGCCGAAACCCGCCGGACCGGGCTCGAACTAGCAGCGTTCTCACAGCTCGCAAGAGAGGCGCATCATGGGCCTGACATCAGCGAAGCAAGACACCGATGTGATGGCGGAGATCAACATCACTCCGTTCACGGACGTCTTGCTCGTGCTCCTCATCATCTTCATGATCCTCGCAGCCCTTGCGGCGCCGCCCGGATTCCAGAAGGAACTCGCCAAGCACGCGCCGCCCACGCCGCCAAAAGCGAACAATATTCAGACGCACCCGATCGACGTCGAAGTCAACGCGCATAACGTCGTGTACATCGACGGGCGCCGGACCAGCGAAGCGCGTCTGTACAACGACATGGCGACTGCCATCGCCTATCACAAAGCGCACGCGGCACAAGGCTATCTCAGCCACATCGCGCTGACGGCCGACTCAGCGGCGAGCTACTCGACGATCATCAAAATCCTCGACGCCGCCCGCGAAGCGGGCGATGATGACGTCGGCTTCGTGACCGGATAGAGGGGAGAGGCACATGTCGCTCATCGGCTCAGGACCCGAAGAAGATGTCATGTCCACCATCAACATCACGCCGTTCACCGACGTGCTGCTGGTCCTGCTGATCATCTTCATGATCCTCACCTCCCTGTTGAAACCGCCGCCGGTTCCGCTCGCGTTCAACAAACAGAAGGTCACGAACTCGCCGCTCGTGATCATCATCAATCCAAAAGACGAAGTCCAAGTCGGCGCCGAGGTCATCGCGAAAGCCGATCTGCCGCAGCGGATGAAAGACCTGTTCGCTCAGTTCCAGTACTCATCGAATGACGACCTCATCATCAAAGCGGCGCCCACCGCGAAGTACGGCACCGTGCTCACGCTGATGGCCGATGCAAAAGCAGCCGGATTCAATAAGTTCGGCTTGGCGAACAAGATCATCGGCGCGCCAGATACCAATAACTGAGTTAGCGAAAGGATTCGCATAGGTGTCGATCTCAGCCGGCGGCCCGCAAACCGCAAAGCAAACGGTCCCGCCGCTTTTCACAAAGCGTGAGGCATATTCGGTCGGCATCTTGTCGTTCGCGTTTATCGCTGCGTCCGTGCTCGTCCACTTCGGCGTCGGCGGCTGGGCCGAGACGATGTTCCCGAAGTTCAAAGTCGAGGCCACGCCGCCGCCGCAGATCGTGACTGTCCAGACAATGGTCCACACACCGCGGCCCACGCCGAAACCCACGCCCACGCCGCCGCCAACTCCCACGCCGCCGCCGCCGAAGAACACGCCGGAACCGGTGCGCATCAAACTGAACGTCGTGAAGCAGAACACGGACACGTCGGCGAGCGGACCTGCTGAAGCGGCGTACACGCCGCCGCCGGTCGGAAACGAGCAAGGCGTACCCACCGCAGTGCCGACCGTTGCCCCCACGGTCGCTCCCACCGAGGCGCCGCCGCAAGGTCCGATCGATGTCACGGACGCGTCGCTTGCCTATAAAGCCACGCTCGACTATCCGCAAATCGCTCAGGATCAGGGCATTCAAGGGACCGCCATCGTCCTGCTCACGATCGGCGCTGACGGAACCCTTGTGGACGCCACCATCGCGACTTCATCCGGCAACGCGCTGCTGGATCAGGCCGCGTTGAAGTACGTGCACGAATGCCGTTACAAGCCGTATATCGTGAACGGCAAGCCGGTTCAGCAGCAGTATAAGTTTGTCGTGGAGTTCAAGCTCGACGGCTAACGCTCGCGACCAATCCGAAGGGGCCGACGCCAGTCGGCCCACGCTATGAACCTCAATGCGCGTGAACTCGACTTACGCGCATCATGGGCAGCAAACTTTCGCCACCACTTTTCTCGCGCCGCGAACGATATTCGCTCGTTCTGTTCTCGGCGAGCTTCATCGCGTTCTCCGCGATCGTTCACATGATGCTCGGCGGCGCAAGTTCAGGGTTGTTCCCGAAGTTCACACCGCAAGCAACACCGCCGCCGCAAATCATCGTCCTTGACTCTCCGACGCCGAAACCGCGGCTTAGTCCGACTCCGACACCGCCGCCAACGCCTCCGCCACCGACGCCAAGCGTCACCGCGCCGCCTGCGCACATACAGCCGCCCATAGTGCGACCGTCGAAGAACACGACCGGTTCAGTCGAACCGCAATTCTCGCCGCAGCCTATGACGACGCCGTTTCCCGAAACCCCAACACCGTCCGCGCCGCCCATCGCTCCGCCGACTGCGACGCCGACGGCCGAAACGGTGCTGCCGGTGAAGGACTCAAACTTCCGCTATAAAGCGACGCCGAGTTACCCGGATGTCCAAATGCAAGAGGGCGTCGAGGGAACCGTGATCGTGCTCGTCACGATCGGCCCGGATGGTTCGCTGCTGGATGCGACCATAGATCAGTCGTCGGGCAATGCGGCGCTGGATGCGGCCGCGCTTGCAGCTGCGCACGCAAGCTTGTATACCGCTCCCCTTCGTGACGGTAAGCCCGTGACGGCGGAGTACAGAATCGTATACGAGTTCAAGATCGATTGAGGGTCCGTCTCAAGCGCCGCACGCCGGCCGGCCCAAGCCGCGCCGGGCCTTTTAGGTCCATATGCGAGCTTGGTCATCATATTAGGACTTGCGCCGGAGGTTCACGCCTGCCCCCGCGCGGAAAAGGGCAGACGTGAATGCAATCATCCATGCTATTGGCCTTGGCATAATCCAAGGCATCACGGAACTCTTCCCGATATCCAGCGCCGCCCACACAGTTCTGCTCTCGTATCTCTTCCGCTGGGATTTTCCAAGCCTTCCATTCGTCGTGATGCTTCATCTCGGCACGTTCCTCGCCGTCCTCGTGTATTTCTGGCAAGACTATGCGGCACTCGTTCGCGGTCTCGTCACCGGCATCCGAACGCGCTTTACCGAGCCGAATGAACGCCTTGCGCTGCTCGTGATCATCGGCTTTGTGCCGCTCGCGATCGGAGGCAAGCTGCTTTCCAAGAGCGTCGATCCGCTCTTCGCAAATCCCACCGTCGCCGCTGCGGTGCTGCTCGTCACCGGCATCGTGCTGTACGTGACGGAACGATTGAGCCAACGCAAGCCGAAACCGCTCGAAGCTAGGCCTGCGAGCGTGCCCGACGAGACTACGGAACGCATGTGGTTTCCCGAACAGAAAAAACCGAAGCACTCGTATGAGGGTGCAGCGAAGCTCTCGTGGCTGCAAGCGTTTCTCATCGGTCTGAGCCAGATCGCCGGTATCGTTCCGGGGGGATCGCGTTCCGGTTTTTCCATATGCGCGGGCATGTTCGCCGGCTTGACGCGCGAAGAGGCATCGCGGTTCTCCTTCCTCATGGCCGGACCGGCGATCCTCGGCGCGGCGATTTTCGAACTGCCGCGCGTTCTCGGCCACGGAAAAGTCGAGCCTGGCGCCACGATGTCGGGTATCGCAAGCCTCAGCGCAGCGCCGGAATCGCACCTCGTCATCGCGATCGGCACGATCGTCGCGTTTGTGAGCGGCCTGCTCGCCATCCGATTCTTCATGCGCTTTGTCAGCGATCACCGTCTGACGCCGTTCGCCGTCTATTGCTGGGCGTTCGGCCTTTTCATGCTCGGCGTTATCGGGATCCGTCACGGAACGTAGCCAGGTCGTGCGACCACGCAAGTCGGCCCTGACGCACATAACCCGCGATGGCAGCGCCCGCATGGTCGACGTCGACGAAAAACCTATTACCAAACGCGTGGCCGTGGCACGTGCGCTCGTGCGGATGTCCGCCGCAGCGCGGCGCGCCTTGAAGGCCGGCTCATTGAAAAAGGGCGACGCTCTCGCCGTGGCACGCATCGCCGGTATCGGCGCAGCCAAGCGGACGTCCGAACTCATCCCGCTCTGCCACTCGCTGCCGCTGAGTTCCGTCGACGTTGAGATCGCTTTTGAAGGTCGCGATGCCGTGCGCATCGAGTGTCAAGCGCGCTGCACGGGCAAGACCGGCGTCGAGATGGAAGCGCTCACCGGTGCGGCCGTCGCCGCGCTCACGATCTACGACATGTGCAAGGCTGTGGACCGCGCCATCACGATCGAGCGGCTCGAACTTATCGAGAAAAGCGGCGGCCGCAGCGGCGTCTTCAAACGCTGATGCGCGTCGCGCTCCTCGTGCTTTCGGATAAAGCGGCATCGGGCGCGCGGGCCGATGCATGTCTGCCGGCCCTGCGCGACGGCTTACCGCAAGGCGCGACGATCTCGCGCGAAGCGATCATCGCAGACGATCGGCTGACGATCGCCGCGACCCTGCGCGAGTGGTGCGACACGGACGTCGCCGACGTCGTGCTCACGTCGGGTGGTACCGGGCTCGGCCCGCGCGATGTCACGCCGCAAGCCACCAACGACGTCGGCGACTACACCGTCCCCGGGATTCCCGAACGCTTGCGCGCGGCGAGCGTCGCGCAAATCCCGACGGCGATGCTCTCGCGCGCGACCGCCGTCGTCCGAAAGCGAACGCTCATCATCAACCTGCCGGGAAGTCCGCGCGCCGTGCGCGAAACGCTCGCCCTCATCGCAGGAGTACTGGCGCACGCGACCGAGCTTGTGCGCGGCGACTCGGGCGAACATGACATCGGATCGGCGTAGGGCCGGCCGGGTGTAGCGAAACGAGACGAGACTCGATGGATTTCAACGGTGCCATGCGGCTTCTCCAGAACGCGACGAACGAAAGTCTCTCGCGCCGTTATCCCGGCCGCTTAGACCGCATGCGCACGTTCTTGAAAGCGCTCGACAACCCCGAGAACGGCTTTCGCTCGATCCACGTCGGCGGCACTGCCGGTAAGGGCTCGACCGCCACGATGTGCGCGGCCATTCTGCAGGCCGCCGGCCTCAAAGTCGGCCTGCACACGAAGCCGCACTTGCACTCGGTGACCGAGCGCGTCCGCATCGACGGCGTTCCGATCGGCGACGAGCGCTTCGCCGAGCAGCTGTCGGCAATGCTCCCGGCGATCGACGCGATGGCGGCGACGGAGTGGGGCAAGCCTTCTTATTTTGAGATCCTCGTCGCGCTCGCGTTTCGTACGTTCGCGGCTGAGCGAGTCGATGTCGGCGTGATCGAAGTCGGCATCGGCGGTACGCTGGACGGAACCAATGTGATCACGCCGCTCGTCTCGGTCCTCACTAACGTCGGCACCGATCACGCGGACGTTCTCGGCGACACGGTCGCTGCGATCGCGATCGATAAGAGCGGCATCATCAAAGACAAGATTCCATCCGTCACGGCTGCCGAGCATCCTGACGCGCTCAAGGTGATCCGTGAAGCCGCGGCGCGCCAGCGTTCCCCGCTCACGATCGTGCAGGAGGTCGCGCGCATCGAATCGCCGTCATCGCCGGGGCCGCTCGGGCAGCCGGTCACGATCACCACAGACCTGGGTGAGTACGGCTTCGAGCTGCCGGTTCTCGGCGGCTTCCAACTGCTGAACGCCGCAACCGCGATCGTGGCGTGCGAGCGCATCAAGTCAGAGCTTGCCTTCACCGAACCGGATGTCGCCCGCGGCATGGAATCGCTGAGCCTCGCCGGCAGGATGGAGTACTATCCCTCGCGACCGGCGCTCGTCTTCGACATCGCGCACAACGCAGAGAAGGCGATGGCGCTTCGTCAAGCGCTCGAACGGCATTTCCCTGGGCGGCGGCTGACGTTCGTCGTCGCCATCGCCGACGGCAAAGATGCGCCCGGCATGATCGCCGCATGGGATGGGCTACCGGCGCAGTTCGTCTTCACGACGTTTCCGGAATCGCACCTGCGTCCCGTGCGCCCGCACAATCTCGCGCTGATCGCGCAGGGGCGCGGGTTGCCGGCTCGCGTCGTCGAGAACGCCGAGGAGGCTCTCGCCATCGCGCGGCGCATCGCCGGCGCAGACGACCTCATCGTCGTCAGCGGATCGACGTATATCGTCGGGGAGTTGCGGCAGTGGTTCTTGGAAAACGTCGGCGGTTCACGCCGTGCTCCGGTCTGATCTGAAGACGCTCGCGCCGCTTGTGATCCGCGGCGCGACATTCGCGTGGGGTTCGCGCACGTATCTCATGGGCATTATCAACGCGACGCCCGATTCATTCTCCGGCGACGGCCTTCACAACGATGCCGGTGCGGCGGCGGAGCGCGCGCTCTCGTTCGTCGCGGCCGGATGTCACGTGCTCGACATCGGCGGCGAGTCGACGCGACCCGGACACGTGCCCGTGGATGAAGCCGAGGAATTGAGACGCGTTGTTCCGGTGATCCGAGCGGTGCGGTCTGCCGTCGCCGCGCCGATCTCGATCGATACGTTTAAGCCCGCGGTGGCACGCGCGGCGCTCGACGCGGGAGCCGACATCATCAACTGCGTGTGGGGCGCGATTCCCGGAATCTCCGACGCCGCGGCGGAGAGCCGGGCTCCGCTCATCGTGATGCACAATCGGGCCGCACCGGACTACACCGGCGACGTCGTCGCCGAAGTGATCGCGTCGCTCGAACGCTCGGCTCGCGATGCGCAAGCGTTCGGCGTGCCGGCTCACCACATCATCGTCGATCCGGGCATGGGATTCGGTAAGACCGCAGCCCACAACATCCAGATCCTCCGGCGGCTGCGCGAGCTGACATCGGCGCTGCCCTACGCGGTGCTCGTGGGCACATCGCGCAAATCGTTCATCGGTCACCTGACCGGTCTGCCTGTGGAGCGGCGTGCGTTCGGCACGGCAGCCTCGGTCGCGCTCGCCATCGCCGCCGGAGCCGACATCGTTCGCGTCCACGACGTCGCGGAGATGTCGACGGTCGCGGCCGTCGCCGACGCCATTGTGAGATCCTAAAGGGCGATGAAAGCGACGATGCGCGTCACCGGCATGCACTTCGTCGGCCGGCACGGCGCAAATCCGGGCGAGAAAGAGCGGCCGCAGCCGATCGACGTAGACGTAGAGGTCATCACCGACGCGGCGTCGGCCATCGCAAGCGATGCGTTGGCCGACGCCGTGGATTACGATGCGATCGTCCAGACCTGCCGGCGGATCGTGATGCAGCGATCGTTCACGCTGCTCGAGGCGCTGGCGGCCGCCTGCGTCGACGCGATCATGGCCGACGAGCGCGTGTGCAGCGCGCGGGTGCGCGTACGCAAGCCGGCGCTGTTGGATGGCGCCACGCCGGAGATCGAAGTATCCCGCACGAGATGACGCCGCATCGCGCGTTTATCGGAATCGGATCGAACCTCGATGATTCCGCGGGCTACGTGCGCGAGGGATTCGCGGCGCTTGCGGCTCTCGGGCGCGTGACGGCTGTCTCCGATCTGTACCTCACGCGGCCGTGGGGAAAAACCGATCAACCTTCGTTTGTCAACGCTGTCGCCGAAATCGAAACGGACCGCAGCGCTCCTGCGTTGATCGCGGAGCTGCTCGAATTGGAACGCGATATGGGAAGAGTTCGCGGCGAGCGCTACGGTCCGCGCACGATCGATTTTGATCTGCTGTTATATGACTCGCTGCGCTCGTCGGATCCAGGGTGCAGCGTGCCCCATCCCGAGCTGGCGCGGCGCGCGTTCGCGCTCGCGCCGCTTGCTCAAATCGCAGCCGGCGTGACGGTGCCCGGCGCTGACGCGACCGTGGGCGAACTTCTCGCGGCTCTTCCCGATGAAGAGCGAGCCGGCGTTCGCAGGCTGGCGGGCACGGCACATCCCGCGCCTGCGCCGCGACTCGACTACGACGCGCCGGCCGGAGCCGGCGCCGGCTATGCCGATCTGCGTCCCTTCTCAGGCTTCGATCGAGCGGTGCTCGAGGCTGCGCTGCGCGCACTGGGAGATATCGCTGGGCGGCGCGTGCTCGATATCGGTTGCGGCACGGGCCGCTTCACACGCGAACTGGCCGCGCGCGGCGCATTCGTCACCGGCATGGATAGCAGCGAAACGATGCTTGCGCAGGCGATGTCGCACGCTGCGCCGGCCGATCGGCGCGCCCCGGAATACGTGCTGGGCGACGCAAACCTCGCTCTGCCCGGCGCCGAGTACGATGCTGTGACCGCATTTTACGCGGTGCAATACCTTGAGATCGGTGCGGTGTTCAGGCGTGTGAAGCGCGTGCTCAGAGGCGGCGGCGTGTTAGCTCTCGCGACATTTCCGCATCGGCACTTCGTCGAATCCGTATTCGCGCGCTATTTCCCTTCGATGGCGGCGATCGATCTCGCACGCTTCCCGAGTCAGCAGCACGTGCAAGCGGAACTACTGTCAGCGGGTTTCGAGGACGTGCGAACGGCGGCGATCGTCATGGAACTGCGCGATCCGCCCGGACCGCTGCTCGAGAGGGTCGAGAAAAAATATCTGTCCTCATTTCACTTGCTCGGCGAACGCGAATTCAGCGATGGCGTTGCGGCGATGCGCTCCGATTGGCACGGGTTGAAGGAAGTGATCCGCTCAGCGCGTTCGATCGTGGTCTCCGGCCGCGCACCATAACGCGGGATTGCATTGGCCACAGCGGTTCGCTGCATGCGCCCACAACAGGCGCAATGCGGCGCCGAGGCGAAAGAATGCCGCGTGACCGAAAATAGCGACGGCGAAGCTTCCGAAGAGCTGGCTTCGTTTGTAGCCATGCGAGTCGCTCCGCTCGCCAAGGCGTTTGCGCAGACTCCGCTGATGCGAATCCGAGTACGAACGCCCGAAGGTTGGGTGACGCTCGAGAAATCCGCGCACAAGAGTTCCGACGCCGCCCGCCCGACCGTGGCGCGCCCGGGTCACGTGCCGCGCATTCAAGAAGGCGAACCCGGCCGCGCGTACGACACGATCAACGCGGAGACGGTCGGTGTGTTCCGTTCAGCGTCGCATGCAGCCGAGTTCGGAGAGCGCATCGAAGGCGACCGCGTCCTCGGCTACGTCGAGGCCCTGAGGTTGCGCAACCCCGTGACGGCGACATCGCCGTGCTGGTTCGTCGCCCAAGCCGTCGAAGATGGCCAAGCGGTCGAGTTCGGCGAGGTGCTCTTCGTCGTGGAACGCGGCGAGGCGCCCCCGCAGCCCGAAGCCCCCGCCCCCGCCGAAAACGGCGCCGCTGCCATCGAGCCTCCGCGGATCTGACGTGTTCGGAAAAGTATTGATCGCCAATCGCGGCGAGATCGCCTTGCGCGTCATCCGCGCGTGCCGCGAACTAAACGTGAAAACCGTCGCGATATTCTCGGAAGCGGATCGCAATTCGCTGCACGTGCGCTACGCCGACGAAGCGTTCTGCGTCGGGCCGGGCCAGAGCGCGCGCTCGTATCTCAACGTTCCGAATATCATCGGCGCCGCGGAGGTCGCGGGCGTCGACGCGATCCATCCCGGCTACGGCTTTCTCTCGGAGAACGCCAGCTTCGCCGAGATATGCACGTCGCATGGGATCAAATTCATCGGTCCGCCGGCGTCGGCGATCTCGCTCATGGGTGACAAAGCAAACGCAAAGCAGCGCATGCTGGAAGCCGGCGTTCCGGTCATCCCCGGATCGGGTATCATCGAATCGTTGCCGGTCGCGAAGAAGTTCTGTTCCGAGGCCGGCTATCCGGTGCTTATCAAAGCCACCGCCGGCGGCGGCGGCAAGGGGATGCGCATCGTCGGCCGCGACGCAGACCTCGGCGCCGGCCTCGCGGCGGCAAGCGGCGAGGCTCAGGCGGCGTTCGGAAACGCCGGCGTCTATATCGAGAAGCTCCTCGTGCACCCGCGCCATATCGAAGTGCAGGTTTTGGCGGACGAATACGGTCACGTCATCCACATCGGCGAGCGTGACTGTTCCGTCCAAAAACCTTCGCACCAGAAACTGCTGGAAGAAGCGCCTGCGCCGCACCTCGATGCCGACGTGCGCACAAAGCTCTGCGAGGCCGCGGTTCGCGCGGCGCGCTCGTGCGAGTACACGAATGCGGGCACGCTCGAGTTCCTGGTCGCCGACGACGGACGCTTCTATTTCATGGAGATGAATACGCGCATCCAGGTCGAGCATCCGATCACCGAGGTCGTCTACGGCGTGGATCTCGTGAAGTGGCAGATCCGCATCGCCGCCGGCGAGCGATTGACGATCCGCCAAGAAGACGTGCGAGCGCGCGGCCACGCGATCGAATGCCGCATCAATGCGGAAGACCCCGACAACAAATTCACGCCGGCGGCGGGCAAATTGGGAAGCGTGCTCATGCCCGGCGGTCCGGGCATCCGGGTGGACACGCATATCTATAGCGGCACGGAAGTCCCGCCCTACTACGACTCGATGCTCGCGAAGATCACGGCATCCGGGCGCGACCGCGCGGAAGCGATCGCGCGCATGCGCCGCGCCCTCGCCGAGATCGAGGTGCGCGGCGTCGCGACGACCACCTCCATGCACGAGCGCATTCTGAATCATCCATCATTTATCGCAGGCCGCACGCACGTGACCTGGCTGCGCGAAGAAGTGCTGGCGCGCCAGGCCGTCGGTGCATAAGTCGAATGGCGGCTGAACGGCGCGAGCACCGCGTCGCGCTCGAGATCCTCTACGCGGTGGACATCGGCAACATGTCGCTCGAAGACGTCCTCGTGCAAGCGCGCGACGAGGTGGGCGTCTTCGGCCGCGGCGATCTGGCGGCCGCGGAGGATCCGTACGAACCCGAGTATCCCGCGATCGATAGACGCGCCGACGCGCCGCGCAGCACCGATTGGCCTCTCGTCGAGCGGCTCGTGCGCGGCACGCTCGCGAGCAAGGCTGAGCTCGAGGCGGAGTTGACGCCGCACTTGCATCGTTGGAAGATGGCCCGCTTGCCCGGCGTCGACCGGCTCGTCTTGGATCTCTGCGCGTGGGAACTGCGAAATCGTCCGGACGTCGACGCTGTCTCGGTCATCAACCACGCGGTCGAACTCGTGCGGCGCATGTCGAGCGACGCGAGCGTCGCGTACGTCAATGCAGTGCTTGATGCGTTCTCTAAATCGCCGGCGCGCGGCACGCTCGACTCAAGCGCGCCGATTCTCGAGACGAACGGCGCATGAAGACGTTTTTCGCCGTGACAGCGCTCGTGATCGCCGGGCTGATCATCTGCGCCGCGATCGCCGCGGCGGTGATCTTCGACGACTACGGACGCAATCTGCCGAGTATCGATCGGCTTTCGGATATCGAGCCCGCCGCCACGACGCGCGTGCTTGCAAGCGACGGCACGGTGCTCGCACGGCTTTACGACAAAGACCGCGTCTACGTCCCGATCACGCAGATCCCGGCGGTGATGCGCGAAGCTATCGTCGCGACGGAGGATGAACGTTTCTACGAGCACCACGGCGTGGATCTGCGCGGCATCGCGCGCGCTGCGTTCGCGGACTATCGCCACGAACAGATCACGCAAGGCGCGAGCACCATCACGCAGCAGCTCGCGCGAAATCTCTTCCTCACGAACGAGCAGACGATACGAAGGAAGATCGCCGAAGCGCTGCTCGCAATGCAGATCGAACGGTACTATACGAAGGACGAGATCCTCGAACGCTATCTGAACCTCATCTACTTCGGCGCAGGCGCGTATGGCGTGCAGGCCGCCAGCCACGCTTATTTCGGTAAGGATGTCTCCAAGTTGACCCTCTCCGAAGCGGCGATGCTGGCGGGACTCGTCGCGGCGCCCTCCGCGTATTCCCCGTACGCGGATTTGCAGGCGGCGCGCGATCGCCAGAGCCACGTCCTCGATCGCATGGTCGCCGCCGGATACGTGACCCAGGCGCAGGCGGATGAAGCTTCGAGAGCGCCGCTGCACTTGGTCGGCGCAAGATCGACCGGCGTGGAAGCCTATAAGTTTCCGTATTTCACGACGTACGTCATCGCGCGGCTCGAGCAGATCTTCTCGCCCGATCAATTGCTGCATGGCGGTCTGACGGTCTACACCTCGCTCGACACGCGGCTCGAGACCATCGCGCAGAAGTCGGTGACCCAAGGCGTTGCCGCGGGCCTGTCGGAGGGCTATGGCATGCACGAAGGGGCGCTCGTGGCCGAAGACCCGCGCACCGGCGAAATCAAAGCGATGATCGGCGGCGTCGGGTTCTCGGCGAAGAGCCAATTCAATCGCGCGTGGCAAGCACGGCGCCAGCCCGGCTCTTCATTCAAAGGATATGTGTACTCGGCCGCGGTCGATCGCGGAGTACCGGTGTCCTCGATCTACGCCGACACCCCCGTGACGTTTCCGGCCGGCGACGGCAGCGAGTACAGCCCCACCGACGACGATCATCGCTTCTTGGGGAATATGACGCTGCGACGCGCCTTCGCGCTGTCGCGCAACGTCGTCGCGGTGAAGCTGGCGCAAGACATCGGCATCGACAACGTCGTCGACTACGCGCACAAGATGGGCATCACCGAGAATCTCGAACCCGATCTTTCGCTCGCGCTCGGCACTGCCGTCGTGGCGCCGATCGATATGGCTTCGGGCTATTCGACGATCGCCGACGGGGGTGTTTTCACGCCGCCGAGCGCTATCCGTTATGTCACGGACAAGTATGGATCCACGATCTACGATGCCCGCTATCCGGAGCGGCGCGTGGCGTTGAGCGCCGGCAGCGCGTATATCATGACGTCGCTCATGGAAAGCGTCATCGAAGAAGGCACCGGATATCCAAACGCGATCATCGACCGGCCGGCCGCCGGCAAGACCGGCACGACGTCGGATTTCCGCGACGCTTGGTTCGTCGGCTTCGTGCCGCAACTCACTGCGGCCGTCTGGGTGGGCAACGATGACTACTCGAAGATGTATGAGTCGTACGGCGGCAACGTGCCGGCGAGGATTTGGGCCGCGTTCATGAAGTCGGCGCTCAAAGGCGTGCCTGTCGTCGATTTCGGCTCGCCGCCGGCGGATGTCGAGACCGCTCGCGTTTGCCCCGGGCAGAACCGGCGCGCGCTTCCCGGCCAGGGCGGTGTTTCCGAATACTTCCTTAACGGCACCGCGCCGCTCGGCTACTGCGAACCGGTGCATGCCGTCGTCGCGCGAAAGAACGCCATTCAGATGGGCCCGCGAGCGGACGACGCTGTGCAGCAGTGGCAGGCCACGCCAACGCCGTTTCCGGTCCCCGTCCCCTCGCCGACATGACGCAGACGCCAATGTTGGGCGGACCTTTATGGTCCGCCGGGATTTCGTAGTAGGGCAAGCATCGCTTGGCTAAAAGACGAAGGCCGACATATGCGCGCAACTTCGCTGTTCGACGAGCCCGCGATCACCGTGGGCGACCTGTGCCGGTCCATCAGGATCGCGCTCGACGGTGCCTTTCCGCGGCGGGTGCGCGTGACGGGCGAAGTATCGGCCTGCAAGCGTTATCCGAGCGGCCACGTCTACTTCAACCTCAAAGACGCCGATGGATTGGTCGCATGTGTCGCGTGGCGTTCGACGGTGCAGCTCCTCAGCGTCGCCCTTCCCATCGCCGACGGCACCGCTGTGGAGATACTCGGCCGCGTGTCCATCTACAAAGAACGCAGCCAGTTCCAGCTGACCGTCGACGACATCGTGCCGGTCGGGCACGGCGCGTTGCATGTCGCGTTCGAGCGGCTCAAGGAGAAGCTGCGCTGCGAAGGCCTGTTCGACGCCGAGCGCAAGCGTCAGCTGCCTGCGTTTGTCGCACGCGTCGCCATCGTCACGAGCCGCGACGGCGCCGCATTGCAAGATTTCCTCACCTGCTGCCGCAGAAGGGCCGGTCACGTGGAAGTGATCCTCGTGAAGGCGCCCGTCCAGGGCGACGCGGCGGCGCCCGGCCTCGCGCGCGCGATACGGCGCGCAGGGCGGCTTAAGGTCGACGTCGTCGTCGTCGCGCGCGGCGGCGGATCGATCGAAGATCTCTGGGCGTTCAACACCGAATCGGTCGCGCGCGCGATCGCAGCGAGCTCGCGTCCGGTGATCAGCGCGGTCGGGCACGAGACCGACTTCACGATCGCCGACTTCGTGGCCGACCTGCGCGCGCCCACGCCGACAGCCGCGGCAGAAATGATCACCCTCGACACGGCCGCGCAGCTCCGCGTCCTTGCGGCGCTCTCCGGCCGGCTGGCTCGCGCGTTGAGGCGCGCGCTGGCGGAAAACGGCGACGCGTTCGCGCGCGTGCGCCGCGACCTGCTCGCGGCGCCGCAGATGTTCGTCGGCGGGCAGGCGCAGACACTCGATGGTCTTACCGACGGATTGCGCCGCAGCGATCCACGGCGCCGGCTTCGCGATGTGCGTAAGCGTATAGACAACTCGGTCGTGCGGATGCGCTCGGCCGGCCCGCGCATGTTGCGCGCCGCTCGCACGGAGATCGCCACGTTGCGCCGCGATCTTTCGGACGTCACCGCGCGCGGATTTGCCCGCAGGGCCGCCGCGCTTGACGTGGCGTCCGCTAAACTGGCCGCGCTCGGACCGCGCGCGACGCTCGCTCGCGGTTACGCGATCGTGCACGACGAACAGGGCCGCGTGTTGACGGAAGCCGGTGCCACCGCGATCGGACGACGGATCGGCGTGACGTTGCGTCGCGGCTCGCTTGGCGCGGCGGTGACGGAGATCGAGGAGACGGATGACGAAGTCAAAGGATAAGACGGCCGGCGCTGAGGCGCCGACATTCGAGAAGGCGCTTGCGCGGCTCGAGGTCATCGTAGAACGGCTCGATGACGGCAACCTCGGCCTCGACGAATCCATCGCTCTTTTCAAAGAAGGGACGCAGCTCGCAAAGCTCTGCCGCGACAAGCTCGCGCATGCGGAAGTGCAAGTCCGGGAGGCGCTGCACGATTCCGGCGAGGACGACGACTCCGGCGAGGACGACGGATCTGACGAAGAGTCCTGATGAGAAACGGCGCCTTGACGTTGCGGTCGCGCAGCGGCTCGGCTGTTCGAGGCGGCGCGCGCAAGCGCTGATCCTCGCAGGCAAAGTCCGCGTCGGTGCTAACGGCGAGTCGCGTAAGGCGGGTAGCCTCGTAACCGCAGACGAGACCATCGCAGTAGAAGAGGAAGAGCGCTTTGTCGGCCGCGGCGCCAGCAAACTTGAGAAGGCGCTCGACGACTTCGGCTGGCAGGTCGAGGGTCTGCGTTGTCTCGACGTCGGCGCCTCCACCGGCGGCTTCACCGACTCGCTTTTGCAGCGCGGGGCCGCGAGCGTCTCGGCGGTGGACGTCGGCTACGGCCAGCTCGCCTGGAAGCTGCGAACCGATCCGCGCGTCACCGTTCACGAACGCTGCAACTTCCGCCACGCCGACGTCCGAGCGCTTGGCGCACCGTTCGCGTTTGCATGCGTCGATGTCTCATTCATCTCGATCGCCAAGCTTGCCCCGAATCTCGCCGCTGCACTCGAGACGGGCGGCCGTCTTGTCGCCCTCATCAAGCCGCAATTCGAAGTCGGGCGAGCCGCGGTCGGAAAGGGCGGAGTCGTCCGCGATCCCGTCAGTCACGTGAACGCCATCGAATCGGTGATCGTAAGCCTGAGATCTGTCGGCCTTGTCGCCGCGTGTCTCACGCATTCACCGATAAAGGGGCCGGCCGGCAATATCGAATTCCTGCTCGGTGCGATTCGCAAGAGCGCGGACAGCGTTGCGGAAGATGCATGCACGGTAGATGCGGCGGGTGCGGTGCAGCGCGCTCACGAAGCGCTCGCGCGATGAGTCGTCGCGCCGTGAAAAACCTCGCGCTATTCGTGGACGCAGAAAGGCCGGCGGCGATCGAAGCCGCGCGCGTCGCGGTGAAGGTCGCGAAGGACGGCGGGGCCACCGTGCAATTACATGCCGACCATGCAGCCGCCATGGCAGACGGCGCGCATGTGGCGCCGAACTTCCCGCAGGGAGCGGACGTGCTCGTCTCGTTCGGCGGCGACGGCACGTTGCTTCAAGGAGCACATCTCGCGGCTCCGCTTGACATCCCGATCCTCGGCGTTGATTTCGGGCAGATGGGTTTCCTGACGAATTTCGATCGTCGCGACTATCGCGATGGGCTCGCGCGCATCGTCCGCGACGGGATCGCAACCGAAGAGCGCATTGCTCTCGAGGCAACGGTCCACGGCGACTCGCGGACGTTCTTCGCGCTCAACGATATTCACATCGATCGCAAGCAGCACGGCCGCACGCTCACATTCGGCATCGAGATCGGCGGTGAGCGTGTTGCCGATCTGCCGGCCGACGGGATCGTCGTCTCGAGCCCGACCGGCAGCACGGCCTATTTCCTATCAGCCGGCGGGCCGATTCTCGCTCCACGGCTCGACGCCATCGCACTCGCGCCGATCTGCCCGCACACGCTTTTCTCGCGGCCGCTCGTCGTTCGCTCCGACGAGCGCATCCGCGTGACCGTGCCGCGCGGCGGAGCAGGCACGCAGCTCTTCGCAGACGGCCGCCACGAGGTCGACCTGCCCGGCGGAAGCGTGGTCACCGTGCTGAAGGCTGCGCGGCCGGTGCGCTTCGTCGCTTCGGATACGCGGCTTTTCTTTCACGTCCTCGAGCGAAAGCTGCACTGGGGTTCGTCGATCAAGCGCACGCTGGAAGCGGACGCTCATGAGAGCCACGACCGCAGCCGTTAAGGGCGCGCTCCGCTCGCTCTCCGTCGAAGGTTTCGGACTGATCGAACGCACCGCCGCCGAACTGGGTGCCGGACTCAATGTGTTCACGGGCGAGACCGGCAGCGGAAAATCCATGGTCATCGACGCCCTCGGCTTTGCCTTCGGCGACCGCCGCGGTGCAGACATCGTGCGGACCGGTGCGGCGCGAGCGGCGGTTTTCGTCGAGCTCGAGATCGACGATCGAACCGCGACGTGGCTCGCCGAGAACGCATTCGCCGACGACGAACACGATGAAGGAGCAGGGCTTGTCGTCTCGCGCGAGATGACCGCGCAAGGCCGCTCGGCCGCCCGCATCAACGGCCGACCGGCCACGGCCACGCAACTGCGCGAGCTCGGCGACATCGTGCTCGACATCGTCGGCCAGCACGAACATCAACAGCTGCTCATGCCGGCGCGCCACCTCGCGCTGATCGATGCGTTCGCGGGCCCACGAGCGGCGGAACTGCGCGCCGAATGTGCGCGGGCACACGCGGCTCTCGCCGCCACCGATGCCGAGATGAACGAGCTTCGCGAACAAGGCCAGCGCCACGATCGCCTGCTCGAAGACGCTCGATTCGCGGCGCGCGAGATCGCCGCGGCTGCGCTCGTCGACGGCGAGCTCGAACGCCTGCGCGAGCGGCGCGTGATGCTTGCGAATGCGGCGAAGATCGCCCAAGCCGTCGGCACCGCGCTCGAGCGCTTAGATGATCCGGATCGCGGCGCCGTCATGGGCCTCGGCCACGCCGCAAAGGCGATGGACAACGTCGCGTCGTTCGGCGACAAGCTCGCCGCCGCCGCGCAATCGATCCGCGATCTGCAGAGCGCCGCGCAAGACATCGCCGCATCGATCGCGGAATTGGCTGAAGAAGGGGCAGCGGACGCGGGCGATCTCGAAGCGGTTGCCGACCGCATCGCCCTGATCGAAGACCTCATGAAGAAATACGGAGGCTCGGCGGCCGACGTCATCGCGGCCGGCTCGCGATTTTCCGAACAAGCGGAAAAGCTGGAAAAGCGAGACGAGGAAGCGGCGCGCCTCGAAAAGGAACGCCGCGCGCACAATGCCGCGCTCGAAGCGGCGGCGGCGAAGTTGACAAAGGTACGCGTTGCCGCCGCCCAGACGCTGCAAGGCCGCGTTCAAGAAGAACTCCGCGAATTGGCGATTCCAGCGGCCACGTTTCGTTGCGCGGTCGACCCTCGTCCAGCCGGCATCGGAGCCGGCGGCGCAGATCACGTGGAGTTCTTCGCCGCCCTCAACCCGGACGAGCCGGAGCGGCCGATCGCCAAAGCCGCATCCGGTGGAGAGCTATCGCGGTTGCTGCTCGCGCTCAAGATGGCGTTCGCGCACGTCGACCCGCATCCGGTCGTCGTCCTCGATGAGATAGACGCCGGCGTCGGCGGAGCGGCGGCACGAAGAGTTGGTTCGCGCATCGATCATCTCGCTAAGGCTGTCCAGGTCTTGTGCGTCACCCATCTTGCCCAGATCGCCGTGTTTGCCGACACGCACATCGCACTCACCAAGAACGTGCGCAAAGGCAAGACGTTCGTTGAGGCCACTCGACTGGCAGAACGTGCGCAGATCCGGTCGGAGATCGCGCGAATGCTTGCCGGAGACGAGCAGGCCGCCGAAGCTCTGCGCCATGCAGACGCGTTGCTTCGCGAAACCCGCCACGCCTCGCCGTCGCAGTAGGGCAAGCATCGTTTGCCCAAAAAAATAGGGCCGACTTGCGTCGGCCCCTTCAAAATTCCGTAAAATGAAGAACTACGTGCCGAGGCCCTCGGCGTCGGGCGCCTTGCCGCTCAATAGATCCTCAACCGCTTTGACCAGTTTGGTTGCGTCGGCGCTCTTGGCCACGTAAAGGTCCGCCCCGGCGTGCTTGCGCCAGTATTGATCGTGCGTCTCGCCGAGACCGCTCATGAGGATCACCGGCGTCTGTGCAGTCGCGGGCGCATCTTTGATCTGGCGGCACAACTCGTATCCGTCCATCATCGGCATGATGACGTCGGCGACGACGAGATCCGGCGTCTCGGCGGTGATCATCTTCAACGCCGTGCGTCCGTCGGGAGCGGTCAGCACGCGGTATCCCGCACGCTGCAGCGCGAGCTTCAACGCGAATGACTGCGTGACGCTGTCATCCACGAGCAGCACGGTCTGGCTCATCAGGTGATCCTTTCGTGTCGGGCAGCCAGTTTTCGCAGGCGCCCGGCGATGACTCTTGGTTCGGCGAAAGCTTCGACGGCTCCCAGCCGTCCTGCGGCCGCCGGCATTCCGAAAACAGTAGAGCTGCGCTCGTCCTGCGCAAACGTCTTTGCGCCCTTCGTGCGCAATTTCAGCAGACCCTCGGCGCCATCCCTACCCATGCCCGTCAAGAGCACGCCGGCGCAACGCGACTTGTACGTGTCGGAGGCCGAAGCGAATAGCGCATCAGCCGAAGGCGAGGTCGCGCGCTTCTCCGCACTCACCGCCTTGACGCGCAGACGGCCGCCTGGACCGAAGACGAGATCGGCTCCAGATGGGGCGACATACGCGCGGCCTCGCGCCGGCAGGATGCCGTCTTCCGCAAGCGCGACGCGCATCGGCGTCTCCTTGTCGAGCCAGCGCACGAGCCCTTCGACGAAGGGCGCCGCGATATGCTGTACGATGATGACCGGCGCTGCGAAGTCGGGACCAAGGCCCGTGAGAAGATCCACAAGAGCAAGCGGCCCACCGGTCGATGCACCGACGACGACGCACTCGAGCGCGCCGTTCGTCTCGATGGGCTGCGGCCGCGGAGCTGTGCCGTTTGTCGAAATCCGCAATGGCGACTCGTGCGTCGGCACGGCGTGCGCAAGCGCGAGCGTGGCGATGCGCTGGTTGAGATCCGGGAAGAACGCCCGTAGTTCGTTTTCATCGCCGGCCGGTTTGACGATGACGTCCGCCGCGCCGGCGGCGAGCGCGAGGAACGGCAGAGACTCCGTACCGGCCGTGCCAAGCGTGCTGATCACGATGATAGGCGTCTGACGTACGTGCCGCACGCGCTGAATGACTCGCAAGCCGCTCTCATCGGGAAGCATAAGGTCGAGCGTGATCACGTCGGGTTGCAGCCGATTGAACATCTCGATCGCGTCGCGCACCGTCGTGGCTATCCCGACGACCGCGAGCCGATTGTCCTGTGCGATACCCTCGGAGAGAATCCGGCCCGCGACCGGCGAATCTTCGACGATCAGCACGCGCGCCCAACGCGTTTTCGTCACGCGACCAGCCGTTCGACCGTCTCGAGCAATTGCGTCTCGTTGAATAGACCCTTGACGATGTACGCATCGGCTCCGAGCTCAAGGCCGCGACGCCGCTCTTCCTCTTTGGAAAGCGACGTGACGAGGACGACCGGCATGGACGAGTATCGCGGATCGCGTTTGACGCGTTCGCAGAACTCCCAGCCGGACATGTTCGGCATTTCGAGGTCGCTCATGATGCAATCAAATGAAGCGCCGGCGAGTTTGTTCCATGCATCCGCGCCGTCGATCGCAGTCTCGACTTCGTAGCCTGCGCTGATCATGATATTGCGGAGCAGCGTGCGCGTCGTGAGCGAATCGTCGGCGATGAGGAGCCGGCGTTTGACATTTGTCTTCTCGTGCACGATCGCGCCCGCCGCTCCCCGGTCGTATGCGTTGCGCACGAGCAATCCGCCGTCGAGCACGCAGAGCGGCTGCCCGGACAGTGAGATCGCATAGCCGGCGACGCCCGGCACACGGCCGAGCGGGCGGGGCATCTGCTTGACGATCACTTCTGAAAGCCCGTCAAGCGCGTCGACGACCACCGCTGCCTTGCGTTCGCCGTCCGTGATCACGATCGCGGGCACGACGCCGTCGCGTCCGAAAAAGACCTGCGCGGGTCCGCCGGCGATACTCGCGAGTGGAATGACCGGCATGATCTCTTCGCGGACCGACACCGTGATGCGCCCCTCGACGTTCACGACGTGTTCGGGTTTGATCAGGACGGCTTCGTGGATATCGGTCTGACGCAGGTAGACTTCGGTCGCCCCAGCGCGCACCGCCAGAACAGAGGAGGTGAGCAGACTGACCGGCACGCGCAGCACGAACCGCGTGCCAGAGCTCGTTCCGCTCTCCACGTGATAACTGCCGCGGAGCTGAGCCACGCGGTCGGCGACGACGTCCAAACCCACGCCGCGCCCGGAGATCTCGTCGGTCGTCTGCGCCGTCGAGAAGCCTGGTTTGAAAAGGTACTGGGTCAAACGCTGGTCTGAGAAAACCGTCGCTTCTTCTGCGGTGGCCAGCCCGCGCTCGACCACTTGGCGCCGGACGGCGTCGATATCGATTCCTGCGCCATCGTCTTCGACCGTTATCGTCGCGCTCGCCGTGCCCGTGGAGACCGAGACCCGCACGGTTCCTCTCGACGGCTTGCCCGACAGCAGACGAATCTCCGGAAGCTCGATGCCGTGCGCGACGGCATTGCGCACGAGATGGAGCAGCGGCTCCTTGATCGCCTCGAGCACGACCTTATCCAGCGCAACGTCGCCGCCCGAGATGACGAGGTCGGCTTGTTTCTCCTGCAGCAGCGCGACATCGCGCACGATGCGCGCGAGAGGCTGAAGCACGGTGGCGGCAGGCAGCATGCGAAGGTCGGCGAGGCGATCCCGCAGATCTTCGAGCAGGCTGAAACGGCGAAGGTCGCGATCTTTGACCTGGGCCGCGGCATCAGTCAATTCTTGCCGGCGGCGTTGCAGGTCGTCGAGAAGCTGGGCGGCGCCCGCGCTGACGTGCGAACCGAGGTGCGCGCGCAATGCGTCCATCGCTGCGGCGACGCGGCCCGCGACCGCTCCTAGTTTTTCCAGATCGTTCTCGTCGGCCGCGAATTGACGCAGCAGCTCGCCGCGCAGCGCGATCAGCCGGTCGATCTTTTCTGCGCCGACGCGAACTGTGTCTCCGGCGGTCTCGTCGCGCGCTCCAGCCCGCGCCTCGGCGGCCGGAGCCGGTTCGGGCCGAGCGATCGGCGCGTCCGGCGGCGCAAACGGCGTCACGGGACCTCGCTGTGCGGCCGCTGCACGTTTGCCATTCTTCTTGACGTGTTTAGACTTGCCGTTGGTCACCGACTTGCCGTTCGCAGCCGTGCTGCCGTTCGCGGCCGTGCTGCCATTCGCGGCCCGCTTGCCGTTGGTCAACGCACCGTTTTTCGGCGCGCCTTCCTCAAATGTCACGGCGGCGCCGTCGAACTCCGCGATCCGGGCGAGCATCGCGCGCACGGGCACTTCAGCGACGCCTGTGCCGGTGCCCGAGTTCATGAGATCCGTCATCGCATCCGCGCCGTTGAAGATCAATGCGAGGACCGGTTTCGTGAGTGTCCGCGTGCCGTCGCGCACCTGCGCGAGCAGCGCTTCGAGACCGTGCGCGACCGCTTCGATGCCGGCGAACCCCACCATCCGCGCGGCGCCCTTGACGCTATGGACGCGCCGAAACGTCTCGTTAAGGGTCTGCGCATCGCCGGGATCCTGCTCGAGCGCCATGAGCAATCCGTTGAGCGCGCCGAGATGCTCGTCGCACTCCGTCCGGAAGATACCCTTGAGCTCTGCAAGCTCGTTCGGCGTCATTTCCATCGGTCGTCAGAATCCTTCGCCGGCCGTCAGATCCTGTACGCCGCGACGAGCCGCTTGAGGCCGAGCGCGAGATCGTTAAGCCTCGATGTGGCCTCCTGTGTCTGACCCGTCGCTGCGACGGTGTCGCGCATCGCGGCGTTGATGGACGTGATGCTCTGCGTCACCTGCTCGATGCTCTGCGATTGCTGCTTTGCCGCAAGCGCGATCTCTTGCATGGAGTCGACCGTGTGTTGGAGCGTTTCGATTATCTCCGCGATCGCCTGACCCGTCTGCGCGGCGTGGCTCGCGTTCTCATCGACGTTGCGGCTGCCTTCGATCATCGCCATGACGGATTCATCCGAGGCGCGCTGCACCTCGTGCGTCAGCGAGTCGATGCGTTCGGTCGCGGTCTTGCTCTGATCGGCGAGCTTGCGTATCTCTGCGGCCACGACCGCAAATCCGCGGCCCTGTTCGCCTGCGCGCGCGGCTTCTACAGCAGCGTTGAGCGCAAGCAGGTTGGTCTGCGCAGCGAAGTCCGCGACCGTGCGCGTGATGGTGCCGATCTGCGCGATCTGTTCGGACAAGTGAGCGATGCGGTCGGACGTGGCCCGGAAACGGTCGCGCAAGCTGAGCATCATGGCGACGTTCGTCTCGACGTCTGCCCGCCCGCGCCGCGCGATCTCGGCGCTCTCGATCGACTTCGATGAGACCGTCTCCGCTTGCGCCGACGTGTTCTGAGAAGCGCTGTTGAGTTCTTGGATCGTCTGCGAGATCTGGCTCATGGCGACCGATTGCTGGGTCGTCATCCGCTCCTGCTCTTGCGCTGTCGTCGCGATCTGCATGACGGCGACGGTCGATTCGTTGACGGCCTGCTGCACTTGCTGCAGCGAACCGCCGAGCTTTTCGACCATGTCGTTGACTGCGGCGCCGAGCTCTTCCAGCTCGTCCTCGGTCTTGATCTCCACCCGGCCCGTGAAATCGCCGGAGGCGATCAAATCCGCCGTCTTCGAGAGCAAGCCCGCAGCTGCGCTCACCTGCTTCACCGTGCGGAAGCCGATATAGAAAGCCACCGCGAGTGCGAGGCACGACGTGAGCACGAGGAGCATGATCAGCACTAAGACGAGATGCTGGGCGTTGGACTTCAACGCCGAACCTTGATCGGCGATCGCCTGCGTGAGTTTATCCTGCGCCTGGATGAACGACTGGAGTTTCGTGCGCTCCTCGACGAAGCCGCCGGCCACCGCTTGGCGCACGGATGTCGAACCGTCTTCCGCGCTTGTGACGATGTTCTCGACCATCGAGGACTCGTCGTTCGCGTTCTCGGTCAGCGTCTGGATGTCGTTCTTGAGCGCGCCGTTGTCCTGGCCGAAGCCGGACAGTTTGACGATATCGGCGGCGTACTTGGCCTTGCCGTCATCGTAGAGCCTGAGATCGTCGGTCTTGCCGGTGAGGCCCCATTGCGCGGCGCCGCCGATCATCTGCAGCACGTCGAGCCGGACGTTTTGCGCCGATTCCGAGATCGGCTGCAGTTCATCCGTGATCTGCTTTTCCGAATCGAAGATCATCTGCGGCAAGGTGACGGCCAAAGCGATCTGCACGAGCGTGATGCCGGCAAGCCACAAGAAGATGACGAGCATCTTCCGGCGGAGCGACTTCTCCGCTAGTAAGAAATCAAGACCGTTCAAGACGAACCCTCACTTCCAAGCACGAGTTGCGGCGCTGCGAGCAACGCCGTCACATCCAGCAACTGCACCGAACCGTACGCGCTCGCGTGGACCGAGAACGTGAAACGACCCGGCTGGTAACTCATATCGGCGGACGTCGCCAGCGATTCGAGGCCGACGAGTCCGTCGACCGCGATAGCCACGCGAACACCCGCGTGCGTCAAGACGATACCGCTGACGCGCGCCGGCAGCGGGCTGGGCGCTAGACCCAAAAGCGGTTTGATGTCGTACAGCGGCAGCGCGTCGCCGCGGCGGTTCACGAGCGAGACGCCGATCAACCCGCCGTTTGCGATGACGGGCGCATGTGCGAGATCGCGGAAGAACTCGATCACCGCGGAAACGGTGACCGCGTAGTACTGTCCGCCGATCGTGAAGACGGCGGCTTCGGTGCCGACGGCGGCTGCCTCGACCGGCACCGCGGCGAGCGCGGCGGTCCGTTCGGCGAGCGGAAGCTCGTCGTCCGTTTCGATCGCGAGCAGGCGCAGCGCGTCTTCCTCGACCCACGGATCCGGGAGCAAGAGTCCATCGACGTCCACGACGGCGCAAAGCTCAGGGCTCGCCGTGATGCCGGCGATGACATTCGTGTTGATCGGAGTATCGTCGAAGAGCGAATCGTTTCCGTCGAGCGCGTCCGTGGCGACGTCGATGAGGTGCTTGACCTCGTCGACGACGACGCCTACGGTGCGGCTGCCGGCATGCAGGAGCAGTAGACGATCCGACCCGGTGACGGCACGCGGCGCGATCCGCAAGCAGCGGCGGATGTCGGCGATCGGAATCGCCTCGCCGCGCACGAGCACGCCGCCCAAGATGCCGGGGCGCGCCGATGGGATCTGCGTGACGATCGGCGCTTCATGAATGGACACGAGCACGTCGATCGGAAAAGCCAGCTCGAACGTGCCAACGCGCGTGAGCAGGTGCGAGCGCTTTTCGGCCGTGCGCGAGCCGCGCCCCTGATGACGGAGGTCAAGCATCGACGTGTTCGCCGATCTCGGCGCGCAGCAGCGTGGTCAGCTCGCCGACGGTGAGATGATCGAACGGAAGCGCTTCGGCTTCAGCGGGCGCGCCCTCGAGTTGCGCAAGCGCGCGCGCGAACGCGAAGATCGCTTGGCGCTTGCGGTTGGTCATACCGTATAGGTTGCCGACTTGCCAGAGCGCCGGCACGAACACAGGGTCGAGGAACAACGCGCGGCGCAATTCGGTTTCGGCCTCGCGCAGGGCGCCTCGCGCCATCAGCAGCGCACCGGCGAGCACGTGCGGCTCGGGATCGATTGGTTCGGCCGCGATCGCGGCCGTTGCGTGCCGCTCGGCCTCTTCCATCTTACCTGCCTTGGCCGCGGCCATCGCTTCGGCGAGCAGCAGGCGGCAGCGATTCTTGTCCGGCGTCGGCTTGTGAGCGATTTCGGCAGCGACGTGCGCAGGTTGCGGTGCTCGTGCGATGTGTTTGCGATCGTGTGCGCGTTCGGTCTTCGGCTTGCGCGGCGGCACGGCAGGCGGCGCGATGCGAACTGCACTGACCGCGGGCTTACGGAAGACGACGCCGGCGTCATATCTCTCCGGGATCAGATCGCCGACAGCGAACCCGGCCGCTTCGCCATGTCCGAGGATCAGCACGCCCCCGGGCGAGACGCACGCAGCGAGGCGCTGGACGATAGCTTCGCGCGCCGCCTGCGTCATGTAGATGAGGACGTTGCGGCAGACGATGAGCTCGAACAAGCCCATGCCGTTCGGCGGATAGTTGGCGGCGTCGTTGAGATTATGCGTCTCAAAACGCACGAGCGATTTGACATCTTCGGGTACGCGGACGGTCTGCGCGCCCCCGGCGCAGAGAGTCACACGGCGAACGGGAGAAACGCCGCGCAGCGACCACTGTCCATAGACGCCGACGCGCGCCGCGGCGATCGCCTTCGGATTGATGTCCGTGCCGATGACCCGATAGCCTTCGGGGCCGAATGCGCGGTGCGCCAAAAGCGCGAGCGTATACGCTTCTTCGCCGGTCGAACATCCGGCGCTCCACATCCAGACCGGGCCGCCGAGCGCTGCGAGTCCGGGCATTAGCGTCGTCTCGACGAGCTGCCAGAGCTGCGCGTCGCGGAAAAGAAATGTTTCGCCGACGACGATCGCCGGCGCGACTGCCATCCACTCGGCGCGCGCCGCGGGACCGCCGGAGCTGAGGATACGCACGTAGTCGCTTTCGAGCACGCCGAGTGCGTTGGCACGCGCGCGACATGCCTCGGTGAACGCATCGAGCGTGTGCGGCGCAGCGCCCAGCCCTAATCCACGCTCGAGCAGATCGGAGAAATCGCGATCTGCTTTCGACGCAGTTGACAGCGCGAAGTCGCCGTCGCGCGGCGATTCGGCGAGTATCAAGTCGATTTCAGTCTCAGCCAAGTCCGTCATGCGCGGCTGTGGAAAAAAGCGCCGCGTCAGCCTTCTATAAGAAGTATCGGCGTCGTGAACGTGCCAGTACACGCTGCATGCGGGACTTGAATCGAGTGACGCGCGTCACTGCCGCGCCGCGATTTCGACGATTCCAAACAACCGCATCGATCATGAACGGCTCCCGTATGACGGACCCCGCCGCTCCGAAAAGGGGACAACGAGGTTAGACAACGCGCCAATTGTGGAAAGTATCGTGTAGGTAAACCGACGAAGATTCCCTCACACGTGATAACCGAAACGAGGGCCTCATGAAAATCGCACTTGGAATCGCCGCCTTGATGTGCGCAGCAGTTGCATTTGCGGCGCCGGCAACGGCATCGTGGTTCCACTCGAACGCGAAGGCGCAGATCAGCGGTCAAGTGGTGGACGATCGTTACGGCAAACCCCTTGAGGGCATCGACGTGATGGCGGTCTCGGCAGGCACGACAACCGTTGAGGCTTCAACGACTTCCGATAAAAATGGACGCTTTACGCTGCGCGGATTGCGCGCCGGCGATTACCGGTTGGTCTTCCAGCGCCCGGGATCCGGCCAGGCATATGTCGACGGAATAGCCGTCAGAGCAGACGACCATCTCGTCTTGATCTCGCCGTTCGCCGTTCCCAACGTCGCGGTGGCTCTGACCCAGGAAATCGGCATGCGGCCCCAGTGCGGCAAGCTTCTCCAGCCGGGCCAGACGGCCGACGTTTACGTGGTTTGCAGCGGCTATTAGGTTAGCCGCTGTCCCACTTGTCACGCTTGACTCTAGAGGGACACTAGTGGTAATATACCTTGGTGGCTCAGAGAGTCTGAGTCCGTTCTTTGAAAACTAAACAGCGCAAACGCGAATAAATTCGTGGGTCCCGAGAGCCGCAAGGAATTGGACTGGCTATATGCTGGTCTTTATTATTCTAAGGGGTTCAAAGGAAATCAATTCAAATGTCTGGGCGCCAGTGCTCAGACCCTCATCGGACTTGGCTTTAGCCCCTCCGATGTTGTAAGCGTTCGATGTCAAAATCGATCGCAAAGCTATAGAGCCTTTCAAAAAGCTCGTTGAAGATTTGGCACCGGACTGATGTGGGGCTGACCTTTATGGTCAGCCATGCAAACAGTTCGGTTGTCGTAAGATTTAATGGAGAGTTTGATCCTGGCTCAGGACTAACGCTGGCGGCGTGCCTAACACATGCAAGTCGAGCGGACACCACTTTGTAGCAATACAGATGAAGTGTTAGCGGCAGACGGGTGAGTAACACGTAGTCAACCTACCTTACCGTCCGGGATAACTAGCCGAAAGGTTAGCTAATACCTGATACGATCTTCGAGCGGCATCGCTTGATGATGAAAGCAGTAATGCGCGGTTTGAGGGGGCTGCGGCCCATTAGCTAGTTGGTGAGGTAACGGCCCACCAAGGCGACGATGGGTAGCTGGTCTGAGAGGACGACCAGCCACACTGGGACTGAGACACGGCCCAGACTCCTA
>Ga0070735_10000380_pt1 | contig 50906 bp, 50 predicted proteins | sample Coa_R1_FD_66443 | JGI IMG/M metagenome (GOLD analysis project Ga0070735, IMG submission 66443) | Surface soil microbial communities from Centralia Pennsylvania, which are recovering from an underground coalmine fire - Coalmine... | ecosystem: Environmental > Terrestrial > Soil > Unclassified ... | reverse complement strand
CGGTCGGGCAGTGTATTCGTACCTCTCCGCGGCGTCTTCGAACGCCTCGGTGCGAGCGTCGTTTACGATAACGGCAAGATCAATGCTACCGGAAACGGCAGGACCATCTCGCTCACCATCGGCTCGACGACTGCCGTGGTGAACGGACAGCCCCAAACGCTCGATGTCGCGCCGTTCTTGGTGGGATCACGCACGCTCGTACCGCTGCGATTTATCTCGCAGGCGCTTGGCGCCGCGGTCGACTATGCGTCTGATAGCGATACCGTCACGATCACCAGCGGTTCGCCGGGCGCGACTGCAGCCGCTGTGACGTTGACGAACCTGAATCCGGCCGATCAGGGCGTGGTGCAATCGAATAAACCGGCCATCTCTGCGACCTTCTCGCAAAGCGTCGACCCAAACTCGGTCAAAGTGCTGCTCGATGACCGAGACGTGACGAGTGCGACGGCGATCTCACCGACGGATGTGCTCTTCACGCCTCCGTATTCGCTCGCGGCACAATCGCACACGGTCAAAGTGGAAGGCACGAGTGCGGCAGGCGCGACGTTCTCGCAGAGCTGGAGCTTCACGTCAGGCACGAGCACGGCCCAGAACTACGTGAACGTGTCCACGCCGGCACAGGGCGCTACGGTCGGCGGCACGTTCACCGTCGCCGGCACGGCGCTTCCGGGGTCGCACATCCACATCGTCGCGGCGAGCGTCGCGCTCTACGGCGGCGTATTCCGCGTGCCGTCCGGCAGCTACGCGGCCGATCTCACTGCAGACAGCACCGGCGCGTTCTCACAAGTCGTCACGATCCAGGTGACCGGCGGCGGCGCTGTGACGGTGCGCATAACTGCGAGCAAACAGAACTCAAGCTCGGCCACGGTGACGCTGAACCTCAACAGCTAGGACAATCGTGTTCGGACAGGGTTCACTCTGTTCGGGCGCAAAGCGGAGCGGCGACTTGGAGTATGCATGTCGCTCGCTTCGCTATCGTTAACGGACTACACGCGCAAACTTGCTTCCGCTGATCCGACGCCGGGCGGCGGAAGCGCGGCCGCCGCAGTGGCGGCGCTCGCCGCTGGGCTCGTACGCATGGTCGCCGAACTCACCGCTGGTTCGCCCAAATTCGCCGACGTCGCGCCGCGCGCCACATCGCTCGGTGCTCTCGCCGTTGCGGTCGCCCGCGAACTGCTCGCGTGCGTGGATGAGGACGTCGTCGCCTTTGACAAGGTGAGCGCAGCCTACAAGATGCCGCGGTCCGATGAAGCGCAAAAAGCGGAGCGCAGCGCCGCGATTCAGCGCGCGCTCGCCGGTGCCGCCGAGCCCCCGCTGCGCGTCGTCGAACTCGCGGAGCGCACGTGCGGGCTCGCGGCCGAACTCGTAGATTTTGGCACGCCGAATGCGGTCAGCGACCTCGGCTGCGCCGCCGCATTCGCCCTGGCGGCCGCGCAGGGCGCGGCGTTCAACGTCGAGATCAACGCGCGGTCGCTCAAAGACCGGGCGACGGCCGCGGCGCTGACCTCGCGCGCGCGCGCCGCCTTGGCGCAAGTGGACATCCAAGCCGAGGTGGTTCTCGGTAAGGTGAACGCGCTCATCGCCGGCGGCGACTGATGCCGGCGGTTCGGCTCGACGGCAGGCCGATCGCTTTGCGCATCCGCGCGGATGTGAAACAGCGCGCCGAAGCGCTGCAAGCCCGCGGTGTCGCGCCCAAGTGCGTCGTCATGGTCGTCGAAGGAGATGACGCGGGCACGCTGTACGCGCAGACGGCGCGCCGAGCAGGCGCCGAAGCAGGGATCCAAGTCGAGATCGTGCCGATAGGTGCCGGAGCCGACACGTCGGGCGCGCTCGCGATCGTGCATCGGATCATCGACGAGCCGACCGTCCATGGCGTGATGCTCCAACGTCCGTTGCCGCGCAACCTGGACGAGCGCCGACTGGTCGAAGCGATCGATCCGCGAAAAGATATCGACTGCGCAAGTCCGTTCGATCAGGGTCTCCTATCGCTCGGCTATGCGACGATCGCGCCGGCAACAGCGTCGGCGGTACTCGAAATCTTGCGCGAGCCGCCGGCGAAGCGCTTGGCCGGGCTTCGCGCAGTGGTCATCGGGCGCTCAGCGGTCGTCGGTCGACCTGTGGCGCATCTCTTGATCGCCGCCGACGCGACGGTCACCGTCTGTCATTCACGGACGAAGGACATCGCCGCCGTGACGCGCGCCTCCGACATCATCGTTCTCGCGGTCGGCAAACCACGCTTTCTCACAGGCGACATGGTCCGCCACGGCGCCGTCGTCATCGACGTCGGCACGAATGTCGTGGACGGCAGGCTGTGCGGCGACGCTGATTTTGACAGCGTAGCGGAAGTCGCCGCAGGCGTGACCCCCGTACCGGGCGGTGTCGGTCCGGTCACGACCGCCGTGCTTCTCCGCAACATCGTGACCGCCGCGGAATCTCTCCACCCTGCACGCTGATACTCTCGCCGATACGGCGACTTATTGACCGAACGGCTCGCCACGCGAGGACTCTCCTTCGCTCCGCATCCAGCTCGCTCTGTCGTTCGGTTCACTTCGTCGCTCTCGCCATCCGTGGCTCCGCTCCTCGTTCAACGCCTCGCTTAGGCGAGCCGTGCGGTCATTGCCGGTCGCCAGCACCGTCACGGCATCACCGGCGGTTTCAAAAGCCGGGGCGTGTGAGACGGCGAGGCCGTCGAACTCGAGTGACGCCGTTGATAGACGTGGGCCGACTAGCGTCGGCCCCTTCAGTAGTCGGCCCTTTCAGTAGTTCGTTTCGGGTTGATAGACGAGGGCCGACTAGCGTCGGCCCCTTCGGAAAATCCGTTTTTGGAGCGAGTGTTAGCGGAGGTCGGCTTTTAGGGCGCGGCCATCGCGTGCGAAGCAGACGAGCACGCGGCGGTCGTCGCGAAAACCCACGAGGCTCTTCTTCTGCTTGCCGCGGCGCAGCGCGTCGAACGCATTGCCGACCGCTTCTTCGTGAGCTGAAAATTCATCGTCGCCTTCTGCCGGCGGATTCGCGACAACCCGTTCGCCGAACGCTTCGGTGAGCAGAGCGACGACGACGCCGAGCTCCTCGCGCGCGACGGTTCGCGTATCGCGGCACACCTCGACGATCGTGATCCCGTCGAGTCCCGTCCAAGCGATGTCGATCTTGACGCCCGCGCGCCGGTCGAGCCGGTGAAACGCGTCGACGTGCCGGCGAACGGCGCCGTCGAAAGCGGCTCGCTCCGCGTCGCTGATCGTGCCTTTGACGATGAAGAAAAACGCGATCGACCGCGCGCGTGAATCGATCGAGATTCGCGAAAGCTCGGGATAGCGGACGAGGAGCGATACGATCAGGCGGACGGTTTCATTTGGGTCGTCGGGCAGGCGGCGTTCGATCACAGCGTTTGCAGTTACTCGATACTCGGAAACGGTCCTGCCGGCCTGAGGCAAGGTATTGCCGCTGCGCGGCGGCAAAGTCACCGCCCGATGACCGCGCGCCCGCGCTCGCCAATCACAGCGCCTACGCCCGAGCAGATCTCGTTCGTCGAGCAGGCTATGGCGACGTATGGCAAGCAGACCTACAACTTCGCGTATCGCCTCACCGGAAATGAAGCTGACGCGCGCGATCTCGCGCAAGAGGCCTTCATCCGAGTATTCCGCGCGTGGCACAGTTTTCGCGAAGGCACGTCGTTTCTCTCATGGATCTACCGCATCGTCACCAATCTTCATCGCGACGAATTGCGGCGTCGCAAAGGCGTCTTCGTCGAACCGCTGCCGGAAGACAATCAACCGCAGTCGCGGCCGCTCGCCGACTCGGCGCACGACCCGATCGCGACGCTGCACGACCGCCAACTTTCGCCTGTGATGGAGCGCGCACTGAGCGGCCTTTCATATGATCAGCGGGTCGTCGTCGTGCTCGCAGATATCGACGAGTACTCGTATCAGGAGATAGCCGACATCGCCGGCTGCTCGATCGGCACCGTCCGATCCCGATTGCACCGGGCGCGCGAGCAGCTTCGCAAGAACGTCCTCGCCGCCCGCGAACAGGTACCGTCAGAATGATGTTCCGCGTCCCGGAACGCCGAGCGGTCTGGCCGAAGTGCGAAACGCTTTGCTCGGTCGAATCGTTATATGGACGACCGGGGTGCGGCGAAATCTTCGTCCCCGGCATTTGCCGCGCACCCCTCACCGCCAAGGACCAACCCCGATGAACTGCTCAGCTTGCCAGCCTCTGCTCGTCGACTACGTGCATCATGAGCTTGATGCGGCGACCGACGCTGCCGTGTATAGCCACATCAAGACGTGCGCGTCCTGCGCGTCGCAGTATCAGCATGAAGTGCAGCTGGGCGAAACCCTGCGCCGCGCATTTGCCGACGAACTGGATATGCCGACGTCTGTGCTCGCCGGCGTGCGCTTGGCGATGCATGGACAGGCGACCGAGTCGCCATCGTTTGCGGAGCGTATCAGAGCGCTGCTCCGGCCGCGACTCGCTATTCCGCTCGCGGCGGTCATCGCGGTGCTCACCGTGGGAGTCGTGCGCGTCGGCCAGTACGCCCAACCGCAGCCGAGCTTCTCGACCGGATACTATCTGCGGGAACACGTCGCCCAGACGATGGGGTCGCCGGTCTCAGATCGCGCCTGGTCGGAATACGTCCTGACATCGGCCAACGACAATGCGCAAAGCCAGCCCTAGCGCTGGTCTTGGAGTGTTGCTTGCGCGCCCGTTCGCGGCCGCGGCAGCTTCTGTTCTCATCGTGTCGGCCGCGGCTGCTGCTCCACAGCCTTCGGCGATAGACATCCTGCACAAAGCGGTCACCGCGGACGACTCCGTGTCGTATTCCGGCACGATGACCACCATCGTCTACGGTCGTGACCGCGTGGATTCGACCGTCGTGCGATTGGACCACAACGCCCCTTCGGCATGGCGTATCTGGTATGTAGCGCCCGTCGACGCGTACGGCCGGCTGATCATCAGCAACGAAAAGGTGACGTATCAATACGAGGCGAGCACCAACACCGTGTATTCGGACGAATGGTCTGCGAGCGCTCCGCCGCTCGCAGAGTCCATCGACGCTGCGCGCGTCGAGCGCAACTACCGGGTCGAGTCAGGTCCCTCCACGACGGTGGCCGGCCGCGCCGCGCACGGGATCAGTCTGACCTCGAAATACTCAGGCGTGCTCGTGGGCCGGATCTGGGTTGACGATCAGACCGATCTCATCTTGCGCCGCGAGTCGTATCATGCCGACGGCTCCATCGCTTCGAAGTCGAGCTTCGACAACGTACGCGTCGTGAAATCCCTGCCGAAAGAACTCTTCGATCTCTCCATTCCGCAGGGCATGCGGCTCGTGCCGGGCGCGACGTTTGGCAAGGCCGAGACCGATGACGCCACCCTCGCCTCGTCGCTGCCATTCTCGATTGCCCGGCCTGCGTCGTTGCCCGACGGCTTCACCCTCGACCACGATTCCGTGAGCGTGCACGACGGCATCCAGACGTTGCAGATCGTCTACGACGACGGGTTGCGCGACTTCTCGCTCTTCGAGAACGCCACGGCACGGCTGCCGACGTTCGAAGGCATGACGCCGAAAAAAATAGACGTGGGCGGTAAAGACGGCTACGCAGCTGATTTCGGCGGCGAAACGCTCGTCACGTGGAACGCTGGAAAGTTGAACTTGACGCTCGTCGGTGACCTCACCGCGAAAGAACTGGCGGCGGTCGGCGCGAGCATAAAACAGTAGCCTCGATCTTTCCTTCCGTTAGAGCCAGCTCAGCACCTCACGAACTATTGCGCGCAGTTTCGGCGATGCGGGCTCGCCGGCTCCGGGCGCATGCGTCGCCCGCGACTGGCCGTCATTGAATGTTCGCGCCATCGAGGCGCCGCTCGCGGTGAGATTTTCAAGCGAATAGCCGCCCTCGAAGATAAAGCTCAAGGCAATCCCCCTCTCGCTCGCCACTGAACCGAAGAGAGCACATAACGCATCGACGGCGCGAAGCGAAACGGGCAGACCGGCGATCGGATCGCCGGCGAGAAAGTCGAATCCCGCCGAGACAAGGAGCGCCGCCGGCCGCAATCGGCGCACGAGCGGCGGCAGCAGCGACGCCCAGACCGCGATGAAGTCGTCGGTCACGGTCGAAAGCGGCAGCGGCACGTCGATGATGAAACCGCTCTCGCCGATCCGCGACTCAGCGAACGCACCGGAGCCCGGATAGGCGGGGTAGGCGTGCGAAGAGATAAAGCCGATCGGCGGCCCGTCACCCAGACGAAGTTCGCGCTCAACCCACGCTTGCGTGCCGTTGCCGTGATGATAGTCAAAATCGGCGACGATGACCGGACCAGCGTTGCGGCGCATCTGTTCCGCGGCGATCGCGATGTTGTTGAAGATGCAAAATCCCATGCCGCGATCGGGAGTCGCATGGTGGCCCGGCGGGCGCGTGATCGCAAGCGTCGGGTCGCCCGCGGTGGACTGCTCAGCTGCCGTCAGCGCCGCGCCGGCGGCCTCAAGCGCGATCTCGTAGGATGAGCGCGAGACGATCGTGTCACCCGTCGGCAGTTCCGCGATGTCATCGGATGCGAGGCCGAGACATATCCGCTCGACGCCCGCTACGTATGCCGCGCCGTGCACGCTTAGGATCGCCGGCAACGGCGCCGGCGTCGCCGGCTGGAGATCTGTTCGCGGGCATCCGCCCGCTTCGAGCCCGGCGATAAACGCTTCGATGCGTTCTGGCCGCTCCGGGTGGTGCGTGCCCGTATGGTGCTCGGCGAAGCGCTGCGCAAGCGTTATCCGCATCGGCCCGTGCGTCTCCTCGCCGCTGCTGCGGTTACGTCGCGCCGAGCGCCTTCAGGTATGCGTGCGCCTTCGTGGCCGCCGGACCTTTTGGATAGTAGACGAGGAATCGCTTGAACGCGACGATGGCGTTGCGTTTATCGCCCATGAGCCGGTACGTGTCGCCTAACACGTACCAGAGCTGCGCATCGGGATGCTTTGGATCTTGGTTGATCGCAAGCGCTTCGAACGCCGCGCGCGCATTCTTATAGTCTTTGAGCTCGAAGTACGAAAGCCCCAGATTGAAGAGCGTCGTGTATGTCTTGGCCAAGCCGAACGATCGGATATACTCGTCGCGCGCCTGCGCCCATTGACTGCCGGCCGCGTACGCCTGGCCGAGATAGAACACGGCTTCGGGGTCGTTCGGGTTTGCGGACACGAGCCGCGAGAAGATGTCCTGCGCTTTCGCCGGCTGATTCATGTCGACCAACAGCATGCGGCCATAGTCGAAGAGCAGACGAGGGTTGCCGGGCTCGAGCGCTATCGCCTTCTCGAATTCCTGTGACGCGAGCGTGCCGTTATGCTTTGAGTTGTCGTATTCTGCCTGCAGCGCGAACGGCTCGGCATCTTTCGGGTGGTCTTTGATCGCCTGAGCGAACGCGTCGCGCGCCTGCTGCACCATATTGTGCGACAGATACGTCTGCGCGATGTCGTCTTCGAACTCGACCGATTCCGGGTGCAGCTTCACGATTGATTGCAAGACCGCCACCGCGCCTGCCACGTCGCCTTTGCCGGACAGCGCGTCGGACTTCGCAAGGAGCGCTTCAACATTCTTCGGGTCGTCGGCGAGCACTGCATCGAACTGCGTGATCGCGAGATCGTAGTTCGGCTTCTTGTCGGCGATGTACGATTTACCCATGAGAAGCTTTGCCCGATCGTCTTTTGGATCGATCGAGAGCGCCTTGAGCAGATCTTTCCGGCCGGCGTCGAATTGGTTGCGGTTCAATTCGACCGTGCCGAGCGACTCGTACCCGAATGACTGGTCGGGGTGCAACGCGATCGCACGTTTGGCCACGCGTCCTGCGTCGTCGAGCCGATTGAGCTGGAGATACACGTCCACAAGATTTGCGAGCACCGCGACATTGCTCGGATCGTCGTTCTCCGCTCGTTCGAATTGCAGCGCCGCGTCCGACGGGTCATTCAACGCGAGGTCCGCGCTGCCCAGATAAAACCAGATGCGTTCGTCTTCCGCGCCGAGGCCGACGGCGGTCTCAAGCTCGTCGCGGCCGCCGGCTGGATCGCCTTGTTCCACGAGCAATTGCCCGAGTTCGGCATGCGACTCGCGATCGTTTGGATTATCTTTCACGGTTTGCCGCAGCGTGGCGATGCGTTGCTGCGGTGTGGGCGTGGGAGAACCCGTCGGCGACGGACTTGGCGTCGGCTTTGGCGCTTTCGGGCGCGCGTACGCCGTCGAGTCCGCAGGTACGAGCACGCCGCTCGCCGCGAACCCGGCGGTGATGAGAAAGGCGGCGGCTATCGCCGGTATCAGACGGCGCATGTGACTTTAAGCGCCCTTTCGTTCTTTGACTAGTTGTGTCAGCGCCGGCACGACCTTGAAGATGTCGCCGACGACGCCGAAATCGCAGAACTCGAAGATCGGGGCGTTCGCATCTTTGTTGATCGCGACGATCGTGCCCGAGCTGCGCATGCCCACTTTATGTTGGATCGCGCCGGATATGCCGCACGCGATGTAGAGCGACGGAGAGACGCTCTTGCCCGTCTGCCCGACCTGGTGGCCGTGCGAGATCCACCCGGCATCCACCGCGGCGCGCGAAGCACCGACCGCGCCGCCGAGCGCGGACGCAAGCCCTTCGATGATGTCAAAATGCTCCGGTCCCCCGAGACCGCGCCCGCCGGAAACCACAATGCCCGCTTCGTCGACACCCACGGCACCGGCTTCCTGCGTGACACTCTCCTCGATGACGACCCCGCGATCGGCGCAGACAGGCGGCGCGAGCGCGATGACTTCGCCTTTGCCCGCTTCCTTGCGCGCTGCGAACGAGTTGGGCCGGCAGAGAACGATCCCGCATTCTGAATCCTTAAACGAAATCGAAGCAGTAACCGATCCGCCGAATTTCGGCGACTGCGCCACGAGTCCGTTCTCACCGACGGTAAGGTCCGTCACCTCGGTTATGACGCCGAGCCGCAGACGTGCACCCAATCGGCCGGCGATGTCCTTGCCGGCGTTGCTCGAGGGTAATAGGACATGCGACGCTCCGTGCTCGCTCAAGAGCGCGGCGAGAGCGTCGACGGCCGGGTCGAGGCCGATCTTTTCGATCTGAACCTTTTCGCCGACCGCGATGATATCGACGGGCGTCTGCTTGAGCTGCTCGACGGCTTTGTCCGCATCGGCTCCGAGAACGACCGCCAATGACGGAACTCCGAGCGATTTCGCGATGTCCGCGCCTTTTGTGGCCATCTCCAAACCGATGCGGCGCAGCGCTCCGGCTTGATGTTCGACGTAGATGATGACGGCTGACATGGCGGCGTCAGATCGCCTTCTTGGCGACGAGGAAATCGAGGATGGCGCGTGCGCCTTCATCACCGTCGGGCGCTTGGATGACCGTGCCCTTCGGCCGGGCACCGACGGCTGAGGTGGCGAGCACCTTCGTACGGCTGCCCGCCTCGCCGGCGCGGTCCGCTGCACCGTTCAGACCGGAGAGCGTCAGTGCGGCGATCTCCTTTTTCTTTGCGCCCATGATGCCTTTGAGCGACGGATAGCGCGGTTCGTTCGCGCTCTTGGTCACCGAAACGAGCGCGGGCAATGGAGCGCGCATGCGCAGATAACCGGTCTCCGTCTCTCGGTGCACCTCTATCGCACCATCCGCCACCGTCAGCTTCTTCGCAAACGTGAGACACGGGATGCCGAGATATTCCGCGAGGGCCGCCGGAACGACGCCGCAGATCGCGTCGGTGCTTTGCGTGCCGGTGAGCACGAGGTCGAAGCCGATCGATTTCACCGCGAGCGAGAGCGCATACGCGGTCGCCATAGAATCGCCGCCGGCGCACGCCGCATCGGAGAGCAGAGCACCGGAATCGGCCCCCATGGCAAGCGCCTTGCGCACGACTTCGCGTCCGCTTTCCGGCGCGACCGAGACGATCGTCACGGTCGTGTCGCCGCCCAACGCTTCTTTCAGACGAAGGCCTTCCTCGACGGCGTATTCATCAAACGGGTTCAGAACGTTTTCAACGTTGGACCGGTTGAGACGGTTCGTGGCCGCATCGAACGACTTTTCGGCGTTCGTATCGGGCACTTGTTTGACCGTGACGACGATTTTCAAACGCTGCGTTACTCCGCTAAACGTCAATGCGGCCCGCGGGCGATCGGCGCGTCTGCGCCTTATCGCCTCAAGACCGACAAACAGGCTTGGCTTCTCGCTTGCGCCTCACGCGCCCTTGCTAAACGGGAGCTTGCGCCTCGGGGACGCCGCGGCCGACGAGCGCGTTGAGACGATCGCGAAGGTCGTCTGCGGAATACGGCTTCCGCAGCATCATCAGGGGCCAACGCTCAGCTGCCCGTAACACGTCATCGTTATCGATGTAGCCGCTCGCGACGATGACGCGCACCGCCGGGCGATTCGCTTTGATGTAGTCGATGATCTCGAATCCATCGGTGTCGGGCAGACGCAGATCGAGCACGATCGCATCGTAGTCGTCGCGCTCTTCCAATCGAAGCAGCGCTTCGCCGCCGTTCTTCGCGAGGTCTACGTGGTAGCCGGATTCGCGTAGTGCGGCAGCCGCGACGGAGCGCAGCGTATCATCATCCTCGATCACGAGCACCGCCGGCGTGCGTGCGCGCATTCCGTTTCGCGACCGGTCACCGGCGATAAACGTGCCGGCGCCCTGGCGCGGTTCCACCACGCCGCGTTGCGAGAGAATTCCGAGCGCTTGGCGGACGGTCATAAGCGCGACGCCGTACTGTTTAGCCAACGCGATCGTCGATGGCAGCTGGCGGCCGATGGGCCATTCGCCCTTTTCGATGCGGGTGAGCAGGTCTGTGGCGATGGACATGTACTTCAGCGGTCGGTCGGAAGAATCTCGCATGCAAGCAACGCAGCCTATGGAGGAATCCTTGTGGGACCCTCGACACTTTGATGGAGCGGACCGACAGAATCGGCCTACGCAACCGGTAGAGGCCGAGCATTTTCCCACGACGGGTGAAGCGCCTGCCGGAGCGCACCAAAGTTGCGGAGCTCGTCGTCTTATGATTTTGTCCCAGCTACAGAAGCCCGCTTCAGGCGTGATCGGTCTCGCATTTGATGGACCGAGGCTTTGGGCCGGTGATTGGGAATCCTCGGCCATTCTCGAGCTTGATCAGGACCTTGCTATCCGCGCGTCGCATCCGGCGCCCGGCCGCGTATACGGCATGACGTTTGTCGAGGACCGATTGTGCGCGGTGATAGGTCGCGCTGATTCCGATGATCGAAGCATTCATCGGTTCGACATCGCGCAATCCGCCTGGGAAAAACAATCCATCAGATGCCCGGATGCGACCGGCTCTCACCTAGCTTATGACGGCGGTCATCTTTGGCTCAGCCAGCGTTACGAGAAGCGCGTCCTCCAACTCCATGCCGACGGCTCCGTGAAGCACATGATCGATCTGCCTTGGGAAGTGACGGGGTTCACCTGGCGTGGCGCGACGCTCTGGCTCAACGTCCGTCCGGAAAGGGGTGTTTCAAGTCTTGCGATTCTCGCGCCGGGGGCGGCTGCGCCGGATGTCGTCCAATCGCTCGGTGCCTCGCTCGCTTCGCTAGCCGACGACGGCATAAGCTTCTGGACGGCCGAGCTGCGCGGCGATCGCATCCTGAAAATTACTCCTTAATATGCCGGCATCATGTAACCCCTATCACCGCCCCCGGTCGCGTATAATCTATTCGTGAGCGTATTCCGCAGCCCAAAGCGTCCGCCGCCTAAAGGCCTGGACGACCGTAGCCGCACGCCGGCCGCCGGCGAGGTGTTAGGTCACCTCGGCCAGGGCCTGGTCGTGACCGACTCGACCGGTCGGATCACCGAGGCAAACGACGCGGCGAACACCATGCTGGCCGCAGCGCCCAGTTCGCTCGTCGGTCGAGACTTGCGCTCGTGCTTACCGTCCGATGCGCGATCGCGCTTTTCGGAGGCGTGCCGGCGCGCCTTCCGAGAAAACGCCTCGCCGACGTTCACCGAATACTTCGCAGAATACGACAAGTGGATCGAGGGCTGCGCATTTCCATGCCGTGGCGGCATCGCGCTCGCGTTTCGCGATATCACGCTTCGCCGGCGAGCGCAACTGGCGCTCGGTGAGGCGCAAACGCGCCTTCAGCTCTTCATGGCGCAGATACCCGCAATCGTCTGGTCCACCGATGAGCGCTTGCGCATCACTTCGATCGTCGGCTCCGGATTGACTCGGGCCGGTCTTTCACCGAGCGCCCTCATCGGGCGACAATTGACGGATGCGCTCGTCGGCATCGACTCTGAGCCGGAGAACATGATCACGCACGTTGAAGCGCTGGAAGGGCGCGCCGGTAATCATTTCGCCGATTTCGCGGCGCGCACATATGATGTGCACGTCGAACCGCTGCGCGACGACGCGGGCGTGACGGTTGGCACGATGGGGATCGCGCTCGATGTTTCGGAACGCAAAGCGGCCGAAGATCGGCTCGCGTTTCTTGCGCATCACGATGCGCTCACGGCGTTGCCGAACCGCATACTGCTCATGGACCGCCTCGCGCAATCGATCGCCCGCGTGCGCAGACGGGGCCGATGCTCGGCGCTGCTTTTTATCGACGTCGATCATTTCAAGACGGTCAACGACACACGCGGTCATGCGGCGGGTGACGATCTGTTGAAAGCGATAGCCGCGCGGCTGACCGCGGCCATCCGCCCGGGCGACACTGTCGCTCGACTCGGCGGCGATGAATTCATCGTCGCACTCGATGACGTCGCGCACGCGGACGACGTCGCAATGGTCGCGTCGCGCATTTTGAGCGCTTTTGCCGAACCGTTCGTGCTCGGAGATATTCCGCTTCCGATCACCTGCAGCATCGGCGCGAGCCTGTTTCCGCGCGACGGCGATACGGCTCAGGCGCTCATCCAGCGCGCGGACGCGGCGATGTATGCCGCCAAACAGTGCGGCCGAAACAACGTGCAGTTCGCATCGAGCGAGATCCCGCACATTCCCTAACCGCGCCGTCTCGTAGTAGGGCAAGCATCGCTTGCCCATCCCAAAGGTCCGTTCAAATCGTCGCGCTAATTCCGCGCTGTTGGGCGCGTGGCGAAACCGGCAGACGCACGGGACTTAAAATCCCGGGACCGTAAGGTCGTGTGGGTTCGACCCCCACCGTGCCCAGTTGCAATCGGCCGTACGAGGTTCGTGAGTGGGATCGATCGTGATTCTCTCGGGTCCGGTTGCGGCCGGCAAGACTGCGGTGGCGCGCGAGCTGATCAAGTCGTCGCCGGATGCCTTCGCTCACATCGAAGGCGACGCATTCTGGTCGTTCATCATCAAGAGTCCGCAGACTCAGGGATTACCAAAACGCATGGTGATGATCATGCGAGCGATGTTGGCGGCGGCGAGGCACATCGAGCGCGACGGCTACGAGGTGATCGTGGATTTCACCATTCCGCCCTGGTTTCTCGACGGCGCGCGCGCTGCTCAAGGAAAAGCCGTTCGACTATGTCGTCTTACGGCCGAGCGAGGCAGCCTGCGCGGCGCGGGCGGCAGCGCGAAAAGAAGGCACGAAAGCGATGCGGCCGTCCTAGCCGGCCGCATCCGCGAGGGAATCGACGCGGGCACGTTCCGCGTCACGTAACCGGCATCACTTCGTCGAAGAGTAAAGATCAGAGACCGTCGCCGCGCTCAACGCGCGATCCCAGAGCGCCACTTCGTCGATAGCGCCCGAGAACCAGCGGCCGGGAAAGACCGTCGTGTATCCGATCGAGAACGCGCTGGTCTTCGTCGGCTCCCCACCTCCGGAATCGTGAGCTGCTAATTTGCCATCCCAATAGATATCGCGCTCTCCGGAAACGGTGTCGACCGTCGCAACGACCATGTGCCAGGTCTGAAGCAACGTCTTGGGGTCGGCGGTATATGCGACGTTGCTTCCGCCGGCCGTATAGAACCGAAGGACGTCGTCGGTCTCGAACTGCAGATCGAGATCGTTGCCGTAGTGTGATTCTCCGGCGACGTAGAAGATGTGGCCGGCCTTCGACGGCAGGGCGCTTAGGTCAACCCAAGCCATGATGCTCGCAGCGGCGGCGATGCCCCCGAGTTGGGTCGTCTTCACATAGGCGTCGGAGCCGTTCAGCGCGAGGCACTTATTGCCTCGGACACCGATCGGCGCGCAGTCCTGGGCTGATGTCGCACCACCTACGGAAGCGAAAGTCGCGGAGCCGACTTCGCTCGTGCCCTGCGTCGACTCGAGCCTGAAGTACGCGATTGGCTTGGTCGACATCATGGTCGCGACGAACCGATGCCTGCCGCCCATCGTTGCGGCGGCCGGCGAGGTCATCACGGCGACCGCCGCTATCGCGGCAAAAAACCTAAGGTGCTTGAGCATAAGATTGCGATTCCTTACCTTCCTTGAGCGAGAAGTGGTTTATAAATGCTAGATCGGGGGAACAACTAGCCTAGTCATCCGCGGCGCCGATGCAGAATCGCCGCCGCGCGCGCGAAGGAGGAGAAAAGATGCCCGCCTATTTGATCGCCCTCGCAGACCCCGCTGCTCAGGCGACGACCGACACCTCGAACACGACAACGACCACGACTCAGAATCAGGCGCCTGATACGACGGCGACCACCGGCACGAACACGTCCACGAGCACGAGCACGACGACCTCCACGACGACGTTTATGACGCCTACCGGTTGGATCATCGCGGCCGTCGTCGTCGTGATCGTCATCGCGCTCATAGCGATGGCCTCTCGCAACCGCACCGACTCGACCACGATCGTCAGATAAGTTCACGAACGGTGGCGGAACGGCTCTTCCGTCACCGTTCGATTCGGACGCCTTCGGCGTCCGTCACTCGGTATCCGGCGGACCGTGCACTGCGCCCGGCCGCAAGAAATACGCACGGTCGAGCGGCGCTTGGATCTTGTGGAACTTGAGCGGGGTCTGCAAATAATCAAAGCAATCGCTCAGGTCGTCGGACCGCTCATCGGTGTATCCAAGGGACCCAAGATTGTAGTCTTCCTCGATATAACGTAAGATGCTGCCGAATTCGTGATCGACTGTTGAGATATGCGCTGGTTTGGCATACGGTGATACGACGATGAGCGGTACGCGAAAACCCAATTCGTAGGAATCGAAAATATTCGCCGGGCGGACGTGATCGTAAAAGCCGCCCCAATCATCCCACAGCACGAAGATCGCTGTATCGTTCCAATATTGACTCTGACCGATAGCGTTCACGACCGAGGCAACCCACGACGGACCGCTGCCATCGGTAGATTGCGGATGGTCAGACGTCAAGGCGTCGGGGATCACCCACGATACATCGCGCAGCTGGCCGGCCGCGATATCGTTCAGGACGTTGGTCTCCGGAATCGAGATGTCGCGCCAATCTCGTCCGAACCGGAGATGCCGTATGGAGTTCGGCCCCGTCCAGATCGAGCTCGTGCTCGGCGCGTAATAGCGCCACGAGACGCCGTGCGCGTCCAGCAGATCGATGAGCGTCGGATGTTCGAAGCACGGGAACATCGACGAGTTTTCGTCGCCGGCCGGATCGATCAACTTGACGAGCGTGCCGGCGGGCGCGTCGCAGCCGCCGATCGTCGCATGATCCGGCGTTTCCGGATTTTCGGCGGCAAGCAGGTCGCTGCCGACGGCGGGCTGTGACGTGCCGGCGATGAGATACTGGTGCGCCGGAAAGCTCGGACCCTGATTCGTCTGAAACATGTGGTCGGCAAACGTATATTGTTCGGCCATCGAAAAATACGGACCGACTTCCGATCGCGGTACGTAGGCATATTCGCCGTTGTCGGGACATGGCGGGTCACCGCACGACTCGGATTCGAGATCGAATCCGTCCATATGGCCGTGGTCGTACGCGAACACGAAATCGGCATGGGAGTGCCCAAATCCAACCGGCGCTTTCAGCGAAAGCGGGGCGAGCTTGATGATGCGGCCTTTCGAATTTCGCCCGCTCGAGGCGATGTCGGCGCCCGGCAGTCCCTGAAAGAGATCGTCAGGCGTCCGATTTTCTTGGATGATGAGGACGATATGCTGGATCGGCGTGACGGGACTAGGATTCGGTGTCGGCTGCTGCCCCGGACCGGGGGCGGCCGAACTTCCGCAGCCGGCCAGACACACTGCTGCGAATCCAAGCGTACAGAGAAGAGCCGCCTCAAGTCTTTTTTTCATCCGATTCGCGGACCCCACTGACTGGGTAATGAGAGCGAGGAACGACCTACTGGCATGGGGCGCTTGGCTCAAGGAGCCGAAATGCTGTCGTCAAATTTGACGGTCTGGGCGGGACACATGGATGAGGACCAACATGCGCGGCACCTTTAGCATCGCGGTAACGATAATTGGGGTCGGATTCGTTTCCGCGCTCGCCGCGTGCGGCGGCAATGGTTTTGCGGGCGGCGGCGTCGCGCCGCAACCCACGCAGGCGTACGCGCCGAATACCGGAGACTTCCAGCGGTCGACCGTCTCGCCCATGGCCACCGAGACACCGCCCGCCGAAAGCCAATATATCCAAGATACCTGGAGCGGAATCTACCCGGTTCAGATTTTCGACAACCATAAGAACAAAGGCGGCATCTCCCAAGAGCAGGCCATGCAGGACGGTCCGCTCTACGCCGCTCTCTGGGGTTCCAATAGCCCGCAAATGGTGCAAGCGTGGCGCACGAACAATCCCACGCTTCCGATCAGCATGTATCTTCCGGTCGGCACCGACGCATCCGTCTCACTGTTCGGCAATCTTGGTCATCCGCTCAGTTGGTGGCAGGCCAACCATCCGGACTGGATCCTGTATGAGTGCGATAGGTCGACGGTTGCATTCGTCTCGGGTTTGACAAGCGTACCGCTCGACATCACAAACCCTGACGTGATCAACTATCTCTTAAATCTTGTCGGCGGGTACGCGGAGCAGAACGGCTACTCTGCGGTCGGGCTTGATCTCGTCTCGCTGAACAACGACACCGGCGGCACGCAGGACGGCCAGCACGGGTGCGGCGTCTTCGCCAATGTCGGCGGCGTGCCCACGTGGACGCAGAAGTTCTCCGGTCATACCGTTGATTCGGCATGGGCCAACGCCATGTTGTCGTACCTCTCCACGGCGCGGACCTACCTGCACGGACAACCGCGATCGCTTGGTATTTGGGGGAACAACGTCCCCGCCGACATCACTCTTGGCGATCCCAACGAGCAGCAACTCGTTGCAGATCTCGACGTGCTCTTCGATGAGAGCGGTTTCGCGCGGTACGGCAAGTACAGCTCAGACGCCGAATTCAACAACACCGTCGCGTGGGCGCGCTACGCGCAAGGCCTCGGCAAAGGATTCATGGACGTCAACGAGTGGCAAAACGAGACGAGCGTGACAAACGCGCAGCTCGACTATGTCTTGTCGACGTACGTCATGGCCAAAGAACAGGCGGCGGTTGTCTTCACCGCGCCGTACGGCGAATATGGTTTCGAGCACTACTTCGACCAGTATAAGGCCGCGATCGGTGCACCGTGCGCCGAGATGTATGGCGGGCCGTCATACCACGGGCTCGGGCGACTCGCATATTTCCGTCAGTTCTCGTTTGGGCTTTCGGCGGTGAATACGAGCAGCACGACGCCGTATACGGTGAAACTGCCGCAAACCGTCTACACGGACGTTGCGACCGGCGCGGTCCGGCACTCCGCGAAGCTCACGCTTGCCCCGTCCTCCGGTGTCTTGCTCACGGTCGCGAAGCACGGCTGCGCCGGCGCGGTTCAATAACGAACCAAGGGCAGGCGATGCTTGCCCAACAGTGAGCAGGCGAAATCACCGATAGGACGGCCGGCCGACGGTCGTCACGCGGCGCACGACAAGCACGAGCGCGATGACGAAGATGAGTGCGATCACCGCCGCGGCTATCGGAAACGCGATCGCAGCGGCGCCCCCGCCGACGGCCACGACATCTTCGACCGCGCTGAGCCCGGGATTGACGACGCCAAGCGTCGTTGCGGTGCTTGCAGCCCGAACGGTCGCGATGGAGCCGTGGACGACGAACGCGTTGAGCGCTCCCACAACCATCAGAGTCACGAGCTCGGCATAGCTCGGCGTGTGCACCGTGCCGGCGACGAGAATCGCGGCGGCCGCCGGCCGTAGGACGAAGTAGATCAGGTGCAGCACGTGGTCAACGACCGGTATCTTATCGCCCAGTATTTCCAGCAGCGCGAAAATCGCTAGAACGACGATCGAGCTCGTCGAGCCGAGCCACGCGAAGGAATTCGTGAGGTGAATCCATCCGACGTGCGCGGCGATCGCGGCTGCGAGCAGCGCGAGAAACGCCCGAATGCCCGCCGTCGTCGTGAGCGCGTATGCCAGTGCGTATTCGGTCGTCGCGTCCATGGTGCGTCGCGTTCACGCGACCCGCTATGCCACCCTTCCGGTCTGCATGAGCAGGTATCCGACGAGAAGATCGGTGCGCGTGACGAATATCTCGCTCGTCCCAGACGAAACGGCGACCTCGTCCAGCACCAAAAGGCCGGCGCAGACGATGTCCGCGCGCTGCTCGGGAACGCCGTGCATACACCGGCGCTGCGCGACCGTGGCATTGGCGACGAGACGCGTCACATCCGACAGATCACCGCGCGAGATCTTCGCCACGTCGCCCGACCAGTCGGCTTGCAGCATCTCGGCGACGGTCGTCGCTGTGCCGCCTACTGCGACGATCGTGCCGCTCGGTCGCAAGCTTTCGCGAAGGCTTCTCAATCCCAACCGGATCGCGCCTCGGCAGCGCGTCACTTCGTCCGCGGTCGGTGGATCGCCACGCAGAAATCGCTCGGTTAGCGCCACGGCGCCCAACGCGAGTGACGCCGTTGCGGGCGTCGAATCCGGTTTGTCGCGCCGCGCGAACTCGACGCTCCCTCCGCCGATGTCAAGAACGGTCATGGCGTTGCCGGTCAAAAGGCCGGCCGCAGCAAGTCCATACTGCGCGCCCTCGAACGAAGCGCGCGCCTCTTCGTCGCCCGTCAACACTGCAAGTGGTACGCGGACAAGCTCGCTCGCATGCGCGGCGAGTCGATCGGCGTCCGATGCGTCGCGAAGCGCACATGTGCCGATGAGATACGTTCGATCGACGCCATGACTGAGCCGCGCATAGTCCGCCACAGCCGCCAGGGTCCGTTCTGCAGCGGGCGGCGAAAGCGGGGCGGATGGAGTCAATCCTTGGCCCAGTCGTGTGCCGCGCGATTCGTGATATTCCGGAACGAGCACGCCGCCCGCGACGCTTGCGATCAGCAGCCGTGTCGAGTTTGTGCCGATGGAGATGACGGCGCAGCGTACCTCACTCATCGCGCCTGGGTCAGTAGCGCTTGGCCGCGGAAGCCTGTCGCGTCTTTTGGATGAGACCGAGCGAACGGTCATAGCGGCTCAGCGCCACCGCGAGGTAAACGGTGTCGAGGATGGAGAGCTGCGCAAGGCGGCTCGTCATGGCATCGCTGGAAAATGCGGTCTCGCGCGCCGCCGTGAACAGCGTGATGTCGGAGACGCGCGTTATCGGCGACGTGGCATTGTGCGTGACGCAGATGGTAGTCGCGCCGGATTCCTTCGCCATGCGCAGCGCCTCGACGACGTCGCGGCTGCTTCCGGTGTGCGAGATCCCGAGCGCGACATCGTCAGAACCGAGCAGCGCGGCGGATGTCGCGAGAAAGTCGGCGTCCGACATGGCAAAGCACGTGATGCCGATGCGATGGAACTTGTGGTACGCATCGTACGCGATCGACGACGAACCTCCCACGCCGTAGATGTCCATCCGGCGGGCGCGTCCGATCGCATCAGCGGCGCGCTGCAGGCTCGCATCGTCGAGCACTTCGATCGTATCTTTCAGCGCCTGGATGTTCGCCTGGAACACCTTGGATTTGAGCTGGCTGATCGAGTCGTGCGGTGTGATCGCTTCAAATATGGTGTCGGCCGGCGCCACGAGATCGCGCGCCAGCATGATCTTGAATTCTTGATACCCTTTATAGCCGAGTTTCTGACACAGCCGGACCACCGTGGACTCGCTCGTGTCGGTCGCTTCGGCCAGCTCCGTCACCGTGAGGTGGATCAGCTCTTCAGGATGGTCTCTTATGTAATCAGCAACGCGCTTTTCGGCCGTGCGCAGCGACGTATAGACTCCGTCTATGCGGATGAAACACCCAGGGATGCTGACTGGGTCGACGCGCGCCATGCTTGAGAAGGTTGGCCTTTGCCGTTCACGCCCCCTATGGGCGGCGTTTGCGCGCGTATCTGTTCACTTTTTCGCGCCGCAGATCCGACGCCGATCCACGCGGATCCCACTCGGCGGTCTGGCGGAGATAGTCCGCGATCTTGCGCTCGAATGACTCTTCAAGCGCGGTGCTCGCCACGGCTACGACCGGCGGACGCCCCGCGCGCTCCTCGACGATGACGAACTCGAGCGTCGGGCGGCGCGTCTGCGCGCACGCATTCCGCAGAGCGGCGAATCCCGGAGACGCCGCATCCACACCCGCCACTCGGCCATCTTCAAGCCGGACCACGGCGCCGAATCTTCCCGTCTGAACAACGGTTCCCCGGATCGGCTCCACGCTTTGTTATCTGTTCGCGGGAGGCGTTTGCGTCCGCACGACGATGAACACTTCGTGCGGCTTCACGAGTCCGAGCTGCTCGTGGATGAGCGGTACAAGATATTCGGGATCGTGGAGATCTTTGATCTGCGTCTGCAACGCCGTCTCCGACGATGTCAATTCGGCTTCGTGACGTTCAACGGCGACGATCTGCTTGTGCAGGTCGTACGATTGCGCGCCGACGCGCCACGCCTGCAAGCCGCTCGCGCCGAGAACCGCGACGATGACGGCGGCCATCGCGCAGCGCATCGAGATCACTGCGAAATTTGAAACCGCTTCCCGCCATCGTCCGCCCGATGCGCGAAGCGGCGCTCGGACGAGGCGCAGCGCCTTGAAACCGAGACTACCGCGCCGCACGGTCATGCTCGACCTCGGAATGCGAACCGATCTTGCGGTATTTCTCGTAGCGCCGGTCGAGCAGCTCGTCGCCCGACAGCTTCGAAAGCTTTGCCAACGCGCGCGCGTCGGCTTCCAGGACGTGCCGAACCACGGCGGCTGGGTCGCGGTGCGCGCCGCCGACCGGCTCGACGATCACTTCGTCGACGATGCCGAATTCGAACAGATCGTCCGACGTAAGGCGCAGGCGCGCCGCCGCTTCTTCAGCTTTCGAAGCGTCACGCCAGAGGATCGTGGCAGCCGGTTCGGGCGATGCGACTGAGTAGACCGCATGCTGGAGCATGGTCACGTGGTCGCCGATCCCGATCGCCAATGCGCCGCCGCTTCCGCCTTCACCGATCACATTCACAATTATCGGCACATGCAGGCCGGATAGGAGCGCGAGCGACGCGGCAATCGCCTCCGATTGGCCCCGTTCCTCGGCGCCGATGCCTGGATAGGCGCCCGGTGTATCGACGAAGGTGACGATCGGGCGGTTGAATTTCTCCGCGAGATGCATGACTCGTTGGGCCTTGCGATAGCCTTCAGGGTGCGGCATGCCGAAATTGCGATAGAGGTTTTCTTTGGTGTCGCGGCCCTTCTGTTGGCCGAGCACGAAGACCGGCGTGCGACCCAAATACGCGAAACCGGCGACGAGCGCGGTGTCGTCGCCGAAGACCCGGTCACCGTGGAGTTCGGTGAAACCGTCCAACTCTCCGATGTAGTCAAGGGCAAGAGGGCGCTTTGGGTGACGGGCCAGGTGCACGCGCTGCCACGGTGTGAGATTGGAGAAGATCTCGACGCGCAGCTGCCTTGCTTTGTCTTCGAGCGCCCGGATCTGGCTGGAGAGATCCACCCTGCCCGACTCATTGAGCTTTTTGAGGTCGGCGATCTTGCCTTCCAGCTCGGTGAGGGGCTTTTCGAGTTCGACGATGACGTTCAAGCGGGCACCGCTTTGGCCGTCATGAAGCGCAGGACGCGGCCGAGCGCGCTCTTCAACTCGTTTCGCCGTACGACCACGTCGACCTGACCGTGCTCGAGCAAGAACTCGGCGGATTGGAAACCTTCCGGCAGTTTCTGGCGGATCGTCTGATCGATGACGCGCCGGCCTGCGAAGCCGATCGCCGCGCCGTGTTCGGCGATGATGACATCGCCTTGGAAACCAAACGAGGCGGAGACCCCGCCGGTCGTGGGGTCGGTCAGCACGGAGACGTATGGGAGACCGAGTTGGCCGAATCGTTGTACCGCCGCACTCGTCTTCGCCATTTGCATCAGGGCGATCATGCCTTCTTCCATCCGGGCGCCGCCGGATGCGCAGACGATGACCGCGGGAAGCCGGCGTCGCGCCGACTCTTCGAGCAAGAGCGTGACCTTCTCGCCGACAACGCTGCCCATCGTGCCGCCCCGGAACGCGAAGTCCATGACGGCAAGACCGGTCTGCACTCCGTCGATCGCGCAAAAACCCGCGACGACGCCTTCGAGCAATCCCGACTTCGCGCGATCGTTGGAGGATTTCTGCGTGTAGGAAATGCGGTCGGTCCATTGCAGGGGATCGCCCGTGATCAAGTTGGCGCCGATCTCTTCGAAGTCGCCATCGGCCAGCAGCGCGATGCGGTCGAGCGCGCCCATGCGGAGATGGTGGCCGCACTTCGGACAGACGCGCAGCTGCTCGACAAGATCCTTCTTATAGAGACGCTCTTTGCAGCCGGGGCAGACCTCCCATAAGGGGTCTGTCGCGCCCTCGGGCTTGGTCGTGCGCCGTTTCAGCCAGTTCGCGGTCGGTGTCACGCGTTGCTACTCTCGCCCCTTCTCGGATCCGGTTTGGGCGCACGCTTGTGCCGGCCCCCGCCGAAATACAGTTTCGATAGTTGCTTCAAGTAGTTGACGATCTCGCCGCTGTTGAGCTTGCTCTTTCCGTGCGTGCGGTCGGTGAAAACATACGGAATTTCCTTGGCTTTTTCGTAGTTACCTTTCATCACGACCTCGAGACCGATCTTGAAACCGATCGGATCGAGCGTGATGCCGTCGATCACTTCGCGCCGGAAAAACAGGAAGCCGGACGTGATGTCTCTGATCGGAGTGAGCGGTTGTGCGAGCATGATCGCAACGCGCGACGTCACGCGCCGACGCCACGGCCAATTCGTTATCCCGCCGCCGCGGACGTAGCGGCTCCCGATCGCGAGTTGATAGCCGCCGCTTGTAAGCGCTTCGACCAACTGCGGCACGATCTGCATGTCGTGACTGAAATCTCCGTCCATGACGCCGAGGATCTCCGACGTACAGGTCTTCCAGCCATCGATGACCGCCGAGGCCAATCCAAGCTTGCCCGCGCGATGGACGCAGCGGCACGGATACCGTTCCGCGAGAGAATCCACGATCGCCCCGGTACCGTCCGGTGAGTTGTCGTCGACGATGACGATCTCGCCGTTTATGCCTGCCTGAGAGAATACGCCGGCGAGAGCGGCTATGAGCTTTTCTATGCCGCCCGCTTCATTATAGGTTGGGATGACGACGGAAACGTTGAATGAGTGCGCCACGTGAGTTTGGTTTCTGTCCCGGGATGCGTATCCCCCGCTTGCCGTCCCCATGCTGAGCCGGCTTGCGCGGACCCTTCCTGACAGATGTTCACCACCAGCCGAGGCCGGACGCGACGGCTGCAAGCAACGCTGCGGCGGCTGTTTCCGTGCGCAGTATTGTTGGCCCAAGCGACACCGGTGTTGCGCCGCGAACGGTCGCGCGCTCAACATCTTCCGTAGTCAAGCCGCCCTCAGGTCCCACGGCGATCACGATAGGCGTTCCGGCTATGTAGCGCTCGAGTGCGGGACCCAACATCGCGCGATCGGCGTTCTCATCTGCGAGAAGCGTAAGGCTACTCGCTGGGAACGAGGAGCATGCGTGCGACCATGTGATGGGCTCATCGACGCTCGGAATGACGCGACGGCGCGACTGCATCGCTGCAGCGCGCGCGATTCGACGCCAGCGTTCCACCTTGTTCGCGCTGCCCGCCGTCTCGGAGCGCGAAAAGATCACGGGCACGATTCTGACGGCGCCAAGCTCAACGGTCTTCTCGACGACCTCGTCGAACTTCGCGCCTTTGGTCAACGCTTGCAAGATCGTGACCTTAGCCGGTAGTTCGCCGCTCTGCAGCACGGACGGCTGTCGCGCGACAACCGAAACTCTATGACCGTCGACGCTTGCGAACTCTGCATCCCATGCCACGCCCTCGGCGATCAGAATCAGTGCTTCGCCAACCCGACATCGCAATACAGTAGAGGCATGCCGCGCATCGTCGGGATTGAGCTCCACCGGCACACCGGCAACGATGTCCGAAGCGGCGAAGTATCTCGGCCCTTGCATCACGGCTTTTGGTGCACGAAGGCGGACCACTCGCCCGCGCGCCGATCGCCGACGCGTCGCAATCCTTGCGCGGCAAATGCCGCGAGCACATCGTTTCGTCCTGCGCGATGTATCCCGGCTGAGATGAGCACGCCGTCGTGCTTGAGCGATGCGGCGAGCGCCGAGGCAAGTCCGACAAGCGCGTCAGCGGTGATGTTCGCCGTCACGATCGGCGCCTTTGGGAATGTCGCCGGGGGACCGTCGGAGCGACGAACACTTATCGCTTCCACGCCGTTCACCTTGAAATTCGCGCGGGTCGCGGCGACGGCGATCGGGTCGACGTCGCACGCGAACACCCGCGCACCGCACAGCGCGGCTGCGATGCCCAAGATCCCCGATCCGCATCCGATGTCAAGCATGGCGCTTCGCGGGCGGACATATTCTAAGACGAACTGCAGCGCCGCTCGCGTGGTCGGATGTTGACCGGTTCCAAACGCCATGCCCGGATCTAGGCGAAGCGTCCGTGCCTTACCCGGTGCGGCAAAAGCTTTCTCCCACGACGGCGCGATATACCAGCCGGGCGCTATGCGAAATGGTTTATAGAACTGCTTCCACGATTCGGCCCAATCTTCGTCGCGCATCGTCACCGGCGAATCGACGACGACGTCGCGCAGGAGCGCAGCGGCCGACGCCTCGCGGACGGCGCGCGTCACCGCACGGGCGATACCGACGGACGCGTTGCCGGGTACATAGGCGGAAACTTTCGCTCGTGAAAGCGGCGGCGCATCGTCACCGCCTTCCTCCACGCTCACGCGGACTCCAGTCGCGGCTTGAAGCACCGCGGATGCGGCTTCGATGTCTGTCGCAGCAACGGAGAGGGAGAACCGGCGCCAGTCGGTCCGGGTGCTCAAGCGCCGCCGAACGCGCCTTTGATCTTTGAGATGAATCCCTTGTCATCCACGACGTCGCCGCCGGCGCGCGCGAACTCTTGCAGCAGTTCTTTCTGCTTCCCGGTCAGCTTCGTCGGCACGCGCAAGCCGACATCGACCAACAGATCGCCGCGACTGCCGCTTCGGTTCTTCGGCAGGCCCCGACCGGCGATGCGGAACGTCGCGCCGGGTTGCGTTCCGGGCGTCACGTCGAGCGTCGCGGGTCCGTCCAACGCGTCGATTTCGAGCTTCGCACCGAGGACGGCTTGCGTGAACGAGATCGTCGTCTCGCAACGCAAGTCGGCGCCGGCGCGCTCGAAGATATCATGCTCTTTGATATGGAAATAGACGTAGAGATCTCCCGCTGCCGCGCCGCGTTCGCCCGCTTCGCCTTGGCTTGCGAAGCGCATGCGATTGCCGGCTTCAACCCCTGGCGGGATCTTGATCGTGACGCGGCGCCGGGATTCGCGCCGGCCTTTTCCGCCGCACGACTTGCATGGATCCGCGATGACATGACCGGTACCGCCGCAGCGCACGCACGGCGCCGACGTCACGAACTGGCCCAACGGCGTATTTCGGACGGCCCGCAATTGCCCGCTGCCGCCGCAATCGCGACATGTCACGGGCTTTGCCTTCGAGGCAGACCCCGTAGAGGCACATGCATCGCATGGTCCGAGATGGTCGAACGAGATCTCGCGTTCAGCCCCGCGCAGCACTTCTTCGAGCGTGATCTCGAGGTCGTAGCGCAAGTCGGCGCCCGGCTGCGGTCCGCTCGATCGGCGCTGGCCGCCGGCCGCAGCGTTGAAGAACATGTCGAAGATGTCGCCGATGCCGTCGCCGCCGAAGCCGAATCCCCCGGGCCCGCTGGTCGCGCCGTTGCCGATCGTGCCGAAGTGGTCGTACTGCGACCGCTTGGCGGGGTCGGAGAGCACTTCGTACGCCTGATTGATCTGCTTGAACTTGGCTTCTGCGCCCGATTTGTCGCCGCCGCGGGCGACGTCGGGGTGATAGCGCCGCGCCAGCGCTCGATAGGCTTTTTTTATCTCGTCGTCCGATGCGCCGCGCGCCACGCCGAGAACCTCATAGAGGTCATGTCGGGCCGGCACGAATCAATTCACCGCGTTGCTGAGCGCCGTCATTCGAGCGACTCGCCTTCGAACAGCGTGTGCAGACTGGTCGCCATGCAATTCATCAACGCGATGAGACGAGCGTACTGCATCCGGCGCGGTCCGAGAACGCCGACGGCGCCGACGTTTCGGTCGCCGACGCGATACGGCACCGCGACGACGCTGCACTCGCTCATATCCGCGTTGCCGAGCTCATGCCCGATACTGACGGTTGCTCCCTCGCTATCCAGCGAATGCTGCAGGAGATCGTAGAGCGTGCGCTGTTCCTCGAGGAGGTCGAGGATCGCGCGCAGTTTTCTCAAGTCGCGGAATTCTTGCTGGTCGAGCAAGTTGTGCGCCCCGCCGGCGAAGAGCCGCCGTTGGAGCGGCGCTCCGCTCTTCACGGTGAAGAGCTCGGCGAGCACGCGCGTCACTTCTGGCGGCAAGGGAGCTTCCGCGTTCAGCGACCGCAAGTTCCCGATCGTGATGTCCGAGAGCATGCGCCCCGCAAGATGGCGGTTCAAGACGTCGCACGCATGCGTCAACTGATCCGCCGTCACATCCGATTCGGTTTCAATCGTCGTCTGCGCGGCTAGCCCGAAATCTGTCACAAGAACTATGTGGACCGTGCGCGAGCCGACCCAGATGAGCTGGACGTGCTTGAAGACCTGGCTCTTCAGGCGCGGCGCGATCGCAAATGCGATGTTGCGCGTGACGCTGGAGAGTACGTGCGACGCATGTTCGACCACTGTGTCTAACTGGCGGCTTGCACGACGCACTTCCTGATTGATGCGTTCAGCATCTTCGGGCGTGAGCGACTCGGGAAGCATGAGCCGGTCCACATAGTATCGATAGCCGAGGTCCGACGGCACGCGACCCGCTGATGTGTGCGGTTGATCGAGATAGCCTTCTTCTTCTAGGCTCGCCATTTCAGCGCGAACAGTCGCCGGACTGACACCGAGGTTGTATTTCTGCGTCAGCGTTGCGGAGCCGACCGGTTCGCCCGTCGCGATATACTCGTAGACTATCGTGCCCAAGATGGACGTCTTACGTTTATCCAGCGGCGCATTCTCGTCGATGACGAAATTCGCGCCCTGGCCCAATGGGGCCGCACCCTTCAGGCTCTTCGCGGTGCCGCGTTCTCCAGATCGTGTCATTAGCAGTCTTCTAGTTCGAGTGCCAAACGCGCACGCCCTCTTGCCTCGCAGGGCGGCCTGTTGTCCCACCGGAACCGGGCGGCGTGGAATCTTCCTTAACTGTATCGTCCGCGCCGACCGCTCTCGTGACCGGAAGTGCTACAGGCCTTATGCGCGGCGTCTGCGTTTCGCTTGGCCGGCGCGGCTATCGCATCGCCTGCAACTATCGGCCGGAGCGCGGCGAGGCCGACGACACACTTGCGTTTCTCCGGGGGTTCGGCATCGAAGCGGCCGCTTTTTCTGCCGATGTCGCGGATGCCGAGCAAGCGGAAAGTCTTGTCCAAACTGTCGTCGATCGTCTAGGCCGGCTCGACGTGCTCGTGTGCGGGGCGGGGCCGATGGTCGTGCGAGACCTGCACGCGACGGAGATGGCGGACTACCGGGCTATGATCGACGGCAACCTCACATCGGTATATGCGTGCTCGCGCGCGGCGTTAAAACCGATGCGCTCGCAGCATCACGGCCGCATCATCACGTTCGGCATGACCGGAAGCGAAACGACGCAAGGCTTCCGCCATCTGAGCGCGTACGCGGCGGCGAAAGCTGCCGTCGTCGCATTCACGAAGTCGATCGCGCTCGAAGAAGGCCCGTTCGGCATCACGTGCAACGCGATCTGCATCGGCGATATCCGCGACAAGACGGCCGATCGCGCGACGGCACTCGAACGGCGCGAGTACCGCAATCCCACGACGCGCCCCGGAAGCTGGCAAGACATCGGCGATGCGGTCGCATACCTCGCCAGCGACGACGCATCGTTTGTCAATGGCGCCGTGCTCACGGTCGGCGGCGGCTGGCAGGGCTTCTTCGCCGACTATTCGCGTTGGCCGTGATGTGGGGCGCGCCTTTACGGCGCGCCGGCCATGAGGTAGGGCGCGCCTTTACGGCGCGCCGGCCATGAGGTAGGGCGCGCCTTTACGGCGCGCCGGCCATGATGTAGGGCGCGCCTTTACGGCGCGCCGGCGGACCGTAAAGGTCCGCCCTACATCGTCGGAGCTTAGGTTCCTTTTTCCGCGCCGAAGTAGTGGACGAATTTCACGATGAGCGCCGGCAACGTCGCGAGTTGATTCGGGTCGCCGTAGACGACGTACAGTTCATCCGCGCCGACGCGCCTGTGGAACGCGACCGAGACATTTGACGCGTCCGTATACCCGCAGGCTGCGCTCAGCGGCATCTGCCTGCATGTGGTCGGCGGAAAGAGCAGCTCCGGCGCCGTGCCGATGATGCGGCGCAGACCGACGGCGAGCGCGGAACTCGAGTTGAACTGATAGGTGAATGTGGCTCGCTCCAGCCACTGCACGTTTTTCACGCTGGGCAGCATCCTGCTTGGAATTTCATCCGTCGTGTCGTTCGTGTTATCGGCTTCCAGCGCAAGCGTGCCGCGCGGCGTGACACGCAGCGTCGTCAAGCGCGTCGTGGTCCGCAAGAAGCCCGGCCCGAAGCGGCCGATGTTGTAGCTGATGGACGATGGCGTCGACGTGGCGCTCCCGTGACTCAGCGCAGCTCCGTTCTGATCGATCATGGAACCGTAGCCGTTGGAGAGCAACAAGTATTGATAGCCCGACGACATCGCCAACGTATACTGCGTCTTTGTATTGATCGTCAGGTTCGTGAATGCGTCGGCGAGATTGAGGGCGCCGGCGCCGTTCTTGAAGTGCTCTATATCCTGTGACAACGTATAGCTTTGGATGAAGCTCGTCGGGGCGTTGTCAAATTCGTGGTTGACGAAAAGCGTGGGGCCATGGATGTCGCTGATCTGCTGCAGCCCATCGGGCGGCGCGTACTGCGGACCAATGTCGTGATATGCGGGAAAGAATCCGGTTTTTTGCGAGAACAGATTCAAACCCCATTCGTTGTAGTGCCCGAGCGTGGGCGCGGTGACGCCCGAACCGGTCTCGCCGCCCGTCGTGGCATACACGCTGAAGTTATGATGGTTGCCCACGGTAAGCTGGTAGATCGAGGTGGTATCGGACAGCCCCGGTGACAGCGTTGAGAACCTGAGCACGTTGAGGATATCGCGCCGGTCGGCGGTCGTGTATATCAGCGTTTGCGCGTTATCGCTGCGGCCATTCACGCCGAGCGCGTCAAAGCCCGCAAATTGCGCTTGACCCTGCACGCCTTCCACGGCGTAACCCTGCTGTGGTGTCGGGATCGACGGCGTGTAGAGGAACGGCACATCGTAGCAGTCGTTGCAATTGAAATTGTTGTAGAAGTTCAGACCCTGCGTGAAGAACGGCCGTACCTCGGTGTATTGGCGCGAAAACGCGGTCGGCGATATCGTCTGCTGATCCTGATCGACGTTGGAATAGTCCGGGTAGAGCGAACTGAAGAACGAGGCGGTATTCGTGATCGGCAACGCGATGTCGGCGCCCACGCGCGCGCGATTGCCGTTTGCGCCGGCCGAGCCTATCTGGCCGAGCGTGTACAAGCCGAGCCGCGGTTTCGTCCGGGTGCTCCCCGTCGCGACCGTCATACCAGTGAGAAAACCGGTGAAACTGACGCTGTCGGTACTGCGCTGCGCGCCGTCGTGCGCCCATTCGAAGGTCTGACCCGTCACGTGCAACGTGCGATCGAATTGCAAGCGCCACGTGGAACGGCCGTCACCGCGCATCACGTTCATAGGGATCTGCTCGGTGACGATATAGCCGTCCGCGCTTCGGGTTGCGACCGCGGTCCAGTGCGGAGCGAACGACGAATTCTCACCCGAATATTCGTTGCGCGTACCGAGCGGATTCGCTGCGAAGAAATACTCGAAGCCGTTTTCGCCGCTAGGCCACAAATACACGCGCACGGCGTCATCCGCGCTCAGCGAGCTGTCGTTCGTATGATTGGTCGCAGTGATCGGTTCGGATTGCTTCGCGACGAACGCGACGTACAGACTCGTTTTGTCCGCCAGGAGGTAGACGTCGGTCGGCTCTGACGCCGGGCGGCGGAATTGATAATCCCACGTCATCTGGATGTGGGTCGCCTTTTGCCAGAGCGGATCGTTCAATGTGCCGTCGATCTTCGGGCTTGTGTCCGCGCGACTTACGGCCACCGCAAACGCCGGGGGGTCGGCGGCAAGCGCGACACCGGTCCGGCTTAAGCCGATCATTGCGAGCGTCAGGCACGCAAGGAGGCTGAAGCGAAATAGATGCATAGCGACGGCTCCGAGCGACAATGGCATTATAACTAATGAATTAGTTATACGCGGGTTCGTCACCTTTTTTGCACGCATCGCCCGTCTGATTTCCCGGTCTGAAGGGGCCGACGCCAGCCGGCTTCTTCCATCTCCAAGCGAAGGTTAGCCCGTCACAAGCCCGAACGGCGGCGCGGGGGGACACTCAGATGAACGATTTCAAACAATTCTTGTTGCGCGGCAATGTCGTGGATTTAGCCGTCGGCGTGGTCATCGGCGCGGCATTCGGCACGGTAGTGGCCGCGCTCGTCAAAGACTTCATCACGCCGCTCGTGGCGGCGCTTGCGGGTCAGCCGGATTTTTCGGCGATCTCCTTCACAATCAACAACAGCCGCTTCGCGGTGGGAGACTTTCTGAACGCGGTCATCGCGTTCGTGCTGGTCGCCCTCGCGGTCTTCTTCTTCGTCGTCAAGCCGATCAATTTTCTCGTCGCTCGTTCGCGCAAAGAGCCGCCGGCCGACCCGACGACGACGAAGTGCGGCGAATGTTTGAGCGAAATCCCGATCGGTGCGCGCCGTTGCGCATTTTGCACGTCGCCTGTGACCGTTACCCCCGGCTAAGCGCTCAATCTCGCGTGCACGGTCGCAAGATCGTGCACGCGGGTGGCCGGCGGCAGCGCGCTCACGATGCGTCGACCGTAGACCATCGTCTCGAGCCGGCCGTCGAGGACGCACATCAATCCGGTATCGGTGGCGCTGCGAATGAGGCGACCGAGCCCTTGTTTCAATCGTAAAACGGCCGCAGGGACCATCAGCTCGTCGAACGCGTCGCCGCCGGCTTCGCGCACCGCGACGCCCCGCGCAAGCAATACAGGATCATCCGGCGGCGGGAACGGAATTCGATCGACGATGACGCACGACAGCGCTTCGCCGACGACGTCCACCCCTTCCCAGAACGACGCGGTGGCGAAGAGCACTGGATTGCGCTGCGCTCGAAACCACTCAAGAATCCGCCCCTTTGGCATGTCACCCTGCGTGAGCGACGGATAGGGGATCGCCGGCGCAACCGCAGCGGCGACGGCGCGCATCACCGCGTGCGACGTGAAGAGTACGAATGCTCGTCCGGCCGTGGCGTGCAGGACGTCGATCACCACACGCACCGCATCGCGCGCAAAATCGGCGCTTTTCGGATTCAACCGCTCCGGGGGCAGATAGAGCATGGCCTGGCGAGCATGATCGAAGGGCGAGTCAACGACGACCTCGTCGACCAGCGCATCGGTGAGCCCGAGTTGACGGCGCAGATATGAAAAGTCCTGACCTGTCGCGATCGTCGCCGATGTGAGCACGACGCAAGCCGTCTTGTCGAACAACCGCTCGCGCAATATCGGTGCGACGGAGAATGGTGCTGACACAGCGGCGTAGTCGCCGCCGCGCGCATCACCGACGCGTTCGGCCCACGAGATCCATTCGTTTCCGACAAGCCGAATGCGCTCGATGGCCAAGGTCTGAGAAACGACTGCCTGCACGAGCAGATCGCGGCGCCGCTCGAGCGCTTCTTCTTCCATGTTCGGATAGCGTGACGCGGTGCGCCAGTTCGACGCCAACCAGTTCTCAGTTCTGTAGAACGCTCGCTGCAGCGGGTCGAGGAGCTCCATCGCGAGATCGTTGTCGTGCAGCGAGTAACGCGACCGCGACCCGGCGGCGAGTGCGCGGGTGAATTCTTCGATCGCTTGCGCCAGCTCCGCGTCGAGCGTTTCGTCTATATGATAATGGCGCGCCATCTTGCGCCGCAGTCGCCCCACCGACGCGCGCGATATGGATGCGGAAAAAGCCGCCGTCGCCCAGTCGTCGATCTGGTGCGCCTCATCCAAAATCGCATGATCGAACGGCGGTATAAGGCCGCCGCCCAGCGCGAGGTTGGCGAAGAAGAGCGCGTGGTTGACCACCACGATATCCGCATAGCGCGCCGCCTCGCGCGCATGCATATGGAAGCAGCGCTCGGGGCCGAAGAACTCGCATGCTTCCATGATGCAATCGTCCACATCGGTGTCGAGTTCGCTCCACAGCCTGAACGGCGGCTCAAAATCGAGCTCGGCCTTGTCGCCGGTGTCCGTGCGCGCCGCCCACTGGAAGATGCGCTGTTCGTCGTTGGATCGCGCGAGGGTCAGCTGTCGCTGGAGTTGGCCGGCCTTATCCTTGCAGAGATAGTTCGTCCGACCCTTGAGCTGAACCACGCGCGCCGAACTTCGCAGCGCGCGCAGCACGAGCGGGATGTCTTTGTTCACGAGCTGCTCTTGCAGAGCGATCGTCGCCGTGGAGATCACAACGCGCTGCTCGCCGAGCACCGCAGGGATGAGATAGCCGACTGATTTGCCGGTGCCGGTGCCGGCTTCCGCCATCACGTGGACGTTTTCCAACATCCCGCGCTGCACGCGTTTGGCGTAGGTGATCTGCGCCGGCCGGTGCTCGTAGCCGGGCAGAGCACGTGCGATCAGCCCACCCGGACCGAGCGCGTCCTCGATCGTGTAGGAGCCCGCCTCGCGGTTGCCCAGATCATCAATGCTCAAAGGCTGCCTGCGGTGTCAAGCAAAAAGCGACTCGTACCCATTTTCACGTGTTTTCGTCTTCCCATGCTTTTCGCTGCGCTCGTTTACGCGCGGCCGCACGCTCCTGCTCGAGCCGCGATTTTGATACTTGGGCGTGACTATTCACGGGCAGCGCAGGCCGTTGCGCGCGCCGGCGCTGGACCTCGATTTTCTCCTGTATCGCGCGAAGCCGGGCAGGCGTCGCGGTCTTCTTCTTGCGAGCCATCGCGTTCTTTCTTACATCGAGCAGCGGCGGGCTCCCGCGGGTCTCGCACGCGCCGCTTGCCCTCTCCACATCATTACCGAGCGATCACGGTTGCCTTATGCAAGGCGTGAATATGCGCCTGCGAGAACACTCGCCCCCCGCAGTGATTATCACGGCGTCAACTACTTGTGCAATTGCTCGTATCCAACCGATCGGCGAGGACCGTCATGACTGACGCAAACATCGACCTTCTCAGCGTCACGAAAAGCGTGGCAGAAACCGATCGGCGAAGGGCGCTCGTCGAAGATGAGCTCACGCAGGCTCAGTCCGTCGTCGAATCGCTGAAAGCCCGGAGCACGGCGCTCAGCGAGTCCGTGCTGGAACTGCAGCGAAATCTTGACGCGACGAAGGCTCTGAAGGCCCGTGAGGATTCGGAGCTCTCTGCGATCGCGGAAAAGCGCGCGCGCGCGGTCGCTGAGCTCACCGAACTGACGCGCACTGTCGACGGGTTGCGCGATGCGAGCGAGCGCGATGCTTCGAAGATCGGAGCGAGCTTGGATGACGCGCGCTCGCAGATCGTGACCATCGAGTCCAACGTGAACGCGGCAAGAGACGGCGCCGCTTCGGCCACAGAAACTATTGCGTCGCTGCGGAGCAACGTCATGGAAGCGCGTGCACGGGCCGATGCGCTAGACGCACTGATCGCGAAGGCCGAGGAGACGGCCGCGGCGGCGTTCGCCGGGACGAAGATATTGCTCGATCGCCTCGGCGCGGCGCGTTCTGCGCTGGACGTGGCGTCGGGCCGAAAGGAAGAGACCGAGGCTGCGTGTTCGGCTCTTGCGGCGATCAGCAATGCCTTACACGCCAAGACGAACGACGCTGAAATGTCCATGCGGGCGATCGACCGTTTGATCGCAGAGCAGGATGCGCAGACCGCATCGCTTGCCGAACGTTCCGCCGCGATCGGCAGACTCGTCGGCCAGGCTGACATGGCGAACGGCAGCGCCAAGACGGCGCCACAGGACGACACTTCGACAAAGACCGAACCCAACGAGCGATTCGCCGATGCGCTCTATTCTGTCGCCGTGCTCGCGCACACTCGGCTGCTCGCGCAAGACGAAGCGGACCACCTAAGTCTAGAATTACGCTCCGATCTCGGCGATGCCGTGCTGCGCGAATCGTGGTCGAAAACCGTCGCAAAACCTCAGTCTTTCGCGCACCGGCTGATCTTCGCGGAAGTGCTTCGCGCTGTGGGGGACGTCAAAGCGGCAGTCGTGTATTACGAGCAAGCCGCGTTTGCGAAGAACGCGCATCCGATCGTCCGCTATCTCGTTGCTCTCGCCTACATCAGGATGGATCTGCTCGACCGCGGCGTGCGCGTCATGCAGGCGCTTGCACGCGACCGCGGGGGCCGTTCGCTGAGCCACATCCTCGAGGCGCTGCGGTTGGAACAAGCCGGTCGAGCCGACGAAGCGGTAGTCGCGCTCACAGACGTCCTATCGACGAAGGGTCTTCCGAAGTGGGAGAACGATGAGACGCTGCGGCAGCTCGGACGGATGCACGAGCGAAATCACAACGAATTCGCCGCGCGCTCCTGCTACGAACAGATCGAGGCAAACGGACCGAGTTTAGTCGACGCGCGCGCGCTCATCCGCGCGCTGCGCCGACCGGCCTAAGCGGCCAACCGCATCTTGCCGCCGCGCGATCAGTAGTTCTGATCGCCCGTGTCGTCGTCCGGATTGGTGCGATCGTCCGGCATCGCAAGCAGCTGCGCGGCAGTCATCGGCGCTTTGATAGCCTTAAACGGCCTCGGCTTCAAGTTGAAGTTGAACATGTCGGTCAAATCGTCGGCGCGAGAGTCCACATTGGTAAGCGCCGGCAAGCCGTAGTCCTCTTCGACGAAATGCAGCACGCTGCCGAATTCGTGCATCTTGTGGCTCACAAAGCCCGCTTTTACGACGTACGGCGATACCACGACGAGCGGCACGCGGAACCCCGGTCCCATGACATCGAGCATCGGGGTGAACGCGTGGTCATACCACCCTCCCCACTCGTCCCAAGTGATAAATATCGCTGTGCTCGACCAATAAGAAGACCCACCAACCGCGTTGACGATCGACGAGACCCACGATGGCCCGCAAATGTCTTTCGGGCTCCCGGCGTGGTCCGAACACAACTCAGTCGGCGTCACGATCGAGTATGATTTGAGATTTCCAGACGAGATGTCTTTGAGAATGTTCGACGACGGGGAAGAGACGTGGGTGACCCAATCCGGGCCGTAGCGTATGTGCTTGATAGCGTCAAACTCGGAGAAATTTCCGCCCCCTGAGCCGATCGCGGACGCATATGCTGTCCACGTTATACCCGCCGTATCCAGCTCATCGCCGATCGTCTGATAGTCAAAGCAGGGGAAGACTTTCTTCAGTGTCTTGCCGTTGAGCGGGTTCAAGATCCGCGTCGTTGTATCGGGAGACGAGTCACATCCCCAGATCTCGCGCGTCATACCCTCGGGATTCGTGTACGCCATTGCGGACTGTCCGGCGATCATATATTGGTGTTCGATGTAACTCTCCGAAGCGCTTGAACCAAAAAACGCGTCGGCAAACGCGAATTGATTCGCCATATCGCAGTAGGGCTGCACGTCGGACTGCTGGACGTACTGATACGGGTTGAGTCCTGCACCGCCGGTTTTCTTCGGATACGTGATGCTCGACTCCAAGTCAAAGCCGTTCATTCCCCCTGAGTTGTAGTCCACGAAATACGTGGCGCGCGAATGCGGCAGATCTTTCGGCGTGCCAAGGGGCGTGGGTGTCAGGGGCACGACCGTGCCGTCGTGCAGCGTCCCCGTGGTGGCGATGTCTGCTTTGCCGACGAGACAATGGAACAAGTTATCCGGGGTTCTATTTTCTTGCATGATGACGATGATGTGCTGAATGGGGAACGCCGTCGTGGCGCGATGCACGGAAGAGATAGCGTGGACATGTTGAGGTGCCGGTAGAGCGGTGGACGAAGCCCCGCACCCTGCAAGCAAAAGAACGCCGAGCAGTCTTTTCATTTCAACCCTCTTTGCATCGCTAAATTGTTTCGAGTCACTGCAGGCGCGCAGGCTGGCGCGGTTCATCGGCTTCAATGGCCCGTTTATAGTGCTTATAGTGTAGGACGGATGCTACTTCAGGCCCTTCGGCCCACCCGGAGTTGTAGGTGGTACTGCGGACCTATTTTTGCAGGCTATCATTCGTTGGCGCCGCCATCGTCGTCCTCGACCGGAAGCGTATCGTCCGTGCTTATAGGTCCATGAGGTATCTTCTTAAAGGTTCGTACCCGCTGCGTGAAGTTGAAACAGTCCGATAAGTTGTCCGATCGCGATTCAGACGCGGTTCCCAAACTCGGGAGGCTGAACGTAGCCTCGATGAAGTTCAGAATCGAGCCGAACTCGTGCTGCACGTGCGAGACATATGCGACTTTCGCAAACGGCGATATCACAAGCAGCGGAACGCGGAAACCAAGGCCTTCTGCATCGAGTTGCGGCGGCGCGACGTGGTCATACCAACCGCCCCAATCATCCCAGACGAGAATGATAGCAGTGCTCGACCAACACGGGCTCGCTCCAATCGCGTTGTAGACAGCGCCGACCCACGCCGGGCCCTGGTCGCCTACGGAGTGCGGTGTGCCCGCGTGGTCTGAATTACCGGCATTTGGTGTGACCCACGTGACGTTGGGAAGCGTACACGAACTCGTGCCGATGTCGTTGAAGACATTGGTCTCGGGCATGGATACATCGCCGTTTGTCCAGTCGGATCCGTAACGGATGTGCCGTATCGCGTCGTACGCGTTCCAAACGCCGGGGCTCGCGGGGAAGGCGCCCGTCGAGTAGTATCGCCACGAGAGCCCGGCGTTATCTAGCTCATCGCCAAGCGTTGTGTAGTCGTAACACGGCGGCAGGCGAACTTGAGAATCGCAACCCCACGACGTCCCCGGGGGGTTCGTGTACTTGCCTGACTGTCCGGCGATTAGGTACTGATGAGCGGGAAAGCTTGGGCCGCCGTTGCTCTGAAAGTTGTTGTCGCCCAGGGTGTAGAGTTTCGCTAGCGTCCAGTATTCCTGTTCATACTTCTGTTGAACATACGAATACGGTTCCAGGCCAGACAATTGTTTGCCATGCACTTCCAAATTGAAGCCATCCATTTTACCGTTGTCGTATGCGACCTTGAAGTCGGACGGATAATGCCCAAGGTCCTGAGGTCGGTAGAGCTGACTTGCCTTGAGTTGTACGACCGCACCATTGCTTTCGACGCCGGTGCTGACTGTATTCGCGCCAGGAAAGCCATGGAACATGGTGTCGAACGTCCGGTTTTCTTGGACGATGACGACGATGTGTCTGATGCGTGGACTCGGTGACGGGCTTGGCGACGGTGTCGGTGTTGGTGTAGGCGTCGGTGTTGGTGTCGGTGTTGGCGTCGGTGTAGGCGTCGGTGTTGGCGTCGGTGTAGGCGTCGGTGTTGGCGATGGCGATGGCGATGGCGTGTCCGTCGGGGACGGTGTCGGCGACGGCGTATCCGTCGGGGACGGTGTCGGCGACGGCGTGTCTGTCGAGGACGATGACGGCATCGGCGAGGGAGAATCGCTCGATCCCGGAGATGGTGTGTCGGTTGGGCCCGGAGACGGCGTATCCGTTGGCCCTGGTGAGGGTGTGTCCGTTGGACCCGGCGACGGTGTATCGAAAGGTTGCGGAAGATCGCCGCCGACAACGACTTTAATCTTCGCCGTCGCGCGATCTATTGCTATGACGACGTCCGTGGTCCCGTTTGGGTGGGCGGTCAGCAAGAATCGCGTCGTACGAAGCGATTGAAAAGATTTCCCCGACGCGATCGCGAGTACCGCTTTGCTTGCGACGCGTTCCGCGCCAATCGGCAACGTCGTTAAGCATTCGATAGTCCGGCCGTGGCCGAGCGTGCCACAGCCAGCGGCATCTGCCGATAGAAGCACGTTGAAGCTCTGTTTGCCGAGCGAAAGGAACACCAAAAGGTTCGAACGCAAACGCATCGGTTTTGGAGATGCGACCGTATCGATGGTAATGGCAACGGCGACCGAAGCACGTGCGATTGTCGCGTCAACCGTGGGCTTCGCAAACGTCGTGCTGGAAGGCGCCGACGGAATCGTGCCGCCACCTCCGCCGCAAGCAGCAACGACGGCGGCGCATACGAAGATGGTCGTATAGATCAAAGCAGAAAATCGACGTTTCAAAATAGCTTTGAAACCTCTAGCTGCCGATCGGCGCCGTTGTATGGCGCTTTGGAGGGCTTTACCGATGTTTGGGATTACGCTGTCGGGAACCTGCCCGCCATGGCGCACGCACCGCGCGCTTCACAGGCGAGACCAGACTGCTGGTCGTAGATTGGCGTATGGGACCGACGAAAAGTATGCGAGCGCTCATGAAGCAGCGACCCGGACCGGGCATGGAAATCGTATCGGCGCCGATCCCGACCATCGGCCCATCCGATGTTCTGATCCGCGTTCGCAAAGCCGGCATCTGCGGTACCGACTATCATATCTGGTCTTGGGATAAGTGGTCGCAAGGGCGCATCAAGCCGCCGCTGATCGTCGGCCACGAATTCATGGGCATCGTCGAAGAAGTCGGAAACGCGGTGCAGAGCGTCAAACCAGGCGATCGCGTTTCAGCCGAAGGGCACATCTCGTGCGGCACGTGTCTTTTGTGCCGCACTGGTCAAGAATATATCTGCGAGCACGTGCAGATCATCGGAGTGGATCGCGACGGCTGCTTTGCCGACCACATCTCCATGCCGGCGCACAATGTCTGGAAGCTCGATCCGGCGGTTCCCGATGAGTGGGCCGCCGTCTTCGATCCGCTCGGCAATGCGGTGCACACGGTCATGGCTGCCGGGGTCAGCGCGAAGTCAGTCGTCATCACGGGCGTCGGCTCCATCGGCTTGATGGCCATTCCGGTCGCGCGCGCGGCGGGCGCCGCAAAAGTTATCGCCGTCGATCTCAATCCCCAAAAGCTCGAACTCGCAAAATCACTCGGCGCCGACGACGTCTTCGATGCTCGCGACAAGGACGTTCGCGAGAAGATCCTTGCCCTGACCAACGGCGACGGAGCCGACGTCCTGCTCGAGATGAGTGGAAGCGGCGCTGCGATCAACCTCGGCTTGAGCACGGTGCGAAACGGCGGCCGCGCGGCGCTTCTCGGTTTGCCTTCGGATAATGTCAGTCTCAACCTCGCCGAACACATCATCTTCAAAGGTCTCACCGTCCTCGGCATCAACGGCCGAAACATGTTCGAGACCTGGTATCAGACGCAAGCGATGGTCGTCGCCGGACGCATCGACCTGACCAAGATCATCACGCATGTCTTGCCGTTCGAGCAGTATGCAGAATGCTTCGACCTGCTCAAAGAGGGCAAGGCCGCGAAGATCGTCATGAACATCGCAGACGCATGAGGAACCGATGAATCAGACCTACGACCGCAAATTGAAAACCGATCTCGATGCGTTGCGCGCCGCCGGAACGTTCAAGTCGCTGCGCCATATCACGACGCCGATGTCGGCGCACGTCAACATGGTGGAGGCCGGGGACGCGATCGTGCTCTCGAGCAACAACTATCTCGGGCTTGCCGCCAATCCGCGCGTCGTCGCGGCGGGCGTCGAAGGTCTGCATAAGTATGGCGCAGGGACGGCCAGCGTCCGGTTCATCTGCGGCACGCTCGATATCCACTCGCGGCTCGAAGAAAAGATCGCGTCGTTTCTCGGTACCGAGAGCGCGATCACGTATGTCTCGTGCTGGGCTGCAAATACGGGCCTTATCCCCACGATCGGACTCGAGGGCACGGCGGTCATCTCCGATGAGCTCAACCACGCGTCGATCATCGACGGTTGTCGTATGGCGACGCAAGCGCAGCGGTTGCGCTATAAGCACTCCGATATGGCGGACCTCGAAGCCAAGCTTGCATCGCTTGCCCCCGATATGACAAAATTCATCGTCACCGATGGTGTTTTTTCGATGGAGGGGGATCTGGCCAAGCTGCCGGAGCTCGTCGCACTCGCGAAACGCTACAACGGCGTGACGATCGTCGACGACAGCCACGGCACCGGTGTCATGGGCGCCACGGGCCGCGGCACGATCGAACACTTCGGACTGACCGGCCAAGTCGACATCATCACGGGCACGCTCGGCAAGGCGCTGGGCGGAGCCGCGGGCGGTTTCGTCGCCGGGTCGACCGCGTTGATCGAGACGCTCGTCCAAAAGTCGCGCCCGCAACTGTTCTCCAACGCGTTGCCGGCGACGGTCGCTTGCAGCGCACTCGCGGCGATCGAGGAACTCGAAGAACATCCGGAACTTCTTGCGCGTCAACGCGAGAACGTCGCATTCTTTCGCGAGGGGCTTGCAAGGATCGGCTTCAAACCGCTCGACGGCCCGAGCGCGATCATCCCGATCATCGTCGGCGAGACGGCATTTGCGATCAAGATGAGCGACATGCTTCTGAAACAAGGCGTGTTCGTCACAGGCTTCGGCTTCCCGGTCGTGCCGGAGGGCTCTGCACGCATCCGCGTGCAGATGAGTTCGTCGCTTTCGCGCGCCGATCTGGAGAAGGCCCTCGCCGCATTCGAAGGAGTCGGCCGTGAACTCGGGCTCATCCGCTGATGACGTTCAAACGATCCGATCCGGCACGATTGCCGTAGAGGGGCAATCGTCGCCTGGCCTCAAAACCAACAGCATGGACCTGACGAAATCGTATCCGCGAAGCCCGCGGGAGCGCCTGGGCGGAATTCCGATGCTGCCGCGTACCATCGACAAGGCCCGCGCCGCCATCGCGGGCACGCTTGGCGAATACAAGTACGGTGAGTCAAGCGACTTCGATATGTATCTGTTTGAGACGCTCGGCGTCGATGCCGAGTCGTTCCTCGACGGCGTGCGGCGGTCGCCGGACGATGCAGCCGTATTGCGCTGGCTGCATGCCAACGCCCGCACAGTGGCGGAGCGCGACGACGAACGGCTGCTCGAAACGCTCGAGCGCGACGGCGTCGATTCGGACGACGGCCGAGCTCAGTTGGACAAGTGGACGGAGAAGAACGTGCCGCCGCCGCTGCGCGCTCGCATACGATCCTGGGTCGATAAACTCGATTTTGATGAAGGACGGATCACCTGATATGGACCTGATCACGGGAATTCCGCGCAGTCCAAACGATCTGCTCGGCGGCATCGCCATGCTGCCGCGCACGATCGACAAGGCACGCGCTTTGATAGCCGGGACGATCGGCGAATACGTCTATGGCGACAAGAGCTCGTTCGACAAAGATCTGCTCGATTTTCTCGGCGTCAGTTCAGCAGATTTTCTCGAAGCCGTTCGCAACTCGCCCGATGATGCTGCAGTGCTCGCATGGGTCCAGGCGCACGGGCGCAATCCTTCACCCGCAGAGATCAAAGCCTTCACAGCGGGGTTCCAGAGCGACGGCGATGACGACGAGGACCGCGCGCGTTTCGCGATACGCAGGGGCGAATTGCCACCGCACATCCAGCCGAAGGTCAAAGGCTGGGCCGATCTGCTCGACGCGCGCGAAGGCCGCATCTCCTAGCCCATGCCAAAGCCAGCGCGGATCTATACGCGCACGGGCGATGATGGCACGACGGGACTTGTCGGGGGGCAACGCGTCCACAAATCATCCGGGCGCATCGAATGCTTCGGCGCGGTGGATGAGTGTTCCACCGTCATCGGGCTTGCGCGCCGCGCACTGAAAGACGAACCGGCACGCGTTGAACGCGTTCGCGTGCTGGATACATGGCTCGCATGGGTGCAAGACCTTTTATTCAATCTCGGCAGCGATCTCGCGACGCTCCCGGCAGACCGGCGCGCAGATGCTCCGACCGTATCGGCCGCGGACATCGCGAGCCTCGAACGCGCGATTGACGGGGCACAAGACGAGCTCGAACCGCTCACCAATTTCATCCTTCCGGGCGGGTCGTGGCCGGGCGCCTTCTTGCATCAGGCGCGCACCGTCTGCCGCCGCGCCGAACGGCTCATGGCCGGGCTTGCGAAATCGGAGAACGTCTCGTCGGACGCGCTGATATTCATCAATCGGCTTTCCGACGCATTGTTCGTCTGGGCGCGCTGGATCAACGCAGGCTTGGGTGAAACCGAGCACCGGTGGAATCAGAAGAGCACGCCCCCTTCGTAGACAGACGCTAACGATCCATCGGCAGCAATTCGGCCGCGCGCATCACTTGAGCCGCATACTGCCACTGGGCGACCGGGGAGTTCAAGACGGGCGTCGGCTCGCTACCCGGCTGTGGTTCGAATCCACCGAAAGTACGAAATCGAAGTTCCGCATCGAGCGCATTGACCCAGCCGAACGACGCGCGCGTGAATTGCGACGGATCGTTCGGGTTCACGCTCTCGGAGAGCGCGCCATCGGAATTCCTCGTAGCGTCGATCTCGGCGAGCATCCTGCGCACTTCGCTGGCATCGGTCGCGGTGAGCGCTTGCACGACGAGGCCCATCGGCCAAATCCAACCGGTCGGTGTGTGCGGGCTCCCCTCGCCTGCGGCGAAACGACCTGAGTAGTAGTATGGATTGGCGCGCGATAAGACCCACTCGCGAGTCCCGCGATACGTGCCGTCGCCGCTAAATATTTCATCTATATAAGGAAGCGAGAGCAGACTCGGCACATTCGCATCGTCCATCAGCTCGTAGCCGCCGAGCCCGTCTACTTCGTAGGCGTAGATGCGGCCGTACCGCATGTCGAACACCTCGCCGTAGCGCTCGATCCCGGACCGCACTTGCGCCGCGAGTGTGCTCGCCCGCTTAGCGGCACCGCTGTCTCGGTAACCGATCATCTCGAGCTGTGCGAGATCATCGAGAGCGTTAGCTGCAAAAGCTTCCTGTGGGATGTTGTAGGGGTAGCGCACTGGATCGTCTGACGGGCGGAACGCGCCCCAGATCATACCAGTGTAAGCATAGGGCGCTCCGGCGCCGTTGTTCTCCAAAAATCGCGTTCGATACGTCGAGCACGTGGCGTGCTTCTGCTCGCACTCGAACGTCTGCAACGAATGGTCGAGCGCCCAATGCAGCCGCTGCGTGAATATCTGCCGATCCGCCGTGGTTCGCCAGTACAGCCACGCCAGCCGAATCGGGTATGCGAGCGAGTCGACCTCCCACTTCTCTTCCCAGATCTTATAGCCGGCGGTGAACGCATTGGCGCGCGAATCCGTGAGGATGTTCTTCGCATCGCGAGCTATCACACCGCGGATCGAGCGGTCGAGATGCGGCGAGAACGGAATAAAACGCACGTACGGCCGCGCCTGACCCGCTGAATCGCGGAGCCACATCGCCGGGATGTCGCCCGTTTGGACGTACGTCGTGCCGTCTGCTTCGGTGAAGAAGTCGTCCTGAAGCGTACGGAAAAGACCAAGAATCTGGTCCCCAGGCAGCAATGGTCCGGCGGTTGTCGCGGGCGTTGCGTTCGACGAGCTCGGTATCGGCGCGCAGAGCGTCAGGCATACCGCGAGCGAAACGGCTCGGAGGAAAGCTGCGGGGCCGGCTTCACGCCGGCCCTCATGATCATCTTCCGTAGCCGGCTTCGCCATACCACCGCATATAGAGCGTGCGCGCCGATTCGCCGAGCTCACTTAACACGGGGATCAAGTCTTGAGCCGTGCGGTCGTCGATAACGCCCTGCACCGTCGTCGCGTGCCGGAGCGTTCGGTTCACACGCTCGGCCGTGGACTTGATGCGCTCGCAATCGCGCAGCGTCTCGTCCGACGGGCTTTTCAGACGGCCTGCCGTGACATAGCGCGGCGGCGAGAGCGCGCGTCCTATCTCCGCCATGCAATCGCACAGCGTGAGCGCGCGCCTTACGTGATCCAATGTCCTCGACTTCGAAAAAAGGAGCGCGATCAGCTCGCTTGCACGCCAACGAACTTCGTCGGCGATGAGCATGATGTCGAGCACGTCGTATTCGGGCGAATGCGCGGGGTCGTAGTCCATCCAGCGCGCGGTGATGTTCCACTCGGACGGCGAGTTGTATATCGGCTCAAACGTCCAGGCGACGTCGGTTCCGCCGAGATGCACGCGCTCGTGCGACCGGCGAGCGGGCTGTCCGTGCGTGTCTTCCGGCATAGTGACTCCAATCCGACGTGTCTCTCGGCTTTTGCTCGTTCAACGGAGCAGCCTCCTCCGTGCGGGGAGCCCGGCGTCCGTGCCTTGAACGCAGACGGTACGATGAAAAAGCGACCGCGCGCCGACAAGCCGGTATTTCGCGGACTCGATCACGAACGCCGTAGTTGCACGGACAAGAAACGATTCTCCAATCCTGGAGCGGCGCGAAGCCACGCATCGTATCTGCGCAGTGCATATCCGGACACTCCGCCGATGTCGGAGTATGGTTGCGAATTCTGCGGCGGTTGGCACCTGGCGAAGTCTCACTAGGTCGGACGGCGTTCGCCGCCGAACCGCCCGTGCGCGCCATGCAGCTCTTCTCTCGCCTCTTGCCCATCCTGGGCGTCACATTTGTCGACATACTCGGCTTCAGCATCATCCTGCCGATTCTGCCGTATTTCATCACGCATTTCGGGGCGTCGGATGTCGTCGTCGGCTTTCTCTTCTCGACCTTCGCGGGCTGCCAGCTCGTGGCCGGCCCGATCTGGGGCCGCGTCAGCGATAAGATCGGACGCAAGAGCGTTTTGATCGTGAGTCAGGTGGGCGCGACGATCGGCTGGGCGATGCTCGCCTTTGCTGGAAATATCTTCTGGGTCTTCGTCGCACGGATCGTGGAGGGCGTCTCGGGAGGGAACATCAGCGTCACGAATTCGTACGTGGCCGATCTCGTGGAACCAAGACAGCGGACGCGCGCGTTCGCGTATGTGCAGGCCGCCTTCAGCGCGGGCATCGTCTTTGGACCGGCGTTCGGCGGGTTCCTGATGAAGAGCTTCACGGTGTCGCATGGGGCGGCGGCCGGTTTCGCTGCGCCGTTTCTCGCGGCCGCGGCGCTTCAATTCGTGACGCTGCTGCTCACCATCTTTATGTTGCCGGAGTCACGACAACGCGACAAGACGCAAGCCATCTCGACGCTCGCCGATGTCGGCCATTCGCTTGCCGACAAGCGCATCGCTCCGATTCTGTGGCAGATGTGGGCGTATTCGCTCGCGCTCTACGGCTGGTTCGCGATCTATTCGCTTATGTTCAAAGAGGCGCTCGGCTTCACACCGTGGCAAGCGAGCTACGTCTTCTCCGGTTTCGGCGCGTTCAGCGTGTTGCTTCAACTCTTCGTCGTAGGCCAGATATCCGATCGGACGAGCGACCGCGTGTGCTCCAATATCGGCATCGCATGCTCGGTCGCCGGCTTCGCGTGTGTGCCGCTCATCCATAGCCTGCCGACGATGCTGCCTACCATGGTCTTCTTCGCCATTGGCATGGCGCTGTCTCGGCCCGGACTCAACTCGCTGCTCACGAACGCGATTCCGGATGACCAGCGCGGCGTGATTCTCGGTGTGGGTTCATCGCTCGACAACGTCTCCGGCATCGTCATGCCTCCGATATCCACGTCTGTCTTAGGAAAATTCGGACCCGGTTGGAGCGGTCTTGCTTCTCTTTGCTGCTCCGCCGTCGCGCTTGCGATCGGGTTAGCCCGCCAAGCGCGCGAACATGCGCAGGCCTCGACCGCAGCTGCCGGCGACTGATCGCTCCTAAGGAGTATCGGTGAAGGTTCTCGTTGTCGAAGATGATGCTCGGCTCGCCGACGTCCTCCGGCGGGGCCTGGCCGAGAGCGGCCACGTCGTAGATGTTGAAGGGGATGGAGCGCGCGGAGAGTTTGCCGCGCTCGGCGGATCGTATGACGTGATTATCTTGGACTGCATGCTGCCCAGTAAGGACGGGTTCGCCGTGGCACGCGGCCTTCGTCATGCCGGGAATTCGACGCCGATACTCATGCTGACCGCCCGCGACACGGTCGACGACACGGTTCTTGGACTCGACGCCGGTGCCGACGACTTCGTCCGCAAACCGTTTGTCTTCCGCGAGCTCGAGGCACGTCTTCGCTCCCTCGTCAGGCGCGAACCGGCGCGCCCGCGACAGGACCTGCACGTCGGCGATCTCACCATGGATCTCGGAACGCGCCGCGTGACGCGCGGTGGCAAGCAGATTCCATTGACGGCGCGCGAAACCGCCTTTCTCGAATACCTCATGCGCAACGCCGGCCTGCTCATCACCCGGCCGATGCTCGAAAACGCGCTCTGGGAGCGCGACCGCGAGACCGTCTCAAACTTGATCGAGGTCTACGTCCGCCGTCTGCGCGCCAAGCTCGCGGTCGCCGGCGGAACAGAACTCATCCACACCGTTCGCGGCGCGGGCTATCGCTTCGGCCCGGAAGAAACCTCTGATGCAACGTAGCGGCCTGCGCACGCGTCTGACGCTCACCTACACGATTGCGCTGGTCGCGGGTCTCGTTCTCTTCGCTGCGCTCTCCGATGTCTTGATCGACCGCATGTTCAAGATCGGAGTGGACCAAAGCTTGCGGGAAGCGACTCGGGGTCTCGTGGCGATCACGGATGCCGGACCGAAGGGGATTGCGGTAGACGTGCAGGGCCGACGGCCGCTCACGCAGGTGCTCGGCACGAAGCTCGACGGCGCCATCATCGCCGCCGGCGGCCATGTGGTCGTCACCAACGTTGCTTCCCTACCGGCTGGCCTGCTCGCGCTGACGAGCACCCACGAACGCTCCATCACACTCGCCACCCTGAATCCGTCCGGCAAATCGAGCGACGCGATACGCGTCGCCCTCGCGCCGATCGAGCGCAATGGCAAGACGTTCGGTTATGCGCTCGCGTGGCGGTCGGCCGAAACGCTGGAAGACATCGATCGACCGGCAACGACCGCGTTCGCCATCGCCATCCCGGTGATCGTCATGCTCGCCGCGATCTTCGGCGGCATCATAGCGCGGCGCGGACTCGCGCCGCTTGCAGCGATGGCCGACATCGCGTCCGACATCGAGGCCAACGATCTCAGCCGGCGTCTCCATGCGCCGCCAACCGACGACGAACTCGGTCGTCTCTGTGCGACCTTCGACCGCATGCTCGACCGCCTTGCGGCGGCGTTCGAACGCCAGCGGCGGTTTACAGCCGATGCGTCGCACGAACTGCGCGCACCGCTTTCCGTGATCCGCGCCGAGGCGGACCTCGCGCTTCGTAAGCCGCGCGACGGACCGGAGTATCGCCGGGCCCTCGAAGCGATTGCGACCGAGTCCGAGCGGCTTCGGACGCTCATCGGCGATCTGCTCGCGGTCGCCCGCGCAGACGAACGTGTCGCGGCCGACATCGCGCAAGTCGACGTCGCGGAGTCGACACTAGCGGCGGCCAGGCGGCTCACGCCCGTGGCTCAGACGAAATCCGTCGCGCTCGATGTCGACGTCAAAGATCCGTGCATCGTCACGGGCGACCGCGATGCGTTGGCTCGAGTTCCCGTCGTACTGCTGGATAATGCGGTCAAGTTCGCGCCAAACGGCGGACGCGTCGATGTGAAGGTGGCATTGGAGAACGGGTCAGTCGTCATCCGCGTACACGATGACGGTCCGGGCTTTTCACCCGACGGGCTCCGACAAGCCACGCAGCGTTTTTGGCGAGACGACAGCGCGCGAGGCCGCACCGGCACGGGTCTCGGGCTCGCCATCGCTCGGACGATCGTCGAACAGGCGGGCGGAACGATTGCGCTTTCCAATCGCGCATCGGGCGGCGCGGAAGTGACCGTGCGTCTCCCTGAAGGGGTGCGTCTCCCTGAAGGGGTGCGTCTCCCTGAAGGGGTGCGTCTCCCTGAAGGGGTGCGTCTCCCTGAAGGGGCCGACGCCAGTCGGCCCTCGCCGACGTCCCCTTGAAGGGGCCGACGCCAGTCGGCCCTCGCCGACGCCGCCTTGAAGGGGCCGACGCCAGTCGGCCCGAGCTGACGTCAGGATCCGAGGGACGGGAATATTAGCTGAGCCGTGGATACGATCGTCAGCAATCCGACGATCAACACGGTGGCCCATGCGATGGCATTGAAGACAAAATTGTTCGTGTATTTCCCCATGAGGCGCTTATTGTTAATCAAAAGCAGCATCAAGATGAGCACGACCGGAAGCAGCGCCCCGTTGAGCACTTGCGAATAGAAGATTATCGCCAGCAGCGGTGCGCCCGGAAGGATGACGACGCCTGCGCCGATCACGATCAGCGCGAGATAGAACCCGTAGAAGAACGGCGCTTCCGTCAACCGCTTCTGGACTCCCGATTCGAAGCCAAACGCCTCGCAGACATAGTAAGCGGTCGAAAGCGGCAGGATCGAGGCCGTGAATATCGCCGCGTTGAGCAGGCCCAGCGCGAAGAGCAGCGATGCGTACTTCCCGGCGAGCGGCGCCAGAGCCGATGCGACGTCGCCCGCATCGTTGATGGTGATCATCTGGCCGGCGGCCGCGTGCTGGTTGTGGACGAAGATCGTGGCCGCGCTCGCCACGATGATGAAGAACGCGATCACATCGGTGAAGATCGCGCCGCTGATGACATCGATGCGCGAATAGCGATAGTCCTGCGCCTTGACGCCTTTCTCCACGATCGCCGATTGGATATAGAACTGCATCCAGGGGGAGATCGTCGTGCCGATGACGCCGATCGCCATCAAAGCGTAGGCTTTGCTCGCGGTGAAATGCGGCACGACGGTCTGCGCAAGCACTTCATGCCACGGCGGGTGGACGAGCAGGCCGCTGATGACATAGGAGAGATACAACAAGCAGAAGACGAGAAAGACTTTTTCGACCGACCGGTAATTGCCGCGCACCACGAGTGTGTAGACGAATATCGCGGACAACGGCACGAGCACGAATTTCGAGAGCAGCGGCACGTATGTCTGGAAGATAGGCGCCGCGGACGCCACGCCCGCGAATTCGGTAGCCGTGTTTCCTAGGTCGCCGAGCACGAAGACCAACAGCACCCAGAAAGTCACGCGCGCGCCGAAGTTCTCGCGGATCAGATCCGCAAGACCTTTGCCGGTCACAGCGCCCATGCGCGCGCACATCTCCTGCACCACGATGAGGGCTATCGTCACCGGTAGTAATATCCAGAGCTGACCGTAGCCGAACTGCGCGCCCGCCAGCGAATACGTGGTTATTCCGCCGACGTCGTTGTCGGCGTTGGCCGTGATGATGCCCGGCCCGACAACCGAGAGAAACATGACGATCGAACGCCATATGCGCGGCCGCGGACGCGCCGGCGTGGGAGTGGGCGACGACGCAGGCGGCGGCGCATCTCCGTGCCGGCCGAAGATCAGCGGATTGAAGATTCGCGGCAGCAGCCGACGGTCGGGCATGGTTCTAGACCTTCATGCGTGTTCGAATCAGCGCAGGAAGAGCCGCTCGACGAATTTCACTCGCCGGGTGAACACTGCATCGTAGCCGCGGACGAGGCCGCGGATCAAGGCGCGTGCGGTCTGGAATTTGAGAAATCGGGTCATAGCACATCACTCCGTCAAGCGTATAGTCACATGGTTTTTCACTATCACTGCCATCCACGGTCGTGCTCACGCCCTTCCCACAAACAAAAAGACCGCGTGCGCTCCTCGCGCCCAACGGTCATGAAGCGTGCGCCGGTCGTCAGTTTTTCTCGAACCGGCTCCTCATGCGTTGAGTTTTGGCACTGCACGACATAAAGTCCGGGTGACTTAGCCGGCTTAGATACCGCCTTATTTCGGCGGTGCCTGGTGGCCCATTGGGGTCTCTCGACCTTTCCGGGCAGCGGCTTGTCTTCGTGCAGACGCCTCACCTAACGAGGAATCTACTTTTGCCATCTTAGCGCAGCAACGGGACGATGTCAACCTGCGGTCGATCAGCGAAGTTCGCGAATCGAAGGAGGCATCGTTTTGATTTCGGCGCCCTTAGGTGTGCAAGGGCTGAGGTGCGTCCAGGTAGTCTTGGAGCAGCAAACCCTCAGCGACTTCCATGGACTCGCCGAAGAGATGTTGTCGAACGGCGAGATCCGCGACTGAAACTCCCTGCGCTTGCGCCTGCGCGATGACCCTCTGGGGCGTGGACGACGTTTCGAACGCATACCACGACGCGAGTCCGAGCTCACCGGCCGTCACGTGCATCGCTTGTGCGGTCGCGTAATCCGGTTGCGCGATTCCCGGGAATCGAAACTCCAGAGCTTTTCGGTACGCGTCGTAGCGCGCTTGCGTCGAGTAAAGATCGAGCAGGTCGAGCCGCACCGCGAGTTGCCGCGATTGCGCTGCATACATCCGGTTGGACGCGTCGTCCGCCATCGACTTCGCTGCATCCCAAGCGGCAAGAGCTTTGTCGAGCGCGGCTTGCACGGCGGGCATATCCTTCGCCGAGATGTCGCCGGACGTGGTGTCGAGCCGATTCAGCGCTGCGAGGAAATCGGCAAGCGGCTTCACGGAATCCCCGGCTGTGGAGACGGCGGCACGCGAGCGGTTGACGGCGTCGGCCAGATCGTCCGATGCACTCGAGAGCG
>Ga0070735_10000379_pt1 | contig 51088 bp, 48 predicted proteins | sample Coa_R1_FD_66443 | JGI IMG/M metagenome (GOLD analysis project Ga0070735, IMG submission 66443) | Surface soil microbial communities from Centralia Pennsylvania, which are recovering from an underground coalmine fire - Coalmine... | ecosystem: Environmental > Terrestrial > Soil > Unclassified ... | reverse complement strand
ATAGAGGCCATGGATCGCTTCGATGCGTCCGCGCTTGCCGCGCAAATACCGCGGGAGACGCGTGTGGCCGGCCGGATTCATGACGCGCGTGCGCACCATCGCACCAAGGCGAAAGCGCTGCGCTGCCGGCGTCATGCGAGCACGCCCTTTTCTTCGAGTAGGCGTTCGATGGCCGCGAGCCACTTTTCGTAGTACGACGAGGAGAGGTATGCGATGGGATCCATGCGCTCGATTGCGTAACGGAACTCGTCGAGATTATAGATGCCCGCATGCAGCAGCAGGCGGTTGAGCGCGAAGACGCGAGCCTCCCATTCGTGGTGGAACGGTTCTTCATCCGGCGCACGGTCGATCTCGCCGAAGCCGTGCATCCCGCCGACGTCGTGTATGCGGCTCATACGTCAGTCTTTTCGCTCGGAATTGGGGACGCTCCCGCCCCACCCGGCGATGCGCGCCGCCAGCTCCGCGCGCGAAGCGACGCCCAGCTTCGTGAACACGGCGGCGAGGTGGTTCTCGACGGTTCGTTCGCTGATGACGAGCTCATTGGCGACGGCGCGATTGCTCTTCCCGGCGCCCACGAGCACCGCGATCTCGCGCTCGCGACGCGTCAAAGCGTCTTTGGCGTGCCGATGGCCGGTCTTCGCGGCAGTATGGCGCTCGGCCAGCTCGCGCGCGATCGTCCGATAACACTGCAGCCCGATCCGCGCGAAGCTCGCTTCCGCTTCCTGCGCCCGCGCGCGAGCATCCGCGGCGCCGGGGCATGCAAGAGCATCGACCAAGGCGAGATAAGCCTGTCCGGCGAGATTCGTCTCCGGGCGAGCCCACCGTGCGAGCAGCGTTCGAGCGCATGCCACGTCTTCCGGTTCCGCGTAGAGAGCCGCCGTGACCGCGCCCCAAGGCGCGGGGCCGACGGTTTTCACCGAGGCGAAGGCGCGGTGGAGCAGCGCCGCGGCCGCATTCCGACGCCCTCGTTGCGCGTAAAGCTCCGCGAATGCGGCGCACACAGGCACGATCCGCTGGGCCTCGAGACTCCGGAACGCCAAGTCGATCAACTCTTCGCGCGCGAAGCGCTCGACGAGAGCGTCGTCCCCCAGGCGCAAACCGGCCAGGATGGCCGTTGCCCCGAGTTGGAGCCGCAACCCGGGCATGGGCGCCACCAGGAGTCCGGCGCCTTCGAGCACGAGCTCGCGGGAGCGAGCGGGATCTCCCGCCAGGAGGTGCATCATGGCAAACCCCGCGAGCGCGTAGGCCTCGAAGCCGAGCACGAACCGCTCGCGCGCGAGGGCAACGGCCGCCTCGAACGCTTCCGTCGCGATACCGAACTCGCCGAACGGCGTTGCCACGTACCCGAGATTGAAGCGAGCCATGACACCCGTATGTGGATCCTCGACGCCTCCAGCCAGGGCGATCGACTCGCGATAGTGCGCGATCGCTGCCGGCGCGTCGCCACGCAGTTGCTCGATGATGCCCCAGGCATTGTGGAAGCCGATCTCGTTCCTGCGCTCGCGGTTGCCGCGAAAGGCGGCCACGCGCTCCGCGTACGTGCGCGCGTTCTCCTCGTCGCCGCTGAGCGCGTAGTGATTCGCGATGTGCATCAATGCGGCGCAGTGCAGAGGATGCTCCGGATGTCGCTGCGTCGCCTCGAGCATCTTGAAGCGCCATTCCAGCGCACGCTCCATCTCGAGCGCCAGCCAGTACTGACGTGCGATCTGGGCTTCGAGCTCGGCGATCTTCTCCCAGTCGCCGGTCGTGCGATGGAACGCGAGCGCGTGTTCGTAGGCACGTCGCGCTTGTTCCGGAAGATCGGCAAGACGCAGCGCCATGCCCGACTTCTCGTGAAGCCGGGCTTGATGCTCTCCGTCGGAAGGGAGCAACTCCAGCGCGCGCTCGTAGAACGTGGCGGCCTCCGCGTACGCGAGACGTTGCATCGAAAGGTCGCCGGCGCGCTCGTTGAAGGAAGCTCCCCGCTCCGGATCACGCGCGGACCACGAATGGTACGCGAGTTCGATATCGCGCCCCGCCATGGGCGGCAAGCTCTCGAGCTCCGTGGCGATGCGGGCGTGCAGGCGTCGGGCTTCCGTGGCAAGCAGCTCGGAGTATAGCGCCTCGCGAATCAGCGCGTGGCGGAAGGCGTAGTGCACGAGCGTTCCGCGCTCTTCTACGACGAGTTGCGCGTCGCGCGCGCGGCGCAGCGCCGTCGTTACCTCGTCGACACCGAGGTTCGTCACGCGCGCAAGGAACTCCGGGTCGAAACGGCGTCCGACGACGGCGGCCTGCACGAGCGTGGTTCGCTCGGCTTCGTCGAAGGCTTCCATGCGTTCGAGAACGGCCGCGCGTACGGAGAGCGGGAGATCTATCCTACCGTCGCCTCCACGCTTGCGCTCGAGCGCGTGCTTGAGCAACTCTTCGAGGAAGAGCGGGTTCCCCTCGGCGAGCCCGATGATCGCGCGGAGGGTCTCGCCGTCGATCGCGCCGTGGCCTTCGAGCGCCTCGTTTGCGAACAGGCGCACGTCCGCGTCGGAGAGGGCGAGTAGTTCGAGCGTCCGGACCGCGTCGAGGCGCTGGAGCTTGCGGAGGAGCGCCGTTAGTGGATGACGGCGATGGAGCTCGTCGGAACGATAGCTCACGATGAGCAAGAGCGAGGTCGGAGCGATACGGCCCGTGAGATATTGCACGCAATCGAGTGTGGCGAGATCGGCCCAATGCGCGTCGTCGATCGCCACCACCGTCGGCCGGCATGCTCCGAAGCGGCGCAGCGCCTCCGCGATCGCGGCGAACTGTCCGTGCCGATCCTCGCCGATCCGGGCGGCGTCGCTGGTGGGATCGAGGAGCTCCGGTAGCAGGTGCCCCAACGCAAGCCGCAAGTTCGTCGACTCGGCAAGCAGACGAGGCTCGCGCTCGTGGAGCTCGCGCAACACGTCCACGAACGGACCAAGCGGTGATTGCGTGTGCTCGAGGCACTGCGTCGAAACCCACGTGGCGCCTGCTTGCGCGAGCGCAACGCTCGCCTCCGCCAAGAAGCGAGACTTGCCGATTCCCGCTTCGCCGGCGACGAGAACGAGCGATCCCCGACACCCAGCGACTTCGCGATACCGCTCGATCAAGCTCTTTAATTCCGCCTGTCGGCCGACGAGACGCCGACAGGAGACCGGCGCCGAGATCATGACTCTTGCACGCTTCGTAATCTTGCCGCGCTTTCCCCGTGGAGGAATGTTGAACCCCTAGGGACCGGAGCGGCGCGAGGCCGGGCAAAGTTGAGTACTGCGACAGTCCGACAATAGGTGAAACTCCGGACGAAATGACGGGCGCGCTCGCGCTACCATGAGAGCACGAGGAGAGCCGCCATGACGAACCAGCCGCAAAAGAAGCAACATGTTGACGACGAGCAAAATCGCACGCTTGGTTTCGAGCACGTGGTGCGCGTTCTGAGCAAGGGCAACGAAGCCTCGGGGATCTTCCCCGGTTGGGGACCGCGCGTACGCCGCTAGCCGAGCTCGAGACCTTCGCGTTGCAGCATCGCCGCGTAGATCGCTTCGACGTCCTCCAGCGTGCTGGCGTCCGCAGGCCCTCTGTCCGGTCGCAGGCGCACGATGCGTGGAAAGCGCAGCGCAAAGCCGCTGGTATGCCGGTCGCTGCGTTGGATGACGTCGAATGCCACTTCGAGCACCAACAGCGGCTCGACGGGAAAGTGGCGCGCGGTGCTCGCGGGACCATCGAGACGATGGGCGAGAAACCAGGGGGTGAGTTCGGCGATCTCCGCGTCGGTCAGCCCGGAGTACGCTTTCCCGATCGTCTCCAGCGCCTCGCCGGGACCGCGCACGGCGAAAGTGTAATCCGAGATCACGCCGGCGCGCTTGCCGTGACCGTACTCGACGGCGACCACCACGCAGTCGAGCGTCGAGAGCTCGCGCTTGAGCTTGTACCAGAAGCCGCCGCGCTTCCCCGGCTGATACGGCGAGTCGAGTCGCTTGAGAACGATCCCTTCGTTGCCTCGCTCCCGTGCCGCGTCGAATCGCGCGTGCAGTGTTCGCGCGTTTGATTCTTCGAGCAGCCAAGATGGCGCCAGCCGCACGTGATCGTTGTCGATCAGGCGCTCCGCTAAGAGACGACGGCGCTCCGCCAACGGCTCCTCGATGAGAAAGCGCGCGTCCAGCGCGAGCGCATCGAAGGCGACGAACGTCACGGGCACCTCGGCCAAGAGCTCCGACGAGACGTCTTTGCGCTGGAGACGCGCCTGGAGCGCCCGAAACGGAAGCACGCGGCCGCTCCGTTCGGCAACGATCTCGCCGTCGAGCATCGCGGACCCTTCGAACGCCGCGAACGATTCCACGATGTCGGGGTACGTCTCCGTGACGTCGTTCAGGCGGCGTGAGTAGATTCGCACGCGCCCGCCGTCGACGTGCACCTGGGCGCGCACGCCGTCGTACTTTTCCTCGATCAGCCAGCGAGCGCCGGCCAACTCGCCATAGGCGCTCCCGTAGAGCAAGGGCGTGGCGAGCATGAACTGCATCGGCGCAAAGTAGGCGATCGCAACCTCTTCCAGCATATCGTGCCGAGCCGAGACGGCGACCGCGCCGAGATCTCCAGTCGCCGCAGCGGCGCGCCGGACGCGCATGGGCTCGCGCTCGAATGCCGCGGCAATCGCGTCCACGATGAGCCCTTCGCGCAGGCCGATGCGCAGCTCGCCCATGCAGATCTTGATGACGTACTTGACGACGAGCGGCTCGCTCGATCTGCGCAGGAGCTCTGCCAGCAGCGCGACGCGCCGTCGCTGGGCACGCGCGCCGGCAACGTCGGCGATCTCGCGAAAAGCGGCGCGCGCCTGCGCCGGCGTCGGGATCGCCGATGGGACATCGAAGAGGCTGGTGCTCCGCGGCGGGCCGACGACCTCCGCCACGGCGCTTCCGAGATCGCCATAGCGGCGGTAGGCCATCGAGAGCCGATCGTCCGTGAGCGCCCACACGTCGTGGGCCGCGCCGCGAATCGCGGACCACCCGAGCGAGAGCGTTCGCTGCTCTCGCGGCGCGAATGCGGAGCCCGAGAAGAAGACCGCCGCCGCCGCGAGATTCTCGTCGTCGAGCGTACGCAGATATTCTGCCAGAAGCCCGATCTTTCCGGAGGTTGCGGAGGTGGACGCGATCCGTTCGGCTGTTTGCGCGAAGTGCTGCACGGTCGTTAGGACGGCGAGAATTCGGCATCCATGCGAACAGGTGTTCGCCTTTCAAAAGGGAAGTCCCCGCAGGGAAATACCAAAGATATTTGATATAGTAACTTTACTATGGCGCGAATCTACGATAATTTGGCCGACACGTTTGGCAACACCCCGCTCGTCAAGATTCCCCGGCTCAACGCGGGGTTGCCGGGCACCGTGCTCGTCAAGATGGAGTCGTTCAACCCCGCCGGGAGCGTGAAGGACCGCATCGGCATCTCGATGATCGAGGCAGCCGAGCGAGAGGGGCGCCTCCGCCCCGACGCCGTCATCGTCGAGCCGACCAGCGGCAATACGGGCATCGCGCTGGCATTCGTCGCCGCAGCCAAAGGCTACCGCACCGTCCTGGTCATGCCCGATACGATGACGCTCGAGCGCCGCAACCTGCTGCGTGCGTATGGCGCGCAGCTGGTGCTCACGCCGGGCGCCGAGGGCATGCCGGGTGCCATCAGGCGCGCCGAGGAAATCGTCAAGAGCGATCCGGGACGCTTCTTCATGCCTTCGCAGTTCGAGAACCCGGCGAACCCGCAGATTCATTACCGCACGACCGGCGAGGAGATTTGGCGCGACACGGACGGCCACGTCGACGCGCTGGTCTCCATCGTTGGAACGGGGGGCACGATCACCGGCGCCGGCAAGCTGCTGAAAGAGCGCAAACCGCAGGTTCGTGTGATCGCCGGCGAACCGGCTGCCTCGCCCGTGCTCTCCGGTGGAAAGCCGGGTCCGCACAAGATTCAGGGCGCAGGCGCTGGGTTCGTCCCCAAGGTGCTCGACACGAAGATCTACGACGAAGTCATCACGGTGACCAACGAGGACGCGGTCGAGACGGCGCGACGCGCTGCCCGCGAGGAGGGGATGCTCGTCGGCATCAGCTCCGGCGCCAACATCTGGATCGCGTTGCAGGTCGCCGCGCGCAAGGAGATGGCCGGTAAGACGATCGTGACCTTTGCGTGCGACACCGGCGAGCGCTATCTCTCGAATCCGGTCTTCGCGGAACAGCAGGAGCGAATCGTCCTGCCCGAGCTCGCGAACGTATAACCGGAGAGCGACTGCGCCAGGAGCCCGGACGGGTTCCTAGTCGTCGAAGAGCGAGAGGCTTTCGGGCATCTCGCTCTCGCCGCGTTCGAGGCCCATCAGGCGGGTGAAATCGTGCGCGTTCCGCGCCGACTTTCCCGCGTAGCAGTTGTTGAAGAAGACGTAGACGTCGCGTGCCTGCGCCGCGAGATCGGCGACGCGGCCTACCCACGGCTCCAGCTCTTCAGGCGTGTAGAGGTAGTTGAACTTCTGCGCCGGATCGGGCCCCCACCACGCGGCGCGGTTGCGCCCGTGGAGACGCACGTAGGCGATCGGGCCGACGAGCTCGGCGCTCGGCGCCATCAAGCTTTCGACATCCGGCTCGTCGACGTTGCACCAGCCGATGCCCAGACGCTCGAGAAGCTCGAACGTTTTGGGCCGCTGCCATGCACGGTGGCGAAACTCCGCCACCAGTGGTATGCCTTCGTACACGTCGGCGAGCGCCGCTAGCCGACGCTCCGCATCGCTGCCGGGGCGAAAGCCGTGCGGGAATTGCAAGAGCACGCACCCAAGCCGACCACGCTCGATCAGCGGCTTGACTGCCTCGCGCAGGAGTCTCACCTCTTCCGCAAACGGCTCGCGTGCGTCGGCCGGCGCGTGCGTCGCCGCCGCCGGCGCCTTCGCCGTGAAAAGAAATTGATCCGGCGTGCGCTGCGCCATGCGCTCCATCGCGTCGGCAGATGGAACGCGATAGTACGTCACGTCGAGTTCGACGGCGTCGAAGTGGCGCGAGTAATATGGAAGCATCTCGCTCGATCGCGTCTTCGGCGGATAGAACGGCCCGATCCAGTCGCGAAAGGAGTAGCCGCAGGTCCCGATGTGGACCGCGCCAAAAGCGTCGGGCGATGGCTGATCTGTACGGCGTTCCACTGATCGAAGTCTCTCGCGGCCCTCTCGTGGAGTCAATCCACCACGTGGCGGCCGCCGTTTGCGACCCCCGGGGCGAGCTCGTCTTTTCGCTCGGTGCCGTCGACATCCCCGTCTACTTGCGCAGCTCGGCCAAGCCGTTCATCACATCGGCGATCGTGCGTTCCGGCGCGGCGGACCGCTTCGCGTTGACGGACACGGAGCTGGCCGTCATCACGGCATCGCACAGCGGCCAGGACATGCACGTCGAAGCGGCGGCCGGCATCTTGCGCAAGATCGGTCTCGAGGCGTCCGCGTTGCAGTGCGGCGCGCACGAACCGTATCACGAGCCGACGGCGCGCGCGATGCGCGCACGCGGCGAGGCGCCCACGCCGCTGCACAGCAATTGTTCCGGCAAGCACGCCGGCATCTTGGCGTTGACCGTGCACCTGGGTGCCGACCCGGCAGGATACCTCCATCCCGATCATCCGGCGCAACGCATGATCCTCGACGTCTGCGCGACGTTCGTCGGGGAGCGGCGCGAGCGGCTTCCCATCGGGGTCGACGGCTGCGGTATTCCCGTCTTCGCGACCCCACTGCGCCACGCAGCAACGGGGTTCGCACGGTTTGCCACGGGGCGGGAATTGCCGAGCGACCTCGCGGCGGCCGCCAAGCGCGTCTATCATGCGATGGTCACGCATCCGGAGTACGTGGCGGGCACGGCGCGCTTCGATACCGATTTCATGAGTGCCGCCGGCGGCCGGGCCGCGAGCAAAGGTGGTGCCGAGGGCGTCATGGGCGTTGCTCACGCGGCGCGTTCTTTGGGCTTGGCGCTCAAGATCGTCGACGGGGCCAAGCGGGCCGTCGACCCCGCCGCGCTGGCCATACTCGATCACCTTGCTCTGCTCGACGGCATCCGGAGTGAGCCACTCCTCCCCCACCGCAGTCCTGAAATTCCCAACGTCGCGGGGCGGGTTGTGGGGGCCGTGAGAGCGAATCTCAGCCTTCTTGACCGCGAGGCATCCATCTCGTAGCTACAGTCCGGGCCGCGTGGCCCCGAAAACTGTGACAACCCGAGCCGAGTGGCTCGGAACCTTTAGAGATCGGGGTCTTCCCACGAGTGAAGGCAGCGAAACGAGTGGGGAACGACTCCCGGCGGCTACTCACGGGGCGTCATGACCCGCCCTTGCCGTTTGAGGTAACGACGTGAACCGGAACTACTTGGACGCGCTGCGCGAGCGCGTGGTGATCTTCGACGGAGCCATGGGCACGCAGCTCATGGACCGCAATCTTTCCCCAGAGGACTTCGGCGGCGAGCGCTATCACGGGTGCAATGAAGCGCTCGTTCTCTCGCGTCCCGACATCATCGAGGAGATCCATCGCTCGTATCTCGAGGCGGGCGCCGACGTCGTGGAAACGGACTCTTTCACGGCCAGCCGCATCAAGCTCGACGAATACGGCTTGGGCGAACGCACCGTGGAGATCAATCGCGCCGCGGCGGAGATCGCGCGTCGCGCTTGCGACGCGTTCGAAACGCGTGACGGTCGTCCGCGCTTCGTAGCGGGATCGCTCGGCCCGACGGGATTCCTCATTTCCTCGAGCGATCCGACGCTCTCGAAGGTTACCTACGATCAATTGAAGGACGTCTACGGCGAACAGGCACGTGCGCTCGTCGAGGGTGGCGTCGATCTGCTGCTGATCGAAACCTCGCAAGATCTGCTCGAGGTCAAGGCGGCGATCGCGGGCATCGTGCGCGAGTTCCGGCGAGGTCTGCGCCGCGTGCCGATCCAAGCCCAAGTCACGCTCGACGTCACGGGTCGCATGCTCCTAGGCACGGATATTAGCGCCGTGCGAGCGGCGCTCGAGGCGCTGCCGATCGACGTCATCGGCCTGAACTGTTCGACCGGGCCGTCGCACATGCGCGATCCCGTTCGCTATCTCTCCGAGAACGCTCGATGTTTCATCGCCGTGATTCCCAACGCGGGACTTCCGCTGATGGGGCCGCAGGGGCAGACGATCTATCCCGAGACGCCCGACGAGATGGCGGGAGAGCTGCGCGGCTTCGTGCGCGACTTCGGCGTGAATGCCGTCGGCGGCTGCTGCGGAACGACACCGGCGCACATTCGCGCTATCCGCGCAGCCTGCGTCGACCTTCCCGTCCAGCGCCGTCAGGGCGCTACGGAGGAGTACGTCGCCAGCGCCATCACGGCGATCTCTCTGGAGCAGAATCCGCGCCCGTTGCTTGTGGGCGAACGCCTCAACGCCCAGGGCTCGCGCAAGGTCAAGCGTCTCCTGCTCGCCGATGATTTCGACGAGATGGTCAACGTGGCGCGTAAGCAGGTGGAGGGCGGCGCCCATGTGCTGGATCTCTGCTGCGCGCTTACGGAGCGCACGGATGAAGACGTGCAGATGGCGACGCTGGTGAAGCGCTTGCAGCAGTCGATCGAGGCGCCGCTGATGATCGACTCCACCGAAGCGAAGGTCGTGCAGGCCGCGCTCGAGGCGAACCCAGGGCGCGCCATCATCAACTCGATCAACCTCGAGCGAGGACGTGAACGCATCGATGCTGTCTGCCCCATGGCGGTGGAGCATGGCGCGGCGTTGGTAGCGCTCACGATAGACGAAGCGGGAATGGCCAAGACGCGCGACCGCAAGCTCGAAGTGGCCAAACGCATCTACGACATCGTCACGAAAGAGTACGGCATCGCGCCGGGCGCGCTGATCTTCGACGCGCTGACGTTCACGCTGGCGACGGGCGAAGAGGAGTTCCGGCAGAGCGCGATCGAGACGATGGAAGGCATTCGTCTCATCAAGGAGCACCTGTCCGGAGCGCTGACGATCCTCGGCGTCTCCAACGTCTCCTTTGGGCTCTCCCCGCACGCGCGCGCCGCGCTGAACTCCGTCTTCCTTTACCATGCCGTGCAGGCGGGCCTCGATCTGGCGATCGTCAATCCGGCCGACGTGCTGCCCTATCCCGATGTGCCGGCCGAGGAACGAGAGCTGTGCGAAGATGTGATCTTCAACCGGCGCGAGGACGCGCTCCAGCGCTTGATCGCCCACTTCGAGAGCACGGGGCCGCGAGCCTCGGCGCAGGAAGACGAGGGCCCCAAGCCATGGGACGATCCGGCGCTTCCCATCGAGCAGCGCATCCACAACTCGATCCTCTATCGACGCAAGGAGAACATCCAGCAGAAGCTCGATGAAGCGCTGAAAACGCGCACGCCCGTCGACGTGCTGAACAACGTCCTGCTGCCGGCGATGAAGGATGTGGGGGATCGCTTCGGCGCCGGGGAGCTGATCCTGCCGTTCGTGCTCCAATCGGCCGAGGTGATGAAGGCGGCCGTCTCCCACCTCGAGCAGTTCCTCGAGAAGAAGGAAGGCTACACGAAAGGTAAAGTCGTGATCGCGACCGTCTTCGGGGACGTGCACGACATCGGAAAGAACCTCGTCGGCACGATTCTCTCGAACAACGGGTACACGGTGTTCGACCTCGGCAAGCAGGTGCCGATCAACGTGATCCTCGACAAGGCGCGTGAAGTGCAGGCCGACGCCATCGGTCTCTCCGCGCTGCTGGTCTCGACGTCGAAGCAGATGCCGGCATGCGTCAAGGAGCTCGATGCGCTGGGTCTCGAGTTTCCCGTCGTCGTCGGCGGCGCCGCGATCAATCGCGACTTCGGGCGGCGCATCCTCTACCTCGACGAGGATGGCCGAGAGTACGCGCCGGGCGTCTATTACGCGAAAGACGCGTTCGAAGGGCTGGAGATCGTCGATCAGCTCGCCGATCCCGACCAGCGCCGAGCGCTGCGTGAGCGCATCTCCGAGGAGGCGCGACGGGCGAGAGAACGCCGCGCGAAAGCGGCCACCGTCGCACCGTCGGGAAAGACGGCGCGCGACCATTTGTTGGTTCCCCCCGTGCCGGCGCCGCCGTTCTGGGGGCCGCGAGCGCTGGAGGACATCGATCTCGACGAAGTCTTCGCGTGCTTTGACTTGCGCTCGCTCTACCGTCTGTCATGGGGCGGCGGCAATCTCAAAGGCGACGCCTGGGAGCGCGTGGTGCGCGAGGAGTTCGAGCCGCGCTTGGAGGCCTTCAAGGACGAGGCGCGCCGCACGGGTTTCGTTCGGCCGCGCGCCGTCTACGGCTTCTTCCCGGCGTCGGGGGAAGGCGATGCGATCGCGATCTACGATCCGCGCGATCCCGAACGCGAGCTGACGCGTTTGACGTTCCCGCGGCAGCCTGGCGGAGAACATCTTTGCTTGTCCGACTACCTGCGGCCGTCGGAGAACGGCCGGGCCGTCGACGTGGTGGCGCTGCAAGTCGTCACGGTGGGCGACGGCGCAACCGACGCATCCGCGCGGCTGCAAGCGGAGAACCGGTACAGCGAGGCGCTCTTCCTCCACGGCTTCTCCGTGCAGGCCGCGGAGGCGACGGCGGAGTGGCTGCATCGCCGCATCCGCCGCGAGCTGGGCCTCGGCGAAGGCGTGGGGCAACGCTATTCATGGGGTTATCCCGCCTGTCCGGACCACGCACAGCATGGGCCCGTGTTCGAGCTGCTGCAAGCGCGGGAACGGCTGGGCGTCGCGCTCACGGAGGCCTTCCAGATCGTCCCCGAGCAGTCGACCGCGGCCCTCGTGCTCCACCATCCGCAGGCCAAGTACTTCGATGCCAGAGCAACCCGCGAACTAGAGGTCGTCTAGCGATGATTTATTCGGCGTCTTGCCCAGAGCGGGCAGGCGCTCGCTGAATGATCCGCCGTTTCCATGGTGAGAGCGGCTTTTACGTCTCGGGACATCTCACTGCAGGGGAAGCGAGCCGGGCCGCGTAGTTTTCGCGACGGGAACGGGGCAGTCACCGCGTTACGTTATTCGTACCTACTGAGAGGTACGACTTTCGTCGCACGGGAAGCTGTGCGCACCCATTGGGACGGTAAGCGACTCTCACAGCTTTTATCATCTTTTGGAGGGGAGTACACGACAGCATGTCCAGACGTTCACTGGCGCGGTTTGTTGCCTTTGCGGCAACCCTGTCCATGTTCGGGGCAAGCGTTACGTTTGCGCCGGCCAGCGCCGCCGATCAAGTCATCAAGATCGGCGTCGATCTGCCGGTGTCGGGCGCCGATGCCTCCGATGGCATTCCGACGCAAAACGGCGCGGCGCTAGCCATCGAAGAAGCAAACGCGAAGGCGCCCGCCGGCTTCAAGTTCGAAATGGATGCGCTCGATGACGCCGTCGGCGGCGTTCACAATCCGCAGCAAGGCGCAACGAACATCCGCAGCCTCGCGGCCGATCCGGCGGTGATGGGCGTCGTCGGGCCGTTCAATTCGAACGTGGCCGCCGCGGAGATCCCGGTCTCCAACGAGACGGGGCTCCCGCTCATTTCGCCCTCGAACACCAACCCGACGCTGACGAAGACGGCCAAGTACCGCACGTCTCATCCTGACGTGATCACGTATTTCCGCGTTTGCGCCACGGACGACGTGCAGGGGAAGGCCGGTGCCGAGTTCGCCAAGCAGCTCGGCTTCAAGAAGGTCTACATCATCGACGACAACGAGACGTACGGCCTCGGCCTTGCCAACGTCTTCGATCAGAACTTCAAGGCCATGGGCGGTACGGTGCTCGGTCACGACCACATCACCGCCAACCAGCAAGACTTCAAGGCCCTCTTGACCAAGGTCGCGGCGACCCACCCCGACGCAGTCTACTATGGCGGAACCACGTCGACCGGCGGCGGTCTGGTTCGCCAGCAGATGGGCAGTGCCGGCATGGATCCGACGAAGATCGCGTATGTCGGCGGTGACGGTATCTCCGACGCGGAGTTCCTCAAGGTCGCCGGCGATGCCGCCAACAACTCGTACTACACGGTCGCCGCGCCGGATGCCGAGAAGTCACCGTCCGCCCAGGCCTTCATCAAGGCCTACAAGGCAAAGTTCCACAGCGACATCGGTGCCTACTCGGCAAACGGCTACGTCGCCGCTCAGGTGATCATCGCTGCAGTCGAAAAGGCCATCAAGGACAACGGGGGCAAGATGCCGACCCGCGCTCAGGTTCTGAAGAACATTCAGAACACCAGCAACTTCCACTCGATCATCGGAACCTTCGGTTTCGACAAGAACGGCGATACGACCAGCCCGGTCATCTCGCTGTGGAAGGTTGCCAACGGCAAGCAGGAATTCGTGAAGCAAGCGAACGTCGCCGCTCGCTAGGCTGGGCGAACTCTTTCCCCTGGGGATAGTGCCGGGTGGGGGCGAGCCTTTGTGCTCGCCCCCCATCCATGTCGCGGAAGGATATCCTTTGGAAGTTTTCATTCAACAGGTCATCAACGGGCTCTCGCTGGGCGGCATCTATGCGCTCATCGCGCTAGGCTACACGATGGTCTACGGTATCATCGAGCTGATCAACTTCGCCCATGGCGACGTCTACACGCTGGGCTCGTTCTTCTCGATCGCGATCATCGGACTGCTCGATGCCAGCGGTCAGCTGCACGGACTTCCGTTGTTTGGCGTGCTGGTGGCGACGGTCGTCGGATCGATGGTGCTCTGCGGGATGGTCGGCGTGCTCTTGGAGCGTTTAGCCTACCGCCGTCTGCGCAACGCGCCGCGTCTGGCGCCGCTCATCACGGCGATCGGCGCATCGTTCATCCTCGAGAACATCATGCAGTTGTGGCGAGGCCCGTCGCCGATCCCCTTCCCCAACGTCGTGCCCAACAAGACGTGGTTCTTCGGCGGCATCAGCGTCTCGTCCAACGAAGTGCTGGTGGTGGCGACGGCGCTGATCCTGATGGCGATTCTGCAGACGTTCATTCGCAACACCAAATTAGGTAAGGCGATGCGCGCCACGGCGCAGGACCGCGCAGCGGCGCAGCTGATGGGCATCAACATCAACACGACCATCGCGCTGACGTTCTTCATCGGCAGCGCCCTGGCGGGTGTGGGCGGCTTCGTCAGCGGCGTCTACTATGGCTCGACGTGGTTCTACAACGGCTTCGAGGCCGGTCTGAAAGCGTTCACCGCAGCCGTGCTCGGCGGCATCGGCAACATGGCCGGCGCAATGCTGGGCGGCTTCGTGATCGGCATGGTGGAATCGCTCACGGCGGGCTTCATCTCCGATCAGTGGGCGACGGTAGCCGTCTTCGTGCTGCTGGTGCTGGTGCTGATCTTCCGTCCCTCCGGTTTGCTCGGGGAAGTGCTCCCCGAGAAGGTGTAGTCATGCTGAACTGGAAGAGGTACCGACCGGTCGACTGGGCGCTCGTCGCCGTTGCCGCGTTCATGCCGTTCTTGCCGCTCGTCGATCGCAACGGCGGCCACATCAACGTACTGGTCAACGCCGGCATCTACATGATGCTGGCCATCGGCCTGAACATCGTGGTGGGCTTCGCCGGCCTGCTGGATCTCGGCTACGCGGCGTTCTTCGCCATCGGGTCATATACGTACGCCATGGTGGCCAGCCCGCAGTTCGGGCTGCACTTTCCGTTCTGGCCGATGATCGTGATCAGCGCCTTCGTGGCGGCGATCTTCGGTATCATCTTGGGCGCGCCGACGCTGCGCTTGCGCGGCGACTACCTGGCGATCGTGACGCTGGGTTTCGGTGAGATCGTGCCCCAAACGTTCCTCAACCTGCAGCACCTCACCGGTGGTCCCAACGGCATCAGCGCGATCGACCAGCCGCGGATCTTCGGCTATCACTTCGGGCTGAACCCGGTGCCGTACTATTACCTGGTGCTGGTGTTGATGGCGTTCAGCTTGATTTTTGCCAATAACCTGCGCACCAGCCGCTTGGGGCGCGCATGGATGGCGATTCGCGAAGACGAGATCGCCGCGGCGCACATGGGGATCAATACGACGACGGCCAAGCTGGCAGCGTTCGCGCTGGGCGCCTCGTTCTCGGGGCTCTCCGGCGTGGTCAACGCCTCGTTGCTGACGCTGGTCTCGCCCGATCAATTCAAGTTCAACGTGAGCATCACGGTGCTCTCGATGCTGGTGCTGGGCGGGATGGGCTCGCTGCCGGGGGTGGTGGTGGGTTCGGCGCTGCTGTCGATCTTGAACTTCTTCATCTTGCCGCAGGCCAGTAACTTGGTGGCGACGGTGGGGTTGCACATCGACTTCACGCAGTACCGGTTCATGCTCTACGGGATCATCCTGGTGGCGATCATGCTGTTCAAGCCCGAGGGCTTGTGGGGCAGCGAGCAGCGTAAGGCGGAGCTCAAAGCCGAAGAACCGGCCGTTCAAGCCGCCGAGAATCTCGCGTACGAAGACATTCCGCGCGAGACGGTGTAGGAGGCGACGTACCGAGATGGCATTTTTTGCACTGAAGAACGTGACCAAAGCCTTCGGCGGCCTGGTGGCCGTGAAGGACGTCTCCTACGAGATCGAGCGCGGGCAGATCGCGGCGATGATCGGTCCCAACGGGGCGGGAAAATCGACGGCCTTCAATTTGGTAACCGGCTTGTACGTGCCGACCTCGGGAGAGATCGAGTTCGACGGCCGGTCGATCGCAGGCGAGAAGCCCGATCACGTGTGTAGGCTGGGCATCGCGCGCACGTTCCAGAACATCCGTCTCTTCGCGTTCATGAGCGCCGTAGAGAACGTGATGGCGGGGTGCCACGTGCGCATGGGCGCGCTATTGTGGGACAGCCTGCTGCACACGCCCAAGCACAAGGCCGAAGAGAAGGCCGTGCGCGAGAAGGCGCTGGACCTCCTGAAGTTCGTCGGCTTGGAGCGCCACGCGGATGACTACGCGCACAACCTGCCCTACGGCCACCAGCGGCGGCTGGAGATCGCTCGGGCGCTGGCGAGCGATCCGCAGTTGCTGCTCCTAGACGAGCCGGCGGCGGGCATGAATCCGCGTGAGAAAGAAGATCTCATGGACCTGATCCGGGCGATCCGCGATCGCGGCACGACGGTCTTCCTGATCGAGCACGACATGGGATTGGTGATGAATATCAGCGAGAAGATCGCCGTGTTGGATCATGGCGAGAAGATCTGCGAGGGGACGCCGGCTCAAGTCCGCGCCGACGCTCGCGTGATCGAAGCCTACCTGGGAAAGAGCGCATAATGGCGACGTTGCTGGAATTGCGTCGGATTGACGCATACTATGGCCGCATCCAGGCGTTGAACGGTGTCTCGCTGCGGGTCGAGAAAGGCGAGATTGTCGCGCTGATCGGAGCCAATGGGGCGGGCAAGACGACGACGCTGCGAGTGATCAGCGGATTGCTCAGACCGGCGCGCGGTCAGGTGATCTACGAGGGCCAGGACATCACCAAGCTTTCGCCTGACCAGATCGTGCAACGCCGCTTGGTGCAGTCGCCGGAGGGACGGCGGATTTTCGCGCGCATGACGGTGCTGGAGAACCTCGAGCTCGGCGCCTACACCCGCTCGGATCCGGCGGAGGTCGCGCAATCGTTGGAAGAAGTCTTCACCATCTTCCCGCGGTTGAAGGAGCGCGTCAACCAGAAGGGGGGGACGCTCTCGGGCGGCGAGCAGCAGATGCTGGCGATCGGCCGCGCGCTGATGACGAAGCCGGACGTGCTGCTGTTGGATGAGCCGTCGTTGGGTCTATCGCCGTTATTGGTGCAGACGATCTTCTCGATCATTCAGGAGATCAACAAGCGCGGTGTGACGATCCTCTTGATTGAGCAGAACGCGCGCCAGGCGCTGCAGATCGCTCATCGCGGCTACGTGCTGGAGACAGGCAACATCATCATGGAGGACACGGCGTCCAACTTGCTGGCCTCCGAACAAGTGCGCGCCGCGTATCTCGGCGGCAACGTCAAGGCGTCCTGAGCGCCTTCGACGACGCCGCCGAGGCCGATTCAAGAGGCGGCTTTGGCGTGGAGGTAGTCGGCGCCATAAACGGGTTCACCGGCGAGCAGCGTGGCGACGACGTGATACTCCGCGTCCCAGATCGCGAAGTCGGCGCGCTTGCCCGGCGCGATCGTGCCGAGTTCGCGATCGAGGCCGAGAAGACGCGCTGGGGCGGCGGTGGCGGCGATGACTGCACGCTCAAACGGGATGCGAGCAAAGGCCATCAGGTTGCGCACACCTTGGTCGATGCGCAGCGCGGATCCTGCAATTGTGCCGTCTTCCGCGCGCATCACGCCGCCTTCGATGCGATAGCCAGGTCCCGCAGGCGGCATGTTGTCCGTCGCGATCACGAGGCGCTCGCCGCAGGCGCGATACAAGACGTTGACGGTCGGCGGTGCGACGTGCACGCCATCGCAGATCAGCTGGATCGTCGTGCGCTCGTCTTCGATGAATGCCGGCAACAGCGAAGGATCGCGATGGTCGAGCGGCCCCATGCCGTTGAAGGCGTGTGTCAAGCTGCGGAAGCCGACGCCGATGGCCAGCACCCCTTCGGCATACTTCGCCGCCGTGTGCGCGGCCGAGCAGACGATGCCCTGCGCATGAAGCCAGCGCGCGGCGTCGGCGACGCCGTCTACCTCCGGCGCCATCGCCATCATCACCAGCGCGCCTTTGCAGGCTTCCACGGCGGCGCGCATGTGATCGATCGTCGCCGGCAAGAGCCATTCGGCGCGATGAACGCGGCGGAACTTCGGGTTGAGGAACGGGCCTTCGAATTGGAGACCTAAGCATCGCGCGCCGGGCGGTCCCGTTTCTTCTAGCTCGTGCGCGGCTTCGGCTACGGAGCTGGCCACGTGGAGCATCGACTCCCACGGCGCCGTCATGATCGAGGCGACGAATCCCGTCGCGCCGCAGCGAGCGTAAAAGGCGGAGGCGACGCGCACGGCGGCGGCTTGATCGCGATTGAAGAGATGCTCGTCGGCGCCATTCGTGTGAACGTCGATCAACCCCGGCGAGACCGTAGCGCCGGCGGGGATGGGAAGATCGCTGGGCCCAGCTCCATCGAGGATCTCCACGATGCGGCCGCCCTGGATGACGATGCGGCCAAAGCGTTGAGAACCGTCTCCCAAAGCCAGCTGCGCAGGGCCGACGATCGTCGACCGGGTCATGCTCCGTATTTCGTTACCAGTCACCCAAGATCTCCTCGTCGATCTCCCCCTCGAAAGCGATGACGTCGGGCGGGAGGATCGCGGCATGGAGCGGGATCCCCTCGAAGCGCGGCGCGCCGGAGTAGGCCGCCTCCGGATTCCCTTCAAAGTGTCGGCAAAAACGCTCCACGATCGCAGGGCTGCCGAGGATCAGCGCGGGGCGCCGGCCGTACAGCCGCATGAAACTAGCGAGGGCCCGTTCGAAATCCTTCACATCCCATGCGGGCGGCAGGCGCACCTCACGGCGCACGCGCTCCATCATGCTAGGAGCGGATCAGTGCCAAGACTTCGTCGCGCTTACGCTCCATCGTGGCGCGGTCATCGGCCTCGAGGTTCAACCGCAGCAGTGGCTCCGTGTTCGAAGGTCGCACGTTGAACCACCAGGAGTCGTATTGAACGGTGACGCCGTCGAGATGATCGATCGTCGCGTCGGCATAGGCGCGCTCGATCTCCCGGAGCTTCGCTGGAATATCCGCGACGGTGCTGTTGATCTCGCCGGACTGGAATCGGCGCTGGAGCGGCGCCACGACCTCGCTCACCGGCTTGTTCGCCATCGAGAAGACTTCGAGGCATTCGAGCAGCGCGATCATTCCGCTATCGGCGTACCAGTTGTCGCGAAAGTAGAAGTGGCCGGAGTGCTCGCCTCCGAAAACCACATCTTCCTTGCGCATCGTCGCCTTGATGAGCGAATGTCCAACCTGCGAGCGCAATGGCTTGCCGCCATGGCTTTCAATCCACTCGGGCACGCTGCGGCTGCAGATCAAATTGTAGAGGATCTTCGCGCCGGGATGCTTGCGCAGCTCGTTCTCGGCAACCAGCGCCGTGACGGTGCCGCCTTCGATCAAGCGGCCCCTTTCATCCACGAGGAACATGCGATCGGCATCGCCGTCGAATGCCACGCCCAAGTCGCACCTGTGCTCGCGCACGGCGCGTTGCACGTCCACCATGTTCTCCGGTTCGATGGGGCTAGGCGGATGGTTCGGGAAAGAGCCGTCGAGTTCGAAGTAGAGGGGAACGATCGTGCACGGTAAGTGCTTGAAGACGTACGGCACCGTTTTTCCGCCCATCCCGTTGCCGCAGTCGATGGCGATCTTGAACGGTTTGATCTTCGCCACGTCGACGAATGAAAGGCAATGGAGCGCGAAGTCGTCGAGGATGTCCCGCCGGCTGATGCTTCCGCGCCGCGCCGGCTCCGGAAAGCTGCCGCGCTCGATCATGGCGCGGATCTCGTCGAGTCCTTCCTTCGACGAGAGCGCGATCGCTTCGCTGCGGCACAGCTTGAAGCCGTTGTACTCTTTGGGGTTGTGGGAGGCCGTGATCATCGCGCCGCCGTCGAAGCCGTACTTGCCGACGGCGAAGTAGATCGCATCCGTGGAGACTTGTCCGATATCGACGACGTCGACGCCCTGTTCCACCAAGCCGCGCGTGAACGCTTCCGCCAGGGCGGGTCCGCTCGTGCGCATGTCTCGACCCACGGCGACGGTCAGCGCCTTCGATGGCGACCTCTGTTGTAAGTAGGCGGCAAACCCGCGGCCGAAGAGGTAGGCGAACGCGTCATTCAGCTGCGTCGGGTAGATCCCGCGCACGTCGTAGCTCTTGAAGATTCCCGTATCGAACTGTGTCTGCACAGCTACTCCTGTACCCAGCTCGGCAAGCGAGCTATCATGGTCGCTGAGGCTCCTTGGTGCTGCAGCGACTGGCTGTAGCGCAGCAGGAGCATGATCGCCAGGATGACGAGCACCAGCAGCCCTAGGAGCTGCCAAATCTTAAGCGGGGCCATGACGGCCCCGTGTTCGCTCGGTGCTCATGACGGCCCTCCGCGCAGGGAGGCCGCCCGCGAGCCCACGAAATCGGGCCTTCCCGCGTCCAAGAAGGAGGCTGAAGTCCCCATGGCACGCTCCAAGGCATTCGTCACGCGCGTCATTCCGGAGGCCGGCATCGAGCGCCTAGCCACCGCCTACGACGTCGAAGTCAACCGCGCCGATCGGCCGCTTTCGCCGAAGGAGATCAGCGAGCGGGCCAAGGGTTGCCGGGCGCTGGTCACGTTGCTTACCGATCGCGTCGATGGGGCGTTGCTCGATCTCTGTCCGGACGTTCGCATCGTCGCCAACGTCGCCGTCGGGTACGACAACATCGACGTCGCCGCGGCCACGGAGCGAGGCGTCTGGGTGACCAACACGCCGGGCGTGCTCACGGAGACGACGGCCGATCTCGCATGGGCGCTGCTGATGGCGGCGGCCCGGCGCATCGGGGAAGCCGAGCGCTTCGTGCGCGCGGGAAGATTCCACGGCTGGGGCATCATGATGTTCCTCGGGGGCGACGTCTACGGCAAGACGCTGGGCATTGCCGGATTCGGACGGATCGGCCAGGCCGTCGCGAAACGCGCTCGGGGTTTCGATATGCGCGTGCTCTACACGGATGCCCAACGCGCTCCCGAGGACGTCGAGCACGCGTGCAGCGCGGCGTTCGTCGATAAAGCGACGCTTCTGCGAGAGAGCGACTTCCTCTCGCTGCACATGCCGCTCTTGCCGGAGACCCACCATTGGCTCTCTGAAGCCGAGTTCAAGGCGATGAAGCCGACGGCGTACGTGGTCAACACCTCCCGCGGTCCCACGATCGACGAGGCCGCGCTGGCGAAGGCGTTGCGCGAAGGTTGGATCGCCGGCGCCGGCATCGACGTCTACGAAGAGGAACCGAAGGTGCACCCCGATCTGATCACCTGCGAGAATGCGGTCTTGGTGCCGCACATCGGCTCGGCGTCGATCGAGACGCGCAATCGCATGGCAACGATCGCGGCCGATAATTGCGTGGCGTTCGCGCGCGGCGAGCGGCCGCCGACGGCTGTGAACCAGCCGGCCGCCGCGAAGGCGTGACGGCGATCAGCGAGCGGGCGCCGGCGCGGACGTCAGCCGGGCGGCGTGCGGCGCGGGCAGGGTCACGGTGAGGAGTCCGGCCACGAAGACGAGGCCGACGATGGTCGTCATCACGGCCGTGAGACCGTAGACGTCGCCGATGGCGCCCAGCACGGGGACGCCGAGACCACCCAGGCTGATCGTCAAGCCGAGCGTCATCCCCGACGCCGTGGCGATCCGGCTGGGCAAGTACTCTTGGCCGAGGACGACGGCCGCTGTCATCGAGCCGTAGAGGGCGGCGCCGATCAGTACGGCTAGCAGCCCCGCCGTCACCATGTTCGTCGCGGCCATGAAGAAGGGGAGCAGGACCACCACGACCGCCATGGCCGTGGTAAGGACGGCACGGCGCCCGAAGCGGTCGGCCAGCCACCCGCTGGCAAGCGTTCCCGCGGCCGAGCCGGCCAGCAGCACGCTCAGCATGGTCCCGGCGGCGGTGGCCGTCAAGCCGTGCACCTTCATCTCATAGAGCGGCACGAACGTCGTCATCCCGAACACGGCGAACGCGCGCACCGTCAGGAAGACGGTGAGCCGCACGAACGGCCACCATGCATCGGCTTGCGGCGTGTCGACGGACGCCACGCGCTTGGCGTGCGCGACGCGGAAGCGCGCCATCTTCGGCAGCTCGACGGCGAGCATGACGGCGGCGAAGATGCCGGCGACGATGGTCGGCAGCGTTCCGATCAACCCGAAATGCGCCAGCAGCGCCGTGACGACGATTGGTCCCAAGGCAAAGCCGAGGTTGCCGCCCACGACGAAGAGGCTCATGCCGCTGGCGCGCTTGCCTCCAGAGACGAGATTGGCGAGGCGGGAACCTTCGGGGTGGAAGGCGGCCACGCCGATGCCGCTGAGCAGCAGCAGAGCGAACATTGTGGCGTAATTCGGGGCCAACCCGCTGAGAGCGACGCCAAGGCCCGCCGTGAAGACGCCCGCCGGCATGAGCCACGCCATGGGACGACGATCCGCGAAGTGTCCGAAGAGCGGCTGCACGACCGCCGAGCTCAAGTTGAAAGCGAAGACCAGCGCGGCCAGGCCCTCGTAGTTGAGTCCCTTGTGGATGAGAAGAAACGGGAGGAGCGCCGGGACCATCCCCTGGTTGATGTCGTTGCAGAAATGGCCGATCGAGAGCACGGCGATCGAGCGGGCGTGGATGCCTTGGGACATGTCGCCATTGTCGCATGCGTTGCGTTATATGTCTAATATACCATGCATAGTCTTATGATATGATCTGCTTATCATGGAGTTGAGGCATCTTCGCTACTTCCTCGCCGTGGCTCAGCAGCGTCACTTCACGCGCGCCGCGGAGCGGCTCGGCATTGCGCAGCCGGCCCTCTCGCAGCAGATTCGCCAGTTGGAAAAGGAGCTCGGCGTCAGCCTCTTCGACCGCGACAACCGGCGTGTCGTATTGACCGCAGCGGGGCAAGCCTTCCTCGATCATGCGGAGCGAATCGTCGAGGCGGCCGACACGGCGCTCGCCGAGATGGAAGGCTTCGCGAGGTCGCTTCGCGGGCGCGTCGTGATTGGGACGCTGCAGTCGCTCAGCGAGCTGAAGCTGCCGGCCATTCTCTCGCGCTTTCACGCGCGCTACCCGCAGGTCGATATCGCCCTGCGTGAGGACACCAGCGATCGCATGCCCTTCCTCTTGCTCGACGGCACGATCGACATCGCCTTCCTGGACACGACGCGGCGGGCCGTGCCTGCCGGTATCGCCGTGGAGAACATCTATCAGGACGACTTGATGATCGTCGTGGCGCCCACTCACCGGCTCGCCGGCCGCGCGCGCGTGGCCCTCACGGCATTGCGCGACGAGCCGTTCGTCATGTTCAAGGCGGGCTCGGGCCTGCGCTCGGTGGTGGAGCGCGCCTGCAACGAAGCGGGTTTCAGCCCTCGTGTCGCCTTCGAGAGCGGAGATTGGTCGACGGTCAGTGCGCTGGCAGCGGAAGGGTTGGGCGTGAGCGTGCTGCCCCGCTCGCTCGCCGAGCTGGCGAAGCCGCGCGTCGCCATGCTGTCCGTGTCACCGAATCATCTGCAACGAACCGTGGGCATCGCTTGGCGCCAGGGCCGCAATCTCTCCGGCGCCGCAACGGCGTTGCTAGCGCTCTTGCGGGAATCCCTGCGCGAAAGTTAGCTTCTCCGCGTGAAAGCGCGATGAGGTCACAAAGCGCTTCCGATTTCGATTCCGAACCGTGAGCCCTGATCGGGGTTGAAGATCTCCGGCGTCCCGTGGTTCGCAATTCCTCGGCGGCTTCGAGGCAAAAGTCTGTCGTCAGCGTGTTGGAAAGCCGCCAGGCCAAGGCTCTGCGCGTCGCCCAATCGAGTTTCGTAACCTACTTTAAGGATGCCGCTTAGTTCCTTTCGTTGCTCCGGCGCGGGAGGCGTTCAGCGTCACGGCCGCGCGAATAAGAGCCTTCAATCCCTCCTCGTCAATCTTCTCGCCCTCATGGAAGTCGATGGCACGCCTGGTGTTGCCATCGAGGCTGGAGTTGAAGAGGCCTGACGGGTCCTCAAGTGCGGCTCCCTTTGAAAAGGTCATCTTCACGATGTTCCTATAGGTCTCGCCGGTGCAGATCAATCCGTCGTGAGACCACACCGGAACCCCTCTCTACTTCCACTCCTCGACCACTTCGGGGTCGGCTTGCTTGATCAATGTGCGGAGCTGGGAGAGCATCTTGCCCCGCCAGTCGCCCAGCTCCTTGATCCTCTCGTCAATCATCCGGGAAGGAGATTTTCCTTTCGGAGACCCGCTCTTCCTCATGATGTTTCCTTCTTTCCGCCTTGTGCGGCCGCTTCGTGTCGTATTGTTCTCGCCAATCGGCCAGTACGCGACGACGCACCTCGAAAAGCGACTGGAAGTCGTGTTCGTTGAGGCACTCGTCACGCGGTCGACCGTTCACGCTCTCGATGAATGCATTCTACACCGGCTTCCGTGGCGCGATATGATGCAGCCGGGCGCGCCGATCAGCGGCCCAGCGCACCATCGCGAGGGAAACCATCGAAGATGCCGACGATCCGAGATTCGCTGAGTCGGGACTTCCGCATGCGGTTCCTTCCGAGGCCGAAGCCGATAATGAAAAACGCCTGTAAACACAGGCGTCTAAATGTAGCCCCAGCGGGATTCGAACCCGGTTGGGCGCGACGCCGAACGATTAGGCCTTCAGTTCGATTTTCTGGAGCGCGCCGCGGGTCGGCACGACGTGATGGTTGAGTCGAAGTTCTTCCGGCGCGAAGCCGAAGGCCAGCCCGAGCAGCTGCGGCAAGTGGAAGATCGGGACGTCGATGCGGCGGCGCAGCACGCGCGCCGCTTCGGGTTGCATGGCGTCGAGGTTGAGGTGGCACTGTGGGCACGGGGTGACCATCAGGTCGGCGCCCTTCTCGCGTGCCTCCACCATGTGGCTGCCACCCATCGCCAGCGAGCGCTCCTTATTGAACGTCACCATGGGGAAGCCGCAGCACTTGCTCTTCCCGTGGTACTCCACGGGGTCGGCGCCCACTAATCGGATCAGTTGCTCCAAATACGTCTTGCGCTGCGGGTGATCGCGGATGCCAAGCGCATCTTCAGGGCGCAGGATCTGACAACCGTAGAACGGAGCGACCTTCACGCCGGTGAGGGGACGCTTCACCAGTGGGCGCAGCGCATCGATGCCGATGTCCTCCACCAAGATCCAGAGCAAATGCTTGACCTTCGTGGTGCCGCGATACTGATACCCGTCGCTTGCGATCACGTCGTTCGCGCGAGCCAGGCGTTCTCCATCTGTGGCGAAAGCGTGATTGTGCCGGCTGATGGTGCCCTGACAGACGCTGCAGATCGTCATGAGATCGGCGCCTTGCGCCTCGGCCATCGCCAGCATCAACGCGTTGAGGGAGTCGGCGAGCGCGGGATTCTGCTCGCTGATGACGCCGGAACCGCAACAGGGCGCTTCCACGAGCTCGGCCAGCTCGAGACCCAGCACGGGCGCGATCTTCTGCGTCGAGATGTAGAGCTCGGGGCAGGCGCCCTTCGAGACGCATCCGGGCCAAAAGGCAACTTTCATCGACGAGCCTCCCTGAGACCCCCTTAGAGGCGGTGATACGGACGATCGTAGGCTTCGATCTTGTCGGCTTCTTGTCGTCCTCCGAACCGTCCGCCGACCTTCTTGAAGATGTCGCGAATGCGCTGGACTCCCGGAATCGGGCGACGGAACATGGAGAAGAGCTTGCCGGCGCGCAACAGATTCCATGCTCCCGGCAGCTCGCGCAGGTTTGCCGCGATGTTGAACAGGCCGTTTGATTTCGGAACCAGCATCAGCTCGTCGAGCCGCCCCGCGTGGCGCACGGATTCGGCGAAGGCGTCGGCGTGGCGCGCGCCGTTGTTGTCGGTGAAGCCGGCCTCCACGGCCATGCGGCGCAGCTTGAGGATCTGGTCGAGGGGAGCGACGCCTTTCGGGCAGACGGAGACGCACTCGAAGCAGTGCGTGCAATCCCAGACCCCGCCCGGGGCGCTGTAACGGCGCAGCCGCTCGGTCGTCGCCGCGTCGCGCGGGTCGTCGGCGTAACGGTAGGCCTTGGCCAGCGCGTGCGGACCGAGGAAGTCCGGGTTGACGGCGAACGACTCGCAATCCATCAGGCAGCAGCCGCACGAGATGCAGCTCACCTCTTGGATGAGGTTCTCCATCATGGCATTGGGGACGGTGTACTCCCGCTCGGGAATGGGCTCGCGGTTCTCGAGCCACGGCATCGCGTCGAGATGCTTCTTCCAGAAAGGACTCTGATCCCAGACAAGGTCCTTCACGACGCCCATCGACGGCGCCGCTTCCACCGTCACTCTGCCGTCGACCGCGACGGCGTCGAGTCTGCTCTTGCACGCCAGGCGCGCGTGGCCGTTGATCCACATGGCACACGAGCCGCAGATGGCACTGCGGCAGGCGCAGCGCACGACCAAACTCTCATCCACGTACTCCCGGATGTAGATGAGTCCGTCGAGCACGGCGGCGTGCTTGGGAAGATCGACGGTGAACGTTTGATACGTCTTGCGAACGGCGTTCGTGTACGGAGGCGGGGGCGGCGGCTCCGGCTCGCCTTCGATGGTGCCTTCAGGGTTATAGCGTCCGACGACGATCGTCCATTCCATGGATCGTGCACTCCCTGGCGCGTGCGCCCGTCAGTAGGTCCGTACTTCGGGCTGCCAGCGCGTGATCGTGACGGGAAGATACTCCGGCTCGTCCTTGCCGTGGACGATCAAGACGTGCTTGAGCCACTCGTCATCGTTGCGGTGCGGGTAATCGGTTCGATAATGCGCTCCACGGCTCTCCGTCCGCGCAATGGCGCTGCGAACCGTCGCCTCGGCGCAATCGAGCATATAGCCGAGCTCCAGCACGAACGTCAACGCCTGATTGTAGATGCGTCCCTTGTCGCCGACGGAGACGCGCGCGTAGCGCTCCTGCAGCTCGCGAATCTTCTTGAGGGCCGTCTCGAGGCCGGCGGCATCCCGCTCCACGGCGACGTACGTGTCCATGGTCTGCCCCATCTCCAAGCGCAGCCGTGCATGGGTCTCGCCTCGGTAGGGGCGCTCGAGCAGCGCCTGAAGGCGTCGCTGCTCGTCGGTCAGCAACGCCTCTCCTCCGGTGGTCGGCGGCGTCTCCTTGGCGTAGGTCGCCGCGTCGCCGCCGGAGTGGCGTCCGAAGACCAACGTGTCGAGCAGAGAGTTCGCGCCGAGACGATTGCCGCCGTGGAGGCTGACGCAGGCGCATTCGCCGGCGGCGTAGAGCCCGGGGACGCGCGTGCGCCCTTTCACGTCCGTCTTGATCCCGCCCATGATGTAGTGCATGCCGGGACGGATCGGAACGGGATCGGTGATCATGTCGACGCCCACGAAGTCGAGCGCGAGCTCGTGGATCTGCGGAAGCTTGCGCAGAATGACGTCGCGACCGAGGTGGCGGCAGTCGAGCAGCACGCAACCGTCGATGCCGCGACCTTCTTTGATTTCCGTCGTCTCGGCGCGCGAGACGACGTCGCGCGAGGCCAACTCCATCTTGTTGGGCGCATAGCGCTCCATGAAGCGTTCGCCCTTCGAGTTCAGGAGATAGGCGCCTTCGCCGCGCGCCGCTTCGGAAAGCAGGAACCCGCTGCCCTTCAGCGTGGTGGGATGATATTGCACCATCTCCATGTCCATCAACGGCGCCCCGGCGCGATAGGCGAGCGACATGCCGTCGCCGGTGCAGATCAGCGCGTTGGTGCTTGGCTCATAGACGCGCCCCATGCCGCCGGTGCAGACGATGACGGCCTTCGAGCGCAGCAGATGGAGATCGCCATGGAGCAGGTCGAGCGCGACGAGACCGCGACAGGCGCCGTCATCGACGAAGAGCGTCGTGGCGAACCACTCTTCGTACACCTTGACGCCGGCTTTGAGGATTTGATCGTAGAGCGTGTAGAGTAGGGCTTGACCGGTGATGTCGCCCACGAAGTACGTGCGTGCTTTGGAGGCGCCGCCGAACGCGCGCGTGCCGAGCTTGCCGTGTTCGTCGCGGTAGAAGATGACGCCCATGTGCTCCATCTCGATGATGTCGCCGGGCGCTTCGCTGCAGAGGATCTCGACGGCGTCTTGGTCGGCGAGGTAATCGGCGCCCTTGATCGTGTCGAACGCGTGGAGTTCCCACGAATCGCCCTCGCCGATGGCCGCGTTGATGCCGCCTTGCGCCGCGTTCGAATGACTTCGAACGGGATGCACCTTCGACACGACGGCGACGTCCGCGCCTCGTCGGGCGGCCTCGAGAGCCGAACGCATCCCCGCGAGGCCGGCTCCCAACACGACGACATCGTGATCGATGACCATCACGCATCGTGCATTCAGGCCCAACCGGCCGCCTTCATCTCAAGCGTGTTGCTGCTTGCCTTCCAGACAGGCCGAGCGCTCGGCCGCTACGGCGCACAGCGAACAGGGGCGTCATCGGGCGGACGCCGGCCTGCCAATCGCCCGCGGCGCCGAGGTACTGATGAATGCCGAAGGCGTCTTCGATCGTGCGCAGCAACGAGTAGTGGTTGTACGGCGTGGCATCGATGACGCCGCGCGGTCCGTGATTGGTGATGACGATCGTGGGGATCAAGCCGCCGCCCCCATTGGCCTTCTTCGCCGGATCGGAGCCGCAGCAGCCCTGGGCGCCCGAGGCGCGTGCCTCGTCGTCGTTTTCGTCGAACGTGATCACCACGGCGACGTTATTCGTCGCTGACTTCCACGTCGGCGAAGACTGGATTTCGTTCATGAGCTGCTTGACGAACGCGTCGCCGCGGGCGATGCGCGCCTGACGGTTGGCGCTTTCGCAATCCTGCGGGACGTTGGGACCTGCGTCGATCCCGTGCATGTCGTCGCATTGATCGGGGATGACGAAGGAGAAGTTCGGCAACGACGCCCCGGCGAGGTCGTCTTTGAATCGATCCAGCGAAGCCAGGTGCTTTGCGAACGACCGCTCGTTGCGCAGCTGAACGAAGTTCAAGAACGGATTGTGCTTGGAAGCGTAGAGGCCGGCAGGCTTGCCGCCGCCGGCCGCGTTGAATACCGCCATGGGGTGCGCCGGATCGAAGGCGCCGAAGTATCCTCGCCACGCAAGGCCGGCCGCTTCGAGTTGCGAAGGGAGGCTCGGACCAGCGATCGAGTGATCGACGTAGCCGGGCTTCCCGGCATGGGGACAATGCGGATCCCCGTCCGTTGAGGCCGGTTTGCAGTAATACGCGTCGTCGTCTTGGATGCCGTAGGTGTCGCCGCCGATCATGGCCACGTAGTTGGGCTCGCTGGGATGCGTCTCGGCGTAGAAGGCCGTCGCATTGCCGTAGTCACGGGCGAGCGCGCTGATGGTGGGCGCGGATGGATTGTTGATGATGGCCCCGTAGCCCTCGTTTTCCTCGACGATCACGATGACGTGATCGTAGTGTGGAAACGAGAGATCGGCCGGTGTGGGATTGCTCGAAACTCGCGCGGGCGGGGACGCCGCCGCGATCAGCGCGAGCGCGAGCGCGAGCGCAAAAGAGACGCGCGTGAGTACCTTCATGATTTTCATATGTAGATCGTGACCCAGCTGGATTAAGAGAAGCGAAAGGCGAGCCGCATCCGGCCCGCCTTTCTTCTCCGTCACGGCGTCGGGAGGCTGCCTTCTAGATATCGTAGTAGAGAAAAAACTCGTAGGGGTGCGGACGGATCTCGACGGGCCGCAGCTCTTTCTCCGTCTTGTAATCGATCCATAGGCGGATGAAGTCTTCGGTGAAGACGCCGCCTTCGGTGAGGAAGGCATGGTCCTTCTCGAGCGCTGCGAGCGATTCGCGAAGCGAACCGGGCACGCTGCGGATTTTCGCTGCCTGCTCCGGAGCCAGCTCGTAGATGTTCGTGTCGAGCGGACCGAAACCGGCCTTCACTGGATCGATCTTCTTCTTGATGCCGTCGAGGCCGGCCATGAGGCAAGCCGAGAACGCCAGATACGGGTTCGCCGTCGGATCGGGCGGACGGAACTCGAGTCGCTTGGCCTTGGGATTGCCCTGATAGAACATCGGAATGCGAATCGCGGCCGAGCGGTTACGCGCGGAGAACGCCACGTTGACGGGAGCCTCGAAGTGCGGCACGAGGCGCTTGTACGAGTTCGTCGTCGGGGCGCAGAAGGCCAGCAACGCATCGATGTGCGTCAGCAGGCCACCGATGTAGTAGAGCATCGTCTGCGAGCACTCGGCATAGCCCTTCGCGTCGTAGAAGAGCGGTTTCCCGCCCTTCCAAAGCGACTGGTGGACGTGCATGCCCGAGCCGTTGTCGCCGTAGAGCGGTTTCGGCATGAACGTTACCGTCTTGCCGTTGCGCGCCGCCACGTTCTTGACGACGTACTTGAACGTCATCAGGTTGTCGGCCGTGTTGAGCAGGCTGTTGAAGCGGAAGTCGATCTCCGCCTGGCCGCCGGTAGCCACCTCGTGGTGGTGCATCTCAACGTCGATGCCCCACTCCTTGAGCACGAGCGCCATCTCTGCGCGGAGGTCGGCGCCTTTGTCGCTCGGCGGGACCGGGTAGTAGCCTTCTTTCGGGCGGATCGTATAGCCCTTGTTTTGCCCGTCGAGGGCCCCGCTGTTCCAGTGGGCTTCCTCGGAATCGATCGAGTAGCCGACGGCGTGCTGCTCGTTCTCATACGAGACGTGATCGAAGATGTAGAACTCGGCTTCGGGACCGAAGTACGCCGTGTCGGCGATGCCCGACTTCTTCAGGTGCTCCTCGGCACGGCGCGCGATGAGGCGCGGATCGCGCTCATACCAGGCGTTCTTGATGGGATCCCACACGTCGCAGATGATCGAGAGCGTGGGAGCCTGCCGGAACGTGTCGAGCTGAGCCGTCGAAACGTCCGGCTTGAGGATCATGTCGGACTCGTGGATAGATTGGAAGCCGCGGATGCTCGAGCCGTCGAAGCCGATGCCGTCCTTCAGCGTCCCTTCGTCCACCTGGTCGGCGGGAAGGGTGGTGTGCTGCCACATCCCCGGCACGTCGACGAACTTGAAGTCAACCATCTTGATCCCGTGGCGCTTGATGAAGTCCACGACATCTTTTGCGGCTGCGATCGGTTTGCCGTTGCTCGACTTCGCCGCGCCGCGCTCTCCAACGATCATGATTCCTCCTGGAAAAAGGGCTTACGGGAGGTGTATCGCGGTCGGCCGGTCCAAGGCTTTTGGACATTCCGATAAGCCGGGGGAGGGGGCGTTCGACCTTTGACGCCCCCTTGGGGTCCCACGCTAGCGGTGGAGCGCCGGTTGAATGCTCTGCCTGTGGATAACTCCTCGCGAAAACAGGCGATGAAGCGCTTGATAGGCTGAAACGCTCGGGCGTCCCGCGCGCAGGAAGCCGTCACCTCGGAGACCGGGAAGCGAGATCGACTGCGGCAGGCGCACGATCGAGGCTGGCCCTATGCCGGGGGCCGGCGGCATGCTGGTCGTGTCGGCCGCCAGATTGATCGCGTATTGAGGGAGCGCAGGACCGCTACCCGAATACGCGACTGCATTGGCCGTTCCAACGACGAAGATGACGTTCGTCGGGGTGGGGTTGCCCGTCACGGTACATCCTACCTTATTGCTCGCCGGCGGGCATTCCCCGACGGGCTGCGTCGCCGTCAGCGCGACGAATCCGCCGTCGATGCCTGCGTTCCCCGTCGTATCCGTAGCGCTGAAGCTATCCGTCGCTGAAACGCTCGTGCCGTTGACGGGCACGTAATTCGCCGTTCCGCCAAAGAGTTGCTCGCTCAACGTACCGCCGGCCGCCGCAAGCGAGGCAGGCGAGGTCGGCGCTCCCGGCGGTTGGGGGCCGAGAAAGTTGAACGTTGCCGTGTGATTTGCGCTATAGCAGATGATGTTCGGCGAGGAGGAGACGCAGGGCGATGGGATCGTGTAACTCCCGTAGCTGTCGAAAAACGCTTGCGGGTTGTTGCCCTGCGGGTTCTGCGTGTACTTGAAGGGGCCCGGCTGCGGCGCATACCGTTGCGAGGCGGCGACGGCCATCTCGAAGTCGTTGAACATGGCGTTGAACGTCGTGTAGCCCCCGGCTGTCAGTGTCTCGTTCACCCCCGTGCCGTTGGGGCTCGTGTCCTGACTCGCGATGACCTTCTTGAGGATCGCAGTCCCCTGCGAGTTCGTGTCGACAAGCCAGCGCCAGAAGAGATAGGCGGCGCCGTAGTTACCGGCCGTGTAGCTGTAGATGGACATCGGGCAAGGCGTCGTTGCTGCGGTAGGGGCGCAGTCGAGCCCCGCAAATGCCGTCAGCGAGTAGTTCGATGGCGCATTCATGAACTGAAAGGCATAGCGGATCGGGTCGCCGCTGGGCCCTGGGGACGACGGGAAGGCCAAGTCTTCGGCCAACATGGAGAAGCCCTCGTCGATCCACGGGGGATCGAAAACCTCGGCGCCATTCGCCGCGAAGCCGGCGTACGTCTTATTGATCGCATGGAGCATGTGCTGGAACTCGTGCGCCTCCGTTCTCAGCACGTCGCCATCCAAATAGAACGAGACGGGCTCGTTGATCTGCGTGTTCATGGGCGTCTCGGCGAAGAAGACCTCGGCCTCGTTCGAGAATGCGCCGGCGCACAGCGCCGAGGCATTGGCGACGAGATCGATAGCGTCGAAGTAGCCGCCTTCGCCGGCCCCCAACTTGTTGGTGACGACCATGTCGATCTGCGGCCCGTAGCCGTCATTGTCGACGGAGAAGTTCGGCTGGGTCTCGTAATTGGAGACCGTTGGGCCATTGAGCGTGGAACACTCGGCAAAGGTGAACTGCGACTGCACGCCCAGCTGTTTGAACGTTCGGCTTCCGAAATACTGCGTGTCGAGGGTGTAGATCGGTACGAAATCGCCGGCGATTTGCTGCCACTCCTGCGTGGTCAATTGGCCGATGTCCGCGTTATCGACCCAGACGTTCAGATCGGCGCTCTGAGCGACCAGCGTCGTCGCAACGGGCTGATATGTCACACCTGACGTCCCGATCGTCGAGACGGCGAGGCACCACGTCCGCGTCGCTCCAATCGCGTACGGTGTTCCGTTGCCGGCGGGAGGTGGAGCAGGGCAGCTGCTGCTGGGGCTTGGCGTGCTGGTGCTGATCGGTGCCGGCGGTGTCATTCGGCTGCCCCCACCGCCGCACGAGATGAGCGCAAGCGCGGCTCCGGCAAGCAGCGCGAACGATACGAAACGAACGGAGAACCACACCACGACGACTCCCTCACGCGGCTTCGAGCTGGAATCCTAACGTTCTGAGAGCGGCCGAGTGTCCCCCTGTCGAAAGAGGAGAGGATGGTCTCGGGCGTTCGGTCTCCCTCTCGGCGCGCGGCGACGCTCTGTGCGCTCGCTCTCATGTTCGTGCTGGCGCTTGCCATCGGTGCGGGGGTCGGCGCCGTTCCCTATGCTCCCGAGGCGATCGCGCGGGCGGCGCTCCATCCCTTTGGCGGGAGCGGCACGGACCAGGTCCTGTGGATGCTGCGCTTTCCACGCGTGTTGATCGCCGCGCTCGTCGGTGCGGCGCTCTCGCTTGCCGGAGCCCTTCTTCAGGGCATGCTGCGCAATCCACTCGTCGATCCGTACCTCACGGGCGCGAGCGCCGGTGCGGCGTGCGCCGTCGCCGTCGCGCTGGTGCTCGGTCTCGCGTTGCCCGTGCTGCCGCTGGTGGCCTTCGTCGCGGCGATCACGACGGCGACGTTCGTCGCGGCGCTCGCGCGCACGGGGAGCGGCATCTCCGCGGAGCGGCTGATCCTCGCCGGCGTCTCCCTCTCCGCCTTGTTCGCCGGAATCGTGACGCTCGTGCTGGTATTGGCACCGCCCTCGGCCACGTCGTTGGGCATCCTTGCGTGGTTGGGTGGAAGCCTCGCCGGACGCGGATGGGCGGAGCTCTCCTGGGCGGCGCTCTACGCGCTCGTAGGCATCGGAGCGGCGCTCGCCCTCGCGCCCGCGCTCAATGCCCTGCGTTTGGGCGACGAACGCGCTCGTGCGCTGGGCGTCGACGTCGACCGCGCCCACTGGGGCATCGTGGGCTCCGCCGCGCTGCTCACGGCGGCGGCCGTCAGCGTCTCCGGCATGGTCGGCTTCGTCGGCTTGATCGTTCCGCACATCGCGCGGCGCATGGTTGGCAGCGACGCGCGCTGGATGCTGCCTGCGTGCGCGTTGGCCGGAGCGATCCTCGTCGTCGCCGCCGATGCGCTCTCGCGCGCGCTGGTGCCGCCGATCGAGCTTCCGTTGGGCGTTCTCCTCTCGTTGCTCGGCGTGCCGGCGTTCCTCTACCTTGCGTTTCATCGGAGGGCAGCGTGATCGACGTACGCAACGTCGCGCTGGCCTTCGGCGAATGCGTCTTCCTGCGCGAGATCTCGTTCGCGCTTCACCCGGGCGAGCTGCTCGCCATCGTCGGTCCCAACGGCGTCGGCAAGACGACGCTCCTGCGGGCCATGGCCGGACTCCACCCGCCCGCGCAGGGAGAGATCGTCGTCGAAGGCCGGAATCTGCGCGAGCTCTCGCCGCGTGCGCGCGCACAAGAGATTGCGTTCCTTTCGGCCGATGGGCCGATGCTCGACGGCGTGACGGTGCGCGAAGTGGTCTCGTCCGGGCGGTTGCCGTACCGGCCGTGGTGGCGCTGGTCCTCGAATCCCGAGGATGATCGTGCCGTCGGCGAGGCGCTAGAGCGAACGGAGCTTGCCGGCCACGCGGAACGCCCCTTCCACGCCCTGTCCAGCGGAGAGCGTCAACGCGTATGGATCGCGCTGGCGCTCGCACAGCGGGCGCGCACGTTGCTGCTCGACGAGCCGACGAGTCATCTCGACGTTCGCCATGCCTTCGAAACGTTGCGCATGTTGCGCGCGTTCGCCGCAGAGGGGTGCGCCGCAGCCGTCGTGCTCCACGACCTCAATCTCGCCGGCGCCTTCGCCGATCGCATCGCGCTGTTGGGCGCGGGACGCTTGTTGCGCTGCGCCGAACCGGCACGGGCGCTGGACGAGGAGCTTCTGCGCGCCGCATACGGCGTGCGCATCGACGTCCAGCGGCAAACGGACGGGCGCGTCGTCGCTTTCGCCAATCCCAATGCGTAGGAAAACGTGATGGAATTGAGGATCACGCGCGACCACGCGCAACGCATGCTCGACGAGCTGCCGCTGGCCTCAGTCTTCGCGTTCTCCGTGCAAGAGCTCGGTCACGGATGCTGCACGATGGAGGCGCCCTTCCTCGACCTCTTCCTGCGTCCCGGCAATCTCGTCAGCGGCCCCATCTATATGGCCCTTGCGGACGTCGCGGTCTGGGTCGCCTTGATGACCATCGTTGGTCCGATGCCGATGGCGGTGACGACCGAGCTCAACACGAATTTCCTGCGCGCCGCCGTGCGCGAAGACGTCGTCTGCACGGCACGTATCTTGAGCGTTGCCGAAGGCGTTGCGCGCGCTACGGCCCGGTGCACGAATCGCGGCGGACTGCTGCTCACACACCACACCGCGACGTACAGTCTTCCACCCGAACGGTGAAATCGGTTCCTTCCCACGCACCGTTCGCCGTCCACCGGAGGGTGAAGGCGATGAGCGTGCCCGGGTCAAGCGAGGCCGTAGCGATGTCCACCACGTGGACGCCGAGGCCCGTGTCGCGGGTCGGGACATCGTGCTGGGTCCTCCAGCCGTCCGTTGTATAACGCACGGTCGCGGGATCGCGTAGCTCCAGACGCAGCACGTTGCCGCGTTCGATCGTCGAGCGCTTGTGATTGAAGCGCCACGAGTGCCATGGCGCTTGCGGACGGATGCCGTGGTAGCGCCTCCACACGGGCTCTGGACGATCGAAGGCGTGGCCGAGCGCGCAGCTGGCCGCCAGCTTGATGAACTCGCCGTGAGCCCAAACCAGCGGCATCGCGGCGCCGGAAGGGCGTCCGGGAAACAGACCACGCTGGGGAATGGCCTCGCTATCCCATACCTGCTCGGGGAGCATCCCGCCGCAGCTGGTCATGGCCGCCATGGCCTGGAGGTATGGCACGCCGTCCTCACCGATCGCCACCGCGTAATGTCCGCGCTCGCCGGTGAGCAGCGGCCAGGGCCGGCCGATTCCCGTGCCGTCGTATGCCGATCCGTCCGCCTTCTCACCATAGCCGTCACCAGGATAGCGACGCCACGCGGGGCCCGTCGGTAAATCGACGCGAAGCAACGAATCGGCCACGTGCACGCTGGAGATGATCCTCGCATCGTCGGCGTGTCGCAGCCCCAAGCGCACCAGCGCGAGGAACTCCAATCCCACGATTTCGTCGGCACGCGCTTCGCCTTCACCGGGCGGACGGTTCTTGATCGGCACAGTCGACGAAAGAGCGGCGCGCGCGTCGAGCACGTTGGGAGGCGCCGTGCGCACGTAGTACCCTGGAACGCCGAGGCGCCGTGAGAGCTCCGTGTCTTCGACGTACGTCCAATCCTCGATGTGCGCGTTCCAATGATCGGCGAGCTCGAGGGCGTATGCGCGCGCGGGGTCGTCGAGAAAATCCGCCGCGCACACGAGCGCAGCCACGCAGACGGCCAGCGTGAACGGATTGAGGCCGGCGTCTTCCTCCCAGCGGTCCTGACCCGTCACCGGCCCTTCGCGAGCGATGAACGTGGCCGCGCGCAGCACCATCTCGTCGACGGCGAGATCGCGCAGCGCAGAGCGCTCGCGCAGCGCCGAAGCCAGGAGAATGGGGAAACCGACTTCGTCGAGCTGAAGGCCTTGCCAGAACGGCGTGCCGTTGAGCCATTGATTCTGATACCAGCGGCCGTCGGGTTGCTGCGTTGCGATGAGATAGCGCAGCGCGTCGCGCGCGTCGCGATGAGCACCGAAGGCCAGCAGCGCCCCCGTGGTTTCCACGAGATCGCGCGTCCATACCAGATGGTAGCCGCCATTGTCATCGCGGCTTTGTCCCCACGGGATCGAGAGGCTGGCGACCGTTGCGCCCGCATAGACCTTGTCTTGATGCGTCTTGAGCACCATAGCCGAGATCGCGCCGACTTGGCGCACCTCTTCCGGATAGCTCGCGGTGCACGCGGAATGCGGCCGCACCCAGTCGTGCCAGCAGCTCCAGTCGTCGATCTGCTGCCGCCAATTCTCTTCGAAGGAGCCGGCGAGGCTCGAGCTACCTCGGACGATCGCGTCTTCCGCCATCTCGGCGAAGGCAAGGGCAAGCGTGACGCGCCGCGGCAATTCACCCATGAGCGCGACATTGCCCGGCCCTGCCGCGGGATACGTCCACGTCATGGCGCCGTTGCGGTTGAAGTCTTGCCAGCCATCGCTGATGCCGACGTAGCCGCAGCTCATCCTACCCCAGGCATCGCATGCATCGTGGTCCACGGCGAGCAGCGCTTGCGTCGTCCTATCTCGCCGAGCCGCGAGAGCGCGCCAGCGCCCGTGCGAGGCGATCCAGGCGCGGTTGTCGTACCCGCAATCATCGGCGTGAGGCGCGAGCAGCGCGTAGAGACGAAAGTCGTCGTCGCCCTGGAGATCGGCTTGGATCAAGAGCGCGTCGCGCTTGATGTCGGGACAGATCCGCAGCGTGAGCGTGAAGCGCTCGTGACGATGGATGACCGTGTACGCTGGAATGCCGGGGCCCGGCGTTTCGAGCACATATGAGTTGAGGCGCTTGACCTCGACCCAGAAGCCCTTGCCGTCGGCGACGATGAATCCGAGATCGCGAGTCTGCGGGAGGTCGACGTGGGGATAGAAGACTTCGTTGATGATGCCAAAGCCGAGCGTGAACCAGATGCGAGAGCAGCCCAGCGTCGTTCCAACGGCGTCTTTTGCGCTGCTGCTCCACGTCGGTCGAATCCCAGGACGACCAGGAGCGTCGTCGATCAGCCCCGACAAGCCCCTTCCTCCGACTCCTACGAGAGTGGCCCTAGCGGCCCGCGGATGCCGAAGGCGTCGCGTAGGCCGTCGATTGCTTCGACCCACGCGCGCGCGATGCCGTGCGCCGCGTTCTCACCGTGCGCGACGAGATCCCTGTTCTCAGCGATGAGATCCGAGAGACGATCGAGCGCCTCGAGGTGATCGGGGCTCGTCGACGGCTTCGCCACGGCCTGCAGCAAGACGATTTCTCGCACGAAGGCATCGAGTCGCGTGAAGAACGATCGCCACTCGCAAGGAGCGGGCGACGGGTGTGCGGCGAGCAGCGTGCGGCAGCGCGTGGAAAGCGCTGAGGCATCGTTCAGCAGGCGCGCGACGCTCGCCGGTTGAGCGCCGCCGTAGCACGTCTGCGCCCACAGCGCGACGGCGTAGACGTCGTTCGCAAAGCGTCGACACGCTTCGAGTTCATCCGGGAGTGCATCAGCGATCAGTTGAGCCATGTTCATCTCGCTGGAGTACCGGGAGTCGAATAGGCTCCTCGAACACCGTCACGACGACGGAGGTTACGGGAGCCACGGCTAGAATCCCTAAATGAGTGAGTGCTCACTCATAGAGCGAAGTATACGAATGAGGCGAAAGGACGTCAAGCCGGTTCAGGCGAGCGTTGCGGAGGGCCCGCCGGCCGAGGGCCCGGGCATGCGGGAGCGGATCCTGACGTCGACCATCGAGATCCTCATGGAAGAGGGCTTCGCCGGAACGACGACGCGCGCCATCGCCGTTCACGCGGGCATCGCAGAAGGGACGATCTATCGTTATTTCCGCGACAAGACGGACCTCGTGCAGACGGCCGTGCGAGAACGCATCCTCGGCGAAGTGATCGAGGCGTTGCAAACCCTGCTGGAGAGCGGCGGGCGGGGAACCGTCGCGGAGAACTTGCAGCGAGTTCTTACCCTCTGCTATGGGGTCTTCGTGCGTCTCATGCCGCTCACCGGGCCACTGCTCTCGGACCAGGCCGTTCGGGACCGCTATCGCGCGGACTTCGAAGCCAAGAACATCGGCCCGCGACGTGCCCTCGATGCCGTCGTGGCCTATCTCCGGGCCGAGCGTGACCTCGGCCGCGTTCCCGCCACGCTCGACCCGGAAGCCGCTGCATCCATGCTCCTCGGCGCCTGCTACTACGAGGCCTACCTCGAGCACGTCCACGGTCCCGATCGTTTCCCACTGGCGTCCGGCGAGCTCATCAGCCGAATGGTGCGCATGCTGATCTAACGAGCGACGAAGACGATCAGCGCCGCCAATTCGGCAAACTGCTCGCAGAAGCCGTAGGCATCACCCGTGAGCGTGCCGCCCAAGCGGCGCGCGACCACCGCGGCCAGCACGCTGCCGACGATGAGCGCCGCGGCGAGCGCGGCGATCCCGCGCAACGAACCCAATGTCGACACGGCCAGCGCGAAGACGAGGCCGACGACGGTCGGCATCGCCTTCGTTTCCACGTGGAAGGCTTTCCCGAGGCCGTCTTCGCGGCCATATGGGTAACGCGCGATGACGAGAATCGCCGCGGCGCGTCCCGCTGCGCCCGCGACGACGAGCGCAATCGCCAATTCCGGCGGTGCCAACGAGAGAGCGCATGCATAGAAGGCCAGCAACACGAGAACGCCCGCCGCCACCGCGTGAGAGCCGACGCGGCTGTCGCGCATGATCTCTCGCCGACGCTCCGGCGTGCGCGGCGCAAAGGCGCCGTCGGCCGTGTCGAGCAGGCCGTCGAAGTGCAACGCGCCCGTGATCGCCAGCGGAACCGCCACGGCCACGAGCGCGACGAGCGCATTCGGAACGAGGCGCGCGGCCGAGAGCACGGCCGCCGCGGCGATCGCGCCGATGCAGGCGCCGACGATCGGAAAGAACGCCGGCGCCAACGCGAGTTCCTCCGGCGCCGGAAGATGCGGAAACGCCGGCGGGAGAACGGTCAGAAACGACCACGCGGTCCAGAGAGCCGCTCCCGCTCGGCGGAGCATGCCGGGTCAGTCCGTGCTCAGAGCGGGCTCGCTCTTGCCGCTGACGCCGGCCTCCGCAAACGTGGCCATCTCGCGCAACGTGCGCGCGGCCGCGTCGACGATAGGCATCGCCAGCGCCGCGCCGGTGCCTTCGCCCAAACGGAGGTCGAGCTCCAGCAGCGGACGCAATCCTATGTGCGCAAGGGCATGGGCGTGTCCCGGCTCCGCCGAGCGATGTCCGGCGATCATCCAATCGACGACGTGGGGCGCTAGCCGGAACGCGATGAGCGCGGCAGCGGTGGCGGGGAAACCGTCGAGCACGATGGGGATGCGAGCGCCTGCTGCGGCCAACATGGCTCCAGCCATCCCGCCGATCTCGAAGCCGCCCAGCTCCGTCAGAAGCGTGAGGCCATCGGCGTCGGGCGCCACACGTGACACCGCGCGTTCCACGACGTCGCGCTTGCGAGCGAGGCGCTCGTCGTCGATGCCGGTGCCACGCCCGCAGATTTCGTGGGCGGGGCGTCCCGTCACGGCGGCCGTGACGGCGGCCGCGGGCGTCGTGTTGCCGATGCCCATCTCCCCGAGCGCGAAGAGATCGACTCCTTCGCTCGCCACGCGCGCGAACGCCTCGGCGCCGCGCTCGATGGCCGTGCGCGCTTGCTCGCGCAGCATGGCGGGACCGCGCGCGATGCTCTGCGTTCCGCGGCCCACGTTGAGCATCATCAGTCGGGGATCGTCGATAGCGTGCCCCTTGACGCCGAGATCGGCCACGTAGACGCGCACGCCGCACGAGCGCGCAATCGCGCAGATCGCCGCGGTTCCGCCGAGAAAGCCGTGCAGCATCTGCGCCGTGACGTCGGAGGGATAGGCGCTCACGCCGTCGGCAACAACGCCGTGATCGCCGGCCATCACGACCAGTGCGCGCCGCGCGTAGCCCGCGGGCGGCGTGCCGCCGTGCATGGCCGCAAGGCGAATCGAAAGCTCTTCGAGCGCTCCCAAACTGCCCGGCGGCTTGGTGAGCTGGTCTTGCCGCTCGCGCGCTGCGGCGGCTGCCGACGCATCGGCCGGCTTCACGCCGGCGATCAACGTATCGATGTTCATCGCGCTACCTCGTCGAGAGCTCGAGCGTGTAGGTGCGTCCGGGGGCCGGATAGCCGTAGATCGGCGCGTAGGCCTCGTTGCCGAGATTACGCGCGCGCAGCGTCAGAACGGCGCGGCGCGCCACGTGGATGCGCACGTATGCGTCGAGGGTGGCATACTCGTCGATCGCAGGCGTCGAGCCGTTAGGCGCTTGATAGAAGTCGATGTGCGGACCCACGATCTGCGCCCGAACGCCGAAGGCGGGCGCGTTGCCGACAAACGGCCGTTCGAGCGATAGCGAAGCCTGCATAACGGGTTCGAAGGGCAGTCGCGCGCCGCCGGCGCCCGGCGACGTATCCATTGCGCGGTAGAGATCGGTGAGGCCGAGCTTGGCGACGAAGCCGTTGAGCGGCTTGGTCGCCACCGTCGCGATCAATCCTTGGATATCCGCGTGCTGCAGATTCTGCGGCACGAAATTTTGGTCCAGCTGGATGAAGTCGCCCGCGCTGCGTCCGAACCATCCCAGTGACGCGCCGCCGAGCACGTTCGGCGCTTCGAGGGTCAGGTCGGCGTTGCGGGAGCGCTCCGGCCGCAAGTTCGGATTGGAGAAGCCGGGATAGTACAGGTCGATCAGCGTGGGAACGCGGAACGACTCATCGAGATTGGCCGCCACGCGCACCGTTCCGACGGGCAAGACGGCGCCGACTTCCGGCGCGAGGATGCCGCCGTTGGGCGTGTCGCGCTCGCCGCGCGCGCCCACGAAGAAGCGCGATCCGTCGCCAATCGTCCAGCTCTGCTGGGCGTACAGGCCGGCTTGCGAGGCGTGCGCCGTGAACTGCGGCGGACTGGGGGGAACGGCGTTGGGACCGAGATTCTCGAGCATGCTCTCGCGCGCGAGATCGATGCCGGCGACGAGCGTCGTGTGCTCGCCCTCCAACACTTCTTTGACTGAGATTTGCGCGCGCCCGTCGTACGTGGCGCTCTCGCCCCCGGCCGTAGGGTCGGAGTACGGCAGCGCTTGACGTGAGCCGGAGGCCGTCACGGAGAAAACGGAACGCGCGCCGACGTGCTGCAGCTCGACATGGCCTTCGTTGAAGTTCGTCCACTGGCGCGCGTATGGCGAGGGAAAGGCGAGCGACCCGGGCACGCCGAGCGTGATCGCATTGGTGCCGACCGAGCCGCGCACGCGCCACGGGCCCGCGGCCGGCGTGTGGTACGCGACGCGCGCGGACGTCTCTTGCGCATCGGCGTTCCTGCGCGTGCCGGCGGGGAAGCCGTCGAGCGCGGGATAGGCGTAGTCGTTCGCGGCGATGTGACGCTCGAAGGCGACGCCCAGGCGGCCGTCACCGACGGCGACGCGCAGATCGCGCTCGCCGAGCGAGCCCGTCGCCGCGGCGACGTACGTGCCGCGTGGCACGTCGGTGACGATGTTGATGACGCCGCCCATGGCCGTGGTGCCGTAGAGCGTGGAGACGCCGCCTTCGACGACCTCGATGCGCGAGACGCCGGCCGTCGAGAGCATGCCGAGATCGATGACGCCGTTGGACGCGGCGGCGACCGGCGTGCCGTCGATCAGCACCAGCGTCTGCCGCGCATTGGCGCCGCGGATGCCGACGACGGCTTGAGCGCCGAAGGCGCCGTACGAGGAGACGGTGACGCCGGGAATGTCGCGCAGCGCATCGGCGACGGAACGATCGCCATGCGCCTCGATCTGCGCTCGCGTGACGACGAACGTCGGACGACTCGTTTCCGAAATGGGCTCTTCGCGACGGTCGCTGGTGGTGACCGTCTCGATGACTTTGAGGGGCGTGGCCGTGGGAGACGGCGTAGGAGAGGCCGCGACGACCGCAGCCAGCAAAAGCGGGTACATACGTCCTTCCTTTGTCGCGAGGAATGGTTGCGTCGAAGCTCCCGCGTGGTATCCTGACTCGCGGATCGACGTCGTCTGCCGCAGCCTTCCCGCGCTTGTGCGCAGTGGCGACGCGGCGACTCCCCGCTTACAGTGGCGCGACCGTCTCGGCTTTGCACCGAGTTCCCACGCTTCGAGCCGGCTCAAGCTGTTCGTGTCGCAGGCGGCGCTTCCTCTCGCGTACAACACCTGCGGCGATGAGATGGATGGCCGTCCTCGCTGCAGCGCTCGCGATCGCGCTAGCCGGATGCAACCGGCAACAGGCGCAAGCCCCCAATGTCTACGCCGACGAGCAGCGAAAACGCATCGTCTCGCTCGCTCCTTCGCTTACCGAAGAGCTCTTCGCCATCGGCGCCGGATCGCAGGTGGTCGGAACGTCCGCGTTCAGCGACTATCCGCGACAGGCACGCAGGCTGCCCGTAGTGGACGCCGCCAACTGGATCAATAGCGAGAAGATCCTCGCGCTCCATCCGGACTTCGTCGTAGGTTTGCCCTCCGATGCCGCGCGCACGCAGAATCTCGCGCGGGCGAAGGTACCGACGTTCTTGATCAAGGACGACTCATACGGCGATATCTACGCCAGTCTCGAGGAGCTCAGCGTGCTGACGGGCCGCCTGGACGCGGGACAGAAGCTGGTGCAGGAGATTCGCGGGCGCGTCGACGCGCTGAAGAAGAAGGCCGCGGGATTCCGTTTCCACCCGCGGCTTTTCGTGGTGCTGGACGTCTCGCCGATCTACACCGTCGGCCACGGCTCGTACATCGATACGCTGCTGACGATGGCGGGCGCGCGTAACGTCGTGACCAGCAATCTGCCCTATCCCAATTACTCCGCCGAGCGTCTTCTCGCCGATCAGCCCGATGCGTTGATCGTGGCGCGAGAAGTGGAACTCAAGAGATTGCTGTCGCAGCCGCCGTGGAGCCGGCTGCGCGCCGTGCGTGAAGGCCGCGTCTTTGCCGTGCCGGGGAGATTCGGACTCGAGGTGCCGGGCCCGCGCGTGGCCGACGGGCTGGCCTGGCTCGTGGACGTGGTGGAGAAGCTGCAGCGATGAAGGTCGTTCTCGTCCGTCACGGCATCACGGAATGGAATGCGCAGCGGCGCTTTCAAGGGCAGACGGACGTCGCGCTGTCGGCCTTGGGAAAGCTGCAGGCGCGTGCCGTCGGCCGCCGGTTGCGCGGCGATTCGTTCGCCGCATGCATCGCCAGCGACTTGCGGCGGGCCCGTGAGACGGCCGAGGCCATTCTTGCCGAAATGGCGCAGCCGCCGCCTCTCCGCTTGGAGCCGGAGTTGCGGGAGATGCACTTTGGTGCGTGGGAAGGGCTGACGTTCGACGAGATCGCCGAACGGTGGCCGGAGGAAACGGCGAATTTTCGACGGCAGGGATTATGGGCGCCGCCGGACGGGGAGACGTGGGCCGCGTTCGACGCGCGCGTCCGGCGCAGCTTCGATCGTCACTGCTCCGCGAGCGCCAACGGCGATGCGTTGCTGTACGTCGTTCACGGCGGCGTGATTCATGCGCTGCTGCGGCGCTTGATGCGCTTCGGCGGAGGGGCCGCGCCGATTCGCATCGATCCCGCCGGCGTGACGGAGATGGAACTCGACGGAGAGAGCGCGTGGGTGCGCCTTCTCAACGATCGCTGCCACCTGGACGAGTTGGATGCTATCGAAACGGCGTGAGCAGGCGGATGAGGTGCGCGAGCAGTCGGGCGACGTCGGGCCCGGGAATCGGATCGTCGTCGAGATGGACCACGCGGCCGGCGCGGACGGCGGGGATCAGGCTCCACGGCGGACGCCGTGCGGCGAAGCTCGCCTCCTTTGAGACGATGACGACGTCGGGACGCGTCGTCGCCACGCGCTCCGCGGAATAGGGCGTCCAAGGCGTCGCCGCGTCGGCTGCGGCATTCTCCACGTTGGCAAATTGAAGGAGCGTGTCGATGAACGAGCCGTGGCCGGCCGTGAAGATCGGATCGGTGGCGAGCACGACGAAGGCGCGCAACCGTCGCTGCCGGGTGCTTTCCCGGGCCATGCGCCGTAGATCGGCGCCGATGCGACGCGCGAGAGCTTCGGCCTCTGGCATCCGTCCCGTCAGCGCGCCCAGCCGCCTTATCGCGGCGAACTCTTGCTCGAGCGTATCGCTGGGGATCGCCTCCGTCCTGATGCCGGCGCGTGCGAGCGCCGCGAGCGACGGCGCCTGCAACGGCATCCCCACCACGAGATCCGGATGGAGCGCGAGGATGCGCTCCGGCGTTATCTCGAGCAAGCTGCCGACTTGCGGAAGCCTGCGTGCTTCGGGAAGTCGTCCCGAGTAGCGATCGACGGCGACGACGCGAGCACCCGCTCCGATGGCGAAAAGATCCTCCGTGAGCGCCGGAGCGAGAGAGACGATGCGCTCCGCTTGCAATGCTGTGGCGAGCAGGATAGGCAGCATGTGACGCCGTGTCTTCCGGGCGCAGGCTGCCGCTCCTGTGGCGTGCAAGAGAGCACGCCATGCTGCAGCTGATCGTCGGCGGCGCGCGCAGCGGGAAGAGCCGTTACGCCGCCGCGCTCGCGGGCTCGTCGCCCGTCACGTACATCGCAACGGCGGAGCGCTCCGACGACCCGGAATTCATGGCGCGCATCGAACGCCATCGCGAAGAACGGCCATCGGCGTGGGTAACGTTAGAAGAACCGCGCGATCCTGCGCGCGCCGCGCTGGAGGCCACGACGCCGTTCGTCATTCTCGACTGCGCCACGCTCTGGCTCTCGAATCTCTTGCTTGCGCGCGCCGGCAAAGATGAAAGCGAGGACGAAATCGAGCGCGAAGTGACCGGCGCTATCGACAAGCTCGTGAAAGCAGGGCGCATGCGAGAGGTGATCGTGGTGACCAACGACGTCGGCGGCGGCGTCGTTCCGATGGAGGCCCTTGCGCGCCGCTTCGTCGATTTGCAGGGACGCGTCAATCAACGGCTGGCCGGCGCGGCGTCGCGCGTGGTGCTGATGGTTGCCGGCATTCCGCTGGAGGTAAAGCGTTCATGAAGGTCTCGTGCCCCACACGAAACCGCCCCTACCGCCCCTGGAGAGGTGCGGCATGAAAAAGTTCGTGCTGGTGCTTGGCGGCGCGCGGAGCGGGAAGAGCGAGTTCGCCGAGAAACTGGCCGCCTCCATCGGCGGCGGCGTCGTTTTCGTGGCCACGGGCTCACCGGTGGACGAAGCGCTCCGCCTGCGCATCCAACGGAACCGCGCGCGCCGTCCGCAAGCGTGGCGTACCTTGGAGATTGGAACCAGTTTGGGCCGCGTGCTGGCAAAGGAAGCGCCGGAGGAGCAGGTCGTGCTGGTGGACTCGCTTTCCGGCGCTATCGCCAACGTGGTGTTGCGCGCGCGCTCGCGCGAGAAGCTGACGGAGCGCGCAGATCCCCACGTGGAGCAAAAAGTGGACGCGGAGGTCGCAGGCTTGCTCAACTGGTACGCACGCAACGAGAAGACCATGATCGTCGTGAGCGACGAGCTGTCCATGGGCGCCACGAACCAGCTGCCGAGCGTGGGCGCGTACGCGGAGCTCAATGGCCAGACCAATCGCCGCCTTGCGGAAGTGGCCGACGAAGTCTTTCTGATGATCGCCGGCATTCCGCTCAATCTCAAAGAGTCGCCGAAAGGATTGCTCTGATGGCGACGCAAGCGCAACGCGAGCTTCGCCCGTTTTCGACCAGTCCGACGCCGACGCGAGCGCTGGTGGTGGCTGTCGATCTCGATCTTCCCGACCGCCCGCTGGCGCCCGAGCTGGAGGAGTTCATCGCCCTCATCGAAGCGGCCGGAGCGCAGGTCGCCGACGTCGTGGTCCAGCATCGCGCGGCCGTCGATCCGGGGACGCTGGTCGGCGCGGGCAAGGCGCACGAGCTCGCGGAGATCGCGGAGCGCACGGGCGCCAACGCGCTCTTCGTCTTCAACGAGATCCGCCCGCGTCAGCGCGCGAACTTGGAGAAGATCGTGCCGCTCCCGATCATCGATCGCACGATGCTCATCCTCGACATCTTCGCGCAACACGCGCGCAGTCGCGAGGGCAAGCTGCAAGTGGAGCTGGCGCAGCTACGGCATCGCGCCGCGAATCTCGCGGGTTTGGGCGCGACGCTCTCGCGCCTGGGTGGTGGGGTCGGCACGCGGGGCCCCGGCGAGACGAAGCTCGAAGTCGATCGCCGGCGCATCCGCATGCGCATCTCGGCGTTGGAACGTGACCTGGAGCACGTGCGCCGCCATCGCCGCACACAACGCAGTGGACGCAAGGCGCTCCCCGTCGTGGCGCTCGTGGGCTATACCAATGCGGGAAAGTCCTCGCTGCTCAACCGCCTGGCCCACGCGGAGAGCTTCGTCGCCGACCAGCCCTTCGCGACGCTCGACACGACGCTGCGCAAGATGTATCTCGCGCCGGGCCGAGCCACGCTCGTGGCCGATACGGTGGGATTCATCACCGATCTCCCCAAGGAGCTGGTAGCCGCCTTCCGCGCCACACTCGAAGAGCTCTCCGAGGCCGACGTCCTGCTCCATGTCATCGATGCTTCGAATCCGGATTGGCCGCGGCAGGAGAACAGCGTCCGGCAGATTCTCGCCGATCTCGAGCTCGATCGTAAGCCGATGATCCGCGTCGCCAATAAGGTCGATCGCATCGACGCGGCCGCGAGGGCGCTCCTGCCGGCCGACGCCGTCCCCGTCTCGGCGCTCACCGGCGAAGGAATCGAGCGTCTGCGCGCATTGCTCGCTGAACGTCTCTAGCCGTCAGCCCCCGCTCGGCTGAAGCGTCGGCGTCAAGGGAATCACGCCGAGCTGAGTCGTGGTATTGGCGGTGACCGTGACGGAGGTCGGGCCCCAGGGTTGATAACCGACGGCATTGATCGTGCATGTTTGCGTGCCGATGGCCACCTGGTTGATCGTGAAGCCGCCGTTGGGGTCCGTGTGCGCGGCCTGGCCACCGCAGGTGACGTTGACGTTGGCGCCGCCCAAAGGCTGCTTCGTCGTGGCGTCCACCACCGTTCCCGTCACGCTTCCGAACTGCTGCACGCCTATCGGATAGTTGAAATTCGAGCACCCGGCCAAGCCCGCCGCCAAGGCGAGGCACACAGCAAGGGCAAGCTTCTTCATCTGGACTCCTTATATTGAAATCGGGTTCCGGGCAACCCTTCGCGGGGGACTGAGAGGAGGCGCCAGGTGCTTGTTCAACTTTTCACAAGGTATGACGCCATACGCAGAAGTCGCGACGTTCGTCCTGGTAGCGCTCTTGCTCGCCTTGGTCCTCAACATCCTACCCGGACTCATGGCGCGGAACCGCTACCGATCGACGCCCGCGAAGGCTGAGTCGTACGAGTGTGGGGTCCCACCGACGAGCGCGATCACCAGCCGATTTCCCGTTCGCTTCTACCTGATTGCGATGCTGTTCGTGATCTTCGACGTCGAGGCCGCCTCGTTCTATCCGTGGGCCGTTCAGATGCACAGCCAGACGTTCGGGAACGCTCACGTCGACGAAGCGGTGTCGTACATGTCGTGGGCGGCGCAGACGCGCGGCCTGCACGTGTTCTTCCTCGCCGAGATGGCCATCTTCATCGTCGTCTTGGCAATCGGGTATGCCTACGTCTGGAAGCGAGGTGGCTTCACATGGAGATGAGCGCCAATCGGCTGTTCTTGGCCAAGCTCGACGAGGCGGCTCGCTGGGCGCAGAGCTCCAGCGTCTGGCCGCTGACGATGGGATTGGCCTGCTGCGCCATCGAGATGATGGTGATTCCGGCGCCCCAGTATGACATCTCGCGCATCGGCTCGGAAGTCTTTCGCTCTTCGCCGCGCCAGGCCGACCTCATGATCGTCTCCGGCCGCGTCTCGCAGAAGATGGCCCCCATCGTGCGACGTCTCTACGATCAGATGGCCGAGCCCAAATGGGTGATCTCGATGGGCGCGTGCGCCAGCTCGGGGGGCGTCTTCGACAACTATGCGATCTTGCAGGGCGTCGATCAGGTGATCCCGGTCGACGTCTACGTCCCCGGCTGCCCGCCGACCCCCGACGGGTTGATCTACGCTATCAACTTGATCCAGCAACAAATCCGGACGGGGGGTCGAGGGGGTATCCTCGCCCGCGCTTGACAGAGTAGGATCCTCGATGGGAGATCGTTCCAGACATACCGTCTCGACGGCGGTAGATCCGACGGCTGTGCGCCCGCCGATTCACGACGTCGACGAGATCGTTCGCACGACGCCCGGAGAGCTTCGCGATGTGCTCCAGCGCCTCAAGGCTGAGGGCTACGCGCAGCTCACCGACCTCGGCGCCGCCGACTACCTGAGCCGCGAGCCGCGCTTCGACGTCGTCTATCACTTGACGGCGTTGCCGACGCGCGTGGCCGACGTGGCCGGCGTCGGGCGTCCCAAGCGCGCCCGCGTGCTCTGCGGCGTCGACGACGGCGTGCCCGTGCCGACGGTCTGCGACCTCTGGCCCAACGCCAACTGGCCGGAGCGCGAAGTCTTCGACCTCTTCGGCATCAGCTTCAGCGGCCACCCCGATCTCCGTCGCATCCAGATGCCGGCCGATTGGGAGGGCTACCCGTTGCGCAAGGACTACCCGCTTCGCGGTCCCGCGAGGGACCGCACGCCGCGTCCGCCGTTCGCGAACAAGGAGAACGTGCCGTCCCGCGTCCCTCCCACAGGCGAAGTGGCGGAGCTGCTGCGTATGGAGATCCTTGAGCGCATGAGGGACACCGGCTCGAACGAGGGCGAGTCATGAGCAACCTGCCCGATTGGATCTCAGGCGCGGGCAATCCGCCGGACATCGATCCCCAGGCGATGGTCGCGGCGGCTTCCCCCGAGGTGATCGCGCGCGGCGACGACGAGATGGTGCTCTCCATGGGCCCGCAGCATCCTTCGACGCACGGCGTGCTTCAGGTGGTGCTCGGCATCGACGGCGAGGAGGTCACGCACGCCGAGCCCGAGATCGGCTACCTCCACACCGGCATCGAGAAGAGCGCCGAGAACCTCTTCTGGAACCAGGCGCTCACGGTCATCGACCGGATGGACTACTTGGGGCCGATCACCAACGATTTTGCCTTCTGCCTGGCCGTAGAGAAGCTCCTCGGCATTACCGATCGCATACCGCGCCGCGCCCAGCAGATCCGCGTCCTCATGTCGGAATTGACGCGCATCACCTCGCACTGCATTTGGCTGGGAACGCACGCGATCGACCTCGGTGCGATCTCGCCGTTCTTCTATGCCGTGGACCTGCGCGAGAACATCCTCGATCTGATCGAGGCCGCTTCGGGCGCGCGCATGAATCCCACGTATTTTCGGGTTGGCGGCATCAACGGCGATCTGCCCGACGGGTTCCTCGAGCGCCTCGACGAGCTGATCGCGAAGTTTCCCGGGCGCATGCGCGACCTGCGCGACCTGCTGCAGCAGAATCCGATCTGGACCGATCGCGAGATCGGCGTCGGAGTCATCTCCGCGGAAGACGCCGTGGCGTGGGGCCTCACGGGCCCGTCGCTGCGCGCCAGCGGCATCGCATATGACTTGCGCAAGGCGTACCCGTACTCGACCTACGACGAATACGAGTTCGACGTCCCCACGCGCACGGAGGGTGACTCCTACGCGCGCTTCCTGGTGCGTCTCGACGAGATGGAAGAGTCGATGCGCATCATCCGGCAAGTGCGCAAGAAGCTGGAGCCGGGCCCGGTGATGGTGGACGATCCCAGCATCGCGCTTCCGCCCAAGCCCTCGATCGCCGTGTCGATGGAGTCGCTGATCCATCATTTCAAGCTGGTCAGCGAAGGCTTCCGCGTGCCGCCGGGCGACGTCTACGCGGCCGTCGAGGGACCGCGCGGCGAGATCGGCTACTACGTCGTCAGCAACGGCGACAACCGTCCGTGGCGCGTGCGCACGCGGCCGGCGTCATTCTACAACCTGCAGGCGCTGAAGAAGATCGCCGCGGGAAATCTGATCGCCGACGTGGTGGTGATGATCGGATCGCTCGATCCCGTCTTCGGTGAGGTAGATCGATGACAAGCGAACAAACGGAGCGCCGCGGAGTGAGCGGAATAGACTTCGCGAAGCTGCGGGCGAAGCTGCAGCCGGAGATCGACCGGATCGTCGCGCAGTATCCGCAGCGCCGCAGTGCCCTTCTGCCGCTGGTCCACCTGTTTCAGGACCACATCGGGTATGTTACGCGCGAAGTTGTCCACTACGTCGCCGACGTCTGCGGCGTGACGGAGGCTCAGTGCGAGAGCGTCATCTCGTTCTACACCCTGTTCTATCGGCGTCCGATCGGCAAGTACAATCTTCAAGTCTGCCGGAACCTTTCGTGCATGCTGCGGGGCGCCAAGGAGATCATGGAGCGCTTCCGCGAGCGCCTGGGAATCGGCCAGCTGGAAACCACCGACGACGGCCTCTTTACCTATGAGGAGGTAGAGTGCCTTGGGGAGTGCCATCGCGCGCCGTGCATGCAGGTCAATCTGCGTAACGTGTATGACCTGACGCCGGACCGCGTCGACGAGATGATCGCGGCGATGCGCGCCGGGACGTTCCACGTCGCGCCGCTCGTCCAGACGGAGCATCCGCCGCGTCAGGTGCGCGGACCGGCGTGGCCGCGCGCCGTGCGCAAGAGCGCCGGAGCCGTCGGCGTGCCGCAACCTGACAACGCGGGCGGCGTCGGCGACGAGCAGGGACGTCTGGCGGCCGAGCGCCTCCGCGAGGAAGGCGTGATGGCCGTCGCGGCGCCGGGTCGCTTCGCCGATGCCAAGATCGTCGAAGCGATGCTGCCGGCCACGACCGACGGAGCCGCTGGG